>Ga0209699_100514_pt1 | contig 19013 bp, 18 predicted proteins | sample SynthPrep_1_END__FD_187204 | JGI IMG/M metagenome (GOLD analysis project Ga0209699, IMG submission 187204) | Synthetic microbial communities from Ohio, USA - SynthPrep_1_END_DS7_MetaG (SPAdes) (version 2) | ecosystem: Engineered > Bioreactor > Aerobic > Activated sludge | place: USA: Ohio...
CGACGCCTTCATGGGTGGTGGCCACGCCCAAACGAGCGGCACGGGCCAGGCCGTCGGAGTTGGCGTCGATGCCGACCATCGCGCCCATTTCCAGGTGCTTGGCGTTGCGCATCACCTTGATCATCAGATCGGTGCCGATATTGCCCGAGCCGACGATGGCGACTTTCAGTTTCTTGCTCATGCGGGTTCTCCATAGGCTTCCGCCAACAGAATCACGGCGGGGTCGAGGGTCTCGGCGTACAACCGCCTGACCTGCTCGGCACGCAGGCTCAGGGCCGTGCGCTGGTTGATGTAGCCCTTGTCGGTGATCTCGCCGGCTTCCAGGCTCGGCGGCGTGTCGAGGATCAACGCACGGAAGGCGTGCTGCGACGAGGCCGGGCACTCCTTGGCCAGTGCCTGCAAGCCGGCGCACAGGGCCAGGCGCACTTCCGGCAGCAGCGCCAGCTCATCGGCGCTCAGCGTCGCACCGGCGGCGCCGGCCAGCTCACGCAAGGCCGGGCCGGGGTAGATCAGCGCGCCGATCATTTCCTGGTCGTGGCCGCAGATCACGCAGTCCGTGGCATAGGGCGCCAGGGCGCTGACCAGCCTGGGCCGCAGGGTGCCGACCGACACCCAGGTGCCGCTGCTGAGCTTGAAGTCCTCGGTGACCCGGCCATCGAACTGAATCCCCAGCTCGGGCCGCTCGGGATCGACCAGACGTCCGGCATCGCCGATGCAGTAGAAGCCTTCGGCATCGAAGGCCTCGGCGGTTCTCTCCGGCGCGCCCAGGTATTCACGAAATACCGACGGGCCGCGTACGCGCATCTCGTGCTTGTCACCGGACGGCACGAACTTGATCTCGGTACCCGGCACCGGCAAACCGATGGTGCCGGGTCGGTCGATCACGTAATGCACGCTGGTCAGCACCGGCGAAGTCTCGGTGGCGCCCCACTCGCTGGCAAAGAACAGCGGTTCGCTGCGTACCGTGCGCGCGCAGGCGACCAGCCGATCCCAGGTGCTGCCCGGAAGCGAGGCCGCCGCATAGAACAGCAGCTCCAGACGACCGAACAGGGCCTGGGCCAACGCCTCGTCACGCTCCAGATAGGGCAGCAACGCGTCATAACCACGCGGCACGTTGAAGTACAGGGTCGGCTTGACCAGTTTGATGTTCTCGATGCTGCGCTCGATCAGCCCCGGTACCGGACGACCATCGTCGATGTACAGACTGCCGCCGTTGCGCAGCACCAGATTGAAGTTGTGGTTGGCACCGAACACGTGGCTCCACGGCAGCCAGTCCAGCACCACCACCGGCACCTGTTCGAGGAATGGCCAGCACTGGGCGATGGCCTGCTGGTTGGCGCACAGCATGCCGTGGCTGTTGATCACCGCCTTGGGCGTACCGGTCGAACCCGAGGTCATCAGGTAGCGCGCCGGGGTGTCACCGGTGATCCGGGCGAAGGCCTCCATCACCGCTGGCGTCTCGGTCTTGTACAACTGCGCCAGCGACCAGGCGCCGGGGTATTCCTGGGCGTTGCGCGCGGCCACCACCAGGCAGTCGGGCTTGACCAGTTGCAGCGCACGGTAATAGGCATCGCCGTCGCTGACGAAGATCACCGCCGGGTCGAGTACCTCGATGATCGCCTTGAGCTTGCTGCAACCATCACCCGTACTGCGTGAATAGGCCACCGAGGTGGTCGCCACGGGGATACCGACGTGCATCGCGGCCAGGCTCAGCAGCGCCTGATCGACATCGATATCGGACAGGTTGAGCAGCGGACGACCGACGGGGATGTCCAGATCGAGCAGGCCCTGGGCCAGGCTGCCGACACGCTGGCGTACCTCGCGGTACGTCATGCGGTGCCAGCCACCGTTGTGCCGCTCGGCCAGATAGACCTGATCCGGGCGCTCGCGCGCCCAGCGCTCCAGCCATTCGCCGATGCAGCGTGCATAGGGTTGCAGGGGTTGCGGCGAACGCAGGACGAATTCGCCATTGTCACGGGGTTCGAAAATCACCTCGGCAGGGGCCAGCCGCGCCGCAAGGTTCGGAAAATCGGTCATATCCAGGTGCCTCGTGAGTCGGCGCAGACGCCGCTCATACGGTTGTTCTTGTATGACCCCCTTCACGATCTGCTGCGCGTCGGCCCTGCTTCGTTGAAACCAGGCTCGGAATGCTCATTTACAACTCGTAAACTCCGCTTCCTCGCTTGCTTTCGCCTTGCATGGCTCTGGCTCGCTAGCCCGTGAAGGGGCTCAAAGCACTTATTGGTTGGGCCTGACGGCCCTGCACGCACGCCCAGGTCAGATGAACCGGCAGCTCACCTCGCCCAGTCGGGTCAGACGCAGACGCAGACTGTCGCCGGCCACCACCGGAATCATCGGCCCCAGGGCGCCGGACAGCAGCACGTCACCGGCGCGCAACGGCTGGCCCAGTTCGGCCATGGTGCGCGCCAGCCACAGGCAGGCATTCAGTGGGTTGCCCAGGCAGGCGGAACCGATGCCGACCGAGGCTTGCCCGCCATTCTTCTCCAGAATCATGCCCTCGAGAGTGAGATCCAGGCCGTCCAGCTTCACCGGCTGATCGCCAAGCACGTAGAGCCCCGAAGAAGCGTTGTCGGCGACGGTGTCGACCAGGGTGATCTTCCAGTCCTCGATGGCCGAGTCGACGATCTCCAGCGCCGGCAGCAGGTAGTCGACGGCGCTGATCAGTTCGCCCAGGGTGGTATCGGCATGCGGCAGGTCGCGACCGAGCACGAAGGCAATCTCACCCTCGGCCTTCGGCTGGATCAGCCGCGCGGTCGGCACGTCCTGGCCATGGCGGTATTCCATGTCGGCGAACAGCATGCCGAAGTCCGGCTGGTCGACGCCCAGTTGCTGTTGCACCGCCAGCGAAGTGAGGCCGATCTTGCAGCCACTGAGGCGGCGCCCGGCGTCCAGCGCCGCACGGGTGTTGATGGCCTGCACGGCATAGGCATCCTGCAGGGTGGCGATGTCGAAGCGCTCGGACACGCGTCCGCAGGGTTGCCGGCTCTGGCGCGCCTGGGCCAGTGCGTCGGCGGCGGATTGCAGATGGGGTTGGCTCATGATCGGTGCACTCCTGTTCAACGACGGTTGTGGCGCAGCGGACGATCGAGACTGGCGCGATAGCCCTCGACCAGCTCGCTGACGAGTTCGGCGACACTGCACGGGCGCGTGATCTGGCCCACGCCCTGGCCAGCCGACCAGACGTGCTTCCAGGCCTTGTTGGCGCTGGCGATGTTGCCGGAGAAGTCGACGCTGGCCTTGCCTTCGGCGCTGGCATCGATGCCAGCCCTCTCCATCGATGGGCGCATCCAGTTGGCGAGCACGCCGCTGACGGCCTTGCTCAGCACCACGTCATCCATGCGGCAGTCGACGAGCATCTGCCGATAGCCGTCATCGACCAGGCTTTCGTTCGTGGCGATCAGGCGTGTCCCCACCACCGCGAAGTCATAACCCAGCACCTGGGCGGCATGCACGTCGCGACCATTGGAGATGGCGCCGGCAATACCCAGCGGGCCATCCCAGAAAGCCCTGACCTCTTCAACGAAGGCAAACGGGTTGTTGACTCCGGTGTGGCCACCGGCACCGTTGCACACCAGGATCAGCGCATCCACGCCGGCATCGGCGGCCTTGCGCGCCATGGCCGGGGTGATCACGTCGGCCATCACCACACCACCGTAGGCGTGCACGTCTTCGAGCACCCGCCTGGGGCTGCCGAGAGCGGTGGAGACGATCGGTGGCTGGAAGCGTTTCACCAGTTCCAGCTCGGCGGCGAAACGGTCGTAGGTACTGTGCACGATCATGTTCAGCATCCACGGCGCCAGCTTGGTGCCAGCCGCCCGGGCCTGCTCACGCTCGGCGGTGATCTGCTCCAGCCACTGCTCGAGGATTTCCACCGTACGGGCATTGGGTGCCGGCATGCTGCCGATGATGCCGGACCGGCAGCAGGCGCTCAGCAGTTGCGGGCCGGAGACCAGGAACATCGGCGCCGCCAGCACAGGTACGGGCAACGCAGCGAACAGCTCCAGCACCTTGTGCTGGGAGGGGGTATGCGCACTCATCGGCAATGACTCATCTTGTGTTTGTTGTTATCGGTAACGCGTTGTCAGGTTCTGCACGTCTGCATCAGGCCTTTCTACCCCTGGCGACCTCCCGCGCTGCGGATTTCCCAGCCACCATCGCTGTGAATGATGTGTGCGGTGGTCAACGCCGAGTTCTCTCGCGAAGCCAGCAGCACGTAGTGCCCGGCGTGATCCTCCGGCTCGGCGATACGTTGCAGCGGCACCGCACGCGCGGCGGCCTCCTCGAAACCGGGAATGGCATTGAGTGGCTGGCTGCGTTTGTTCAGCCCATCGAGGCTCTTCATCGGCGTATTGGTGGCGCCGGGCGCCACGCCGTTGACGCGAATGTCCGGCGCCAGCTCGTAGGCCAGCTGGCGGATCATACCCACCAGCGCGTGCTTGGCGGTGACGTAGAGAATGCCGCCACCGCCGGCGTAGAAGGCGCTGTTGGACAGGGTGAAGATCATGCTGCCGCGCGTCTCGCGCAGGGCGTCGGTGGCGCAGCGCGCACCGAGCAGATAACCCTGCACGTTGATCGCGAACAGGCGCTGGAAAGCCTGCTCCAGCTCCTCCGGGGCGATGCGGTCGAGGCGGGTGAAGTAATCGAATACCGCCGCATTGCCGACGAATGTGTCCAGCTTGCCGAAGGCCTCCAGCGTCTGCGCCACGGCGCGCTGGTTATCGGCCAGGCTGGAAACGTCGCCCTGGATCACCACCACGGCATCGCCCAGTTCGTTGCGCAGCGCATCGAGCTGCTCGCGGTTGCGCGCCATCACCCCGACCCGCGCGCCTTCCTGCACGTAGCGGCGTACGATGGCGCTGCCGATTCCGCCGGTACCACCGGTGACCAGCGCCACCTGCCCTTCCAGCCAACCCATGACGCGCTCCTTCAGAGAAAGGTGTTGATGTTCTTGCACAGCAACATCGCATTGGGGATGAGGATCTTGCGCTTGAGCAGCTTCAGCCCGTCCGCCTCGCGGCGGATCACGTCCTCGCGCCGCCCGCTGATCTGGTGCTGCTCGTCCAGCCCACGGCTGCGCACGTTGATGAAGCAGGAATACACGACATATTCGTCCGTCTCGGCCCCGCTGAAGACCTCGATATTGGTAACCAGATGTACGTTGCGCGTCGGCGGGTTCTCGGCCCAGGCCGACGGCTGCTTGAAGCGCGCCACGCGGCGCTGCAACTCGCGCAGGCCATCGTCGAAATAGGCCATGTGCTCAAGGCGGTATGGCCCGCAGCGATCCTCGCGGCGACGGTTCTCGATGCCCGGCATCCAGTAGTGGATGGCCTCGGACAGCCCCGCGAGCCAGTCATCCCAGCGCTCGTCATCGAGCAGGCGCGCTTCACGCAGGAGGAAGGCCTCGACTTCGCGGGCCTGTTCGAACGGCACCGGCAGTTCGCGATCGATATCGGTCATGGCGTTCTCCTCAGCGCATCTTGCCGTTGCGATCCGGCACATCCGCCCAGGTCGGCGACTGCAGCAGATCCTTCCAGCGCTGGTAGAAGGCGCGGGCGTTGCATTCGTTGAGCTGACCGCGGAACACGTTGCCGGGCAACTCGCTGTCGTCGATGCGCGTATGCATGCCCAGGCCGACGTACAGATCCTGGTAGCGGGTGACCATGCCGCGGCTGGTCTTGGTGCAGTATTCCCAGTTCTCGCCGTCGTCCATCTCGAACACGCCGGTGGGCGAGAAGGTCATCATCGCGCCGCGACGCCACTTGTCCTTGATCTCCTGCGGGGCGTTCTTGTTGACGATCACCCAGGTGTACAGGTCGATCTTGTCCGGCCCGCGCGGTTGCCAGACACGCACGGTGTTCTGCCCCGGCAGGAAGGAGAAATTGGGGAACACGGTGAACGAGGAAATCGCCCCGATCAGCCTGGAACGGAACTCGCCAAGGCGCTCGGCAACCTTCGGCCGCAGGGTGTGCAGGTACTTGTTGATCTCGCGCTCGCCGAGGGTCGCGGCGTTGCCCACCACGTCGGTGGCGAACTCGTAACCATGGCCGTTCCAGTTCACCGAGTAGGATTCCGGCAGCTCGCCGACATTGGCCACCGGGCCGCCAAGCATGGCCTTGGCCGCCGAGTCGTGCGTCCAGCCGCCATGGAGGATGTCACCGACGAAGTTCTCGGCGGCGATCTTCCAGTTGCACTCGATAGTCGAGCGGATGCAGCCGCCGAAGAACTCGCTGCCGCCCTCGTCCATGTCGAGCATCACGTCCAGGTACCAGGTCATCGGCCCGAGGTACTCCTCCAGCGTCGGCGCATCGCCTGCGAAGGTGGCGAACACCAGGCCCTTGTAACTGGCCACGCGGGCCTGACGCAGGCCGTGCTGGGACTTGTCGAAACCGCTTTCCTCGTAGCACCTGGATTCGTGCATGCCCATCAGGCGACCGCCATCGGCGCCGAACGACCAGCCGTGGTAGTTGCAGATGAAACCGCGTGCGTTGCCCGCCTCGGCGAAGCACACCTTGTTGCCACGGTGCGGGCAGGCATTGAGCATGACGCGGATCGAGGCATCCTTCTGCCGCACCACCAGCACCTCGTCCTCGCCCATGGTGGTGGTCAGGTAGTCACCGGCCTTGGGCAGTTGCGACTCATGCGCAACGAACAGCCAGCAGCGGGCGAAGACTTTCTCCAGCTCCTGCTCGTAGATGTCCTTGTCCCAGAAGATCTTGCCGGACATCCGGCCCGATTCCATGTCGCAGATACGGTCGAGGTTCTTCAGCGGCTCGCTGGTTTCGATCGGCCGGAGTTTGATGATCTCGTTCATGGCGCTCACACGGTCTTGTTCTTGTTGGAGTGGTTCGTTCAGATCGGGCTGGCGGCGGCCAGCTCGGCTTCTTCCGACTCGGCCGAGGTATCGGCGAATACTTCCCTGTCGGTGGTGATGATCCGGTAGGTGCGCAGGTGCTTTTCACACGGGAAGGTCACCGCCTGGCCGCTGGGAATGTGGAACTGTCCCCAGTGCACCGGGCAGGTGATCAGGTCTCCCTCCATATCGCCTTCGGCCAACGAGGCGGTGGCATGGGTGCACATGTCGGCGGTGGCGTAGTACTTGCCGTCGAGGTTGTACACGCAGATGTCACCCGCCTCGCCACCGGCGACCTTCTTCAAGGAGCCCGGTGCGAGCTCGTCACGATTGCAAAGAAATACCTGGCTCATCGGGCCACCTCGCGGGCATGCAGTTGCAGGAAGCCGAGGCCGGTCACCCAGGCCGGCACCGGCTCGTAGGCGATGACCTCGCCACGGGCGTTGGGCACGGCCGCCATGGCCAGGGCGAAGTTGCGGATTTCCATGGCGCCATTGCCGCCACGCTCGAGAATGTCCTCGTCGCGGTAGGCGCACAGGCCCTCCAGATCGCCCTCGACGCCCAGCGCCAGCACTTCGCGGTCGAAGTCTTCGCTGACCCGGCCCATGTCATGGGTGCCGACGCGGTGGCTGATACCGCCACTGCCGATCACCACCACACGCTCGTCTGCGGCGAAGCTCTCGACGGCGTCGCGGATCTGCCGGCCAAGGTCGGCGGCGCGGCGGAAACTGATGTAAGGGTCGACACCGCAGGCCAGGTACACCGGAATGCTCGGCAGCTCGCGGCCCAGGCGCTGTTCGGCGACCTGGACGATCAACTGGTGGGGGATGGCGAAGGAGTGATCCATGGTGAAGCTGCGCGCCACCGTCCAGTCGACGTCCTGCTGCTCGCCCTGCGCGACGATGTGATTGGCCAACTGCTCCTGATTCTTCACCACTCGGCGTGGCAGACCCGGCAGGCGGTCGATCGGCCCGTCGACGTCGCCGGTACCGATCAGGTAGCGCGGCAGGCAATGGGTGCCGAACAGGATGTAATGGTCACAGCCAACGATGATCACCGAAGTGGCATCCAGCTCGGCCAGGCGCTCGCCGCACTGCCGGTAGGCGTCCCAGACGATGTCGCGCTGCGCCTGCGGCGGCGCCTCGGGGGCGACGAACATCACCGGGTCGTGCGGCACCCAGAAACCGCCAACGATCTTGCCCATGGCCCTACCCCTTCAATGCCGCGGAGAAACCCGCGCTGTGTTCATCGGTCGCCCCGAGCAGAGCCTTGTATTGCTTCATGCTGCGAGTGGGCGACAACTCCTGCCAGAACCCCATGGTCAGCATCGGGTTGACCCCGATGCGCTGCAGGGCGGCGACGTCGAAACCGGCGACCATTTCCACCTCTTCTTCGCTCAGGGCGAAGCGGGACAGGAACTGGCGCGGGTCTTCACGAAACTTGTCCTTGGCGGCGCGCTCCACGGACAACTGCCAGAGCACGCGTTCCAGCGTATTGCGGCTCATGCCTCATCACTCCGAAAGGAAGTCGCGCACCAGCGCAACGAAACGGCGCGGCTGCTCGGCCTGCACCCAGTGCCCGCAACGGCCGAACAGATGCAGGTCGGCATTCGGCACGCTGTTGGCGATCAACAGGCCGCACTGCGGCGGCACCACACGGTCTTCGCGGCCATGCACCACCAGGGTCGGCGCGGTGATCTTGGCCAGCGCGGCGGCCGGGAAACCCTTGACGATGGTTTCCCCCTCCGGGTTCGGCTGCGGGATCAGCTTGCGCAGTGCAGCCTGAGCACCAGGGCGGGCCGACGCCTCGTAGCGGCTCTGCACCAGCTCGGGAGTGATCAGGGCCTGATCAAAGGGGAACAGCGCCATCAGCTCGCGCATGTTGTCCAGCGACGGCTCGTATTCCCAGGCGCCACGCAGACCCGCGGTCTGCACGAATTCGCCGGCCGGCGTGCCGAGCAGCACCAGGCGCTTGACCCGCTCGGGAGCGAACACCGCCAGGCCGATGGCCAGGGCACCACCGAAGGAGTTGCCAACGAAGGAGGCCTGGTCGATGTCGAGCGCATCCATGATGTCGACGAGGTGGGCGACCCACAGCTTGATGTCGTACTTGACGTCGTCCTTGAGCTCGGTGAAGCCGAAACCGGCGATGTCCGGAACGATCACCCGCCACTTGTCGGAGAAGGCCGGCATGCTTCGCGCCCAGTTGCTCCAGCCGGAAACACCGGGCCCCGAGCCATGCAGCAGAAACAGCGCCTCACCCTGTCCAGCCTCGTGATAGTTGGTCTTGTGACCTGCCGCGACCAAGCTCCTGCCGATGCCTTCCATCATGCCTCCACGGTTCTTGTGTTTGTTAGAATACAGATGTGTATGTGCATGTTAGGGAGGCAAAATCATCCCGTCAACAGCCTTCGATGAGTGCCAGGCGTTTTCCAGAGGCCCCTGAATACCTGTCACATAGCGGAGAAACAGCAACCACGCGGGGTTTGCCGAGTTCGCCCAGGCGTCGTTTTCATTCGAACATTGACCTACAGAATTGTATCTAGGCACGCAGCATGCGGTGAGTCCCGGCAGCCATGACCGGCCAAACGACCATGCAACTCAAGAAGTGACATACATCAATGCACGCAAAAAGCTCAGCCATGACAATCGCCAAGCTCCGGCCCCGCCAGCCGCGCCCCACGGCAGCAACATGAGCTAGAATCGCAACCTCGTAGCCGACCGACAGCCATGCACGGTCGCCCCAGAACTCTCGGTACAAGGCCCTCAACAATGTCTGTACGCCCCAATCTGACCCGGGAAGATTGGATCCATGCCGCCCAGCAGGTACTGGTCAAGGGTGGCGTCGATGCCGTCCGGGTCGACACGCTGGCCAAGGAACTGAACATCACCCGTGGCAGCTTCTACTACCACTTCAAGAGCCGTAACGAGTTGCTCGAAGGCATCCTCGGTGGCTGGCGCACCCGCGCCACGGAAGACGTCATCCTGCATCTGAGCGATGCCCAGTCGACGCCGCAACACCAGTTGCAGCGCCTGATGGAGCTGCCATTGCACGGCCAGACCGCCAGGGAAGCCGCCGCCATCGAGCTGGCCATTCGTGCCTGGGCACGCCGTGACGAGCACGCCCGCCAGGCCATCGACGAGGTCGATCGCTATCGCCTCAGCTACATCAAGGGCCTGCTGCTGCAGGCAGGCGTCGAAGCGCAGGACGCCAGCGACCGCGCCTACCTGATCTACGCCTACCAGATCAGCCTGTCGTTGCTGAACAACAACGAACCGGCGGGCGAACGCCTGGCCCGCAATACCCGCCTGGCCGAACTGCTGGTGCCCACCACGCAGCCTGCCTGAAACCTGTAGCGGCCGGCAGCGACGGCCGCACCTACAGCTGCGTAGGCTGCGCACCCATGCAGGCGCCCTCCGGCAAAACGCCGCTGCCCCTCGGCAGAACCCTGGCCAACCCCTGAAACACCTGAGTTCTCGACGACGGTTGACAGCCTCGAAGGGTTCCGGCTAGCCTTTCAACATACACATTCACATGTGTATCTCTGCAAGGCGAGACAAGCAGCGCCGGCAGAAAATCAATTACAAGAACAACAGCCCGGATAGCCGCTATGCGCCTGCATGCTCCTCCAGGGTGCGAAATATCTGGCCCTCAAGGTCGATACGAGCACCAAGCCCAGCTCCGCCCCCTCTTTCGATTCCATGCTGTGAGCCCGTTCGCTCGCGCCATGAACCTGCACAACTGTCTGGAGAGCATCTGATATGGATGCGACCATCGCCGCGTTTCTGTTGCAGGACGGCCTGACGACCGGAGCGATCTATGCACTGATCGCCCTGGCCCTGGTGCTGGTGTTCGCCGTGACCCGGGTGATCTTCGTCGGCCAGGGCGACTTTGTCGTCTTCGGCGCCCTGACCCTGGCCTCGCTGCAGGCGGGCGTGATGCCGCCGACCTTCTGGCTGTTGCTCAGCTGTGCCATCGCCGGTTGCCTGCTGGATTGCGCCATCGCCATACGCCATCGGCACCTATGGCGCCTGCCGCGCATCCTGCTCAATTACCTGCTGCCCAGCGCCCTGGTCTGGGCCGCGCTGAGTCTGTTCGATCTGCAGAACCTGCCAGGCCTGGCGCAAGTGGCGCTGACCCTGCTGGTCGTCACGCCGCTCGGCCCGCTGCTCTACCGCCTGGTCTATCAGCGTCTGGCGGAGACCTCGGTGCTGATGCTGCTGATCGTCTCGGTGGCACTGCACATCGTGCTGCTCGGCTTGAGCCTGTTGCTGTTCGGCGCCGAAGGCTTCCGCACCGAGGCGCTGAGTGACGTGGCGCTGAACCTGGGCGAGATGCAGATCAGCCTGCAGAGCCTGCTGGTGATCGGTTGCGCGCTGGGGCTGATCGTCATGCTCTACCTGCTGTTCGGCCACACGCTTCATGGCAAGGCGCTGCGTGCCACCGCCTTCAACCGTAACGGCGCACAGCTGGTGGGCATTCCCACGCGCCTGGCCGGGCAGGCCGCGTTCGCCCTGGCGGCACTGATCGGCGCCTGCTCGGGCATTCTCATCGGCCCGCTGACCACGCTGTACTACGACTCGGGCTTTCTGATCAGCCTCAAGGGCTTCGTCGCCGCCATCATCGGCGGTCTGGCCAGCTATCCGATGGCCGCCGCCGGCGCCTTCCTGGTCGGCACGCTGGAAAGCTTCTCGATGTTCTGGGCCTCGGCCTACAAGGAAGTGATCGTCTTCACCCTGGTGATTCCGGTGCTGTTGATCCTCTCCTTCAAACACCCGCACACCGGGGAGGAACACTGATGAATCGTCGTCTGCTTGCGTTGCTGCTGTTGCTCGTCGGCATCGTGCTGGCGCCCCAGGTGCTGCAACCCTTCCATGTCACCCTGCTCAACTACGTCGGGCTGTACAGCCTGGTGGCGCTGGGCCTGGTGGTGCTCACCGGCGTCGGTGGGCTGACCTCGTTCGGCCAGGCCGCATTCGTCGGCATTGGCGCCTACGCCACGGCCGTGGTCAGCGCCAATCTCGGTCTGTCGCCCTGGCTGGGCCTGCTCGTCGGTCTCGGCATCACGCTGGTGGTGGCGCTGCTGCTCGGCCTGCTGACCCTGCGCCTGGCCGGCCATTATCTGCCCCTGGGCACCCTGGCCTGGGGCCTGGCGCTTTACTACCTGTTCGGCAACCTGCCGATGCTCGGCGGCTTCGCCGGGATCGCCGACCTGCCATACATCCAGCTCGGCGGCTGGACGATCGACAGCGCCAGCGACTTCACCCTGATCATCGGCGTGCTGCTGGTCGCCACCCTGTGGATGCTCGGCAATCTGCTCGACAGCCGCCAGGGCCGCGCCATCCGCTCGCTCAAGGAAGCCAGCGGCATGGCCGAGGCGATGGGCGTGAACACCATGCGCAGCAAGCTGCTGGCCTTCGTCCTCGCCGCCCTGCTGGCCGCCTTGTCGGGCTGGATCTACGCGCACATGCAGCGCATCGTCAATCCGACGCCGTTCTCGGTGACCATGGGCATCGAGTACCTGTTCATGATCGTCCTCGGCGGAGCCGCGAGCCTGTGGGGCGCACTGGTCGGCGCCGCGTTGCTGACCCTGTTCAAGCAGGTGCTCGAAGATGTGCTACCGCAATTGCTCGGAGGGGGTGGCGGTACCCTGGAGCTGATCGTCTTCGGCGTGCTGATCATCCTCGTCCTGCAATACGCCAAGGACGGCCTGCTGCCGCTGTTGCAGAAATACCTGCCCAGTCGCAAGCCGCCGGTGCTCGATCTGCACGACGCCGAGCCGCTGCCCCGCCGTGAAGTGGAGCGCTTGCGCAGCCACCAGCCACTGCTGGCCGCCGAGGGGCTGGTCAAGCGTTTCGGCGGGCTGGTGGCCAACAACGACATGAGCCTGGCGGTGCACGCCGGGCAGGTGGTGGCGCTGATCGGCCCCAACGGTGCCGGCAAGTCGACCCTGTTCAACCTGCTGACCGGTGTACTGCCACCGACCTCCGGGCAAGTGTTCTTCAGGGGCCAGCGTATCGACGGCCTGTCGCCGCGCGCCATCGCCAGTCTCGGTGTCAGCCGCACCTTCCAGCACGTACGCCTGTTGCCGGGCATGAGCGTGCTGGAAAACGTTGCCCTCGGCGCGCATCGCCGTGGCCGTGCGGGTGTACTGCGCTCGTTGCTGCACCTGGAACGCGGCGAAGAACGCAGACTGCTCGCCGAAGCCAAGCGGCAGATCGAACGGGTCGGCCTGGCGGAACACATGCACACCCCGGCGGGCAGCCTGGCTCTGGGCCAGCAGCGCATCGTCGAAATCGCCCGCGCGCTGTGCAGCGACCCGCAGATGCTGCTGCTCGACGAGCCCGCCGCCGGCCTGCGTTACAACGAAAAGCAGACCCTCGCCTGCCTGCTCGAACAGCTGCGCGAGGAAGGCCTTGGCGTGCTGCTGGTCGAGCACGACATGGACTTCGTCATGGGCCTGGCCGACCACATCGTGGTGATGGAATTCGGTCAACGCCTGGCCACCGGCAGCCCGATGGAAATCCAGGACAACCCGGCGGTACTGGCCGCCTACCTCGGAGGTGTGGAATGAGCAGCCTGCTGCAGGTCAAAGGCCTGTCGATCAGCTACGGCAAAGTGGCGGCAGTGCGCAGCCTCGATCTCGAAGTCGCGCAGGGCAGCATCGTCAGCCTGATCGGCCCCAACGGCGCCGGCAAGACCACACTGATGTCGGCACTGATCGGTTTGCTGCCGTCGTCCGGAGACATTCTCTTCGCCGGTCAGCCAGTGCAACCGCATCACGACGTGGCGCACCGCGTCGGCCAGGGCATGCTGCTGGTGCCGGAAAGCCGCGAGCTGTTCAGCCAGATGAGCGTCGAGGACAACCTCCAGCTCGGTGCCTTCAGCCGACGCCGCCAGGGCCATCGCGACCATGCGCAGACTCTGGAGGAGGTCTACGGCCTGTTCCCACGCCTGCGCGAACGCCGTCAGCAGGCCTCCGGCACACTGTCCGGCGGTGAGCGGCAGATGCTCGCCATCGGCCGCGCGCTGATGGGCAAGCCACGCCTGCTGCTGCTCGACGAGCCCAGCCTGGGCCTGGCACCACGGGTCATCGGCGAGATCTTCGAGATCATCCAGAACCTGCGCAGCAGCGGCGTTTCCATCCTGCTGGTGGAGCAGAACGCCCGCGCCGCGCTGAAGATTTCCGACTACGGCTACGTGCTGGAGGTCGGCGAGAAGGTGCTGGAAGGCCCGGCTGCCGAGCTGGCCGAAGACCAGCGAGTGATCGAGACCTACCTCGGTCGCAAGTCTGCCAGAACCGCACCTGCGGCGAATCAGGCCGTGGGTGCTGGCTAGCACGCCCAGGCCAAAGAACCTGTGCACGATTTCGCGAGCTGGTGCGATGCAAGGCAAAGACAAGCGAGAACCGATCGGAGTCGCGCTCGACTTTACGAGCTGTAAATGAGCAGTCCGAGCTTGTCTTTAGCGCAGTAGCGCCGGCACGCGGCAAATCGTGGGCAAGTTCTCAGCGTTTCAGAACAACAACAACCCCACTGGAGCGTCACCCATGAAAAAACTGATCCCTCTGCTGCTCAGCGCGGCGGTGAGCACTGCCGTGCACGCCGACATCAACATCGGCCTGGTGCTATCCACCACCGGCCCCGGCGCCTCGCTCGGTATTCCCGAGCAGAAAACCGTGGCCCTGCTACCACAGGAAATCGCCGGCCAGCGCATCAACTACATCGTGCTCGACGATGCCACCGACAGCACCGCGGCCACCCGTGCCGCGCGCAAACTGGTGAACGAGAACAAGGTCGACCTGCTGATCGGCTCGTCCACCGTGCCTACTTCCGCCGCCGTGGCCCAGGTCGCCCGCGAGACCGGCACACCGCAGATCGCCCTGGCGCCCTTCGCCCCCACTGGCGATACCAGGACGTGGATCTTCACCGTGGCGCAGACCAACCTGCTGATGGCCGAAGCCCTGGTCAAACACATGCAGGACAATGGCGTGAAGACCGTCGGCTACATCGGCTACAACGACGTCTGGGGCGAGGACTGGCACAAGGCCCTGGAAGAGCTGCTGCCCGGGGCCGGCATCAAGCTGGTACGCAACGAACGCTTCAACCGCACCGACTCCAGCGTCAGCGGCCAGGCACTGAAGATCAATGCCGCGCGCCCGGATGCCGTGCTGATCGGCGCCACCGGCACACCCGCCGCGCTGCCGCATACCGAACTGCGTGAGATGGGCTACAAGGGCCCGATCTACCACACCCACGGTGCCGCCAACAGCGCCTTCCTGCGGATCGGCGGCAAGGCTCTGGAAGGCTCGATTCTCGCCGTCGGCCCGGTCGTGGTCTGGAATCAACTGCCGGACAGCCACCCGTCCAAAGCACCCGGCAAGCATTACGCCGAAGCCTACGAAGGCCGCTACGGCGCGGGCACCCTGTCGCCGTTCGGCGCCTACCTGTACGACGCCATGCAACTGGTCGAAGCCGCCATTCCTGCTGCCCTGCAAGGCAGCGAAGCCGGTACCGCCGAATTCCGCCAGAAGCTGCGTGACACCCTGGAGCAATCGCACGACGTCGCCGGCAGCCATGGCGTGTACAGCCTCTCGGCCGACGACCATTTCGGCCACGACCAGCGTGCCCGCGCGCTGATCACCATCAGGGATGGCCAGTGGCAGCTGCTCGAGGCACCCCAGTAAACCTCGCCAAGCCTTGCAATCGCGTTACCCGAACCACAACAAAAACAAAGGTAAGTTCAATGAAACCGCTATACGCACTGCTTCCATTGCTGGTTGCCACACAGGCCGCGCAGGCCGACTTCATCAAGGACAGCAAGGGGTCGCTGCAGATCCGCAACTACTACTTCGATCATGACTTCCAGGGCGGCCCCGGTCTGGATGAAATGCGCGAATGGGCCCAGGGCTTCATCCTCAAGGCCGACTCGGGCTACACCGAAGGACCGATCCAGTTCGGTCTGAGCTTCATCGGCATGACCGGCTTCCAGCTCGACTCCAGCCCGGATCGCACCGGCACCGGCCTGCTGTCGTTCAACCCGCGTACTCGCGAGGTCAACGACAACTACTCCAAGGCCGGTATCTCGGCGCGCTTCAAAGTGTCCAACACCGAACTGCAGGTCGGCCACATGACGCCGCTACTGCCGATCATGTTTCCGGTGACCGCACGCCTGTTCCCGCCGCTGTTCCGTGGCGGCATGGTGACCTCCGGCGAAATCCAGGGGCTGACCCTGCGCGGCGGTTACTTCGACCGACAGAAATACCGCGACTCCACCGAAGACGCCAAGTTGCGCGTCAGCGGCCTCAACGGCCGCTTCAACGGCACAGCGGAATCCAGCGGCTTCATGTTCGGTGGTGGCGACTACAAGCTGCTCGATAACCTCACCGGCTCGTACTACTACGCGCAGCTGAACGACATCTACAAGCAGCACTACGTCGGCCTGACCCACACCACAGCGCTCGGCCCAGGCTCGCTGAAGAGCGAGGCCTATTACTTCGATAGCAGTGAGGACGGCGCCGCCAAGGCCGGCCGCGTGGACAACGGCAACCTCAACCTGAACGCCGCCTACACCCTGGGTGCCAACACCTTCAGCCTGGGCTACATGCACCTGAGCGGCGATACCGGCATGCCGTATCTGGCCAGCATCGATCCCTACGTGATGGTCGGCGGCGCCCTCGCCACCGAGTACCTCAACCCCAAGGAGCGCGTGTGGCAGTTCAAGCACGACTACGACTTCGCCAGGCACGGCCTGCCGGGCCTGAAGACGCAGATCCGCTTCATCCAGGGCCGCAACATCCACGAGCCGGTGGCTGACGGCAATGGCGAAGAGTGGGAACGTGATCTGGAGGTGTCCTACACCGTGCAGAGCGGCAGCCTGGCCGGCCTCGGCCTGCGCGTACGCCACGGCCACTACCAGAACAACTTCAGCCGCGACGTGGAGCAGACCCGCGTCAACGTCGACTACACCCTGGCGCTCTGGTAACCGCGACGGGGAGGCGTGGGCAACCGCGCCTCCTCGTCTTCCCATATCGAGATCGGCGAGCAAGCGCCCTCTCACCCCCGCGATGCCTGCATACGTCATCGGTCAGACGCGCGGCCCGGGCCGACGGCTGCGTGCAGGGGCCTAGACAGACTTGTCCGGCGAAGTGAAACGGGGTCGCACAGGGGCGCCAAAGCCAGCCTTGCTCTTCTGTGCATCTGCGGCGTCGAGTTCTGCCGGATTGAGGTGGGCCAGACTGATCTTCAGACCGAACTTCCTGAATACGGCCTCCAGAGTCGCGAGCGTCGGGTTGCCGCTGTCGACCTCCAGCTGCGACAGCGCCCGCTTCGAAATCCTGCAGGCCATGGCGAATCGCTCCTGACTCACACCCAGCAGATTTTCCCGCAGGCGCTTGACCGCCCCGCCGAGCGTCAGCTTGCCCTGGGCGACCTCATCGGCCACGGCCTGAATGTAGGCCTTGCGTTCTTCCAGAGACATCTCTTTCACAACAACCCCCATTCCTTCAGACGCGTATCCAGGTTGTTGAGCGCAATGCTCGGTGCGCTGCGCACGCTGTCCGGCAGGTTCACCAACAGGTCGGGCAAAGCGCGAAAACACTGGGCCTGGCAGCGCAGGGCGTCGAAATACTCATCACCGGATTCAGCACCTGCCAGGGAATGACATGCCTGCCTCCAGTCCGGCGCTCCAGCCCTCTCGTGCTGCCACTTCAACACCCGGGATATGCCATCGGGGTCGAGAACCATCGGAGCCAGATCGTAGACAGGCGCCAGCCTCAGCCGGCCACCGTCGCGAATGATCGAGATGTTGCGGCCATGATTGTCCGAGTTGCCCAGGATGCGGTTCAGCAGATCCCGGGAGATGTACTCGACGGCCAGGTCGAACAGCTCACCGCCCTGCCCGGCCATCGTCCAGATTTCGCCAAGACGGCCAAGCACGAACTCATGATCCAGATAAGCGCCATTCTCGGTAACACCGCATACCGAGTAAATCGACTCGACCGGATGACGCAGGATGCCGTGCTCGGTGACCTCGCGATCAAAGCGGGGCATCCACAGACTGGGTTTGTGCTCACCGTCATCGATCAGCTCCAGCCCATCGGTCGAGATGGTGTCCATGCCGATTTCGCTGATCGCACAGTAATACTGGTACTCGGCCCGCAGGATGTCCCGGTCGATGGCTGCGGCTCGGTTTCTGGGAAATTTGACGAACCAGTGCCGCCTGGTCTGCGGGGCCGCAAGCGTGGCATCGGCGAACATCAGGCCATCGTGGTTTTCCGCCAGCAACAGCTTCGGGGCCTCACCACCCGCGCCCGTCGCCCCGCCAATGGCAGCGCCTTGCTCGTAGGCATACTCCAGGAAATCGGTGCTGCGTTCGGCGACCTCCTTGCGGGTGAAGCCCATGGGCTCTCCCTCATCGAGGTAGGGTAGCGATTGCTTGATCCGCATGTGGCCGATTGGCGATGGCGTACACCGCTCCAGCAGGAACAGATCGAGGGCGATGTCATCAGGCTTTCGGCTGGCGAAACGCTTCTTCAGCGAACGAAATGCTGCCCCGGCCGGGATGATATCCAGGAGGAACGCCGGATAGCCCTGCGAAGTGTTGATGTTCATATCCAGGCGATGCACGACACTCACGGAGCTCTCGAAGAACGAGTTTTCGTCCGCCATGTTGTCGAGGTAGAAGTCGGTGAGGTAACCCGTGATGCAGGTTCCCTCACGCGGATTCAGGGGATCCTCGAATTTCAGGCTGTAGGCGTCCTGCCACGTGCCGGCAGCGAACACCTGTACGGTGAGTTCTTTGGCCATGATCAAACTCGACAGCGCATTATAATGCGTCGGAGCATAGCCTTGGCGCTCATATAGCGCAATATAATGCACTAAATATTAAAGACCGATGGCGCTCAGCGCATTAAAATGCGCTACATGGCAGGACTGACTTGCCAGGAAGAGGCCGCCGATACGGTGATTTCATGGCGGTTCCTGGGGTTTGGTTCACCCGCCTGCTCACGGCGAGCCGTGTGAGCAGGCTTAGGTCTGGCTGGCGCCTTCGCGGCCGGTTTCTCCCCCTTGCGCGGCTCGCCTCCTGCCGTGTCGCCATGAGTGGCAGCCATCCGCTTGCGCCCCATGACAGTCCCCTCCCC
>Ga0209699_100515_pt1 | contig 18991 bp, 17 predicted proteins | sample SynthPrep_1_END__FD_187204 | JGI IMG/M metagenome (GOLD analysis project Ga0209699, IMG submission 187204) | Synthetic microbial communities from Ohio, USA - SynthPrep_1_END_DS7_MetaG (SPAdes) (version 2) | ecosystem: Engineered > Bioreactor > Aerobic > Activated sludge | place: USA: Ohio...
TCCGTGGCGTTGTGAAAGAAGTAGACGCCAAGGGCGCCATCATCGACCTGGGCAACGAGATCGAAGCTACCCTGAAAGCCTCCGAAATCAGCCGTGACCGCGTTGAAGACGCGCGCAACGTCCTGAAGGAAGGCGACGAAGTAGAAGCCAAGATCATCAGCGTCGACCGCAAGTCCCGCGTCATCAGCCTGTCCGTCAAGTCGAAAGACGTTGAAGACGAGAAAGACGCGATGAAGGAACTGCGCAGCAAGCAAGATGTTGAGAACACCGGCCCGACCACCATTGGTGATCTGATCCGTGCCCAGATGGAAAACCAGAACTAAGTTCGGGTAATTCATCAAAAAAAGGCGACCTTCGGGTCGCCTTTTTCGTTTCCGCATCCCCCAATTACACCGCCCTTGTAGGAGACGCGCCCCGCGGCGAATGGCGGCCATCTCGCAATACCGAGCCCATACACAAAAGCTTCGCCCCGAGGCGGGGCTCCCACGCCAAACCGCAAAACAACACTCCCCTTGTAGGAGCTGCGTCCCGCGGCGAATGGCGGCCATCCAGCAATACCGAGCCCACACCCAGAAGCTTCGCCCCGAGGCGGGGCTCCTACGCGAATACGCCAGTCGACGCTCTCTCTGTAGGAGCTGCGCCCCGCAGCGAATGGCAGCCATCCAGCAATGCCAAGCCTATGCCCAATAACGTCGCCAAACCGCCCTCATATCCACACCGCATCCCAATGCGGATAATCACCCGCTCGCTCCACGAGCCCTGCTCTTAAGGGATTTGCCACCACATATCTCGCTACATTTCGAACATCCTCCTCCCGGCGCAACGCATGATCATGGAATCCCTTCTGCCAAATCGGCCTACCCAGGCGCTTGGCGGAAATGGATTTGACCCTGCCTACCAGGCGGGCCAGGTCCTCACTCTGCAGTTGCAACAGCCAATGCAAGCGATCAGGCATCACGACACAGCAGAGCGTTTGGTGCGATCCAAGCAGCTCATCCTGGCGAATGATTTGTATGAGCGTGCGCGCCGCTGAGAAATCAGCAAAGACAGGGATGCGACCATTGGTTACGGTAGTGACAAGATAGATTTGCCCGCTACTGGACCAGCGTCCATCACGAAGCTTATGCGCGGCGTAGCGTTTCTCAGTCATCGGATTCCCTTCCGTTAGCGTTCGCCAGTTCAGCTTAGCTTACCGAGCCAGGGGCCAGAGAAAGCTTCGCCCCGAGACGGGGCGCCCACACCAAACCGCAAAACAACGCCCACCTGTAGGAGCCGCGCCCCGCGGCGAATAGCAGTCACCCCCGCAATGTCGTGCTCATGCGCAAAAGCTTCACCCCGATGCAGGACTCCCACACCAAACTGTAAAACAACGCCCACCTGTAGGAGCCGCGCCCCGCGGCGAATGGCGGCGATCCCGCAATACCGGGCCAATTCTCAAAAGCTTCACCTCAAGGTAGATCTCCTACACAAAGCCCCCCGTTATCACAACTAACTGCAAAACTCGCTAACACCTTGTTTTTTAGGCTGTTCAAAAGCTGACCCGCGTGCTACAACCGAACCGTCGAGTCTTCTAGCCGCTTGAAAAAGAAGGGAAAACCATGACCAAGTCGGAGTTGATCGAAAGAATTGTCACTCATCAGGGTCAGCTGTCCTCCAAGGATGTCGAGTTGGCCATCAAGACCATGCTGGAGCAAATGTCCCAGGCACTGGCCACGGGGGACCGCATCGAAATTCGCGGCTTTGGCAGCTTCTCGCTGCACTACCGCGCGCCGCGCGTTGGGCGTAACCCGAAAACTGGTCAGTCGGTACGTCTGGACGGCAAGTTCGTGCCGCATTTCAAACCGGGCAAGGAGTTGCGCGACCGGGTCAATGAGGACGAGTGACTACGCTTTATCCTTCTCGCTGGAGTAAGTCTCCTGATTAGGCGGTCGCCTGGCGTCACACTTTTGTCATGCTTGCGAAATCATGGAAAACCGGCAAAATGTGCGGGCTTTCACAAGGCGCGCCCTTGCCAGATTTCCAGCTAGTTCAGTTAATTACCATTCTCTGAACTGTCATCCGCACTACTGGGCTGAGTCCCTTTAAATTTCGCCAGCGTTAAAGGATTGACTTGTGCGGTACCCCTCGATTGTTCATCACGGCGCCGTAACAGGTGTGACGGGTTCATGCCATCAACTGCAGATGGATGATGAGCACGCGCTGCTGATCGACTGCGGCCTTTTTCAAGGCGCCGAAACCTCCCCTGAAGGCCGGGCAGGCGCCGGCAAGCTCGCAATCGATTTCTCTCTGGACGGTATCAAAGCACTGGTCGCAACCCATGTTCATATCGACCACGTGGGCCGCATACCCTTTCTCCTTGCAGCCGGCTTCAAAGGCCCGATTCTTTGTAGTGAGCCGTCGGCCAAGCTTCTGCCCATCGTCCTCGAAGATGCCTTCAAGCTCGGTTTCAGTCGCGATCAAAAACAGGTAGAGCGCTACCTCAAGCTGATCGAGCAGCGCATCGTCGCCTTGCCCTACAAGCAGTGGTTCACCCTGATCGACGCGCCGCAGCTCAACGCTCGCATTCGTCTACAGCGCGCTGGTCACATTCTCGGCTCGGCCTACGTCGAAGTGGATCTGCAATACCCGGAGACGGGCGAGAAGAAACGCATCGTATTTTCTGGCGACCTGGGGGCGCCTCATGCGCCAATTCTCCCGGCGCCGAAAGCCCCATACAAAGCCGATATTTTGGTCATCGAAAGCACCTATGGCGACCGCCTGCATGAAGATCGCCGCAGTCGGCGTGCGCGTCTGGAGAAGGTGCTCGAGCATGCGCTGAGCAACCAGGGCACGGTGCTGATCCCGGCCTTCAGCATTGGCCGCACTCAGGAGCTGCTCTACGAGCTTGAGGACATCATCCATCGCAGAGCGTTGAAAGAGTCTGCCAAGGTGCAGTCACGTACCTCAAAGCCTAACTCCAGCAAAGCGACAGCACTCGACTGGACGAATTTGCCTATCATTCTCGACTCTCCGCTGGCCAGCCGCTTCACTTCGGTTTATCGCGAGCTTGATCACTTCTGGGATGCAGAGGCGAGGGCGCGCTTGGCCAAAGGCCGTAACCCACTGGCTTTTCGTAATCTGCTAACAGTCGATAGCCACCAGGCCCATCTGGCCATGGTCAATCGCCTGGTTCAAACCGCTCAGCCGGCTATCGTTATTGCAGGCAACGGTATGTGCTCCAGTGGGCGTATCGTCAACTACCTGAAAGCCATGCTCGGTGATGAGCGGCATGACGTGCTCTTCGTCGGCTACCAGGCGGATGGCACGCCAGGAAGGCAAATCCAGCGCTTTGGCCCGCGTAGTGGCTATGTGGAATTTGACGGGCAGCGCTATGACATTCGGGCTCAGGTGCATACCATAGGCGGTTATTCAGCTCATGCTGACCAATCAGCATTAATGAGATTCATTACTGGTATGCGTAAGTGGCCATCAGAAGTACGCATCGTGCATGGCGATACTGAAGTAAAGTGGGCGTTTGAGCAGATGTTGCAGGATATGTTTGCTGAGCAGAATCGACAGATGAGGATCGTGATTCCGAGCTGACTTTAGGAAGCTCTGAGAAAAAACTTATCGAGGTTCAATTTTGTTATGTAAAAACTAGTGCCCTGAGTTTGCTCCAGAATATAAAGTGGCTAGCAAAGGTATTCGTGTTATTCAAATGTTTAAATGGAATGTAAATGTTTGCTGGTTAATGTAGAAGATTTTTATATGTAATATGGAAATTGACTGCTGCGAGGTGCTTGCTTAGAGTGAAATGCCAAGTAAGTAGGGTGATATACCTATTTTGTTGGGGGTTAAGTTTTAATGCGACAAGCAGCGAATAGTTGTTTTTAGAATAAAGTTTTTTGATATTTTTATAGGGTGTGATATTCATTGAGTATCAATGCGGATTTTTTTGGTTTTTTAAAAAACTCTGGGTGGTTACTGCTTGATCGTCTGATTCGTCTCTTGTTGGGCGTGCTTGTGGGGGCCTGGATTGCGAGATATCTTGGGCCAGAAAACTACGGTAAGCTGGCATATGTTTTTGCCTTTCTGGCTTTCTTTCAGGTTCTGGCTGCCTTGGGCTTGGATGGAGTTGTCGTTCGCGAAATCTCGCGTAATCAGGCTCAGGCTGATGAGATTCTTGGCACGACTCTGCTGCTTAGAATCGGTGCGGGGGTCGTGGTTTGGATGGTTGGTAGCCTAGTCGTCTGGGCGGTTGGCAACTACGAAAGTGCTGTGCTTTTCGCGTTATGCGCAGCAGGCTTGGCTTTTCAAGCTGCTGATACTGTCGACTTGTGGTTCCAGAGTCGCAGTCGCAGTTTTCGTACGGTTATATCGAAGCTGTGCGCCTACAGTATATCCAGTGCTGTTAAAATACTATGTATCCTGAGCGAAGCTCCATTGACATATTTCGCTTTGGTCGTTTCGCTGGAGGTGGTTCTCACGGCGATTATCCTCTTTATCTCTTACCGAGGCGACTCGCTGCGCCGTCCTTGGCGATTCGAACTAGCTCGCGCCTTATCAATGATGAGAGAGTCGTGGCCGATTCTCATAAGCGGTCTCGCTATCATTGCCTATCTGAAGGGCGATCAGTTCATGATCGAGTACTTCATGGGGGTACAGGCTCTTGGTGTTTATTATGCAGCGGTGACCTTGACCAGTCTTTGTTATTTTGTGCCTGTCTTGTTAAATGTCAGTGCTGCGCCTTTCATTCATAGGCTCTCGGCCAATGATGAAGTGAGGTTCGAATATCTGATGCGTCAATATTTTTTTATCATATTTATTATGGGGCTGTTAGCTTTCGCGTTTTTGTATATCTTCGCGGAATTTCTTGTTTTGCTGTTGTACGGTGCTGATTACTTGGCTGCGGTCGATATCATTAGGATTCATGCGTTGGCGATAATTTTCATTTTTATGGGGTCAGCACAGAACAATTGGTTGACAGCCAGGAGGCAAGTTGGTCAGATGCTCTATCGAAGTCTGATAACTATTGTCCTGGGTGTGCTCTTGAATCTTTGGCTGATCCCTCGGTTGGGGCTGGTGGGTGCGGCTCTGTCGTTTGTGGTGGCGAGTGCAGTGGGGTTATTTTTCTCTAATTTTCTTATCAATAGAGAGCTTTTTCTGGCGCAAGTAACCTGTTTAGGCTTCAAGAGATATAAGGTTTAATATGACACGGATAACTGTCGAGAGCTGTACGCGTAATCCATTTTCTGTTGTGGATAGGGATGCCGTGTTGCTTGCTTATCAAGATGTTTTTTTGCGGGGTGTCAAAGGCGTATTGGCCGAAGAGTTGAACGAGGCGTTGGATTGCGGGCTCATAGCCGAGCTAGTGTCAAAGAGGCTAATTCCAGAAACCTGCAGGTCTGATGTTGCGATAGAAGGTTACGATCTGGTATTGCTTCATCGGCGCTTATCATTGGTGAGTTATCCTCACGAGTGGTCGTTCTCAATGTTAAGGGATGCTGCTTATCTAGCGCTGACTGTGTCTGAGATTGCCCATAAGTATGGTTTTCAGTTAAAAGACCCGCACGCCTATAATATTGTCTTTGATAATAATAAGCCTGTGTTTGTTGATGTGGGCAGCTTGGTCAAGTTGAAGTCCGGTGACGCCAAGGCCAGAATATCCACCTACCAGGAGTTCCTCTCCTGTTATTACTATCCTTTGTATGTGTGGAGTAAAGGCGACATCTACACCGCACGTAAGTGGGTGCAGCGTTGGAAGCTCATGACTCCTCTGGAGTCGTTCGTGTCCTACCGCTTCGCCTATCTGCCACGTGTCCTGAAGAATTTGCTCGCCAGGGGGTTGCGATTAGACGCTCGATTACAGTGCTATGGTAATGGCCGGTTGCTGACCGGTCTCGCGGATAACTTCATCCGCGCTCTACCATGGCGTGACAAAGCGACGCTGGGCTCGCTGCGCAAGAGACTCGACAGGCTGAAACTGCCCAGAGTGAAATCGGATTGGGGCGAGTATCATGGGATGTATGATCTCCAATCATCGTTTCATAGACGTATTGCTACTATTGCCGAGTTGGCGGCGGAACTGGCACCAACTTCGGTCGTGGATATCGCCGGCAACCAGGGCTTCGTGCTCTCTGAGGTGGTCAAGCGTACGAATCCGGAAAAAGCCACATGCGTGGATTATGATGCCCAGGCGATCGAGAATGGCTACGTCAAGGCCAAGGCCAAGGCCGATGAGCGTCTAAATTTTGCGATAGTCAACCCGTTTTATCCTGAATGTAATAACTTCGAATCCCAACCGAGCAGCCGCTTCTCTTCCGAGCTAGTTATGGCCCTAGCGGTGACGCATCATTTACTGTTGGGGCAGGGCTATGACGTCAACTATGTATTCAGCAAGATCAAGGAATACAGTACGCGTTATGTGATGATCGAGTTTATGCCGCTGGGATTATACAGTAGCGTGTCTCGTAGCGGTACTCCTCCTCCAGAGTGGTACACCACCGATTGGTTCCGGGAAAACTTCGAGAAGCACTTTAGCGTGCTCAATATCTTGGAGCTGGAAGAAAACAGGACGCTTTTTGTCGGGAGACTTCACGACTGCGTAGAGAGTTAACCAATGGGAATAGTCAGCCGCGCTGGATGGTTAATCAGAAAGCAACTGCTAAAACGCCGGATTACAGGCTTCTCGGCAGGAATTCGTAGTTTTGCCGATCTCCATACTAAGTTTTCCGACCATGTCCGATTGATGGGGAGCACTATTCTCTGCGACGTTCAGATCGGACGTTGTACTACCTTTGCGGACGCTGTTGTCTCTCGGGGGTCGGTAGGTTCGTTCTGTAGTATCGGTCCTGGTGCGGTAATTGGAGGGCTGGGATCGCATCCATTGCACATGATTAGCACCAATCCTGTTTTTTATTCGACTCTACGTCAATGTGGTATGAGCTTCTCTGATGCAGACTACTTTACCGAAATGAAGTCCGTAACTCTTGGTAACGATGTCTGGGTCGGGGCTAACGCCCTGATCTTGGGAGGTATCACAGTGGGGCACGGGGCAGTGATCGCCGCTGGTGCGGTGGTCACCAAGGATGTTCCAGACTATGCCGTCGTGGGAGGGGTCCCGGCCAAAGTCATCAAGTACAGGTTTCCCGAGGAAGATATTGCTCTTCTTTTGAAACTACAGTGGTGGGCCTTGCCCGACTCGGTTTTGAGTGCGCATGCGGAGCTTTTCAGGGCGGGAGATGTTTCACGGCTTTGGAGCGCTTTGGGGGAATGATGAGCAATGTTGTTCTGGTGTCGACCAAGTACCCGAAGGGTGCGGGCAATGAGTGGCTAACGAATGAACTGGCCGAATATGCTGCCACGCAGGATCATGCGGTATCCGTGGTGGCGCTAAGTTGGGAGTATGACGAAGGCGAGAGCGAGCGCTACATGGTCAATGGTGTAGACGTTCATCGTGTGCGTATGCCTTCGTTTTTCTATCGCAAAAATATTTTCTGCGCATTTCTGAAGCTGTTTTTGTTTTCATTATTCGCTCGGTTCAAAACATCCAATGTTATATGCAATGCGGACGTTCTCGTTGCAACTACACCCTGTGTGGCGAGTTGGGCCTTCTTAACCGGGCATGGTCTCAAGGCTGGAGCCAGAAGCTTCCTGATCCTTTGGGACTTTTTCCCTTATTACATGAAAGGGTTGTGGGGGCGGAAAAATATCTTCTTTTCATTCTTCCTGCGAGTGGAGAACTACCTCTACAGGAGGTTTGATTATATTGGTTGTATGACCCAGGGCAATAAAGCTTACCTGCTGGATAAGTACAAAGGTATTGATCCGGAACGGGTGGTCGACTTACCGCTTTGGACCAGGCAACTCCCCAGGCCGAAGTTGAGCAAGCAGCAGGCACGGGCCAAGCTAGGGATCCCTACTGGTTCCTTCGTTCTTATCTACGGCGGCGCCATGTCAGTGGTGCAGGGGCTAGATTGTATCATTGAGTTAGCTGATCGCTGCCGCAAGTACCGCGATATCCTGTTCCTTATGGTGGGGCGTGGTACGGAGCGGGACAGGTTGCAGGGCAAGGCCATTTCCCTCGGTTTGAGCAATATCCGATTTATGGAGTATGTACCAAGGGATGAATATGAGGCGTTTGTATGTGCCAGTGACGTAGGGCTGATTTCTCTATCACCTGATCATCAGGTTCCCAGTTTTCCGTCAAAATCTATTGATTATCTGAAAGTTGGATTGCCGATTCTGGCCTCGCTCGACACCTGCACTGATTTTGGCAGCGTGTTGGTGGAGGACATGCAGGCAGGTGCGTGGGTTGAGGCGGGAAATATTGATGCCTTCGAAGCATCGCTCCACAAGCTGAAATCCGATGGTGATCGGTTGGCTGAATTTGGCAGGAATGGTCGTTCTTATTATGAAAAGACCATGAATGTTTCAGTTGCATATAATAATATCTTTAAGTTTTTGTGAGGCTATATGTCTTTTTCCGATAAGGTACTATTGATCTCTGGAGGGACAGGGTCGTTCGGCAATGCTGTGCTCAAGCGATTCCTTGACTCTGATATTGCTGAAATACGGCTGTTCAGCAGGGATGAGAAGAAGCAGGATGATATGCGCAAGCGTTATGCGAATCCTAAGCTAAAGTTTTATATTGGCGATGTTCGAGATTATCAAAGCGTCCTAAATGCTACTCGTAGTGTTGATTACATTTTTCATGCCGCCGCATTGAAGCAGGTGCCATCTTGCGAGTTTCATCCGATGGAAGCGGTCAAGACCAACGTGATCGGCACCGAGAATATGTTAGAGGCGGCTATTCAGAATGGCGTCAAACGTGTGGTTTGTCTGAGTACCGACAAAGCGGTTTATCCGATTAACGCCATGGGTATCTCCAAGGCGATGATGGAAAAGGTCATGGTCGCTAAGTCACGCAATGCCGATGACGACAAGACGGTTATCTGCGGCACTCGTTACGGCAATGTTATGGCTTCGCGTGGTTCGGTAATTCCGCTGTTTATCGAGCAGATTCGTGCAGGTAAGCCGCTGACATTGACCGACCCGAACATGACACGTTTTATGATGACCTTGGCCGATGCGGTTGATCTGGTGCTGTATGCCTTCGAGCACGGTAACAACGGCGATCTCTTCGTGCAAAAAGCGCCGGCGGCCACGGTCGAAACCTTGGCCCGTGCAATCACTGATCTTGTCGGTAAGCCTGAGCACCCCATTCAAGTGATTGGCACTCGGCATGGCGAAAAGCTGTATGAAGCACTGCTTAGCCGTGAGGAAATGGCCTGCGCCGAAGACATGGGCGATTACTATCGTGTACCGCCGGATTTACGTGACCTCAACTACGCCAAGTTTGTCGAGCAGGGAGAGGAAAAAATTTCTCACACGCAAGACTATAACTCGCACAATACTGTGCGCTTGGATGTCGAGGAAATGCAGCGTCTTCTGCTCAAGCTGGATTTTATGCGTGCCATTCAGCGTGGTGAGCACGTTACGCCGGAGGAATGATCGATGAAAGTGCTGGTCACCGGTGCCAACGGCTTTGTTGGCCGCAATCTTGTCGCGCATTTGGAGGAGCGACCAGATATCGAGGTGGTGTGCTTTACCCGGAATGTTCCATTAGAGAGCTTGCCGGGGTTTGTAGCGCAGGCTGATTTCGTGTTTCACCTGGCTGGTGTCAATCGCCCGCAAGATCCACAGGAGTTTCAAAGCGGGAATGCTGACCTGACTCGCAAGCTGTGTGAGGCTATCTGGGCCAGTGGTCGGAAAATTCCTCTGCTGTATACCTCATCCAGTCAGGCTGAACTGGACAATGCTTATGGCAGCAGCAAGCGGAGCGCGGAGGAAGCGCTGCTTGATCTGGCGAGCAGGCACGGCTCAGTTATCCACCTGTTTCGCTTACCGAATGTGTTCGGCAAGTGGGCGCGCCCGAACTACAACTCGGCGGTGGCGACCTTCTGCCACAATATTGCTCGCGATCTACCTATCCAGATCAACGATCCGCTGGCTTGCATTACCCTGGTTTATATCGACGATGTGATTGCCCATTTTATTGCTGTAATGGAAGGCCGGCTGGTCGGTACCCCCTTTGTTACGGTCGATCCGCAGTACAGCATCACGGTTGGTGAACTGGCAGCGCAACTGTGCGCCTTCCGCGACAGCCGTGGCACGTTGATTACCGAGGCGGTCGGCACTGGCTTGGTGCGTGCCCTGTACTCTACATACCTCAGTTATTTGCCGCCCGAGCGCTTCAGTTATGAGGTGCCGAAATATGGTGATCCGCGCGGTGTGTTCGTTGAAATGCTGAAAACCCACGACTCGGGCCAGTTTTCCTTTTTTACTGCACATCCGGGCATTACCCGCGGTGGTCATTACCACCACTCCAAGACTGAGAAGTTCCTCGTTATCAAGGGCAAGGCTTGCTTCCGCTTCCGGCATATCGCTACTGGCGAGTTCCATGAGCTGTTCACCACGGGAGAGCAGCCGGAAATAGTCGAAACTGTACCCGGTTGGACCCATGACATCACCAATGTAGGTGACGGAGAGATGATCGTGATGCTTTGGGCCAACGAGATTTTTGATCGCGAACACCCGGATACCTACGCGCGCCCCGTCGGTACCGAGGCATAAACGCATCTTTGAAGAGAGTTGCAATGAAGAAGCTAAAAGTCGTCACCGTAGTGGGTACCCGCCCGGAAATTATCCGTCTGTCCCGTGTTATGGCCAAGCTGGATCAGTATTGCGAGCATGTGCTGGTCCACACCGGGCAGAATTATGATTACGAACTAAACGAGATATTTTTCCAGGATCTCGGTATTCGGAAACCAGATCATTTCCTCAACGCCGCAGGCGCGACAGGCGCTGAAACCATCGGTAACGTGATTATTGCTGTGGATCGCGTACTGGCTGAAGTGCAGCCGGAAGCCTTGCTGGTGCTGGGGGATACCAATAGCTGCATGGCAGTGATTCCAGCCAAGCGGCGCAAGATTCCGATTTTCCATATGGAAGCGGGCAACCGTTGCTTCGACATGCGTGTACCGGAAGAAATCAACCGTCGTATCGTCGACCATACTGCCGATATCAACCTGACCTACAGCACCATTGCCCGTGACTATCTCTTGCGCGAAGGCTTGCCGCCCGAGATGGTGATCAAGACCGGCAGTCCGATGTTCGAGGTACTCAATCACTACCGTGAGGGTATCGAGGTTTCGGACGTGTTGGAGCGCTTGGGGTTAGAGGCAGGGAAGTTTTTCGTGGTCAGCGCTCATCGTGAGGAGAACGTCGATTCCGACCAGAATTTTCTCAAGTTGGTGGATGTGCTAAACACCGTGGCTGAACACTATGGCTACCCAGTGATCGTCTCCACCCATCCGCGTACCCAAAAGCGTGTGGACACCATGGGTGTGAAGTTTCATGCGAATGTGCGTCTACTCAAACCTTTAGGCTTCAAGGATTACAACAAGCTGCAGCTCAAGGCCAAGGCGGTGCTGTCAGACAGTGGCACTATCAATGAAGAGTCCTCGATTCTCAACTTTCCGGCGCTGAATATCCGTGAAGCACATGAGCGCCCTGAAGGCATGGAGGAGGCCGCTGCGATGATGGTTGGGCTGGAAGTCGAGCGAGTTATGCAGGGGTTGCAGATACTGGAGTGCCAAGCACGCGGAGCAGAACGCAGCCTGCGCATGGTGGCCGACTACAGCATGCCTAACGTTGCTGAAAAAGTGGTGCGGATCATTCACAGCTATCGCGATTATGTGATGCGCAATGTCTGGAGGCGGAACGACTGAGCCTTTGCATGCCTGAGCAAAAATTGAAGGTTTTGATTGTCAGCCAGTATTTCTGGCCGGAAAACATGCGCATCAACGATCTCGTCGAGGGGTTGAGTCAGCGTGGGCACGAGGTCACTGTTTTGACTGGCTGGCCCAACTACCCGGAAGGGCGCGTATTTGAGGATTTTCGCCGGTCGCCCGAACAGTACGCCGAGTATCGGGGGGCAAAGATCGTGCGGGTGCCGTTCATTCCGCGCGGCAAGCGCAGCATCACTCTCATCCTGAACTACGTGTCGTTCTTCATTAGTGGGTCTGTGTTTGGCAGTTGGAAGCTACGCGGAAGAGAATTCGACGCGATTTTCGTCTATGCGGTATCACCGATCATGTCGGCTATTCCTGCGCTGGTGATCGGTAGGTTTAAGCGGGTGCCTGTGTGTATCTGGGTTCTGGATCTGTGGCCCGAGACATTAAAGGCTGTTGGTGTATTGAGTAATGCGCGCCTGCTCGCTCTAGTGGGCAAAGGGGTGTCCTGGATATATAACAGGGCCGATTATTTGCTCCTTCAATCGAGAGCTTTTGGCTCCAGTGTGCAGAAGTACTGTACGCGGGAGATGCCTTCCGAGCGGCTGGTGTACTTCCCAAGCTGGGCCGAGGACGGTTTTTCTAGCCTGCCGACGGGGGGATCGCCTCTGGTCAAGCGTGATCCGCAGTCTTTCACCATTCTGTTTGCCGGCAACTTGGGTGAGGCTCAGGACTTTCCCGCCATTCTGGATGTCGCCGAGGCTTTGCGCGGCAAGTTGGCCATACGTTGGGTGATCGTCGGAGACGGCAGGATTAGCGAGTGGCTAGAGCGGCAAGTCGCCGAGCGGGAGTTGGACAATGTGTTTCTATTGGGTCGCCATCCTTTGGACGCCATGCCCCCTTTGTTCGCGACAGCAGATGCGTTACTGGTCTCGCTGAAAACTAATGAAGTCTTCGAGAAAACCATCCCCGGCAAGGTACAGGCCTATTTGGCATCCGGTAAGCCAATCCTGGGGATGATCGATGGTGAAGCCGCCCGCGTCATTGAGGAGGCCGGTGCCGGTCTGGCTTGTTCTTCGGGTGATCGTCAGGCCTTCGCCAGTATTGTCGAGCAGATGGTGCTCATGACCTCGCCTCAACGGGAGGCGATGGGGGCGTTAGGTAAACGTTACTATGAAGAACATTTCTCCAAGGGAAAGCTCTTCTCGGATTTGGTGAGTTTGTTTCGTCAGGCCACTCGTAGGGACAGCAAGCCATGCTGAAGAAAGTGCTGTTGACCGGTGGTACAGGTTTCGTTGGGAGGGCTGTACTTGATCGTCTTTGCAGGGACGGCCTGGATATAGTTTCCTGTTCACGAGCCGAGACGATAAATGTGCCAAGCGGTGTTATGTATTTGTCCGTGCCTGGACTCGATTCCAATACAGTTTGGAAACCTGCGCTCGATGGGATCGAGGTGGTTATTCACTGCGCTGCTCGCGTTCACGTCATGCACGATACTTCTTCCGTCCCGCTTGCCGAGTTCCGCAAGGTCAATGTCGAGGGCACTTTGAATCTGGCTCGTCAGGCTGTTCGTGCTGGAGTAAAGCGCTTCGTTTTTATCAGCTCGATCAAGGTCAATGGCGAGGGAACCGCACCCAGTAAGCCTTACACCGCGGACGATACGCCGATGCCCGTCGACCCTTACGGCATTTCCAAGTTGGAGGCTGAGCAGGGCTTGCAGGTACTCTCGCAAGGAACCGGGATGGAGGTGGTGATTATTCGGCCGGTCCTGGTCTACGGGCCGGGCGTTAAAGCCAACTTTCTCAGCATGATGAACTGGTTAAAGAAAGGCGTCCCGTTACCATTAGGTGCCATTCACAACAAGCGCAGTATGGTCGCACTGGACAATCTGGTTGATCTGATCGTGACCTGTATCGACCACCCGAAGGCTGCCAATCAGGTGTTCTTGGTCAGCGATGGGGAGGATCTGTCCACGACTGAACTGCTGAGACGTACCGGGCAATCTCTCGGTAGGCCGGCCCGGCTCTTGCCCATACCGACTTTCATGTTGGCGACAGCCGCTCGATTACTGGGTAAGCCCGGTATTGCCCAGCGTCTGTGTGGTTCGCTGCAGGTTGACATCGGCAAAACTCGTGCGTTGTTAGGCTGGCAGCCGCCTGTGACCGTCGATGAAGCATTGGCCAAAACTGCTCGCCATTTCTTGGATCAGTACTAAATGTCTCTCTGGTTATTTTTGCCGGTTGTGGCCGGCCTGGCTTTGGCTTTGACTGGTGTTTTGCGTCGGTATGCCTTGGCTCGCAGCATCATCGATATCCCTAATGCACGTAGCTCTCATACGGTACCTACGCCGCGCGGTGGGGGAGTGGCCATCGTGGCAAGTTTTCTTCTGGCACTGCCTTTGGCCGCTGTATCTGGTTTGGCAAGCTGGTCGGTCGTCGTGGCGCTGTTGGGGGCGGGAGCAGGGATTGCCCTGTTGGGTTTTCTCGATGACCACGGTCATATCGCTGCGCGTTGGCGGTTGTTGGGACATTTCGTCGGGGCCATTTGGGCCTTGTTCTGGTTGAGCGGGCTGCCACCGCTGAGCGTGTTCGGCATGAGCCTCGACTTGGGATGGCTGGGGCATGCGTTGGCCGCGCTATACCTAGTTTGGTTGCTCAATCTCTACAACTTTATGGACGGCATCGACGGTATCGCCAGTTTAGAGGCCATCTGCGTATGTATCGGCGGCGCTTTGCTTTTTGTCCTATCCGGGCATGCGCGCGAAGCGGCCTTGCCATTGCTGATGGCGGCGGCTGTAGCTGGCTTTCTGTTCTGGAATTTTCCACCCGCTCGCATTTTTATGGGGGATGCTGGTAGTGGCTTTCTGGGCGTTTCCCTGGGCATTTTGTCACTTCAGGCGGCTTGGGTGGTGCCCCAGTTGTTATGGAGTTGGCTGATTTTGCTAGGCGTGTTTGTGGTGGATGCGACCTTCACTCTGTTGCGGCGTTTATTGCGCGGCGACAAGGTTTATGAGGCGCATCGCAGCCATGCTTATCAATATGCCTCACGCCGGTTTGGTCGACATTTGCCCGTAACCCTGGCCGTCGGTGCGATCAATCTGCTGTGGTTGCTACCCATTGCCCTGTGGGTTGGCGCGGGGGGGCTTGATGGGGGGCTGGGCATAGTGCTGGCCTATACACCTCTATTGGCCTTGGCCGTCAGGTTTCGGGCTGGCGAACTGGAGCGTAAATGAAGTCGGAGCGTTCTTTACTGGTGCTAGGGGCGGGCGGTCATGGCCAGGCGGTTGCTGAGGCGGCATTGCTATCTGGTGATTGGCAGCGAGTGTTGTTCGTGGATGATCGCTGGCCGCAACTGACTGAGTCCTCTGGCATAGCGGTAGTCGGCAATCTGCAGTCTGCGGCTGCCTTGTCTCGCGAGGTCGATGCCGGGATCGCGGCCGTGGGCAACAATGCGCTGCGTCAGCGCTGGCAGGAGGCGCTCATCGCTGCACAGATCCCGCTGGGGCGTGTGATACACCCGCGAGCTTGGATTAGCCCTAGGGCTGAAATTGGGGGTGGTTGTGCTGTTATGGCTATGGCTGTGGTAGGCACCAATGCGCGTCTCGGAGACGGTGTTATCGTGAACGCCGGTGCGATTGTCGATCACGATGCGGTGGTGGCGGATTTCGCGCATCTGGGTGTCGGCGTCAGTTTGGCCGGCGGAGTGCAGGTAGGGGCTGCGGCTTGGCTACAGGCAGGTTGCAGTGCTGGATATGGTGTCGTTATCGAGCCGGGTTTAGTTATCAAGCCTGGCCAGGCTTTGATTGCCAAGGATTGAGGGCTTGAGATGATTCGTCGACGAATCGAGTTACTGCGTCAATGTCTTTTGCATTTGTCTCGTCGGCAAAAGCGAGTTCTTCAGCTAGCTGTTGATGTATTGCTAATTTGGCTGGCGCTGTGGCTGTCGTTTGCAGTTCGTATGGGGGTTTGGGATGCTGCCAGGCCTTTTTCTGGTCATGGCTGGCTGTTTTTGCTGGCGCCTGTTATTGCACTTCCCATTTTCATCAGGCTGGGGATGTATCGTGCGGTAATGCGTTATGTGGGTAATGATGCTCTTTTAACGATAGCCAAGGCAGTGACCTTGTCTGCATTGGTGCTATCTCTGGCTGTTTATTGGTATCGCGGGCCGACGGCTCTTGTTCCAAGATCCATGGTTTTTAATTATTGGTGGCTGAGCCTGCTGCTGTTGGGCGGTTTGCGCTTGACCATGCGCCAGTTCTTTATAGGGAATTGGTTCGAACCGATTGCTCGCCGGCACGATATTGAATCTGGCACTTCCAAGGTCGCCATATATGGAGCCGGGGCGGCTGGTAATCAGCTGGTAGCAGCTTTGCGTTTGGGTAAAACGATGCGTCCGACCGCATTCATTGATGATGATTCCGGTATTGCTACTCGTACGATTGCTGGGCTGCGCGTCTACTCCCCCAAGCATATTCAGCAAATGATCGATGAAACGGGGGTTACAGAGGTTTTGCTGGCAATGCCCTCGATCCCCCGCGCGCGTAGGCGGGAGATACTCGAGGCGTTGGAGCCTTACGCGCTTCATGTGCGAAGCATCCCCGGGTTTATGGATCTCGCTAGTGGACGGGTAAAGGTCGAAGACCTTCAGGAAGTCGATATCGCTGACCTTCTCGGGCGTGATGCGGTGCCACCTCGGCAAGACTTATTTGAGCGCTGTATCAAGAGTCAGGTGGTTCTGGTGACCGGCGCTGGTGGCTCTATCGGTTCGGAGCTGTGTCGGCAGATTCTCGCTAGCGGCGCGCGGACCTTGCTGCTTTTCGAGCACAGCGAGTTCAATCTCTACAGTATCCATGGCGAATTGCAGCAGCGAATCGAGCGGGAGTCGCTGCCGATCAAGTTGGTGCCGATTCTCGGATCTATCCGTAACTTCGAGCGTTTGTTCGATATTTTGCAGACTTGGCGCGTCAATACCGTTTATCACGCTGCTGCGTACAAGCATGTGCCGATGGTCGAGCATAACGTTGCCGAGGGCGTGCTCAATAATCTGGTCGGTACGCTCAATGCCGCGCAGGCCTCGATCAAGGCGGGTGTTGCCAATTTTGTGCTGATCTCTACCGACAAGGCGGTACGACCCACTAATGTGATGGGTAGCACCAAGCGCTTGGCTGAGATGGTGCTGCAGGCGCTGAGTCGTGAGTCTGCGCCCGTGTTGTTCTGTGATGATTCAGGCGTTCATCACGTCAACAAGACCCGTTTCACCATGGTGCGTTTCGGTAATGTGCTGGGCTCTTCCGGCTCGGTGATTCCGTTGTTCAGGGAGCAGATTAAGCAGGGTGGGCCGGTTACGGTGACGCATCCGAACATCACTCGCTATTTCATGACGATCCCCGAGGCGGCGCAGCTCGTCATTCAGGCCGGTTCGTTGGGGCAGGGCGGTGATGTGTTCGTGCTGGATATGGGCGAGCCGGTCAAGATTGCCGACCTTGCGGAGAAGATGATTCGTTTGTCCGGTCTGACTGTGCGCGATGAGCGTACTCCGCATGGCGATATCGCTATTGAGTTCACCGGGTTGCGTCCGGGTGAGAAGCTCTACGAGGAACTTCTGATTGGTGAGGATGTTAAGCCTACCGAGCATCCGATGATCATGCGCGCAGAAGAGGACATGTTGCCCTGGGACGAGCTCAAGGCGCGCTTGCAGGCGCTGTTGGCTGCGGTCGGTGAGGATGATTACGCTCGCGTACGTATGCTGCTGCGCGAAACGGTGCATGGTTATGTGCCGGAAGGTGAGATCGTTGACTGGATTCATCTCAGAAACCGGGAGCGTTGAGGCTGTGGTTTGACAGCTGGAAGATAGCGTCTAGGTTGACTCTAGTGGGGTTTGAAACCTCACTGGGATCTACTTACGACAAAGGAATGCAATCATGCAAAAACTCGGTCTATCTTCCCTTCTGTTCGCTGTTCTCGCTTCCTTCTCTCTGGCTGCCGCTGCAGCTGAAACCCCAAAAACCGAAAGCGCCAAACCGGCTGCCGTGCAGGTGGCGCAGGTTGCCGTGGTCAATCTGAATACCGCCGATGCTGCAACACTGCAGCGTGAGCTGGCCGGGATTGGTGCGACCAAGGCGCAGGCGATTGTGGCTTATCGGGAGGAGCACGGTAATTTCGCCTCGGTCGACGAGTTGTTGGAGGTGAAAGGTATCGGCGAGGCGACGCTGGAGAAGAATCGCGACAAGCTGAGTATTAACTGATGCCTGGCGGCGTTGTTGTCTGGGCCGGTCTTTTGACCGGCCTTTTCGTTTTTGTAGGGCGAGGGTTTTGTGTGAGGGGATTGGTTATCGGGGAATGGCCGCTATTCGCCGCGGGGCGCGGCTCCTACAGGTGCGGTGGTCTCCTTTAGGGAGATGAATAACCTGGGACATGATCCCTGGTGAGAGTTCGCAGGCAATAAAAAAACCGCACTAGGCTGGGTTCTTGAAATTGGCTCCACGACCTGGATTCGACAGCACAGCTGAACGCGCTTTAGCGCGGCCCCGAAGGGGTGAGCGAAGCGAATAACCTGGGACGTAGTCCCTGGTGAGAGTTAGCAGGCAATAAAAAACCCAGCGCTAGGCTGGGCTTTTGAATTTGGCTCCGCGACCTGGACTCGAACCAGGGACCCAATGATTAACAGTCATTTGCTCTACCGACTGAGCTATCGCGGAACAACGGCGCGTATGGTACTGATTAAAAAAGAGAAGTCAACACTTTGCCGCGATATCTAGGTGGTTAGAATTCGGGTGTTCAGCGAGGGTGTCGTGGGAGGGGCTTTGGCCGCGATGGCTGCCATTCCTGCCCGGATCGCGGCGGGGCGCCGCTCCTACAGGGTGGTGCGGTGCCTGCGGGGGCTGTGTAGGAGTCCCGCCCCGGGGCGAAGTTTTTGCTTTTGCGGTGCTCTACCGAACGATTCGCGGCGGGGCGCCGCTCCTACAGTCATTTGATGCATACAAAAACGCCGGCTTATGGGCCGGCGTTTTTGTTTATCACTAGGGCTTATAGCACGGCGTTGATCGCACGGGTGACGCTGTCCAGGTTGCCTTTGTTCAGCGCGGCGACGCAGATTCGGCCAGTACCGACGGCGTAGATGCCGAACTCTTCCTTGAGGCGTTCCACTTGCTCCACGGTGAGGCCGGAGTAGGAGAACATGCCGCGTTGCTCAGCGACGAAGCCGAAGTCACGCTTGGC
>Ga0209699_100516_pt1 | contig 18926 bp, 16 predicted proteins | sample SynthPrep_1_END__FD_187204 | JGI IMG/M metagenome (GOLD analysis project Ga0209699, IMG submission 187204) | Synthetic microbial communities from Ohio, USA - SynthPrep_1_END_DS7_MetaG (SPAdes) (version 2) | ecosystem: Engineered > Bioreactor > Aerobic > Activated sludge | place: USA: Ohio...
CCTGCATCTGGATCAGGCGCTCGCCCTGCGCCTGATCCAGATGCAGGCGGGCATGACCGATATCCGGCATCAGCGGCAGCGCCGGCAGTGGCTCGACACGCACGCCCGGCGCGCCCTGGCGCACCACGCCGAGAGCCAGGCGCGGCGCTTGCTCGGCATTGTCCTCGCGCGCCGCCACCAGCAGCCAGTCGGCACACTCGGCAGCGGTGACGAAGTCCTTGCGGCCACTGATGTACAGGCCATAGATGCGCGTGCTCATGTCCGCCGGCCGGGTGCTGCGATTCTCCGTCACGCACAGCGCACCAGCCGTCCAGGGCGCCGCCGGCCACAACATGCGCAGGGCCGCCTGGTAGCCGGCGAGAAAGGCCAGCCCCGGCGTGGCCGCCTGCAAGCCGCCCATCAGGGCCAGGTCGAAAGGCTGCGGTGTCGCCCCCAGCCTCGCCAGCAGCCGGGCATACCAGTCTTCCAGGCCAGCCTCGGCCGTCAGGCGCTCGATGGGCTGAAACAGGCTCGACCAGGGCATCGCAGACCTCCTCGCAGCAGCCACCGGGCCGCCGTCACACAAGCATCAAAAAAGCTTCACGGTGGTGACACCGCAGCTACCTAGCCTGAGCTTGCCCAACAAGATCGACCGGCTGCAAGCACCCAGCCGGCACACGGAGGATCTGGCATGACTCAAACCGCTCGCCGTCTGCAGGCCGAACGCCTGCATGGCCCCGCCGCCCTGCGTGAAGCCCAGGCCTTGCGCTACCGCGTATTCAGCGCGGAATTCGACGCCAAGCTCAACGGCGCCGAACTGGGTCTGGACATGGACGACTACGACATCCACTGCCGCCATATCGGTGTGCGTGATCTGGAAAGCGGCGAGCTGGTGGCCACCACCCGCCTGCTCGACCACCAGGCCGCCGCCGGCCTGGGCCGCTTCTACAGCGAAGAGGAATTCGCCCTGCATGGCCTGGCCAGGCTGGAAGGCCCGGTGCTGGAAATCGGCCGCACCTGCGTCGCTCCCAGCTACCGCAACGGCGCCACCATCGCCGTGCTCTGGGGCGAGCTGGCCGAGGTGCTCAACGAAGGCGGCTACCGCTACCTGATGGGCTGCGCCAGCATCTCCATGCAGGACGGCGGCATCCAGGCCCAGGCCATCATGCAGCGCCTGCGCGAGCGTTACCTGTGCACCGAACACCTGCGTGCCGAACCGAAACACCCGCTGCCGCAGCTGGATCTGCCGGGCAACGTCATCGCCGAGATGCCGCCACTGCTCAAGGCCTACATGCGCCTGGGCGCGAAAATCTGCGGCGAACCCTGCTGGGATCGCGATTTCCAGGTGGCCGACGTGTTCATCCTGCTCAAGCGCGACGAGCTGTGCCCGCGCTATGCCCGACATTTCAAGGCCGCCGTCTGACCCACGACAGGCTGACGAGACTTGCATCACCTGCGCCGGCCCTGTAGACAGGGGCCGGCTTTTTTCTTGTGGAGTTCACGATGACCCGACTGCGTCTTTCCCTGCGCCTGCTGCACCTGGCCCTGGTGATTGCCTTCGGCACGCTGCTGGCCGCAGTCGTCAGCCTCTGCGAACGCGTGGTGCGGCATGACCTGATGTCCCTGCGTCAGCGCCTGACACGCTGGTTCCTCGCCCGCCTGGGCGGCGCCCTGCCGTTTCGCGTGCGCATAGAAGGCGAGCGCCCCACTCAACCGATGCTGTGGGTCGCCAACCATGTGTCATGGACGGACATTCCGCTGCTCGGTGCCTTGCAGCCGATCTCCTTTCTGTCCAAGGCGGAAGTGCGCGCCTGGCCGCTGGCCGGCTGGCTGGCGCACAAGGGCGGCACCCTGTTCATCCAGCGCGGCGCCGGCGACAGCGGCCAGGTCAGTGACCAGCTCAGCCGACACCTGCAACGCGGCCGGCACCTGCTGATCTTCCCCGAAGGCACCACCACCGACGGCCTCGCCCTGCGCACCTTCCACGGTCGCCTGCTGAGCAGTGCCATCGACAGCGGCGTAGCCATACAGCCGGTCGCCATTCGCTACCTGCGTGATGGCCAGCCTTGCCCGGTGGCGCCCTTCGTCGGCGATGACGACATGCTCTCGCACCTGCTGCGCCTGCTTTCCAGCTCCGCCAGCGAAGTGGAAATCCGCCTGCTGGAGCCGATTCCCAGCGACACCCGCAGCCGCAACGAGCTGGCCCGTCATAGCCAGGCCTCCATTGCGGCGGCATTGCAACTGGAGTCGTCCCGGGAGCAGGCCAGGGCCGCGTAAGCCGGACGCAATCACGGATAACCGCGTACGGTGGATCGGTACAACGCGATCCACCGTATGCGTGCATGCCCCGGATTTCATCCGGGCTACGGGAGTCAGCGCGTCGGCGGAACGATCAGCGCATCGACATCCTGGGTGGCCAGCAGGCGGCTGGCCACACTGCCCAGTACCAGGCGCGAAACGCCTTCGCGAGCGTGAGTACCCAGCACCAGCAGGTCGGCGCTCGATCGCTTCAGCGCATCCTCGATCACCAACTCGGGCGAGCCGATTTCCACCTTCAGGCGCGCCTGGGTAAGGTTCAGACCCTCCTGGCCGAGCCGCTCGACGAGCTGTTTGCGCAGTTCCTCACGCTGGGTTTCCAGCACCTGAGCACTCATGCCCGCCTCTACCATCATCCCGGCCGACACCGGCTCCAGCGCACTGGCCGCCTCGAAACTCTGCGCGTCGAGCAGACCCAGATCACGGGCACGAGCGGCGGCGTGCAACGAGATACGGGACAGATCCAGCGCCAGCAGCGCGTGCCTGTACTCGTGGGTGACCGGACCATTGACGCGCAGCACCGGCAGGTGACTGGCGCGCACCACACGCTCGAGCGTGGTGCCGACGAAGAAATCTCGCAGCGACGATTTGCGATGCGCGCCGACCACCAGCAACTGCGCACCACAGCCCTGCGCACTCTCGACCAGCACCTCGGCGGCATCACCGCTGCCGACCACCACGCGCGGCTTGCTGCCGGCCTGCTCGGCCAGACGCTCGGCCTGGGCATGCAACAGGGTTTCGGCCTGTTGCAGCTGACTCGCCACGTGCTCGGCTGGTGCGTCGTCGTCGACCACATGAACCAGCGTCCATTCTCCGCCACCCTGGCGACGGATCAATTGCACGGCACGCTGCAGCGCATGGGCCGAACGCTCGGACAGGTCGGTTGCCACCATGATCTTGATCATCTCGTTCTCCTCCATTCGTGTAATGAGCGGATACATTGAGCCTCGACAGGTCTCGCCGATCCTTGATGCAGATCAGGCTCCGGGCTCGAAAGCCGACTAGGGTTCCAGGAGCCTGTCGGACTTGATCGTTCGTAACGAGAGGAAGCCCGATTTGAGGCAGTTTTTCGGTTTTTCGAGGAGAATAGCCCGCTATTTGACGAGGAAAAGCGGAAAAAATGTCCAAATTCGGCTTTCTCGCAGTAGAACAGCATCAAGTCCGACAGGCTCCTAGGTTTCACTGCGCACGAAGCGAACACCGTTCCTCGCGCCCGAAGGAGACTAGTCCCCATGGAAAATCGGCTTCCTGGACATACTGACCACGCCTGGCACCAATTGACTGCGCAACAAGCGCTGGAGGCTCAGCGCAGCACCCCGGCGGGGCTTGCCGCCCATGAGGCCGACGAGCGTCTGCAGCGCCATGGGCCCAACCGCCTGCCGCCACCGAAACGGCGCGGCCCGTTGCTGCGTCTGCTGTACCAGTTCCACAACGTGCTGCTGTACATGATGATCGGCGCGGCGCTGATAACCGCCCTGCTCGGCCACTGGGTCGATACCTCGGTGATCCTCGCCGCCGTGCTGATCAACGTGATCATCGGCTTCATCCAGGAAGGCAAGGCGGAGAACGCCCTCGACGCCATCCGCAACATGCTGTCGCCCCACGCCATGGTGCTGCGCGACGGCGAGCGTCACGAAATCGATGCCGAACGGCTGGTGCCCGGCGACGTGGTGCTGCTGGTGTCCGGCGACAAGGTACCAGCCGACCTGCGCCTGCTCAGCGTGAAGAACCTGCTGGTGGAAGAAGCGGCACTGACCGGCGAGTCGGTGCCGGTGGAAAAGTCCGTGGCGCACTGCAACGCCGACGCCGCGCTGGGCGATCGTCGCTGCATGGCCTATTCCGGCACCCTGGTCAGCAGCGGCCAGGCCACCGGCCTGGTGGTGGCCACCGGCGCAGACACCGAGCTGGGCCGCATCGGCGCCATGCTGCAACAGGTACAGGCGATGTCCACGCCGCTGCTGCGGCAGATCGAGCAGTTCAGCCGCTGGCTGGCGGTGATCATCCTGATTCTGGCGCTGGCCACCTTCGTGCTCGGCATCCTCTGGCACGGACAGAACCCCGGCGAGATGTTCATGATGGTGGTAGCGCTCACGGCCTCGGCGATCCCCGAGGGCCTGCCGGCGATCATGACCGTGATCCTGGCCCTGGGCGTGCAGCGCATGGCCGGCCACAACGCCATCGTGCGCCGCCTGCCGGCGGTCGAAACCCTCGGCTCGGTAACCGTGATCTGCTCGGACAAGACCGGCACCCTGACGCGCAACGAGATGACCGTGCAGCGCGTGGTCAGCGCCAGCCGTGTCCTCGACGTCAGCGGCGTCGGCTACGCGCCGGAGGGCGCCTTCCACCACGACGGCAAGGTGCTCGAACCCGACAGTGCGCTGCTGGAGATCGCCCGTGCGGCACAGCTGTGCAATGACGGCCGTCTGCAACAGGACGCCGCCGGCCACTGGCAGTTGCACGGCGACCCGACCGAAGGCGCGCTGCTCACACTGGCACTGAAAAGCGGCCTCGACATCCATACCCTGCATGCGCAACTGCCACGCAGCGACGTCATTGCGTTCGAGTCCGAACACCGCTTCATGGCCACCCTGCACCACGACCATGCCGGTCACGGCCTGATCCTGCTCAAGGGCGCGCCCGAACGCGTGCTGGAGATGTGCGCCAGCCAGCGCAGCGCCGATGGGGGCAGCAGCGCGCTGGACGCCGACTACTGGCGGCGTCAGGCCACCGACCTGGCCGCGCGGGGCCTGCGTCTGCTGGCCCTGGCCAGCAAACCGGCCGCAGCCGACCAACGCACGCTCAACTTCGACGACGTGGAAGGCGGCCTGACCCTGCTGGCGCTGGTCGGCATCATCGACCCGCCTCGCGAGGAAGCCATCGCCGCCGTCGCCGAATGCCAGCGTGCCGGCATCCGCGTGAAGATGATCACCGGTGATCACGCCGAAACCGCACGCGCCATCGGCGCGCAACTGGGCATCGGCGTCGGCCTGCCGGCGCTGACCGGGGCGGAGCTGGAAATGCTCGATGACCGCCGTCTGCGCGAGGTGCTGCCCAACGTCGAAGTCTTCGCCCGCGCCAGCCCGGAACACAAGCTGCGTCTGGTGCAGAACATGCAGGACAGCGGCCAGGTGGTGGCGATGACCGGCGACGGCGTCAACGACGCCCCGGCCCTCAAGCGCGCCGACGTCGGCGTGGCCATGGGCCTGAAGGGCACCGAGGCGGCCAAGGAAGCCGCCGAGGTGGTGCTCGCCGACGACAACTTCGCCACCATCGCCGGCGCCGTGCGCGAGGGCCGGGCGATCTACGACAACCTGAAGAAATTCATCCTCTTCGCCCTGCCCACCAATGGTGGCCAGTCGCTGATCGTGATCTTCGCCATCCTGTTCCAGGTGGTGCTGCCACTGACCCCGGCACAGGTGCTGTGGATCAACATGGTGACCTCCAGCACCCTGGGCCTGGCACTGGCCTTCGAGCCCACCGAGCGCGGCCTGATGAACCGTGCGCCGCGCGCCCCGAGCGAGCCGTTGCTGTCCGGCTTCTTCATCTGGCGTGTGGTGATGGTCTCGGTGCTGATCGCCGGTGCGGGCATCGGCCTGTTCCTCTGGGAACTGGAACGTGGCAACAGCCTGGAGAGCGCCCGCACCGTCGCGGTGAATGCCGTGGTGATGTGCGAGATGTTCTACCTGCTCAACAGCCGCAGCATCTTCGGCTCGGTACTCAACCGCGAAGCCCTGCTGGGCAATCGCGCCGTGCTGATGACCATCGCCATCTGCCTGGTGCTGCAGTTGCTCTTCACCTACGCCCCGCCGCTACAGGGGGTGTTCGGTTCGGTGGGGATGAGCCTGGATGAATGGCTGCGCGTGCTGCTGGCGGGCCTGGCGCTGTTCAGCGTGGCGGAATTGGAGAAATGGCTGGTGCGGCGCCTTGGCCTGCATGCCCGGGCGGCCTGAATCGGCGTGGGAGGTAATCCCTGGTGCGCACGGCGTACCCTTCCGATGCAGGCCGAGCAACCTCGTAGGGTGCGCGATGCCCACCGCCTCTACCCCGATGCGTTCAGCTCGGCCTCGGCGAAGGCCATCAGCTCGGGGTAGAAGGCACGAAAGTCCTCGCTGAGCGGCTCGTACAATCGCTCCAGCTCGGCCAGGCTGCCATCGAGCAACTGCGGCCTGGACAGGCGCCGCTGCATGCCGGCAATCACCTGCTCCAGCACGGCGAACTCGCGGTAGCTGCCCAACCAGTCCTGCGCCGCCATGCGCGGTGCCATCAGCGCGAGGCGCCCCGGCAACTCGGGCTCGGCCGCCAGCACCTGATAGACCCGGTCAGTGAAGTGCCCCAGCGGCTGCGCCGCGTACGCCTGCCAGTCACGAGCCAGACAGTGGTCGAAAAACAGATCCAGCAGCATGCCGGCCATTCTCCGTCGCTGCGCCGGGAAACGCGCCCGTGCCCGAGCCTGCAAGGGGTGGCTGTCGGTAAAGGCATCGATACGCCGATGCAGGCGAATGGCGGCCTCGATTTGCGCCGGCCAGCGCCCGACCAGCGGCCCCTTGACGAAGTCGCCATAGAGGCTGCCGAGCAGTTGTGGCGCGGCGTCGCCACCCAGATGAAGATGAGCCAGGTAGTTCATTGCCTGAGCTTAGCGCTGCCGGCAGGACAATCGAAGTGGTTGATGGAGACTATCGGAACAAACGATCTGTATATCGCTCAGAGACGATATAAGGTTCGCCACATGACGATACGCAACGACAACGCCATGGACATCGATCTCGACGCCATCATCAAAGCCCTTGCCCACCCGGTACGCCGCGACATCCTCGACTGGCTGAAGGCGCCCGAGCGCAACTTCGCCGAACAGGATCACCCGCTGGAAATCGGCGTGTGCGCCGGCAAGATCTTTCTGCGCACCGGGCTTTCGCAGTCCACCGTTTCCGCCCACCTGACCACCCTGCAACGTGCCGGTCTGGTGACCAGCCGCAAGGTCGGCCAGTGGCACTTCTTCAAGCGCAACGACGAGCTGATCCAGGCCTTCGTCGAGCGTCTCGGCCAGCAAATCTGAATCGCACCTTCCCTCGGAGAAAACACCATGCCCACTCTGTTCGACCCCATCCAGATCGGTGATCTGCAACTGAACAACCGCATCATCATGGCGCCGCTGACCCGTTGCCGCGCCGACGAAGGCCGCGTGCCCAACGCGCTGATGGCCGAGTATTACACCCAGCGCGCCTCGGCCGGACTGATCATCAGCGAAGCCACTGCGGTCACGCCGATGGGCGTGGGTTACCCGAATACCCCCGGCATCTGGTCCGACGAACAGATTCGTGGCTGGAGCAACATCACCCAGGCAGTACACGCCAATGGCGGCAAGATCGTCCTGCAACTGTGGCACGTCGGCCGCATTTCCGACCCGATCTACCTGAACGGCGAGCTGCCGGTCGCGCCGAGCGCCATCAAGCCGGCCGGCCACGTCAGCCTGGTACGCCCGATCAAGGACTTCGTCACCCCGCGCGCCCTGGAGAGCGAAGAGATCGCCGATATCGTCGAGGCTTATCGCCAGGGTGCCGAGAACGCCATGGCCGCCGGTTTCGACGGCGTGGAAATCCACGGCGCCAACGGCTATCTGCTCGACCAGTTCCTGCAAAGCAGCACCAACCAGCGCACCGACCGCTACGGCGGCAGCGTCGAGAACCGTGCCCGTCTGCTGCTGGAAGTGACCGATGCCGCCATCTCGGTGTGGGGCGCCGGCCGTGTCGGTGTACACCTGGCGCCGCGTGCCGACTCCCACGACATGGGCGATGCCAACCGCGCCGAAACCTTCGGCTACGTGGCTCGCGAGCTGGGTAAACGCGGTATCGCGTTCATCTGCGCCCGTGAAAAGGCAGGTGACGACAGCCTGACGCCGCAACTGAAGAAGGAATTCGGCGGCGTGTTCATTGCCAACGAACGCTTCACCAGGGATCAGGCCAACACCTGGCTGGCCGAGGGCAAGGCCGATGCAGTGGCCTTCGGCATCCCCTTCATCGCCAACCCTGATCTGCCCGAGCGCCTGGCGCAGGATGCAGCGCTGAACGAACCGCAACCGCAGACCTTCTACGGTGCAGGCCCGGTCGGTTACATCGACTACCCGCGCCTGTAACGCACTTCATGCAGGGTGCGCTGCGCGCACCAACCGGGCCGGTGCGCACAGCCTGGGCGGCCCCGCGACACCCTGCGGCCGGAAAGAAACGCACAGGCCCCGCATTGCGGGGCCTGTGCGTTCAGCGGAGTGTCTCAGCGCTGATTGATCTGCTGCTGCAGGTTGACCACCTGGCTCTGCAGGGTGCTGATGTTGCGCGTCATCTGCGCACGGAAGGCATCGAACTCGGCGGTGTTCGGACCGGCACTGGCGGCCGGGCGGTTGTCCAGTTCACTGCGCAGTACCAGCAGGTCCTGCTCCAGGTTGCGAATGGCCTGGCTGGGGTTGCCCTGCTTCTTCAACGCCTCGATATCGCTGCCGAGGGTCTTGATCCGCGTGTCGAGCTTGGCCAGCTCGGCCTGAGTCGCCTTGGCATCGCCCTGCGCAGCCTTCAGCGCGGCCTGCTCGCTGCCGAGCGTCTGCAAGCGCTTGTCGAAATCGGCACGGGCAGCGATGCCGCTCTTGAGCTCGTTGCCCAACTGCTCGACGCGCTTGTCCAGTGCAGCCTGAGCAGTGGCGCTCTGCTGCTGTTGCTTGCCCAGCTCGGCCAGACGGTTCTCCAACTGCCTGACCTGCAGCTTGAGCGCCTCACTGCCGCTGGTGACACTGGACTCGGTCGCCACCACCTTGCCGGAAATATCCTGAATGCGTCCGGCGGCCTCTTCACTGATACGCGCGAAGCTCTCCTGGGTGGCGACCAGGCGCTGCTCCATCAGGCCAATCTGCTGCAGGCTCCACCAGCCGAGGCCGGCCAGGGCGATGCTCAATGCGCCCACCAACGCCCACAGCGGCCCGGTGCTGGCGCTCCTGGCGACCGCTGCGCGGCTGCCGCTGACGCGGCTGCTGCGTGGAGCCGCCTCGTCACGTGGCTCGGCGAAATCCTCGCGGCGCTCCGGGGTCAGGCTGGGCAGATTGTCGAGCTCGTCATTGGCGTCGTTGCGCATGGTCAGACCTATGGTTGGAACGGATGAACGGAAATGCCGCGCAGTATACCGATTCGCCACACCACCATCAGTGCCGCGCCAAGGAGGTGCGCAGCGCACCGACGAAGGGCGCGACACGGCCATCGACTCCGGCGGCAGCCCAGCAGTTGCGCAAAACTTGAACTGGTACGCACTTTGCTTTTTCCATTGTCGTGAGCACGCCTCCAGAGCGTCGCTCACAAGCCAGCAGGCGGCCTGAAAGTTCTGCAAAGCAAACAGCACGAATGCGTGTTACAGCCGGCGGGAAGAAGCTGTTCAGGTCACGGGGGGCGAGGAATGCCGAAGCCCGTGACCCTTCAACCAAAACGGGGGAAGTGGCAATGGAACTGAACAAAGAAGTACTGGACTGCATGAAGGCATTGCGCCGGCGTCTCCGTGAAGAGACCGACGTGGACATCCGCCTGAGCCAGCCCGACGCGATTGTCGCCATGCTCGATGGCAGCCTGAAATCCAGCGACGAAGAAACCCGCCGCCTTGGCCAACGCCTGGCCGAACTCGCCGATCAACCGCGACGCGCAGCCGTCACGCCGCTGGCAGCGGTGGAACTGCCGGTCGGCTCCGTGCGCATCTATCGCGGCCAGCGCGTCTACGCCTGACGTTCCATCTGCACCTGCCACCAGGTGCAGAACTCGTCCAGCGCATCCCACAGACTCGCGCGGGGTTCATAGCCGAGGTACTCGCGGGCGCGATCGATGTTCAGGGAGAAATCCCTGGCCATCACCGCCACCCCCAGGCGAAACAGGCTCGGTTCCGGGCGCCCTGGCAGCAGGCGACAGACACCCTCGTTGAGCGTTGCCGCCGCATGAGCCAGCGGGAACGGCACATGCCGCGTCACCGGGGGCAACTCCAGGCGGCGCAACACATAGTTGACCACATCCCACAGCGGCACCGGCGCACCGTTGCTGATGTTGTACACCTGGCCGAGTGCCGGGCCGCCGACCTGCAGCGAGCTGAACAGGGCATCGTTGAGGTTGTGCACGCTGGTGAAATCGACCCGGTTCAGGCCATTGCCGATGATCGCCAGGCGGCCCTTGCGCTGCATGCCGATCAGCCGTGGGAAGATGCTGGTATCGCCCGCTCCGGTAACGAAACGCGGGCGCAGGGCGATCACCTCCAGGCCGAACTCCTGGGCGGCGAACACCTGCTGCTCGGCCAGGTACTTGGTCTGGCCGTAGTGGTCGGAAAAGCGCCGAGGCACCTGCTCTTCACGGATATCGACATGGGAACGCCCATCGAAATAGATCGATGGCGAAGACAGATGCACCAGGCGCCGCACCTTCTGCCTGAGGCAGGCATCGACGACGTTCTCGGTGACCGTCACGTTGGCCTGATGGAAATGCGCATGGTCACCCCATACGCCGACCGCGCCGGCACAGTGCACCACGGCCTCGACATCCTGGCACAGTGCCTGGGCCAGCTCGGCATCACCCAGGTCGCCCTGGACGAACTCGGCACCGCGCCTGATCAGGTGCTGCACGCCTTCGGCGCGACGCCCGTTGACCCGCACCGCCAGCCCCTGTTCGAGCGCGAAACGCGCGAAGCGCCCACCGATGAAGCCACTCGCGCCGGTGACCAGAATCCTCATCGCATCCCCCTGTCGTTCTTGTACTCGCCGCACTCTAGCAGTGCCCAGCCCTGGCTGCCCTGTCGGTAGCGGCCAGAACGACGACCCTGCAAGCCGCTCATTGGTGCAATGGCACCAGCACCGAAGCGGAGTAACGACGCAGCTGTTCGGTCAAGTCGCCAAGCAACTCGCCGCCATTGCGCCAGTGATGCCAGTACAGCGGCACGTCGATGAAACACTCGGGCACCAGATCCACCAGTCGGCCGCCGGCCAGTTCATCGCGCACCTGCAACTCCGGTACCAGCCCCCAGCCCACACCCCCTTCGGTCAACCGCACAAAGCCTTCGGACGAGGGACACAGGTGGTAGGAGAACGTGCCCGTCATCCCCAGCCCTGCCAGGTAACGATGCTGCAGCTGGTCATCCGGGCCGTAGACGATGGCCGGCGCACGCGCCAGCGCTTCGGGCGTGACCCCGCTGGAGAAATGCCGCGTGATGAAATCCGGGCTGGCCAGGGCACGGTAACGCATCGCCCCCAGCGCCAGGCTGCGCGCACCCGCCACCGGGCGTTCGGCCGCGCATACGCAGCCCGCCACCTCACCGGCGCGCATGCGCTTGAGGCCAACCTCCTGATCCTCCACCACCAGTTCCATCAGCACCCGCTGAGTGGCACAGAACGCCGCCGTCGCCGTTGCCCACCAGGTAGCCAGACTATCGGCGTTGATGGCGATGCGCAGGCGCTCGGGCAAGGCCTGTTCATCCAGCCCCGGAACCTGCCCCTGCAGATCGCGCTCGAGCAGACGCACCTGTTGCACATGGTTGAGCAGGCGTCGGCCGATCTCGGTGGGCGCCGGCGGCGTGGCACGCACCAGCACCGGCTGGCCGACGCGCGCCTCGAGCAGCTTGATGCGCTGTGAAACAGCCGATTGCGACAGCCCCAGCACCTGCGCCGCCCGTTCGAAACCGGCCTGCTCCACCACCGCCGCCAGCGCGGCCAGGAGTTTGTAGTCGAACAATCGATTTTCCTAATGAGAGATCAGCAATATTGGTTTCTCTTATACATCCGGACGCCGCAGACTCGCCAGCATTCAGCCCAATCAGGAGCCCGCCATGTCTGGCGAAACCCATCTCGCACGACTGCTGCAAGGCATGACACCGCAACTCAACCCCGGTCAGTACGTGTTCTGCTGCGTTGCCGCCGATCACGATTGCAGTGCCCTGCAACCGCTGGCCAGCATGCACGAACGCGAAGGGCTGAGCCTGGTACTGCCGCGCGAAGTCGCCGACGCCCATGGCCTGGGCTATGACTACGTCGCTGCCTGGATCACCCTCCAGGTGCACTCGTCGCTGGCCGCCGTGGGCCTGACCGCCTCCTTCTCCGCTGCCCTGGCACAGGCCGGGATCAGCTGCAACGTGGTTGCCGGCTTTCATCACGACCATATCTTCGTGCCCATCGAACGCGCCGAACGGACACTGTCCACCCTGCGCGCCCTGTCGGCGGCGTCCACCCCGGAGCTGGCGTGATGTGGCAGAGCTATAGCAATGGCCTGCTGGTGGCCATCGGTCTGATCATGGCCATCGGCGCCCAGAACGCCTTCGTCCTGGCGCAGAGTCTGCGCCGCGAACACCACCTGCCCGTGGCTGCACTGTGCATTCTCTGCGATGCGATCCTGGTGGCTGCCGGGGTGTTCGGCCTGGCCACCCTGCTGGCGCAGAGCCCTGCCCTGCTGGCCATCGCCCGCTGGGGCGGTGCCGCCTTCCTGATCTGGTATGGCAGCCAGGCACTGCTGCGCGCCGCCCGCCCGCAAGCCTTGCAGGCCTCGGGCAGCGAACCGCGCTCGTTGCGCGCCGTGATGCTCGCGGCGCTGGCAGTCACCCTGCTCAACCCGCATGTCTACCTGGACACGGTGGTGCTGATCGGCTCACTCGGCGCCCAGCAACCCGAACCGGGCGCCTATGCCGCAGGCGCCGCCAGCGCGTCATTGCTCTGGTTCAGCAGCCTGGCGCTCGGCGCAGCCTGGCTCGCCCCCTGGCTGGCCAGGCCGCTGACCTGGCGCCTGATCGATCTGGGCGTGGCAGCGATGATGTTCGCGGTAGCGGCGCAACTGATCTTCGGCGCGCTATAGCCAGGCGGCTGAAAATCCAGGCGCGGCACTGCCGATGACGGATCAGCAAAAGCAACCTGCCTGGATGCGTAGTCGCGCATAATGCGCCTGGCCCATTACGCCAGGAGCAACAATGGACACCTTGCATGGCATGCGCGTATTCGTTCAGGTGGTCGAGCGCGGCAGCTTCACCGCTGCCGCCCAGGCACTCGACCTGTCCACCGCCCAGGTGTCGCGTCTGATCGGCGATCTCGAACAGCACCTGCAAGCCCGCCTGCTGCAGCGCACCACCCGACGCCTGGCACTGACCGAAACCGGCGAGCGCTATCTGGAACGCTGTCGGCAGATACTGGCGCAGATCGACGAAGCCGACGCCGAGGCCCGTGGCGCCCACCACATTCCCAGCGGCCGTCTGCGCGTCCACACCATGACCGGCCTCGGCCTGCAACACCTGACGCCGCTGATCGCCCGCTACGCCGAGCGCTATCCACAGGTGGTGGTCGAACTGACCCTGGCCCAGCGCACCCCGGATCTGCTCGAAGACGGCCACGACGTGACCATCGCCTTCGCCCGCGACCTGCCCGACTCACAACTGGTGGCGCAGCGCCTGGGCCCGGTGTACAGCGTGCTCTGCGCCGCGCCCAGCTACCTGACTCAGTACGGCATTCCACAACAACCGAGCGATCTTCAGCGCCACCGCTACCTGCGCCTGACCGACCCGCTGTACCGCGGCCAGTGGGATTTCGGCGATGAGCAACTGGACGCCCTGCCGGCCGAATGCTTTCAGGTCAACGTCGCCGAGGCGCTGGTCAAGGCCGCGCAGGCCGGCATGGGCTTCTGCCTGCTGCCATCGTTCGTCGCCAGCCAGCCACTGCGCGAAGGGCGCCTGTTGCGCATCCTGCCGAAACATCGCCTGCGCGCCCTGAACATCTACGCTCTGTATCCGTCGCGACGCTTTCTCGATGCCAAGACGCGTACCTGGGTGGAGTTTCTCAAGGCTGAACTGCCGCCGCTGCTGCAAGCTGATGAAGCGGTTCTGGACGACACGCACTACTGGGCCTGAGCCGGGATCATTGTTACGCAGCAGGTAACAGTCATTCACCTGTAACTATCTGTTTCGGACGCCTGCGCCTCACTAGGATGACTTCGAACCCACGAAGAATCCGCACGAGGATCGCCCCATGAAAAACCTTCTGACTGCTGCTGCCCTTTCCCTCGGCGTCCTGCTCGCCAGCCAGGCCAGCTTCGCCGACGAGTCCCCCGCTTTCGCCGCCCACCTGAAGGCTCACCAGCCTGCGCAAGCGGCACCAGGCGCCGAACGTCAGGTGCAGGCGGACAGCGCGCACGAGGCCGACCAGCAAGGCTGATCGGCACTTGCCCGACGCGGGTCTCCCACTCCTGGCCAGCGTCCCTCGGGCCGTTCCCCCGGCCCCTTTTCAATCACCGGAGATCATCATGAAACGTATCGCCTGTCTGCTCGCCCTTGCCTGCGCCAGCACCCTGGCACAAGCCGAATCGGTCGAGACCTATCACTACGGCATGCACCTGGATGTCGCCAAGGTCATCAGCCAGACCCTGCCCCAGGGTTGCCAGGTCGGTGAGGCCCGCATGGTCTATCTGGACTCCCGGGGCGAACGCCACACCCTGATCTATCAGCGCATCGGCGAAGACTGCCGCTACTGAGTCCGCAGCACGTCAGGTGCATGCACTGCGTCACCTCGTCCAACCCGCCTGGCCATGGCGGTCTACTCTGTTCAGAGAGCTGCTGGGCGCCCGCCCCGGTAGCACCCAGGTTGCACCACGCTGGAGCGGGGATGTAGCCGACTGCTGAACCCGCCCGATGACGGCTGGCGTTCCAGCAGCCGCTGCAATGCCTGCCCCACTGGCACGAGCCCTTGAAATTCGTTACCCAGACGACCGCCGGGGGAGTGAATGTACGTCCGTCGGCTCACGCGAGATATTGGTTGCACCTGGTTGCACCCGACGTTGAGCAGGTTTAATCTCGCGCAGCTTCCGGTGCCCGCCATCCACAGGCGGCACCCCTTCGGATCGTCGCTGGCGACGTCGAAATTGCCCCAGGCAATTTTTTACCGTGCATTACCTGAATATTAGGATTCCCCCATGGCCACCACGACTCTTGGCGTAAAACTCGACGATGCCACCCGCGACCGCCTGAAACAGGCTGCGCAGTCGATCGACCGCACTCCTCACTGGCTGATCAAGCAGGCAATCTTCAACTATCTGGAGCAGATCGAAGGCGGCCTTACCCCCGCCGAGCGTTCCGGCCTGGCTGCCGCTGCCGGTGAAGAGGCGCTGGAGTCGCTGACCGAGCAGGGCTTGCAGGTATTCCTCGATTTCGCCGAGAGCATCCTCCCGCAATCGGTTCTGCGCGCCGCCATCACCTCGGCCTATCGCCGCCCGGAAACCGAAGCGGTGCCGATGCTGCTGGAGCAGGCTCGCCTGCCGAAGGAACTGTCCGACGCAACCCAGAAGATGGCCCTGGGGATTGCCGAGAAACTGCGCAACCAGAAGAGCGCCGGCGGCCGTCAGGGCCTGGTGCAGGGGCTGTTGCAGGAGTTCTCCCTGTCCTCGCAGGAAGGTGTCGCCCTGATGTGTCTGGCCGAAGCCCTGCTGCGCATCCCCGACAAGGCAACGCGTGACGCGCTGATCCGCGACAAGATCGCCAACGGCAACTGGAGCCAGCACCTCGGCCAGAGTCCGTCGATGTTCGTCAACGCCGCCAGCTGGGGTCTGCTGATCACCGGCAAGCTGGTGTCGACCCACAACGAGGCGGGCCTCTCCAATTCGCTCAACCGCCTGATCGGCAAGAGCGGCGAGCCGGTGATCCGCAAGGGCGTGGACATGGCCATGCGCCTGATGGGCGAGCAGTTCGTCACCGGCGAAACCATCGGCGAAGCCCTGGCCAATGCCGCCACCCTGGAGAGCAGGGGCTTCCGCTACTCCTACGACATGCTCGGCGAAGCCGCGCTGACCGAAGAAGACGCCAAACGCTACCTGGCCTCCTACGAGCAGGCCATCCACGCCATCGGCAAGGCTTCCCATGGCCGTGGCATCTATGAAGGGCCCGGCATCTCGATCAAGCTCTCCGCCCTGCACCCGCGCTACAGCCGTGCGCAGTACGAGCGGGTGATGGAAGAGCTGTACCCGACCCTGCTGAGTCTGACCCAGCTGGCCAGGCAGTACGACATCGGCATCAACGTCGACGCCGAGGAAGCCGACCGCCTGGAGCTGTCGCTGGATCTGCTCGAGCGCCTGTGCTTCGAACCGAGCCTCGCCGGCTGGAACGGCATCGGATTCGTCATCCAGGCCTACCAGAAGCGCTGCCCGTACGTGATCGACTACGTCATCGACCTGGCCAAACGCAGCCGTCACCGCCTGATGATCCGCCTGGTCAAGGGCGCCTACTGGGACAGCGAGATCAAGCTGGCCCAGGTCAATGGCCTGGAAGGCTACCCGGTGTACACCCGCAAGCCGTACACCGACGTGTCCTACATCGCCTGCGCACGCAAGCTGCTGGCCGCGCCGGAAGCCATCTACCCGCAGTTCGCCACCCACAACGCCCATTCGCTGTCGGCCATCTACCACCTGGCCGGGCAGAACTACTACCCGGGTCAGTACGAGTTCCAGTGCCTGCACGGCATGGGCGAGCCGCTGTACGAACAGGTGGTGGGCAAGGTTGCCGACGGCAAGCTGAACCGTCCGTGCCGCATCTACGCCCCGGTGGGCAGCCACGAAACCCTGCTGGCCTACCTGGTACGCCGTCTGCTGGAAAACGGCGCCAACACCAGCTTCGTCAACCGCATCGCCGACCACAGCATCTCGCTCAAGGAGCTGGTGCTCGATCCGGTGCAGCAGATCGAGCAGATGGCCGCGCAGGAAGGCAGCGTCGGCCTGCCGCACCCGCGCATCCCGTTGCCGCGTGACCTGTACGGCAAGGCCCGCACCAACTCCGCCGGTCTCGACCTGGCCAACGAACACCGCCTCGGCTCGCTGTCCTCGGCCCTGCTGTCCAGTGCCAACCAGAGTTACCTGGCCGAGCCGATGCTCGGCAGTGGCAGCCCTGCCGCCGGTGAAGTCGAGCCGGTACGCAACCCGGCCGATCATCGCGACCTGGTCGGCCATGTGCGCGAGGCGAGCATCCAGGACGTCGACAACGCCCTGCTCAGCGCCCTCTCCAGCGGCCCGATCTGGCAGTCCACCCTGCCGGGCGAACGCGCCGCCGTACTGGAGCGCGCGGCCGACCTGATGGAAGCCGAACTGCAACAGCTGATGGGTCTGCTGGTGCGCGAGTCCGGCAAGACCTTCGCCAACGCCATCGCCGAAGTGCGCGAGGCAGTGGACTTCCTGCGTTACTACGCCGCCCAGGCACGCAGCTTCGGCAACGACAGCCACCGCCCGCTGGGCCCGGTGGTGTGCATCAGCCCGTGGAACTTTCCTCTGGCCATCTTCAGCGGCCAGGTTGCCGCCGCCCTGGCTGCGGGTAACACCGTGCTGGCCAAACCGGCCGAACAGACCCCACTGATCGCCGCACAGGCCGTACGCATCCTGCTCGAAGCCGGCGTGCCGGCCGGCGCCGTGCAGTTGCTGCCGGGCCGTGGCGAGACCGTTGGCGCGCGCCTGGTCGGCGACGAACGCGTACGTGGCGTGATGTTCACCGGCTCCACCGAAGTGGCCGGCATCCTCGCCCGCAACATCGCCGGCCGCCTGGACGCCCAGGGTCGCACCATCCCGCTGATCGCCGAAACCGGTGGCCTCAACGCCATGATCGTCGACTCCTCGGCGCTGACCGAGCAGGTGGTGATGGATGTGGTCGCCTCCGCCTTCGACAGCGCCGGCCAGCGCTGCTCGGCCCTGCGCGTGCTGTGCGTGCAGGACGACGTGGCCGACCGCGTGCTGACCATGCTCAAGGGCGCCATGGCCGAATACACCGTCGGCAACCCCGAGCGCCTGTCCACCGACATCGGCCCGGTGATCGACGCCGAAGCCAAGGCTGGCATCGAGACGCACATCCAGAAGATGCGCGACAAGGGCCGCAAGGTGTTCCAACTGGCACGCGCCGATGGCGAGAGCATCAAGCGCGGCACCTTCGTGGTGCCGACCCTGATCGAACTGGACAGCTTCGACGAACTCAAGCGCGAGATCTTCGGCCCGGTGCTGCACGTGGTGCGCTACGCCCGTGCCGACCTGGACAAGCTGCTGCAACAGATCAACGACAGCGGCTACGGCCTGACCCTCGGCGTGCACACCCGCATCGACGAGACCATCGCCCAGGTGGTCGACAGCGCCAAGGTCGGCAACCTGTACGTCAACCGCAACATCGTCGGCGCCGTGGTCGGCGTGCAACCCTTCGGCGGTGAAGGCCTCTCCGGCACCGGCCCGAAAGCCGGCGGCCCGCTGTACCTCTACCGCCTGCTGTCGACCCGTCCGCAGGACGCCGTCGCCCAGTACCTGCGCAACGACGAGGTGCAGCCCCTGCCGGCTCCGGCCGAGCTGGACAAGGCGCGTGCCGCCTTCGCCGAATGGGCTGGCAAGCAGGAGCCAGGCATCGCGGCTCTGTTCGAGCAGTATCGCGGCCTGTCGCAGAGCTACAGCAGCCACACCCTCACCGGCCCGACCGGCGAGCGCAACAGCTACACCCTGCTGCCACGCGAACAGGTGCTGAACCTGGCCGACGAGCGCAGCGATCTGCTCGCTCAGTTGGCCGCCACCCTCGCGGTCGGCAGCCGCGCGGTCTGGCTGGAAAGCCAGCGCGCACTGCATGGCGAGCTGCCGAAGGAGGTGCAGAAACAC
>Ga0209699_100522_pt1 | contig 18717 bp, 14 predicted proteins | sample SynthPrep_1_END__FD_187204 | JGI IMG/M metagenome (GOLD analysis project Ga0209699, IMG submission 187204) | Synthetic microbial communities from Ohio, USA - SynthPrep_1_END_DS7_MetaG (SPAdes) (version 2) | ecosystem: Engineered > Bioreactor > Aerobic > Activated sludge | place: USA: Ohio...
GCGGTGGCGGATCCGGCTCCTTCTCGGATCGCAGATACCAGCTCTGATCGGCGGGTGCGCTAGCCGACCCCCGGTAAAGACGGTACTCATAGGGACCGGCCACCACCCGGCCGGAAAGCGCAAATGCGCCTGCCCCGGAGATGCCGCCATTGACGACCTCGACAACCTGTATCCCGCTGGCTGTCGTCAAGGCGCCCGGCCCGCCCGTGTTCTTGATGCGCAATTGCGAAGCGCCGCTGGCGCTGCCGCCATTGATGACCAGCTTGTCCGAAGGCGAACTGTCATCGCCCAGATAGGTATTCAGCGCGATCGTGCCGTCGCCGCTGTAGTTGCGCACCGTCAGCGTCTTGTACGCCCCCGCCTGCGGCGCCGTGAAGTCGATCAAGCTGGGATCGTTGACCAAGTTGGTGATGGTCGAATTGCCGGTCAGCGTCCAGGTCGAATCCACCAAGGTCACGTTCGAGGTACTGCCGGCCTCGGTGACCGCCGCTCCCGTCAAGGCCGCGTTGCGCGCTGTCACGTTGGCCGTGGCCGGAGAGCCGGCCTGCACGCCGGCAACGTTGATGCCGCCCGGATTGCCGGCATCCGGCGCCAGGCTCGGGTCTATGCCATGCAACGTACGGGTCCTGCTTCCAAGCAAGGTTCCAGAGCTGGCGACCTGCAGCCAGTTGGTCGCGCCCTGGACCGTGGTGCCGTCGAGCTGGATGTTCGCCACGCCGCCGTCCACGCCGACGGCCGTACCGGTCGCGCTCAGGATGCTGCCGCCGTTGACGGTCGCAGCTTGCGTGCCGGTGTCGCTGGTCAGCAGGAGGCCGATGGAATGCGCGCCGCTGACGCCGATGGCGCTGTCCGTCGCCGCGAAGCTCGACGTGCCCGCCACCACCACGCCATGGGCCTCGGTCCCGGACGTCTGCACCGAGCCGTCATCGAACACCACGCTGCTGGCCGCGCCTTGCGCCAGGATCCCGAAACCGCCCTGCCCGCTGGTCACGACAGTATTGCGCGCCGCCTGGAAGACGGTAGCTGGCTGCCCGGTGGCCGTATACGCATACAGGCCCACCGCGTCCGCGCCGCGGGTCTCCGTCCTCAGGTCGGACAATTCCGCGCGTGAACCGTCTATGCCTATCACCCCGTAGGCGTCCGCGCCCTCGGTAAGAATGCTCGCCGTGGACCCGCCCTGCGGCGCCACCACCAGATGATTGGTCGGGCTGACGTAGCGGCGCAGGAACATGCCGCTGCTGTCCCGGCCCGTGGTGTGGATGTCGGTGGTGCCCTGCATCACCGCCTCGCCCACGCCCAGCATGTAGAAGCCGTCGGCAGTCTGCCCCGTGGTGCTGACGCGCAGCGTCGAACCCGGCGCCGAGGTGTAGCGGCGTACGACCGAGTCCGGATAGGTCAGGCTGTAGCCCAGTTCAACCCCACGCCCATACGTCCCGCCCGTGGTCTGCACATCCAGAACGCCGCCGGCATCCAGCGTAATGGCGGTGTTGTTGCTCGTCATCACGCCCTTGGGCCAGGGATTGCCGCCGGCCGGCGCGGTCTCGATCTTCAGCGTCGCGCCATTGCCGATCTGCAGCTGGCTCATGGTGCCGAATGGCGTATGGCCCAGATTCACGCCCTGAAAGCCGCGTATCGTCACGTTGGAACTTGGCGCCAGCGCAAACGTCGCCTGCGAATTCGTGGTGGACTGCAATCCCAGGCCGGTGGTGGTCACCGTCGTGATGGTGACGTTGGTGCCGGTCTGGAAATTGATGTTCGCCGCCGCGCCATTGGTGGCGAAAACGCCCAGGTCGACATTGCCGATGGCGATGTTGCCAGGGCCGAAGTTCAGCGTGGCGTTGCCGACCCGGATGGCCGAACTCGATCCCGTGCCTGTCACGCTGTCACCGCCATTCAAGGTGAACGTCGTGCCTGAGGGAACGATGAACGGCGCGTAATTGACGCTCCAGGCGCTGCTGGCGGCCAGCGACATGGCCAGGCCCAGCGAGCGCGCGTACAGGGGTATGGAGGGACTTGCGTGGTGTGCCATCTGATTCGTCTCCGTGTAGCCGTCCGGGCGGTGGGCCGGGACGCGCTCAAACCAGACCCCGGACTACCGGGGGTAACGACGATAGACTTCGATACCTACGCCAAACGCCCTAAGCCGGGCGTGCAATGCGTGTAAATATTCGCATCAAATTCACGAATAATCACCGTGTTTTGCATAAATCGCCGGTGAATGTTCCATTTTGGCAACGCGGCCCGACTGTCGCCGCCAGCAGGCGCCGGATCGCTTGCATCAGCACGGACGGCTTGGCTTGCAACGCCATTCCGTGCGCTGCCGGTGCGTGCGCCCTGCTTCGGCGCAACCCGCCGCCGTGATACTCTGAGCCGCGATTTTGTCGAAGTGCAGTTGCAGTACGCGCGTTCCGTTGCTTATCAATGTCCATTGTTAAGGGATCACCATGGCGCTCAAGGCAATCTGTTCGGCATTGGCCGCGGCTTCACTGCTTGCGGGTTGCGGCACGACCGCGCCGCCGGCCGCGCAGTCCTCCCGCTACGACCAGCTCTCCCGGATTCCGCTGCAGGAAGGTTATCTTTCCAAGGCCGACTCCGCGGCGCTCAAGGACGAGTTGCTGTTTCAACGCGCGGTCCAAAGCTATCTGTGGGCGCTGCCGGCGCTGAACATCTACGCGATGAAGGAAGGCTCCGAACGGCAGTTCGGCAAGGGCTACAACATTCTTCCGGTCTGGAAGGAACGTCTCAACGCCAACACCCTGGTCACGACGCCCAATTCCGACGTGATCTATGCGATGGGTTACCTGGATCTGAAACAGGACGGGCCCATGGTGCTCGACGTGCCTCCAGGCCTGCAAGGCATCCTCGACGACTTCTTCCAACGCCCGATCTGCAACCCGGCGCCCGTGGCCGAAAAAACCTGGTACCCGGAACCCTATTCAAAGAACATCTGGTGCGGCGACGTCGGGCTGCCCGGCCCTGACAAGGGCAAGGGCGGAAAGTACCTCGTCATTCCGCCGGATTACCAAGGCAAGATTCCGAAGGGCTACATCGTCTACCAATCGCGCACCTACAACGTCTTCGTATTCTGGCGCGCGTTCTTCAAGGATCCCGCCAATCTTGCGGAACCGGTGGAGCTGATCGCCCGGACCAGGATCTATCCTTTGGGCCAGCAGGCCTCGGCCAAGCCCATGCAGTTCCCGGATGGCTCCAAGGCCGCGCCCAACATGCTGTACCCGGCCGACGGCTCGGCCTTCGACATGTTGTCGCGCTTCATCGACAGCGAGTATGTGGATCCAACCGACGCCGACATGCGCGGCATGTTGGCCAGCATCGGCATCATCAAGGGACAGCCGTTCAAGCCCGACGCCCGCACCCGTGAGATCCTGGACCAGGCGGGCAAGACCGCATTCAGGATAGGCCGCGCGGTCGCCTATGATCCGCCGCCCATCGTGCCGAACACGCGCTGGTATGCCGACCGCAAATGGGTCAACCCCTTCCCTGCCAACACCGAGTTCACCGGACCATCGTTCAAGTACCTGGACATGCGCGCCGGGTTCTTCGCGCTGGCGTACTCGGCCAGTCCGGCCATGGCCGTGAGCATGGCCGGCATGGGCGCCAAGTATCCGGTCGCCTTCGAGGATGCCGACGGCAAGCCGCTGTCGGGAGGCCAATCCTACAGGCTGCATCTGCCCAAGGACATTCCCGCCGGCATCTTCTGGTCCGTGACCGTCTACCGCCCCGAAACCGCGTCCGGGCTGGCCAATGGGCAGCCCTTCCCGTCCATCAACACCATGGACAAGCCGGCCGCCAACCCGGACGGCTCGACCGACATCTATTTCGGGCCGGCCGAGCCCGCCGGGCATGGCAGGAACTGGCTCAAGACCGTGCCCGGCTCAGGCTTCTTCGTGATTCTTCGCTTGTATGGCCCGAAGCAGGAATTCTTCGACCAGAGCTGGAAGCCCAGCGACATCGAAAGGCTGAAGTAGCTGACGGACGGCGGCGCAGGCCGGCATCACCACACCCGGAACACGCGTCCGGTCTGCGCGCCTTCCACGCTGCGGCTGTAGGCCAGCGCAACACGGCTGGCGGGCGCGGATTCGAAACCCTGGAAGTACGGGCCATAGGCGTCCAGCGATTCCGTCAGGACCGTGGGGCTGACCGAGTTGATGCGGATGCCGCGCAGTTCCACCGCGGCGCCGCGCACGAAGCCGTCGATGGCCGCATTCACCGCGGACGCGTTGGCGCCGTAGCGGATGGGCTCATCGGTCAGGATGCCGCTGGTGAGCGTGATGGAACCGCCTGCGTTGACGTAATGCTGGCCGATCAGCGCCAGGTCCACCTGGCCCAGCAGCTTGTCGTGCAGGCCGATCTTGAACTGCTCGGCCGTCATTTCCGCCAACGGCCCGAAGTGCAGGCTGCCCGTGGTGGAGACGATGGCGTCCACCTTGCCCACCCGCTCGAACAAGGCGCGGATGCTGTCGCTCTGGGTCACGTCGACCTGGTGCTCGCCGCGGGATTTGCCCACGGCGATGATGTCATGGCGCTGGCCCAGCTCTTGGGCGACCGCGCGGCCGATGGTGCCGGTGGCGCCGATCAGGATGATTTTCATGGGGAACTCCGATTCGTCTGTGTTGTGGGATGCGCCCGCGACACCGCCAGCGCCTGCATGCATTCTGGCCGAGGGCGCATCCAGGAAAAATCCTAGAATGGTGGGTTCACTTCACACTCAGGGTGCGTAATCCATGGACCGTTTGCTCAGCATGGAAGTCTTCGTGGCGGTCGTCGAACTGGGCAGCCTGACCGCCGCGGCCGCCCGCCACGAGATGTCGCCCGCCATGGCGGCCAAGCACATCAAGGGGCTGGAAGCGCGGCTGGGCTTGAGGCTGCTGAACCGCACCACGCGCCGCCAGAGCCTGACCGAAGCCGGCCAGGCCTATTTCGCGCGCTGCAAGGTGATCCTGTCGGACATCCGCGACGCCGAACAAGGCGCCGAGGCCATGCGCTCGGCGCCGCGCGGCCATCTGCGCATTACCTCCACCGTGACCTTCGGCTCCTTCGCGCTGGCGCCCGCCATCGCCGACTACCTGTCCGAGTTTCCCGACGTCAGCGTGGACCTCGCGCTCAGCGATGCCGTCGAGGACGTGGTGGCCTCGCGCTACGACCTGGCGGTGCGCATCGGCGAACCCGCCGATTCCAGTCTGGTCGCGCGCAAGATCGGGCGCTACCAGATGATCATCTGCGCGGCGCCGGCCTATCTGCAGCGCCATGGCACGCCTGAGACGGCGGGCGACCTGGCGCGCCATCAATGCCTGGATTTCTCCTACTGGAACCGCCGCACCGGCTGGCGCCTGAACTCGGAGGATGGCGGCGCGGCCTACCCCGCCGGCCGCTTCGTGTCGAACAACGGCCAGGCGCTCAGGCAGGCGGCGCTGGCAGGATTCGGCATCGTGCTGCAGCCGGAGCTGCTGCTGGCCGAAGACGTGCGCGCCGGCCGGCTGGTCCCTATCCTTGAATCCGCCTGGCCCATCGCCCGGCCGATCACGCTGCTGTATCCCAAGGACCGCAAGGCCTTGCCCAAGCTCACGACCTTCGTGGAGTTCATGGTGCAGAGGTTCACCCGGCCAACAAAGTAGCAGCCCCCCAATACCCATGCTAACTAGAACCGCAGTCATCGAGGAGACCCACTTGTCCGCATCAACCCCGGCGCCATCGGCAGCGCCCAGCGCTGAACTCACGCCGCAGGCGCAGCGCGGCAACATCGCCAGGCTCACGATCACCCAGGCGCTGGCGGGCGCCAACGCCGTCGTGGTCTACGCCACCGGCGCAATCGTCGGCGACATGCTGGCGCCGGACAAGGCGCTGGCGACCCTGCCGATTTCCATCTTCGTGGTCGGCATGGCCGCCTGCATCCTCCCCATGGGCGCCATCGCCAGGCGCCATGGCCGCCGGGCGGCGTTTCTCACCGGTACCGCCTGCGGCGTGCTGGTGGGCCTGCTGGCCGCCGCGGCCATCGTGCTGAGCTCATTCTGGCTGTTCTGCCTGGGCACCTTCTTCGGCGGGGCGTACGCGGCCGTCGTGCTGTCGTTCCGCTTCGCGGCGGCCGACGGCGTGTCTCCCGCCAGGCGCGCCCGCGCCCTGTCCTTCGTAATGGGCGGCGGCGTGCTGGCCGGCGTGGTCGGCCCGCAGCTGGTCACGTACACGATGTACCTGTGGCCCGCCCACATGTTCGCGGCGACCTATCTTGTGCAGGCGGCGGTGGCGGCGGTCTCGGCCCTGGTCCTGATGGGCGTGCGCCTGCCCATGCCCAGCGCGGCCGAAGTCGCGGGTGGGCGGCCGCTGGGCTTGATCGCGCGCCAGCCGCGCTTCATCACGGCGGTGGTCTGCGGCGCCGTCTCCTACTTGCTGATGAACTTTCTGATGACCGCCGCGCCGCTGGCCATGCATCTTTGCGGCCATTCCCAGGAAAGCGCCAACCTGGGCCTGCAATGGCACGTCATCGCCATGTACGGCCCCAGCTTCTTCACCGGGCGCCTCATCACGCGCTTCGGCGCCGGACGCATCGTCACGGCGGGCCTGGCGCTCACCGGCCTGTCGGCGGCCATCGGCCTCACCGGCATCGACGTGGCCCATTTCTGGGTCACATTGGTCCTGCTGGGCCTGGGCTGGAACTTCGGCTTCGTGGGCGCGTCGGCGCTGGTGCTGGAATGCCATCGACCCGAGGAAAAGACCCGGGTGCAGTCGCTCAACGACTTCATCATCTTCGGCACCATGGCGGTCGGCTCCTTCGCCTCCGGCGGCCTGCTGGCCGCCTACGACTGGGCGACGGTGCTGTGGGTGTCGTTCATCCCCCTGGCCATCGCGGCGGTCGCGTTGCTGGCCGGCGCCACCAGGAGCCGCGAACAGGCTTGACCCTCACGCAACGTCATGTCCCAGAGTTCGTTCCGCGCCATCAACAGGAGGAATGCCGTGCAACTGAAAGTAGGAGAACTGGCCAGGCGGAGCGGACTGACGGTCCGCACGCTGCACCACTATCACGCGATCGGGCTGCTCACGCCTTCGGCGCGCGCCGACAACGGCTATCGGCTGTATGGCCGCAGCGACATCGCCCGGCTGCATCAGATCCAGGCGCTGCGCCGCTTCGGATTGCCGCTGGCTGAGATCGGCGCTTATCTGGACCAGCCCGACACTCCCATGGACGAGATCATCGCCAAGCAGATCGCGATGCTCGATCGCCAGATCCAACAGGCCTCCCGGCTGCGCGAGCGTCTCGCCCAGCTGCAGGGGCAGTTGGCGCAAGGCAGGGAACCGGAACTGGCCGATTGGCTCACCACTCTGGAACTCATGACCATGTACGACAAATACTTTTCCCCCGATGAACTGGCCCGTCTGCCCATGTACCGCAGCAACCAGAATGGCGACGCCGACTGGCTCGCGCTGATCAAGGAGGTGCAGGCGCAGATGGACGGCGGCGTCCCGCCCGAGGATGCGCAGCCGCGAGCACTGGCCATGCGCTGGATGACCCTGCTGCTGCGCGACACCAATCGCGACCCGCGCCTGCTGGTCAAGCTGAACCGGATGCACGAACAGGAGCCGGCGATGCAGGCGCACATCGGCGTCTCGCGGGCCTTGCGCGACTACGTGCTGCAGGCCTTCTCGGAAAGCAAGCTGCGGATCTACGAGAAGTACCTCACTCCGGACGAGGCCCGCTACATGCGCGAGCACTACGGCGACCGCATCGGCGAATGGCCGCAGCTGATGGCCGAGGTGCGCGATGCGCTCGACGCAGGCGCGGCGCCGGACTCCGCCACCGCGCTGGCGCTGGCCCGGCGCTGGCTGGACCTGTTCCGCAGCTATGCCGGCCACGACCCCGCCACCCAGGCGAAATTCCGCCATGCGCTGATGACCGAGCCCGAGCTCACCGCCGGCACCTGGACCGACGACGCCACCCTGTCATTCATGCGGCAGGCCATGGGCGCGCTGGCGGCGGCGCGCTAGGCGCGCAATCTGGCCAAGGGCAGGCCTGGCCCCCGCCGGGCCTGCCCTTTTGCTAGACTGACCGGCCCTATCCCTCTCCTTCCCCATCATGTCCCAGGAAGTCCGCCCCGACCCCAGCGCCGACGATATCGCCAAGGAAATCTCGGCGGCCATCGTCGCGCACAAGCTGCCGCCGGGCACGCGGCTGCGCGAGGAGGCGCTGGCGGGCGTGTACCAGGTCAGCCGGACCAAGATCCGCGCCGCGCTGCTGATGCTGTCCAAGGACAAGCTGATCAACATCGTGCCGGACAAGGGCGCGTTCGTGAGCAAGCCGGACGCGAACGAGGCGCGCGAAGTCTATGCGGTGCGGCGCATCCTGGAAGCGGCGCTGGCGCGCGAATTCGTGGCGCGCGCAACGGCTGCCGACTACCGCCACATCGACGCGCATCTGGCCGCGGAGCGCCGCGCGCTGGAAGGCGGCGACGTACAGGAGCGCAACCGCCTGCTCGGACTCTTCCACATCTTGCTGGCCGAGACCGTGGGCAATTCCGTGCTGACGGGGATGCTGCGCGAACTCTCGGCCCGCAGCGCCGTCATCACCGTGCTGTATCAAAGCTCGCACGATGCCAGCTGCTCGTCGCAGGAGCACCATGCCTTCATCGAGGCCGCCCGCGCGGGCGATGCCGACCGCGCCTGCGCACTGATGGACGCGCATCTGGAACACGTGCAGACGGCGCTGAACTTCAAGGACGGCGGCCGCCGCGGCGGCGACCTCGTCAGCGCGCTGCTCAGCTGAAGCCGGGCAGGCCTACGGCTGGGCCTGCGTCCCCGCCAGCAGCTGGCCCATGCGCTGCTGCAGCCATAGCTCCGTTTCACTCAGGCTGCCGCCTCGCAACCATAGCGTGCGCACGGACAGCATGGGCAGGAACAGGTCCGCGCAGCGCACGCTGACGAGCTCGTTGCTGAAACCCTGGTATTCGCCGATGTTCAGCGGCAGGATGGCCCAGCCCACGCCATTGGCCGCCATGGCGGCGATGTTGTAGCTGCTGTCGGCCCGCCACACCGACGGGCTCAGCACCACCTGGTCGACGCCATCCATCTGCATGAGCAACTGGCGGTGGCGCGCCAGGTCGTTGCGCCCGACCTCGGGCAGCGCGGCCAGCGGATGGCCCTGGGCCACGAAGATGCCCTGCGCCACATTGCCCAGATGGCGATGCGCGTAGGCGCTGCCGGGATCGCCGCGATCGAACTGGAAGGCCAGGCTGGCGCGGCCCTGCTCCACGTAGTCGGCGACCTCCGTCGCGGTGCCGTTGAGCTGGGTCAGCTCCAGCGCCGGATAGCGTTCGGCCAGTTCCTTGAGCAACTGGTCGGCCACCAGGTAAGGCAGGCCTTCGTCCAGCGCGATGGCCAGGCGCGCTTCGCGCCCGGCGGCAAAGGACAAGGCGCGCTGCTCCAGCGCGCCGGCCTGCCGCAGCAGTTCCAGCGCCTCCTGCAGCATGACCTCGCCGGCGGCGGTCAGGGTGGCGTTGCGCCGCGACCGGTCGAACAGCTCCACGCCCAGGTCCGCTTCCAGCAGGCCCACCGAAGTACTGACCGCGGACTGCGCCCGGCCCAGGCGCCGCGCGGCCGCCGAGAACGATCCGGATTCGGCCGCGGCGGCGAAATGGCGCAGCTGTTCCAACGTCCATTGCATGTTTCACCCCCGATCAATCCATCTATTTTATAGATTAATTCAAACTTTTTTATGCGAATTACAAGATGGATAATGGCGGCCTCTGAGACCCGGCCATCCCGGCCCCGCCCGCATCCGCGGCGCGGCAGGCGTTTCAGTTTCAGGAGTAGAACCATGCAGCGGACTGAACCGAACGCTGTCGCCACGGCCGCGCCCGGCCGCTGGCTGGTGCTGGCCATCGTGTCCAGCGCCTTGCTGTTGATCGTGGTGGACATGACCGTCCTCTACACCGCCCTGCCCCGGATGACGCACGAATTGCAGGTCAACGCGTCGGAAAAGCTGTGGATCGTGAACATCTATGCGTTGGTCGTGTCCGGCCTGCTGCTGGGCATGGGCACGCTGGGCGACCGCCTGGGCCACAAGCGCCTGTTCATGGCGGGGCTGGTCGTGTTCGGCATCGCCTCGCTGGCCGCGGCCTACTCGCCCGGCGCGGCCACGCTGATCGCGGCGCGCGCGCTGCTGGCCGTGGGCGCGGCCATGATGATGCCGGCCACCCTGTCCATCCTGCGCCTGACCTTCGCCGACGAACGCGAACGCGCCGTCGCCATCGGCGTGTGGGCCTCGGTGGCCTCGGGCGGCGCCGCGGCAGGCCCGGTGGTGGGCGGCGTGCTGCTGGAGCATTTCTGGTGGGGTTCCGTGTTCCTCATCAACGTGCCCATCGTGCTGCTGGCCCTGCCGCTGGCCTGGCGCCTGATCCCGGCCAGCCGCCCGGACGCCTCGCGGCCCTGGGACCTGCTGGGCTCGCTGCAAGTGATGGCCGGCCTGATCCTGTGCGCCTACGCGCTGAAGGAACTGGGCAAGACCGACCCGTCCTGGCGCGATGCCGGCCTGGCCTGCGCGGCGGGCGCGGCCATGCTCGCCGTGTTCGTGCGGCGCCAGCGCGCGCGGCCCTATCCGCTGATCGACTTCGCCATCTTCCGCAACCTCAGCTTCAGCTCGGCCGTGGCGGCCGCCCTGTTTGCCGCCGCCGCGCTGCTGGGCATGGAACTGGTGTTCAGCCAGCGGCTGCAGCTGGTCATGGGCATGTCGCCGTTGGAAGCCGCGCTCTTCATCCTGCCGCTGTCGCTGGCCGCGTTCATCGCCGGCCCGCTGGCAGGCTGGCTGCTGGGCCGCGTCAACAGCGCCACCATGCTGTTCCTGTCGCTGCTGGTCTCGGGCCTGGGCATGACGGGCTATCTGCTGAGCTACGACGCGACGCTGCTGCCGCAAATGGTCAGCCTGTGCGTGCTGGGCGCGGGCATAGGCGCCACCATGACGGCGGCGTCCAGCACCATCATGCAAAGCGCCACGCCCGAGCGCGCCGGCATGGCGGCCTCGATCGAAGAGGTCTCCTACGAGCTGGGCGGGGCCTTGGGCGTCACCTTGATGGGCTCCATCCTGTCCGGCGTCTACGCCCGCACGCTGTCGGTGCCGGAAGGCCTGTCCCAGTCCGCCCTGGCGCGCGACAGCCTGGACCAGGCGCTGATCGTCGCCGACGGCCTGTCGTCCGACCTGGGCCTGGCGTTGACGCGCCTGGCCAAGACGGCGTTCGACACCGGCTATGCCGCCGTCATCGCCACCGCGGCGGCGATGCTGCTGGTCACGGCGGGATTCGTGCTGTTCAACCGCAGGCGCATGGCGGCCTGAGACAGGCCGGCCATGCCGGCCCCGGCTCAGCAGGTGCGGAAGGCGTGGTCCATGTCGGCGATCAGGTCTTCCTCGTGCTCCAGCCCAATGGACACGCGCACCAGCCCCTCGGACACGCCGGCCGCGTCGCGCTCGTCGGCGGGCACGCCGGAATGCGTGGTGGAGGCCGGATGGCAGATCAGCGATTCGGTGCCGCCCAGGCTGACGGCCGACTTGAACAGGTGCAGGGCGTTGATGAAGCGGAACGCCTTGGCGCGCCCGCCCTCCAGCACGAACGCGAAAGTCGAGCCCGGGCCGGTGCACTGGCGTTTGTAGACTTCCTGGTAGGCGCGGTCGGCGATCATTTCCGGATGGAAGATCTGCACTTTTTCATGCGGATTGCCCGACAGCCATTGGGCCACCTTGGTCGCCGCGCGCGCGGCTTGCTTCATGCGCAGCACCACGGTCTCCATCGAGCGCGTGATCATCCAGCAGGAATGCGGGTCCAGCTGCGAGCCGAACGCGCTGCGGATGGCGCGCACCTTCTTGATCAGCGCCTTGCTGCCGGTGACGGCGCCCGCCACCAGGTCGCTGTGGCCGCCCACGTACTTCGTCAGCGAATACACGCACAGGTCCACGCCATGCTCGGCCGGCTTCTGGAAGATCGGGCCCAGCAGCGTGTTGTCGCACACCGACACGGGGCGGTAGCCATGGCGCGTTTCAAAGGCATCCAGCTCGTTCTTCATGGCCTCGAAATCGACCAGCGCATTGGTCGGATTGGCGGGCGTTTCGACGTAGAACAGGCGCACCGGGCCCTGGGCCGCGGCGGCCTCCAGCGCCGCCCGCATGCTTTTGGCCGACAGGCCGTCCTCGATGGCATGCGAGCCTATGCCCCATTCGGGGAAGATCTTGGAGATCAAGGTCTCGGTGCCGCCGTACAGCGGCACCGACTGCACCAATTGGTCGCCCGGCCGCAGAAAGGCCAGGAACACCGCGCTGATCGCCGACATGCCGCTGGAGGTCACCGCGGCGTCTTCCGAACCATCCAGCAGCGCCAGGCGGTCCTCGACGATTTCCAGGTTGGGATGGTTGAAACGGCTGTACACCAGCCCCGCCGACTCGCCCTGCGGCAAGGGCTTGCGGCCCGAGACCAGGTCGAAGAACGCCGCGCCGTCCTCGGCCGAACGGAACGCGAAGGTGGACGTCAGGAACACCGGCGGCTTGACCGCGCCCTCCGACAGAAAAGGGTCGAAGCCGTAGGACATCATCTGCGTTTCCGCATGCAGCGGACGGCCGAAGATGTCCTTCTTGTGATAGCTGGAGTAACTCATGGTGTGCCTCTCTGTCTGGTTTCCGGGAACCCGGACGGGCCGCCGGGCAGGCGCGTCACGCATGCGAAAACGATAGCGCCGCCCGGCCCGGACTGCATGAAAGTATGGCGGCAGGCGGGGGCAAGTTTCTTTCCATTTTCATCGTCATACGGAGATAATGGGAAAGACTATTTCCCATGAGCCGCACTTCATGAAAGACACTGCCTTGTTACATCAACTTGACGCGATCGATTGGAAAATCATGAAAATCCTTCAAGAAGATGGCCGGCTCAGCAACGCCGAACTGGCCGAGCGCGTCGCGCTGTCGGCCTCGCCCTGCTGGAAGCGCTTGAAGCGCCTGGAATCGTCGGGGGTCATCCGCGGCTACCAGGCCGTGCTGGACCGCCGCGCGCTGGGGATCGGGGTGGTGGCCTTCGTCAGCATCTCGCTGGAGAACCACACGGAGAAGACCTGCCAGGCCTTCGAGGCCAGCGTGCTCGCCATGCCCGAGGTCCTGGCCTGCCACAACACCACCGGGCAGCACGACTATCTGCTGCATATCGTGGCGCGGGATTTCGACGCCTATTCGGAATTCGTGCGCAGCCGCCTGCGCACCCTGCCCGGCGTGAAGGAACTGCTGAGCACGCTGTCGATGCACGAGGTCAAGTCTTCCACCCGGCTGCACCTGTAAGACGGCGGCTGCGCCGCTACATCACGCCGGGAACGACGCGGTTGCGGCCCTGCCGCTTGGCTTGATAGAGGCCGCGGTCGGCCACCTGGATCAGATCGGTGCAGGGCTGGTCGCCCTGCGGCACCGCCGTGGCCGTGCCGATGCTGACCGTCAGCCAGGGGCCGTCGCCGCTGTCCTTCTGCGGAATCCGCAAGGCTTCCACCGCGCGTCGCAGCTTCTCGGCGGCCAACCGCGCGCTGCCGGCCGGCGTGCCCGGCAACACCAGCGCGAACTCCTCGCCGCCAAAGCGCGCCGCCAGGTCGGTGGAGCGGTCGCAGCTGGCGAAGATGGTGTTGGCCACCCGCTTGAGCGCCTCGTCGCCGGCGATGTGGCCATAGGTGTCGTTGTAGGCCTTGAAGTGGTCCACGTCGATCATGAGCATGCTGATTTCGCGGCCGTCGCGGCGCGCGCGCTGCCACTCGGCGTTGAGATACTCGTCGAAATAGCGGCGGTTGCCCAGGCCGGTCAGACCATCGGAATTGGTCAGCCGGCGCAGCTCCATATTGCTTTCCAGCAACTGCTGCTGGCTCTGGCGCAGGGCCTGATAAGCCTCGTCGCGCTGCACCAGGGCCAGATAGGAGCGCGAGTGGTAGCGGATGCGCGCCACCAGCTCGATGGAATCGGGCAGCTTCACCAGGTAGTCGTTGGCGCCGGCGGCAAAGGCCGCGCTCTTGATTGCCGGGTCTTCCTTGGTGGACAGCACGATGATGGGAATGTCGCGCGTCACGGGATGGCCGCGGTATTCCTGCACCAGGCTCAGTCCGTCCACGCCCGGCAGCACCAGATCCTGCAGGATGACGGTGGGCCGGGTCTGGATCGCCACGGCCAGCGCCTTTGCGGGATCCGAGCAATAGTGGAAGTCGATATTGCCTTCCGTGGCCAAGGCTCGCCTGATGGCCTCGCCGACCATCACCTGGTCGTCGACGAGCAACACCATGGCCGCATGCGAATTCAGGTTCGCCGAAGCCGAGCTGTCAATGGGAGGTTGCATAGTAAGTCCTTGAATTCTTTCGAGGTCCGCGCGCTCAGGCAAAGGCCTGGATGACGCGGGGAGCGATTTGGTCCAATGGGCTGATTTCCACGGCCGCCTGCATGGCCGCCGCGGCCTTGGGCATGCCGTAGACGGCGCTGCTGGCCTGGTCCTGGGCAATCGTCAGGTAGCCGCGCTCGCGCAGCGCCTTCAGCCCGCGCGCGCCGTCCTGGCCCATGCCCGTCAGCAGCACGCCGACGGCAATGCCACGCCAGTGCTGCGCCACGCTATGGAAAAAAACGTCGATGGAAGGCCGGTACAGGCTTTCCTTGGGGTTCTCGGTGTAGCGCAGCGTGCCATCCGCCAGCATGTGCAGATGGTCGCCGGTACCCGCCAGGAGGATCTGGCCGGGCTCGGGCCATTCGCCTTCGCGCACCAATCTTACGGGCAGCGGCGCCTGCTCGTTGAGCCAGTCCGCCATGCCTGCGGCGAACGAGGCGTCCACGTGCTGCACCAGCACGATGCCGGCGGGGAACGCCGGCGGTATGCCCTTCAGCAACTGCGCCAGGGCCGGCGGGCCGCCGGCCGAAGCGCCAATCACCAACAAGCGCTTGGTGTCCGCCTGCGCCATGGGCCGGGCCACTGGCGTCAGGGCGGGACGCTTGCCGTAGCGGCCGATCAGCCAGCCGACGTTGCGTATCTTGCGCAGCAATGGCGCCGCCGCGGCCCGCATGTCCGCGCCGCCGATCACTGGCGTATCGGCCGCGTCCAGCGCCCCGTGGCCCATGGCGTCGAACACGCGCGAGGTGTGGCGCGCCACATCCGACGTGACCACCACGATCGCGCAAGGCGTTTCCGCCATGATGCGGCGCGTGGCTTCGACGCCGTCCATGACCGGCATGATGAGGTCCATCAGCACCACGTCCGGCCGGTCGCGGGCGCACTGGTCCACGGCCTCCTGGCCGTTGGCCGCGGTCCAGGCCAACTCCAGCCCCGGCTCCAGCGCGATCGCGCGCCGCAGCACTTCGACCGCCATCGGCATATCGTTGACGATTCCGACTCTCACGTGCGCGCCTTTCCGATCAGATCTTCCACGGCGTCGAGCAGCGCATCATCATGAAAGCTGCCCTTGGCCAGATAATAGTCGGCGCCGGCGTCCAACCCGCGCCGCCTGTCCTCTTCCCTATCCTTGTACGACACCACCATCACGGGCAGGCCCTGCAGCTTGGGATCGGCCTTGATGCGCGACACCAGCTCGATGCCGTCCATGCGCGGCATGTCCACATCGGTCACGACCAGGTCGAAGTCCTCGCCGCGCAACATGTTCCAGCCGTCCATGCCGTCCACCGCCACGGCCACGTCGAAGCCGCGGTTCAACAGCAGCTTGCGCTCCAGCTCGCGCACCGTGAGCGAATCGTCCACCACCAGCACGCGCTTGCGGCGGCGCGCCTGTTCGGCCGCGCCCGCGCCGTCCACCCGCGTCAGTTGCCCGCCTGCCACCAGCTTCTGTACGGACACCAGCATGTCCTCCACGTCCAGGATCAATAGCGGCGTGCCGTCGTCCATCAAGGCGCCCGCCATCACGTCCTGCACCTTGCCCAGCCGCGGATCCAGCGGCTGCACCACCAGCGTGCGCTCGCCCACGTAACGGTCCACGGCGATGCCGTAGAGCCGGTCGTGGTCGCCCACCAGCACCACGCATACGGTCTCGGCAGCCGGCGCGGCGCCGCCCGTGCGCAGGATCTGGCGCGCGGAAACCAGCCCGATCTGGCGGTCCATGAAGCGGAAATGCTGATGTCCTTCGAGCTGCTCGATGTCCTCGGCGCGCACTTGCAGCGCATGGTTGACGTAGGCCAGCGGAAACGCGTAGATCTCCTCCTGCACCTCGACCAGCAGGCTGCGCACCACCGACAGCGACAAGGGCATCTCCAGCATGAAGCGCGTGCCCTGCCCCGTCTGCTGCTGGATGCGCACCGCGCCGCGCAGCTGCCGCACCATGGTCTGCACCACGTCCAGCCCCACGCCGCGCCCCGAGATCTCGGTGACTTCGCCGCGCGTGCTGAAACCGGACAGGAACAGGAATTCCAGCAGCTCGGCCTCGGTCAGCCGGGCCGCGGTTTCCGCGCTGGCCAGCTTGCGCTGCACCACTTCCACGCGCAGCCGGTCCAGCGATATGCCGGCGCCGTCGTCGGTGAGTTCGATCAGCAGCATGCCGGCCGCATGGCGCGCCGACAGCCGGATCCGGCCTTCAGCCGGCTTGCCGGCGGCCAGACGGTCTTGCGGCATCTCGATGCCGTGGTCCACCGCGTTGCGCAGCAGATGCATCAACGGCGCATCCAGCTTTTCCAGGATGTCGCGGTCCACCTGGGTGGACTCGCCTTCGATCTCCAGCCGCACCTGCTTGCCCAGCGCACGGCCGACATCGCGCACCATGCGCGCCATGCCGGCCACGCCGTCGCCAAAGGGCCGCATGCGGCAAGCCAGCGCGGTGTCGTACAGGCGCTGGGCCAGATGGCCCATGCGCCAGCCGAATTCGTCGACCTCGCTGGTGCGCTGCGCCAGCTCCTGCTGGCATTGCTCGACGATGCGCAGGGCGTCGTCCAGCGCGGCCTGCGCCTGCGCTTCCAGCGCCTGCCCGGCCAGGGCCGCGCGCACGCCGTCCAGCGCCTGAAGCGCGCCCGCCTGCGTGCGCTTCAGACGCAACATGGACGCGCCGAAGGGCCCGATCCAGTGGGACTCCACCAACGTCTCGCTGGACAGGCCCAGCAACTTGTTGAGCGTGTCGGCCGTCACGCGCAGCACGCGCTCGCCCTCGCCCAGCCCGGCGTCTGAACTGCGCCGCTGCGGCGCGGGAGCCGGCGCCTCGTCCACGGCTGGAATCGGCGGCAGCAAATCGGCCGGCTTGGCGGCGGGCGCCGGGGCCGGCGCGGCCGGCTGCGCGTGCGGCGCATTGCTCAGGCGCGCCAACAGCTCGTCGATCTCGCTGCCCAGCTCCGCGCCCGGCGTGGCCACGCGCTGCAACAGGTCGGCGCCCATCAGCAGGGCGTCGATGTGCGCCGCCTGCAGCCGCAGCCGCCCTTCCCGCGCTTCGACCAGGCAATCCTCCATGGCGTGCGCGATGCGCACCGCGGGATGCAGGTCGACGATGCGGGCCGCGCCCTTTAGCGAATGCGCTGCCCGCATGCAGGCCTCGAGCTGCGGCGCGGACGTGGGATCGTGCTCCAGCGCCAGCAGGCCCTTGTTCAGCACCTCCACCTGGGTGCGGGTCTCGAGCTGGAACAATTCCAGAAGCGAAGCGTCGCGCATCTGTTCCGGATTCACGCCAGGCTCCGTTCCAAAGCTTGCATCAGCAAGGTTTCATCCAATACGCCCACCGCGCGGCCGCCGCAGCGGGCCACGCCGCGCGAATACTTGAGACTTGCGCCCTCCACGGTCGCGGGCAGGGGCTCCAGCCCGTCCAGGTCCACGGCGTGTATGCCTTCGACTTCATCCACCGGCACCACCACCGCGCGGCCCGCGCCGCCCAGGATCAGCATGCGCGCCGTGGCTGGCCGCTCGCGCGCATCCGCCATGGCGGCCTCCAGGCCCAGCAGGCGCGCCAGCGACACGCACACGGTAAGGGAACCGCGCACATTGGTCACGCCCAGCATCGCCGGGTCGCGGCGGTGCGGCAGGCTCAGGATACTGCGGGTGCCGGCCACTTCGTCCAGCCCCCGGGTCGGCAACCCCAGCCATTCCCGGTGCACGCGGAACACCAGCAACGAAGACAGCGCGGCGCGCTCCTGCGCGACCGCGACCGCGTCGGCGTCCGCGTCCCGACCGTCCATTTGCGGCGGCAGACGGTCAAGTATGCGCTTGGCCGCCGCCGCGTACACCGGACAGTTGCGGCAGTGCACGTGATCGGCCAATTGCGCGCAGCTCTTGTCGCCGCGGATGCCGATGCGGTTCCAGCAATCGTCCACGTCGGACAGCGCGCCCATCGCTTCATCCACGTTGCGCCTCCCCGCGCGCCGCGCGCGCCTGCAGGCGGCGGGCCGCTTCGTGATCGCCGTCCGAGGCCACCAGCGCGGCCAGGTGCAGCAAGGCTTCGCGATGGGTCGGATCCAGGTAGAGCGCCTTGCGGTAGGCGGCCTGCGCCTGCCGCGCGTCGCCCGCCGCGTCCTGCAGCAGGCCTTGCAGATACAGGGCTTCGGCGCTCGCGCCGTGGCGGTCGATATGCGCGCGGCACTGCGCCATGGCGTCCTGCACCCGGCCTTGGTCGGCCAGGGCCGCGATATGGCGCAAGGAAGCCTGCGCGCTGCCCTGCCCGGCCGGCGCCGCGGGCGCGGGGGCATGCGGCAGAGGCAGCCCCGCCGCGGGCGCCTGGGCCAGGGGCCGCCTGGGCGGTGTCCAGCTG
>Ga0209699_100523_pt1 | contig 18689 bp, 17 predicted proteins | sample SynthPrep_1_END__FD_187204 | JGI IMG/M metagenome (GOLD analysis project Ga0209699, IMG submission 187204) | Synthetic microbial communities from Ohio, USA - SynthPrep_1_END_DS7_MetaG (SPAdes) (version 2) | ecosystem: Engineered > Bioreactor > Aerobic > Activated sludge | place: USA: Ohio...
CATAAGAGGGCTGCGCGAAGCCGGCTTCTTCGCAGCGGGCGCGGATCTCAGCGACAACGGGGGCGAGCGGAGGCGCCTCCAGGGTCAGCCATTGCTCGCGTAACGTCCTGCAGATGATCTCCTCGATCGCCTCCGGAAGCCGCTTGCGCCGGGTTTTGGCGGTGCGCGGCAGCATGGCTGTCACCGTCCGATCGGCCCGATAGCGGGCGAGAAGATTGTAGATCTGCCGGACCGTGAGGCGCAGCTCGGCGGCCGCCCGCGCAATCGCAGTCTGCCTCGGGCCGCGATCATCGATGATCTTGTCCAGCTCACGCGCTATGCGGCGCGCCGTCGACCATTGGTCGTCCGAGATTGCTGCAGCCGTCGTCGTTGTTCGATCGTGCAATCGCTTTGGCAAAATTGGAGTTTCACTGAAATCGTTAGCTGAAAATACGGTCGAATTTATCGGCTAAACCTAACGGTCGTATGACGTTTGCTAGTCTGAAATCACAAACTAAAAGCCACACCGGCATCGCGCTCACCCGTCTCGATGAGCGCATCGCCCGCTCGCCGGTGGGAGGCGGGTGGATCGAACGCCAAAACTTTGCCGACGCCTGCGCCTCACTGTGGATCGATGGCGAACTCGTCCACCTCGAAGACCTCGTCCTCCACGACGCCACGAAGGATATTCGCACACCGACCCATGAGCTCACAATCGCCCGCGACGTGCTGCGCACCCGCCGGCGGATCGCTGCCCAACTCCCCGGCTGGGCACTTTCGGCGGAGGGCATCCGCTCGCTGCGAAAAACCTCGGAGATCACGTCGGTTGACAGCGGCGAGACGGAAGCCGCCGGTGTTACCCGGCGCGCGGTCGCGGTGTATCGGGAAGGGGAGGGGGACGACGCGGACGGTGGCGAAAATCTTCCCGGCGTCGATTATGCCGCCATTGATGCGGTGCTCGCCCGATCGGTGGCCGCGATCGAGAACGCAACTCGGCCCGGCCGGAGTGGCGCGGCGGATAGAGACGCACTGGTCTATGATCTCGACTGGGACGAGGATGCCCGACTGGAGGAATGGCGCAGCGTGCTGCGGCAGGCCGAAAACTTGCCGGCGGTGCTGCAGGCCATCGTCGCGCTCGATGCCTGGAACGAGCTGGCCGTGCTTCAGCACGCCCCCTGGCTCGGCCGGCTGTTCGCCGCGTCAATCCTGCGGGAGGCCGGCATCACTACCGGCGCCCATCTCGCGGCGATCAATTTCGGGCTGAAAACTATTCCCGTCGATCGGCGCCGGCATCGCGACCGGGAGACGCGGATGCTTGCAATCGCGCATGGGCTATTGGCGGCCGCGGAGATCGGTATGAAAGAGCATGACCGGCTGACGCTGGCGAAAACGATGATGGACCGAAAGCTGGACGGGCGCCGGACGTCTTCAAAACTGCCGGAGCTGATCGAGCTGGTGATGGCGCGGCCATTGGTGTCGGCGAAGATGGTGGCAAAAACGCTCGAGGTCACGCCGCAGGCGGCGCGGCGGATTGTTTTGGAACTCGGCCTGCGCGAGATGACGGGGAGGGGGAGGTTTCGGGCGTGGGGAGTGCTTTAAGTAGCAGGCGCGCCCACTCGTCGTGGATTGATGTCGTTTGAGATGCCATACCAAAAGGAGCTCTGTCCAGCATCAGAGGCGCCGGTCAAAGACCGACATCGGCTCCTTCAACCGGTAGAGGGTCGTTGGGCGCCGGGCATTTTCCGTCTGTCGCTTTTCTCCTTCGATCTCTTCGAGCAGATCGAGCTCACGAACTTTGCGTCGAAATGCACTTTGGTCTAGCCGCTCACCCATCACCGTCTGATAAATTGTAAGCAGCTCGGACATCGTGAACACTTCTGGCAGCAATCGTGCTGGAATAGTCGAATACGCCCCCTTGCTCCGGACGCGTTGGAGCGCAACGCTAATTATCTCATTGTGGTCGAATGGAAGTCGACCCGGCGACATCGCTGGCGCGAGTAAGAGGGCGTTTCCGGAGCTTTTTTCAAGCCGCCCCTCCGGCAACAACGCAAAATACGCGATTGATACTGACCAGTCGCGGGGGTCACGCGTTGCGGAAGCAAATGTCTGCAACTGCTCAAAAAAGATGTCTTCCACACCGACCTTTGCCTTAAGGATGCGATGTACCGCCGCTTGCGAATCTTTGTCTTCTTCGGTGTGTATGTATCCGCCAATCAACGCATTTTCATTTGCGTAGGGCTCAGTCGAGCGAGGTAACAGCGCGACGCAGAGATCCCCCTGCTTCGGCGTTAGCATCACGATATCGACGGTTACGATTGGGCGAGGATATTCGATTTTGGTCACGCAAACCCCTCGATTCAACACAATAGTAATACTATCCCATTCATTCGCAGATGGAAATTGCAATGAGCAACTTGCAAAATGCAAATTAAAATGTATCGTTTGATCATTGGTGGGAGAGGCCGCCGCGTTCCGGATGGTGGTGGTATGGATTTGCGGAATGTATGTTCACAATGCTTCGGCGATAGGGACCTTCGCGCCATGATCCGTGCTCACGCCGGGCCGCGGGGATGCTATTTTTGCGAACGCCGTGATGCGCCGACAATGCCTTTTCAGGACGTCGTCCAATTCATTCTTGAACGCATCGAGACGTTCTATGGTAGGGCAGGGGACCAGTTGCCGTACGAATCTCGTGAAGGTGGGTATCAAGGCTGGCATATCGACAGCTACGACATGATCCGGGATGAGATCGAGCTCGATCTCCCACGTGACGCGCGCGATGAACTTTTCCACGCGATCGTCGATGGCATCGGAGACGACGTATGGTGTGAACATGACTGGCTCACATTGGAGCCCGACGAGAGCCTCCGTTTTTCCTGGGATCGCTTCTGTGAAATCGTCAAGCACGGCCGCCGGTTCTTTTTTCAGAATATCGGTGAATCAGACGGGCGGGACCCCGACACGCGATCGCCCTTCCAGCTACTTGGAACGGTATGCCGTCATGCTGACGGACTTGTCGTAGACATTCCGGCGGGGCTAAGGCTCTATCGCGCGAGGGCGAGAAAGCCGCGCCGGCCGATCACGAGTCCAGCAGACCTCGGCCCGCCGCCCAATCATTTGGCAACACAGTCAAACCGTATGAACCCGCCCGGCATTTCGATGTTCTACGGCGCCGATGGGCGAGCGCTCGCCGTAGCCGAGATCCGAAACGCGATGGCTTCGGTCGGCTGCTTTGCCACCCTCCGCTCCATGCGAATACTTGATCTCGCGCATCTACCAGCCATACCCGGTTTCTTTTCGACAGCCTACCGAATCGATCGCCTGATCCTCGCCTTCCTCTCGGACTTTGCGGACATTATTATTCAACCAGTCGATCGGAACGATCGTGTCAACGTCGACTATATCCCGACCCAGGTCTTCACGGAGTTTATCCGCGACTTTGAATTCGAAGGCGGCAAGGTCGACGGACTTCGTTATCGAAGTGCGACCGGCGAAAAGGGGACAAACTACGTTCTCTTTGCAGGCCAAGGCGATGTTGTGAACGCCGCACCGCAAGATCCGTTTATGAGAACTAGTCCTTGGCTAGAACTCGTCGGTGTGAAGCATATTCGGATCTAGGAGGTATACTTATGAACTCCCTAACTATAGGATCGAAAGGCGAGCTGGAGGATTATCTGAGCTCGCTTTCCATACGACCTCTTTACCGCGGCCAGACCAGCCATTATGGCACTTCAGATTTCCCATCCACAACGACCTCATTCGATCGACACGGATGTATACCCCCGGAAATGTTCAAATGGTGGAACTATACCTCCGACATTCTCTCGTCATTCATCGGTCAAAACGGGCAAAGCTTTCCGTTCGTCCAGGCGCTTCTACAGCATTATGGTTGGCGGTCGTCTTTCCTGGACGCTTCCACGGACGCCGGTGTCGCCGCATGGTTCGCATCTCAGAGGTTCAGTGAGAGCACTGCACTTGAACTTTGCGAGGATTGCTTCGAACGCGGAGTAATGCTGCGCAAGCGCTACGCCAAGTACGAGTTCGAGCCAGGTGTTGGGCACCTTTACATTCTTGACCACAATATCGTCAAAGCAACCGTCGGAGCAATCGATCTCAAAACCATTTCGCTCGAAACTTACCTTCCTCGGTTTACAGCTCAGAAGGCCGTTCTTGTTGGACCTCTCCAGGCCCGCAAATTGCCGCGTGAGTGCTACCATTCACATCTGACCGTCGACAGGGCGATCCTGCAGCAATATTCTCTGGAGCATGGATTCAAAGATCAGACAGATCTGTTTCCCGGGCACGATCAGGACCCAATTCTGTCGGCTTTGATGGATCTCCCATGGGCCGAGATAGGAGCAACCAAACATTCCCTCAACGGCCTGAAGTTTTTTCGTAGAGCTGTTGACTTTCCAGAATATTCTAGCAGCTGGAAAAAAATCCTCCCCAATAAGGTGGCGCTCTTTCACGGGACATCGATTGAGGATCTTGCAAAGTCCCCCGACGGGACACCAGAAAATACCATGTCAATGCGCGTTCCATCGTCTACGATGCTTGGATACTCGGATATGATCGACAAAACGTTTCCAGCGGTCGACCAGCTTCTGGAGCGGTATAACTGCATCATCTTCGAGATCGACGATTTGATACAGCACGCGCCGCACCAAGGCCACTTTCTGTACTCTAAAGGTGTGAGTGTTGCTAGGAAGTCCGAGGGCCTGATTGAAGTGGGCGCACTACTCGTCGAGCATCAGGGCTTGGAACTCCTTGGGGCAGGGCTGAATGCCGGTTGGTATTATCGTCCAGATGCCTCTGGCAACTGGAACCGGGTTCACCACCCGGAACAATGCCCTTGCGGAAAGGCGGACGTCCACGGTCGCCACCTCATGGCTCTAAAAATGATCGATTCCTGGCTGGCTGAGCCAAGCTCTGCACCGCTGCCATGACATGGATTCTTGTCGCAACTGCGTGCAACCATCACCTGAAATTTTCGCATCCCGCGTGCTTTAATTTGGAACGAACGCGGCGGCCGTCCTCACCCTGCGAGGCAGGTGCCGAGTGACGTGGGTATGGCGTGATGTTGCGAACAGAAATCAGCATTATCTAGCCTGAACTGCGGTCAAAGATGAGGCGTCCACCGCTGGACTGTAGCTCCATTCAACGCCATCCTGCCCCACACCTTGCAGGCTCAGGATGCCGCAGGGCAAGCCTCGCGACGCAACCTTGCGGCGCACGAATTCGGCCTGCGCACGATCATGGGTGGACAGGAGGATCTGATATTTGCGGTCGGCCACGAGGTTGCAGACGAAATCTGTGAATGCTGCGGCATGAATCGCATCATTGTGCTGCAGCGGATCGTCGAGAACGAGCCCGCGCCAGCGCGACCAGGGATAGGTCAAGCTCGCTGCGCAAAGCATGCTGACCGAAAGCGCCGCCATCTGTCCCTCGCTGTGGACCAATATCGGGTCGATCTGTCCGACTTCGGCAGGAACCTCTCCTTCCTTTGTGGCGCTTTGTTCGACACGACGATTTCGGACATGCTGATCGATGCCGACCCTCGGGTCGCAAAGGATCGCCCGGCTGATCGATTTCATGAGCGAGGCGAGCGGCTTCATGTAGTTTACGTTGAACTCGGCGACTTCATCGAGGATTTCCGAACTTGCGGCCTGAGCGATGTCTTTCGCTTTCTGCGTCGCGTCTGCAGCCCTCGATTTCGCGTCGAGTGCCTCCTGTGCCTCGCTGCGGAGCTGCAGTCGATCGCAATTCGGCGCACCGTTGATCGCTGAACGGAGGCTTTCCAGAGCTACAACGTGATTTTCGACAAGCGTTTTGGCTGTTCTTCCGTCTCGCAATTGTCTCAGAAGATCTTCTGCTTCACTCAATTTCGCCCGCATCTCCGTGGAGCGTGCCGTCAGTGCCTTCAGTCGGTCAGCGTCGGGCTCGCCGGAGCCTTCGATTTTCAACTCGTGCCATGCTTTGACAGCTTCGTTTCTTCGTTGGATCGCCGCATCGACCAGCCCGGCGCCTTGCTGTTTTCGGACAACCGCCGCGCTCGCCGCGATGTCCAAAGAAGCCAGGTCCTGCTCCACTGCCTCGCGGTCAGATGCCGCTTGCTTGCTGGCCGCTTCCTTTGCTGAAAGATCATCTTCCGCGGAGCCAAGCGCCTCATCAAGCCGATCTCCTCGAGGCGGGCTCGCTTCAAAGGCTTGGTCATATTGAGCGACGGATGCTGTGATCGACGCGAGCTCCCTGGCTGCAACATCCTGTCCTTGCGTTGCGGTCGAAAGCTCGATCTGCGCCTGGTCGCGGCGCCGAACGGCAGCCGCGTGCTCTCCGCCTGGTGCATAGAGCGTACCGGACAATATGCTTCGCCAATACCACTTACGCTGCCTCAACCACGTCATATCCGCGGCGCTCTTTTCGAGCTGCGCATGGCGCAGCCTCGCCCTTTCGTTGTCAGCAGTCACATCTGCGCCAAATACGCTGGCACCGAGATCTCTGTTTACCTTCTCTTCCGAGCGAAGCGCCTCGTGCAGATCATTGCGCTGTTTCTCAAGTATGCGAAGCTGGCCCAGTCTATTTTTTGACGCATCGCGTTGTCGTATAAGACTGGTCAACTGCGTTTCCTGTGCCAATACGAGTGGTGCCAGCCGTTCAGCGGCCCCGGCCGCGCGCCGCTGCAATTCTCCTTCGGTGTCGAAATGAGTGGCGCAGACGGGGCAATCACAGGACTCGTGTGTCAGGTTCGCCGCTACGCTCGCAACGGCACTCGACATCGCACTCACGGTCGATCGCAGTTCTGCGAGGATCCTCTCTTGCCCCTCGACAAGCTCGTCGAGCGATACTAACTCTTCGATGGCCCGCGCGATATCATCATCGAGATTGGGAGCAGATGCTTCCAGCGCGTCGATGGAGGACCGCAGTTCGGCAATCCTGGCGTCCCGTGTCACCCAGGCGAGAACATTCTCCCGCTCGCTTTGCGCAAGTTTGATCCGTTCATCCAGCCGACCCACGTCACCCTCGATGCGGCGCACGATCTGCAAGCGGCGTTCAAGCGAGGTCAGTCGTCTGGATTCGTCCTCCAGCTTGGAGCGTGCATTCGCGACGTCTGCGTCGGCCGTATCCTTTTTCTGTGCAAGGAGAGCGGCCGACTGAAGTGCGTCTTTCAGCCCTTTAAAACGGTCACGCAGGTCGCGGGCATTCTTCGCAGCGAGCCGGCTCGCATCCTCGCCGTTCTTCAAACTGGATAACGCCTCCTCCAGGTCCTGGCGCTTGGTCGCGAGGGACGCGATCTGGGCGTCGATAGCCGTTTGCGCGCCCTCCAATACCGAAAGCTGTCGAGATGCATTTTCCCAGGCTGCCAGCGTTTCGTTTCCAGAGGTTATCCTTGTCGTCAAACTCCGCGTTTCATCACGCAGCCCATTAAGGCGGGTCTCGAGGTTTCCTATCGTCCCCTCATCAAATGCCGTGATGAGTGCCGTCTGTCCGGTTCCAGCAGCTTGCTCGAGCAACTTTGATATTACCCGTGCGAGCTCGGTTGAAGCATCGTCATTGAGCGCGCCGACGCTCGTGAGCCCCGACCACAGGCTTGATTCCGTCTCGAGGAGGTTCCGCAGAGCGGTAACTTCCTTGTTGAGATCGTCGATGCGGTCGGTAAAGGCGCGGCTGGCTTTCGTATTACCCTTTCCGTGCAGCGCCTTTGCGATCTCTTCGACCTGTTTGCTTTGAGCAGCCTCCTTGAGGATGTCAAAACGTTCGCCAGGCTCTCGGTTGGTTAAACGCGACTTGGTCGACTGCCCGAGGAAGTGTGTCAGCAGCAGATAACTCGACAGCTCGGAAATGTCGCGATCCCAACCGTCGTCGCGCAGAAACTCCGTGATGTTCGGGATAGTGCCGGCGACGGTGGACTTCGTTGCTCTGGACGATGACAAGGTGCGACTGACGCTATTGCCGCCCGAGAAGTCCAGCGTAACGCTGGTGGGACCTGGAGCTCCCTGGCGCCAGCGGCAAAGGTAGCTGCCGACTTTCTTAACCCCGTCGGCGTCCCGGAAATGGTCGATCTTGTCCGTCAATGCCCATTCGAGCCCATCGAACATGGACGACTTTCCGATACCGTTGCTGCCGTGGACGACGAGCACGCCAGGTCCGTCCGGGAGCCCGATATCCAGGGTCTTGAAAGTCCGATATTGTTCAAGCCGAATGCGGTTGAGATAGACGTTGCTCATTTCTATGCCTCCCCGGCTTGAACGAGCTCGGTGATTAGGCTTTTGGCGTCATCCTTCAACAGATCCGCCTTGATCACCCATTGTCGAGCAACCTTCTTGTCAAGCCCATGCTTTTCGAGGATGCGTTCCGCCAGCTCATAGGTTTCATCAAGCGGAGCGCCACTGACGGAATCTGCATTCGCCCATGGCATTGCAAGGAAAGTTCGGCCGAGGAAGGTGTCGAAGGATCCCGGAACATCGGTCTTTTGCGGAATCCAGACGACCTTTCTGCAGACAGTCTCATCTCGTTCGAGAAGATCGACCAATCGCTTCCAGTCGCCTGATGGCGTGGGGGATGTTGCACACAGAAAAAGATGGGCGTTGATGACCTCACGTTCCAGCATGAAGGAGCGTGCTACGACCATTTGCGCATGGAGTTTCTTCAGCGCCAGTTTAACCTGCTCAGCAGACTCGAGCACTATCGGTGCGATTACGACAGGATAATCACCGAGCCGAAGTCCGAACAGTCCATCAAGCTGCTTAATGTCGGGCTGAGCTGGACGGCTGCGGAAGTTCGGTGAGGTGAACTCCGCGACCTCGTCGGCAGGCCAGTGAAGCTTTTCGGCAGCCTCTACCAGAAATGATTTCATTGTCTCAGGTGTCATGCAAGCACCCTTTCGCGGTCGTCGTCCTGGCGCTTGCGCCATTGGCCGAACTCTTCCTCGACAGCTTTTCGCCAGGTAGCGAGATCTGTCTTCAATGCAGATCGCCAAGTAGAATCGTTGCGCACAATGGCCGGCTTGGTCCGGCGGGCAACGCTAAGGCTCATGCCGGGTTCACCTGCAGTGAGCACCGTATCATCCGGCCCGGTGACCTGCACCTCGGCGCTTCCCGACAAAATCAGCGCGTCGACGTCCCAGTGCTCGGGTCGGCTCCAATCCGTCAGCAGATCTCCGCCGTGGATTTCTTCGGCTGCCGATCCGAGCGCGAGTCCATGGACGTCAAATGTCAGGTTTCCTCTTGGGACTTCCGCTGGCTTGAGAGGCTCGCCAAGATGTGTGGCAAGGATGAGCAGTAAAGCGCTTGTCATTCGCTCCACGGCTTTATTGTCACCGTCCCAAGGATCGGCTTTGATGATACCGATGCTGCCCAGCCAGGCCAAAAAGTCGCGGCGAAGAGATGGCGAAGCGTGAAGAGTTGCGCGCCAGTCGTCCCACGTGGCGAGCGTTGCTTCCAGGATATCCCGAGCGATGTGCCCAAGCCCGAAACATTTTCCGCTTACCTCGATTTTCGAAAGCATGGCGTCCAATTGCCGGACGAGCGATGCATCAACGTACTCGTCAATGGAAAGGTCTCCGATCGCCCGATACGGATATCGTGATGAGCTGGAATTCGCGACTGACGCGTTTGGCAGCGTTGTCTGCCAGGACTTTTGCACGGCTGAAGCGACGCTCAACAGGATCTTTCCGCCGCTCGCATTGGCCAATCTGACAAAGTCATCGGCGGTGACCCGGTTCATCGGCGCGTCCATCTGGATCGTGAACGTTGCCGGAGCGGTTTCGCACTGCTGGGCAAGCTCCCGAAGCTCCACCTTCCCACGCTCCACCAAGCTCTGTGTCGCCTTGTCCCAGCCGATAATGATGGTGCACGCCTCACGGGCGGTCTGGCCCGCAAGCTGCAGCTTGAGTGCAGCATCTGCCAGCTTGTCCAGCCGTCTCTCGTAGAAGAACGTGTAAGTCTCGGCGTCTAGCGACGGAGGGGCGAAGAGTTTAGGATGCGCTTTGAGCCGCTCCAACGACGCCACCCTGAAGGCTTCGAAGAAATTCGCCACTGGAGAATACCGAACCTTCTTCTCCGGGCCATGGCGCAGGATGACATGATTGAAACGCTCTGAAAGAGGTACGCCTCCAAGCGATATCCCAAACGCCTCCAACCCGTCCGCATGCTTCTTGACATCGGAAATCATTCCGTTGCTACGGCGCACGCCGATACCCGCCTGTCGAGCAGCCGCCAGTACTGCGTAAACCATGCATTGATTGAGTTGCGCGGCACGGCCGAGAGAGAGGAGTGGTCCGCTCGTGTTGATAGTCAGCAATCGGTCCTTGCGAAGGAGAGGGGTCAGACTGTCGAGAATACCACGCTCAAGCAACACCTTATGAAGGTCTCCTTCGAACACGGGCTCAAGGTCAGCTTCCGTATTCCTACCCTCATGGGCTGCCAAAACGGTCGTTCTCAACACGTCCTGACCAAAATAGCTGAGGAAAGTCTCGGTGAATGGCACATGCTCGAACCCACTTATCATCAGATTGAGGATGTCCGTCAGTGCTCCATCGCCATTGCCACTCACGAGATAGGTGGCAGGTGCATTTGGCTCTATCGCCGCTGTGCCAACGCCCCGCTGCTTCCAATAGTCATAGACATCGGCATCCCCGGTCTTCTTTTCATCGCCGAAACCCATAGACAAGACGACTTGTTTGACGACATAGCTTGAGTCGTTATCAAAATGCAGTCGCCATTCCGAACCTTCCTGAGCCAGGTTTGTAAGCTTGTGTCGAGCTTTCCAGACCAGTTTCTGCTGCAGTCGAGCCCGGTGACCGTGGAATTCCTCGACAAGCTTGGCCGCAACAACGCCCCCAGTGTCCAGATCCCAGTTGAGGAAGGGTAGGCCAGCATCGTTTTCGAGCGAACCAAGAGATGGCCATTCGTAAATGTGAGGGTGCAGGAGCCGCGGTGAATCGCTTTGCCGCTGAAGAACCTCGTCGGCGGGATCAAACAAAGTCACACGGCAATCCAATAGGGCCAGGGCCAAAGCCATGGTTACGCCAGCTGCACCCGCTCCGACGACTGCAACAGAGTCGTTTGCCTCGATCTTGCCTGCCTCGCGCATGGCTCTGGCCAATCGCAATGCACGAACCTGCTGCGAGTAAAATGTTATCCTGCGATCAAATGTACCGACAAAGTAAAGCCCGTCTGCACCTGGTACAGTTGCCGAGGAGAGCCAGTGTTCGAGATTATCTTCTGCCAACTTCATGCGCACACATCGTCTATGTCAACTTAAAGCGTACCGCACGTCGCAGACGTCGCTCCCCCGCTCACCCTCGAAGCAACTCGAAGTATCAGGTCGATTTTTGGCAGCAAAGTGGGATGAATGCAACCTGCGAGCGCGGCATCATCAAGGACGAAATCGTTCAATCGCCAAGTTGGGAGTTACGGCTTGAAACATCGTGCAGAAGACCTGTCGCGGGCGTTCGGACTGTTCACATATTTGGGGAATTATGTCTCCAACGGAATGCTTCTTGCCGCTGCCTTTGCTGCAGGATTTTCAGTGAAACGCGTCGCCGACGATTCGTATAATGCCTATCTGAACGTCTCCATGCAGACCGTGAACGCGGCACGAGGTTATGAGCGAAACTCGCGGATCGAGGAAAATCCGGCAATCGTTCTCTCGATGTACGCGCCAGCTACTGATTTTGAACCTGCGCATTCTGCATAGCGGCGGGATCAACCAAAGCGCTGCTCCGCGCCCAGAGATGATTCGGATCAATGATGCTCGATGTTGCGTCCGGGAAGGTCAGGGCGCCAGTATTTTGGCTTGGACCAGCCTTTAGGCCAATTCTCTACAGATTGCTGAAGGGCTACATGTTTAATTGGTTGAAAGCAGGTCGCATGGTTGCGTCTCTTTCCTATGACGCATACTTTCACGAGTATCACCGACACCGATCTTGAGGATTCCGAATGCATATTCTTCAACGCATAGCTAAGACAACCAAGGTAAATGGCAGTGGCGTACCCTCCAACGCCGATTATGACATTGTGGCTGGCGTCTGGCGCGGTCAGGAGGGATTGATCGCCTTTGATCCGGAAAGCGAGATGACGACCAAAAAGAACGATCTCGAGACCGGTGAAGATCAAAAAGGCGAATGACTTTGCTGGTGGAAAACGTGGAGGTGCTGATCCTTTCCAGTTTGGCCGATCTATCCACCGATCGTATATGCCATCATTTGGCGGACATGAAGGTATCCTTTCTTCGGATTAACCGCGAGCAGCTTTCCGAGTGGGGGATTACGATTGATCCTGTGGCGGCAAGTATGATTTGTTGCCATGGCCAGAGGGAATGGCATGTCGGCTTGGGACTTCGGTCGGTCTGGTGGCGGCAGCCCACCTTTCTCAGAAATACGCCTGGGCGAGGGCTGTCTCCGTCAGAGCAATTGGAACGGTCGCAATGGGCTGCCTTGATGCGCGGGATGATGCTTTTCGATCAGGCGGTGTGGGTCAATCGGCCGACAGAGACCTATAACGCCGAAATCAAGCCACTGCAGTTGCGCAAGGCGGCCACGCTTGGATTCGCGGTGCCGGAGACGAGAATAACCAACGACCCGCTGGCGGACATTCCGGTCGTCATTGGGGGCAAGGTTGCATTAAAGAGCATTGATACCGTTCTTTTGTTCGAGGGTGACGTACAGCACTTTGGGTACACGACGATCATTGATTGGAGCGAGTGCGCCGACGAAAGCTTGCGAGCAGCCCCTGCAACATTTCAGGCTGTCCTTTCTCCCAAAACGGATCTTCGAGTTACGATTGTCGGAAAGCGGTTGTGGTGTATTGCTGTGACAGACAGTGGCGCGGCAATCGAAGGCGACTGGAGGCTTCGGCCGAAGGCGGTGTTGGAGTATCACGATTATTCTCTTCCCCCAGAAATCGCCGACCGTTGTCTGAAGTTGGTGGAGCAGTTCGGGTTGGAATACGCAGCTATCGATCTGGCTCTTTCGAACGATCAGTATTGGTTCATTGAGATAAATCCGACTGGGGAGTGGGGCTGGCTCGACCGAGGAGGTCGAGGGATTTCAAATGCTATTGCGGAGGCACTCGCTTGTCGTGGTCAACCTTCCTGAATCCGCTCTTGCCGGATTTCTTCCGGATATACCCTGTTAATCGGAAGCTTCTGAAAAGGATGGAGGTTTGGCAAACGCACGAGGCTTTTGCTGATATCCGAAAGCTCGGTGATGACGATCTCAAAAAGTATATCGAGAGCGAGTGGGTGAGAGCCAAGGAACTCGATGATAAACTTTCAAAATTGACTGCGACACTATCGATTGCTCTGACTGTTGGCGGCGCAGTGGCGAAGACTGTTGTCGATGGTTTGGCGCCATCGACGATAAAGTACATCGTTTTGGCATTGCTGTTTGTATCGATGCTGTTCTTTCTTTGGGGCGCGCTTGTCGGCTTCCAGGGTTTAAGACCAAAACCTCGATATGGCTATGGATCAAAATATCTCGCAATAATTGCTGAAGGCGGAGCGGGTGGCCGTCAAGCAATGGAGAATGCCGCTTGCGGGTTTGAGACAGTTAACCTGGTACGCGCAAACGAAGCATCTTTGGCAATCGGCCTGATCCGCAACGGCGTCTTTGCCTTTGCCATCGCAATGGCTGTCAGTTTCATCAGTCCCTCGAAAGCTCAGGAACCAGCTCCAGCTTTGCCAAAATTCGAGTTGGTCGTGGTACAGAGCCGTATTGTCGGATTCGAAGCCTGTAATCCTCGCGACGATGCTTCTTGAGCTTTTCTGGATCGGCCTGGTGGTCAAAGGTATATCATTGATGGCGAGCAACACGGTGAAACATCACAGCGCAGACGGCTACCAAGAGCTGAAAATGCAGCGCGCGGGACGCGCGCTCGTCAGGACAGCCGCCGCGTGCCCCGTGCTCATTCTTTTGACTGAAGCCCCTCAATCTCTCGCCGTTGCTCGGCATGTTTTTCGGGGTTCTGTTCCCTCAGTTTCTTGAGGTTAAGAACCTTCCAACGAACGGCCGGCAGATCAGCCGCTTGTGGCAACCCGATGGCTTCGAAATCCGGTTCGCCGTCGTGGAGTGACAGCAGGAAGCGCATCGCGTTGTCGTCAAGCTTTGCGAGGATATCCGCCATCATCCGGTTCCTCGCTGCCTTGAGATCGTCGAGGCCGACCGGCTCGATCGTCATCCCCTCGAACTCCTTGACGAAGGCCTCGTCGAGCGTTGCGAGCGAAGGCCTGACCAACTCGTGCGGCGGGCGGCCGGAACTGGCAACGTAAATCAGGAATGTTCGAAACAACGCGTCGGTCAGTCCCTCGTTTTCATAAAGCAGCTTTACGTCGAACAGATCACGCGGATGCTGACGGTCAACTGCTGCATGCAGCTTCCCGGCGAATAGATCCTCGAACGAGACGACTTGCATCTCGGCGAAGCCGAATTTGTCCTCTACGGCCGCGCTCACGCGTCGGCGCTCGGGTGGATAGACAGTTCCGCGTGCAACGGGAGATGTCTCGACCTTGATTTCGGCAATGCCCTGCCGGACGAGGAGGCGGGTGTCGTTGTTGCCACCGCCGGCGATCCTTTGGACGTTTACGCCCCGCAGGTTGCCCATCAAGTCTTCGCGGATGTGCTCCAGCGTCGTGTCGATATTTTTCAGCGTCGTTTCGCGATCCTCGATCGGCAGATAGGTCAAATCGATATCGACCGAGAGCCGCGGCATGTCGCGATAGAAGAGGTTGATCGCCGTTCCGCCCTTTAAGGCGAAGGCGCCGTGGCGGGCGATGAATGGAAGGGTCCGCACCAGGAGGTCGACCTGGCGCATGTATTGGTCACGGGCCATAGGGGGGCTCCTTTGGCATCAAGTCATTCGGGACTGTGATGCGATAGATGGGGTGCAGCCGGCCGCCCGGTGTCAGCGCTCGGTCGCCCTTGCCGAGATCGACGGAGGAGACGTCGATGTGCCGGCGCCAAGCATGATTGTGCTTGTCAGCAAACGCGAAGAAAAGGCGCTTGGTTTTGACGCTCCGGCACAGGGTAAGGAGCGTCGTCAATAATCTCGGGCGCAGATTGGCAAGGCTCTCGAACGCCACGTCCACCTTGTGGAAGCTTTCGCCCTTCGGAACTTCGTCTATCATTTCGAGGATCGCGCGCTCGGGTGAGGACATCGGCATTGGCCAGCGCCATGGGCTTTGTGCCAGCTCGGGATCATCGTCGTTGGAAAGGTCAAAATCCGCGTCATCGATGCCGGTCGCCCCTTCGCCGAACAGAACGTTACTCCTGGTCTTCACATCAGCGTCCGTCCGCAGCTTCGATAGCCATGTCGGAATATCGGATCCGTAGAGATAGAGGACAAATTCGCTGCCGAACGAGAGGTAATGAGCATGTCCCCGCAATGTGAGGGAGCTCGCCCCGCCGACATGGAACTCATGCCGCATGAGCCAGACGGCTGAGAGCAGGGGTATCTTCCAGCCCCGGACAGCTTCTGGATTGGTATCGGAGGAGAATGGGCGGCGGTACACACCAGACATGACCGGCTCGAGCCAGCCCCGCTTGAGATAGCCTGACACGGATTGTCGCGAGATGGCATGGCGGGCCATCCATCTCGAGTCCACCAGGAAGCCGGGCGGGACTTGCTGGAGAAGCTGCTTTAACTTTGTCTCTGATTGTCCATTCATGTTTGACCTTATGCCACAAAATTAAAGCAGGCGCGAATGAAACTTTATAAACAGGTCAATTTGTCAATTCTGAATTGACTATCTGCGCCAACTGAAAAGTGACGTGCGCGGTTTGATGCTCCCTCGGCGTAATGGACTCGCATCGCCTTAAACGGTTCAGCGCAACTGTGCAGTGTGCTCGCATTCTGGATACTGATTGCACCCCAGAAACCGACTGTTACCGCGACCATTCCTTTCGACCAACTGGCCAACCCGGCATTTTGGACATTGATGCAGGGGATCGCCATCGATTGATTCAAATCGCAGATCGTCGCCGGCAATGTCGGAAAGTTCGCGGATATATCGTGAAGGCTCCCGGCTATTTGTAAGCAAGAACACGCCGCGGCTTGCCCGAGTCAATGCGACATAGAAAAGGCGACGCTCTTCGGCAAACTCGAAGGTTTCTGGTCGTGGCATGACCAGATTGAGAAGTTCGTCGTCCTCGATCCGGCTCGGCACACCGTAATCGCCTTCGCTGATATCGAGCAGGATTGTGTAGTCGGCCTCGAGCCCCTTCGCGCGATGGAACGACAGTCCCGAAACCTCGATATTTTCGAATTTTGGCGGTTTACCCCTAAACGGATCGAGTTGATTGTAGCGCCACAGCACCATTACCTTGAGCTTTTCGCGCCCCTCTGTCCGCCATTGCCCCGAAATCCCATCCAGGAACGAATTTAGCCGTTGCAAGAGCTGGTGACACGCCTTGCCGAATTCCGGCTTGCTCCCTTCACCACTGATCGGAATGACCCGGATCGATCGTGGAATGGCCGGTCGCGCCGAGCGTACCGACTTCTTCAGCTGAGCGGCGTTCCGCTGCACGAAGCCGGCGGCCGTCTCGGCGATTAGCTGATTGCAACGGTACGTTTGCTCCAGGCGCCCTTGCCAGCTTGCGCCAAAATTCGCCTCGAACTGCGTGAAGATGGTGATGTCCGAACCGGCAAAGCGATAGATTGACTGCCAGTCGTCACCGACGGCAAAGATTTTGGTGAACGGCTTCTGGTGTTTGAGCGCCTTGATCAGATTCGCGCGCGGCTCCGATATATCCTGGAACGGTGGCGTCGCCTTAACCGAGTTTGGGATGCGGTAGTCTCTTCGACCTGAACTTCACGCATCAATCGACAAAGCGATTTCCCGCCAGGTCGAGATGGCGTGAGTGCGAAGCTGGCGATGGTCTGCGGCGGTCAAGTCTTTGCGGTGAAGAAGGAAGAGATTGGCGATCTGGCCGTGAGTGGAGACGAAACGCTGACATTGCCGCGCGGACTTGAAGCGCATCATGCGCCGCTCTCGTCGTCGCACAGCAAGATGGGAATTTTCAGCCTGGTTGTTCAATCCCTTGTGCGAGCGATGTTCGACCTTCGGCATCAAATCCGCCTTCGCAGCCGAATAGGAACGCAGCTTGTCGGTCAGCATCACGCGCGGGGCGATACCTTGACCCTTGAGCAGTTTGCGCATCAGACGCAAGGCTGCTGCCTTGTTCCTTCGGCTTTGCAAGAGGGCGTCGAGAACGTAGCCGTTGGCATCGACGGCGCGCCACAGCCAGTATTTCTTTCCCTTGATCGTCACCACCATCTCATCGAGCTGCCACTTGTCGGCAAACTGGCCTCGTGAGCGGCGTCGGAGCTGATTGGCGAACTTCAAGCCAAATTTCGCCGCCCATTCCGAGACGGTCTGGAATGAGACGTTGATGCCGCGCTCGGCCAACTGATCTTCGACGTCGCGTAAACTGAGCGGAAATCGGAAATACAGCCAGACCGCATGGGTGATGATCTCGGCAGGAAAGCGGTGGCGTCTGAAGTGGGCGGCAGGGAATTCGGTCATGACAATCCGAATATCAAGTCGGCTAAAACAGGCGGTTAAGGCGACGCCACCTCCGAACGCCATTCGCCTCGCGCCCGGAAAATCCGGCGAGATCGTCTGGAAGTTCACCAACGACGGCGTGTTCAAGATCGCCTGCCTCGTTCCCGGTCACTACGATTCCGGCATGCACGGCGACGTCACGGTCGCGAAGAAATAAGGAGCAACAGAAATGACGATGAAAGCTATCACAAGAATCACACTCGCCGGCGCCGTCGCCTTCGCCTTCGGCACCGCCGCCTTCGCGCAGGAATTCACCAGCGGCACGGTCAAGAAGCTGGACGAGAAGGCGAAGAAGGTCACGCTCATCCATGAAGAGCTGAAGAACCTCGAGATGCCGGCCATGACGATGGTGTTCCAGGTCGCTGATGACGCGATGCTGGAAAAGCTCAAGGTCGGCGCAAAGGTCCAGTTCGTTGCGGTCAAGTGAAGCACAGGGCCGCGCTGGATGCAGCGCGGCCCCGTTCCTCATGAGACCGGCAGGAGGCAGAAGGTGCGCCAGAGATCCTGCTTCCAATCCCCCGGCTCGGGCGAATCCGACAGCATAAACTCTGATTGGCCGATCATGACGGCCTTCGGCGCGGCGCATCGTACCTTTGCAAGGTGGGCGCTGTGGTCGATGAATCTGATCTGACCCTCGGGTCCGCGCTCCGTGAGCGCGACTTGCACATCGAAATTATATTCCGGGTCAAGAGAGGTTGCCGCGACGGTCACGGACAGGCTGATGGTCGTTTCATCCGCGAAATAAGACGTATGAAACGGCTGATCCTCTTGGGCATTTGACGCCGACACCAGCAAAGCCAGAACGACAAATGCGCATGTTATGCCAGTTCGCATTGCACACCCCTCCCATAGGCGACTTGGCCGCCTCATCCTATCACACCACAACTCCACTCGCAGCCGCCCGATTTCCTCAAACCCGCCTCGACAGGTCTGGCAGGGTATCTCGCCGCCAATGCTCCTCAATTGATGCCGTTCGCCCGCTGAAGCTCGCGCACATAGGCCACGATCGTAGCGACGTCGGCCTTCGTCAGACCCGGCTGAGGAGGCATGTTTCCGAATTTCCAGTGATGCGCGCGCACGCCGTTGGCGACGGCCATTTCAAAGGCGTAGTCTCCGTGGTGAGAAGGTTCGTATATCCGATGGATGAGCGG
>Ga0209699_100525_pt1 | contig 18507 bp, 15 predicted proteins | sample SynthPrep_1_END__FD_187204 | JGI IMG/M metagenome (GOLD analysis project Ga0209699, IMG submission 187204) | Synthetic microbial communities from Ohio, USA - SynthPrep_1_END_DS7_MetaG (SPAdes) (version 2) | ecosystem: Engineered > Bioreactor > Aerobic > Activated sludge | place: USA: Ohio...
TTGCTCCGTAGGGCGGGTGTAACCCGCCATCTCGGGTTGCACCCGCCCTACGGAGCAACACACCCACCCTGCGGATGCCTCACGTCGGGTGGATCACGCTGGCTATGAAGAACGCGGACGGGACAGCAGATTCCTGTCCCAGCGGTTAGACTTTGCCTCACCGCAGCCTGATCACGAGAAACCACCATGCCCGAATGGCTCAACGCCCTGCCCAAGGCGGAACTGCACCTGCATCTGGAGGGCTCGCTGGAGCCGGAGTTGCTGTTCGCCCTGGCCGAACGCAACCGCATCGCCCTGCCCTGGGCAGATGTCGAAACCCTGCGCGCCGCCTACGCCTTCAACAACCTGCAGGAGTTCCTCGACCTGTATTACCAGGGCGCCAACGTGCTGCGCAGCGAGCAGGACTTCTATGACCTGACCTGGGCCTATCTGCAACGCTGCAAGGCGCAGAACGTCATCCACGTCGAACCCTTCTTCGATCCGCAGACCCATACCGACCGGGGCATTCCCTTCGAGGTGGTACTGCGCGGCATCAAGCAGGCACTGCTCGACGGTGAAAAGCAGTTGGGCATCAGCCATGGCCTGATTCTCAGCTTCCTGCGTCACCTGCCCGAGGAAGCAGCGTTCCAGACTCTGGAGCAGGCCATGCCATTGCGCGATGCCTTCATCGGCGTCGGTCTCGACAGTTCGGAGAAGGGCTTCCCGCCACGGCTGTTCGAGCGGGTATTCGCCAAGGCGCGCAGCGAAGGTCTGCATGCGGTCGCGCATGCCGGCGAAGAAGGCCCGCCCGAATACATCTGGGAAGCGCTGGATCTGCTCAAGATCAAACGCATCGACCACGGCGTACGCGCCATCGAAGACGAGCGCCTGATGCAACGCATCATCGACGAGCAGATTCCGCTGACCGTCTGCCCGCTGTCCAACATCAAGCTCTGCGTGTTCGAGCACATGGGCCAGCACAACATCCTGGAGATGCTCGAACGCGGCGTGAAGGTGACGGTCAACTCGGACGATCCGGCCTATTTCGGCGGTTACGTCGGCGAGAACTTCGCCGCCCTGCACGAGCACCTGGGCATGACCGAGGCGCAAGCCAGACGCCTGGCGCAGAACAGCCTGGATGCCCGCCTGGCCTGACCTGGCCAGCCACCGCCCACAGCCGCGTGGGCGGTGCCGCCTCAATGCTCCAGCTTGCGTCGCCTGCCAGTGATCATCGACAACGGCAGGTTCTCGCGCAGCCGATAGCTCTCGAACAGTGCGGCCACGACATGCAGCCCCACCAGCGCCATCAGGGCGTTGGCGCACAGCTCGTGAATCTCCAGCGGCAGATCCGCGCCCCAGAAATAATCGACCTCCTCCATGAGAAAGCCGGTCACGCCCAGACCGAGCATCAGCCCCATCATCAGGATCATCACCAGCGCGCCCAGCGGTGAATGTCCAAGGCGGTGATACGGCTGCCCGCTGACCAGTGCCCGCAGGTGCTCACGCAAGCGCGCCGGAGTCGGCCAGAAGTCCGCCCAGCGCGCCGCCGGCGTGCCGACGAAGCCCCACACCAGGCGAACCGTCAGCCAGGCCAGCGCGTAGTAACCGAACCAGCGATGCCAGTTCTCACCCTCTTCGGTGAAGAAGTAGTTGGCCAGGAAAGCGCCGGCCAGGGACCAGTGGAACAGCCGTACCACTGGATCCCACAGGCGTATGGTCGGGGCGCTCATCAGTTTTCCACGTTGCTCTTGACGGCATCACCAGTGACCGGGTCGAAGTAGATCTCGACCTTCTTGCCGTCCTTGTTGTGGCCGTAGATTTCGTAGCAGTTGCCGTCGGTGATCTTGAACTTCCTGATCTCGTAGCCCTGGGCCTTGAGATCGGCCTGGAATTTGTCCTGATCCTGCCACTGCGACTTGTCGGCGGTGGTGCATTGGGTAGCGGCGAAGGTCAGCGGGCTGGCCAGAACCAGGGACAGCAGAAGCAGTTTGCGCATGTTCGAATCCTCTTCGGTGCAGGGAAGTGTGTCTGCGAGGACTACTCTCACGCGCGAACCTTAAGGTTCCATTAGCGCACGCAAAATCGTAGTTCCCTCGCACCGTTGGAGAGAGGGTCAGGGCGCCCCTCTCCCCCAATGAATGGGAGAGGGGAGCAAAAGCACTGAAGCTTCAGAAGTCGAAATCGACCTTGGCCCAGAAGGTACGGCCCGGCTCGTCGATACGGGTTTCGGCAGGGAAGCCGAAGCCCGCGTCGCCAGCCAGGTTGAGGTGCTCGGCGTAGTTCTTGTCGAGCAGGTTATCCACACCGGCGCTGAGCCTGACCTGCTGGCTGACGCGGTAGGCACCATTGAGCGAGAGCACGCCGAAGCCGGCGCTGTCGCCGAAGTCCTGCCCCACGACGTTGCCACGCCCATCCGCCGTACGCCCCTGGCCATCGACCACACGCCACAGGGCGCCGATGCTCCAGTCGTCGCGCTGGTAGGTCAGTCCCAGACGCGCCTCCAGTGGCGGCATCTGCGGCAGTGCCTCGCCATCGCTGCTGTTCTTGCCCCAGGCGTAGGCCAGCGTGGCGTCGGCCTTCCAGTTGGACGCGAAGGTGTAGGCAACGCCCAACTCGCCGCCCATGATGCGCGCGTCGACATTGTCCGCCTGCGTACTCATGCCACGGTAGTCGAACAGGATGTAGTCGCGAATCTGCCCGGCATAGGCCGAGACCCATGCCTGCAGCTTGTCGTCCTGATACTGGATGCCGATATCGAGCTGGGTGGTCTTCTCCGGCTTGATGCCGTCGAACGCGTTGTCTGCGCCAGCCGGGCCATTGAGGCCAGCGGAGAACAGCTCCCAGTAGTCGGGGAAACGTTGCACGTGGCCAATGCCGGCATAGACGGTGGTCGGCGAGCCGGACAGGTCATGCTCGTAGCGCACGAAACCGCTGGGCAGTGTATCGGCACGAGTTTCGCCCGCAGTCGGGTTGGCTCTGGGCATGCCCATCATGCTGCGAAAGTTCTGCCGAAAATCCTTGGCGGAGGCACGATCCAGGCGCGCCCCGGAAATCAGCCGGTCACGTTCGGCCAGGTGCCAGGTAGCTTCGGCAAAGACGCCGTAGTTGTGCATCAGTGCGTCCTTGTTCCAGGGGTAGCGATCGGCGTCGACGTAGGGCATGCCCATCATGCCGCCGCTGGAGCTGCGCTGGCGGTGTTCGCTGCGCTGCGCATCGATGCCGGTGATCAGCTCGACATCCTCCCACTGCCAGGTGGCAGCCAGACGTGCCCCCAGGGTGCGGCGGTCGACCTGTGCAGCCATCGGCCCGCTCATCATGCTGGTCGGATCCGGTACGCGCAGGCGGAAGTTGTCCATGATGTGGTCGGCGTAGTTGTAGTAGACCTTGGCTTCGACCTTATCCAGCACGCCACCGAGGTTGCTGCGTTCGATACGCAGCCCGAGGCTTTCGCGCTTGAACTGGGTGCCGTCCATGCCGCGGCCGCCATAGCGCGCTTCGCCATCGCCGCGGCCGGCGCTGAGCTCGATCAGGGTATCGGCATCCGGCGTCCAGCCCAGGGCCACGTCGCCGTTCCATTTGTCCCAGCGCGAGGCGATGGTGTCGCCATCACCGTTGTCGTAATCGTCCGAGTGCGAGCGGTTGCCCATCACCCGCAGGTAGCCCTGCTCAGCGCCGACGGCACCGTCGAGCACCTGATCGAAGCGGCCATTGGAACCCGCCAGCACGCTGGCATGCAGGCGCGCGCCCAGCTCGCCGAAACGCTCCGGTTCGCGGTCGAAACGCACCACACCCGCCGAGGCGCCCGGCCCCCAGATCACCGTCTGCGGGCCTTTGGTCACGGTCAGCAGGTCATAGGTTTGCGGCGAGATATAGGAACTTGGCGCGTCCATCCGCCCGGGGCAGGCGCCGATCATCTGGCCACCGTCGGTGAGCAGCAGCAGGCGCGAGCCGAACAGGCCACGCAACACCGGATCGCTGTTGCTGCCGCCGCTGCGAATGGCGGAAAAACCGGGAATGGTCTTGAGGTAGTCGGCGGCATCGCTGGCGGGCACGGGCTGGCGTGGATCCTTGGGATCGGCCAGCACGGTCAGTGGCGAGCTTTGCTGGATCGCCGTGATCACGCTGGGCGGCAGTTCGTGCACATGTTCCTCGGCCTGAGCCGGAGCGATGGAACACAGCCCACAGGCGATGGCCAGGGCAGACAGGGGAAAACGAGCGCGCACGCAAGCGGCGCCCGAAACGAAGGAAACGGACATGCGGATACCTGAAATGTCGATGTGTGAAGAGGCCTGGCAAGTGCCTCACAAGTAGCGATGACTTCAGGGCATCGGCGGCGCGCGTGACAGCGCATGCGGGAAATGGGCGCCAGCCAGCGGCTGAACCGGTAACACCACGGCGATTTCGCGGGACGCTGTCAGACGCCTCTCGACCGCCCAGTCGTTGGCCGCCAGCGCCGGGCAATGCGAGAGCAGCGAACAGTAGCCGCAGGCATCCACCTGCAACACCGGCCCGCGGCCATCGAGAGCGGGCGGCGTACCGCCAGCCCCATCATGACAGGCGAGTTCGCTCAGCCAGCGCCAGTCGGCCGGCTCGGCACGCAGTTGCGACGCCAGTGGCGCCACAACGATGAGGACGAACGCCAGCAGCCCCAGCCGGGCAGCGAAGGCGCGTCTGCGTGCCGTGAACATCATCAGTGCTGGTGCTTGCCTGCGTCATGACCGGCGGCATGATCATGGCCAGCCGGTGCCTCTTTCTGCACCGCGACTTCGACCTCGACCTTGCCGGCCTTCTCGAAGTCAAGGGTCAGCGGGAAGCGCTCACCATCCCTGGCCTGCTGCTTCAGGTTGAACAGCATGACGTGGTAACCCATGGGCTCGAACTTCACCTCACCGCCGGCGGGGATGGCCACGTCCTGCACCTGCTGCATCTTCATCACGCCGTCTGCATGCACATGCTCGTGCAACTCGGCCTTGCCGGCCACCGGGGTGCTGACGGAGAGCAGGCGATCGGCTTCGCTGCCCTTGTTGTGGATGACGAAATAAGCGGCGGCAGTCGGTGCCACCGGCGGCATCTCGCGCGACCAGGGGTGGTCGATATGCAGTTGGCCGGCCTCATACTCGTGGGCGTGAGCGAACAGCGACGGCAGCAACAGGGTCAGGCCGAGCAGGGTTTTCTTCAGGGTCATGGTGAACCTCCTGGTTGTGAAACATCGCGGTGTGCCGCCCGCCATTGGCGTCTCGATACACCATTGAAAAATGGCTATGGGTGAATGTCCTGTCTGGTGGGTGTCATGAACCCGCACAGCGCATCTCATGACTCCAGCACCTGGTGCACGGCCTTCTTGCGCCGACGACTGCGCCCCCGTTGCAGGCGGCGCCAGCCCAGTACGGTGCCGCTGAGGCAAATGACCAGGCCCCCGAGGCTGCCCAGCCACATCCAGCCATCCCACAGCGGTCGGCTGCGTAGAAGCGGCAACCAGTCCCAGCTGTGCAGCAGGGCGAACAGCCAGCGTGAAGCGCGTTGACCTTCATCCAGTTGCCCCAACACAGCCCCTGTCCGTGGGTCGAGATGCAGCCAGGTTTGCGCGGGGTCGTCAAAACGCACGCGCAAGACTGGCAAGGGTCGCTCCAGATGCCCGAGCATGCTGTGCTCGGCACGTGCGTAGTAGTAGAAATCGTAGGCCACCAGTCGCTCGACCTGCATCCTGCCTTGTGGACGAATTGCCTGGGAGGCACGCATCAACGCCTCGTCGTCCAGGCCAGACAGCACACCGCCACTGCCATCTGCCGCCAGCAATGCGCTGGCCCCCCTGCCATCCACACCCAGCACATAGCCCTGACCGCCAATCAGGCGCCAGTGCAGTTCACGCACGGCCAGACCGTGCCGCTCGAAACGCTGCAAGGCCTGCTGCGGCGCAAGCGGAAATGCCTCGGCACGCAGCTCCCCACCCTGGTAGGCCGCCGTGTCGAGCGGCATGTGATGGTCGAACAGGCGCCAGGGATTCATGGACATCAGGCCACTGAAAATCCAGGTCAGCGTCAGTGCACCGAACAGCAGGCCGCCGACATGGTGCCAACGCGCAATCCCCTGGTAGGGACTGTGCGAGCCGCTGCGATAGGGTTTGCCAAAACGCCAGCGCAACAGGCCGACGACGATACCCAGCACCGTCATCAGGGTGGCGGCCAGCGACAGGTAGATCACGATACCGCTCCACCAGCGATCCATCACGCCACCACGCAGTGGGTACAGCCAGTGCAACCAGGCGCCCAGCCAGTTCCAGGTACGCTCGGTCGCAGTGGCATCACGCACCACCTCACCACTCTGGCTGGAAATGTAGAGTAGCGTGCCATCATCCAGCCCGACGCGATGCAATGGGCGATCGGCATCCAGCGCGCGCGAATGGCTCCAGGCATCCTCATCCACCAGCCCCTGATAGCTCACATCACGTCCCGCAGCGAACTGTCGTGCGGAGGCCAGCGCATCCTGCTCTGCGAATGACGACACCCGCTCACCACCAAGCGCGTCGACAGCCAGCACTTGCCGGCCGTAACGCAGCAGGTAGCGCGGCTGCCCCGCCACCGTGGTCAGGCGTACGCTGCCGGGCGCTCGCAACGCCCCCGTAGCCGCCAGCGCTTGCGCCAGGGGCACACAGCAGCCCTGCGCGCTCAGGGCTGGCAACTGTGCCAGGTGTTCACGCTGAGTCAGCTTGGGATAGCCGACATACAGCATCACCAGGCCGGAGACGAACCACAGCACCATCAGCAGGCACAGACCGATGCCCAGCCAGCGATGCCACAGGTAGAGATAGCGCTTCACGGTCAGAACCGCAGGTCCAGCGCCACATCGAAGGTTCGCGGCGCCCCCATGTAGTACTGGCTGCCGTAAGCCTGCCTGGCATAGATCTCGTCGGTCAGGTTGCGAACCCGCGCGGTAATCGCCGTGTGCTCATCGAAACGGTAACGGGCGAACGCGCCGAACAGCGTGTAGGACGGCGCCTTGATGCTATTGGCGTTGTCCGCATAGACCGAGTCGACATGACGCATGTCACCGCCGATCTGTAACGCCGGCGTCAGGCTGTAGGTCAGCCACAGGTTGGCGACACTGTCCGGAATGTTGACCGGGGTATTGCCCTTGCGCGATACCGAGACACCCCCAACCGCCTCGTTGAACGCGTCGTACTCGGCATCGACATAGGTGTAGTTGGCCTCGGCCAGCAGACGCGAGGTGACCTGCAGCTTGCCGGACAACTCGATCCCCCGTGAGGTCTGTTGCCCGGCCTGGACGGTCAGGTTGGGGTTTTGCGAGTCGCGTACCGCAAAGTCGCGGCGCACGATCTGGTACACGGCAACGGTCGCCGAGCCACGTCCGTCAAGGAAGTCGAATTTGCTTCCAGCCTCCCACTGCTCGCCCTTGGACAGGTCGAAAAGGCCCACATTGGAGTACGTGGCCGAAGCCAGCGAACCTGCCGGCAGGTCGGCGGAAGTACTGTATTGCAGGTAGACATTGGCCGACGGCGTCAGGTCATAGACCAGGCCTGCACGGCCGCTGAGGGGTTCCCAGGTGCGCTCGAAATAGGCAGGGCTGGTGGCGCTCACCGTCCCGTAGTTGCGCACCTGCATTTCCAGATGGTCGTAGCGCAGGCCGGTAAGCAGCGCCAGACGCTCGCTCAACTGCAAGTGGTTTTCCAGGAACAGCGCCCGGGTATCGATCTCATGGCGGCGCTGCTTTTTCAGCCCGGCGTTGACTCCGGGAATGCCGTAAAAACTTCCCGGCTCGAAGTGATCGGCATCTACCGTATCGCTCCATGAGACAGATTGCGGATGCAGGGTCTGGCGCATGCGCGAAACGTCCAGCCCCAGCGACCACTGACTGGCCAGACCGAACAGTTGGCTGTCGTGACGCAATTCGAGGCGATTGCCCAGGACATTCTGATCGTGTCGCTGCAAGAGAACACCCGAGCGCACCACCTGGCTGTTGTCCGGGGTGTAGCGATAGGTCTCGATGTTGCGGTAGTCACGCTGTGCGCTGTAGTGGTACAGCGTGTTCTGCACGCTGGTGTCTGCGCTCAACTGATAGTCGATGATCGAGCGCAGCCAGCGTACCCGCTGCTCATAACGCCCATCGGCGGCGTTGTAGTTCTCGAAGCGACGGCTCTTGTCGATTTTCATCGTGCGGCTGCCATCGTTCAGCACCGGCGATCCCCAGTATGGGCTGTCGTCCCTGTCCTCCAGATACTCCACGGCCAGGGTGTGGCTGAAATCGGGCGTCAGATCGCTGAGCAGGGAAAATGCAAGGCTGCTGGTTTCCCGCTCGTTGCGATCGATGTAACCCTTACCGTTGCCACGGCTGAAATCCAGGCGCATGAAATGACGGGCATCAGCTCCGCCCAACGCCTGGTTGAAACCGACGGCCACCTCCGAGGCATCGAAGCTGCCGTAACGCACGCGCCCTTCGAGAATCCGTTCATCACGGCTGGCCAGCTTGCTGATGTAGTTGATCGAACCACCCACCGCTCCGGCTCCGTAAAGAAACGTGGAGGGCCCACCGATCAGCTCGACGCGATCGATGACCCAGGCGTCAACCGGGCGCGAGGCGCTGCTGTAACCAAGGTTGATTCCGTTGAATAGCTGGGTGATCTGGTTCTGCGCAAAACCGCGGTACGCGACGAAACCGCCGTAACCCGGGTTGGCCGAGGCGTTGATGCCGGTCATGCCATTGATCACCTCCTGAGTGTCCCTGGCACCACGCGCCTCGATCACGTCACGGTCGGCAACACTGACCGATGCTGGCGTCTGACGGGCTGTCAGCCCGAGGCGCGAGCCAGTCGTGATCGGTTGATCCAGCTCCACGCCAGAGGGCGCAGTGTCCTGCTCGTGCGCAGTGGCGGATACGGTGCTGGCAGGCAGTGTCAGGGCGTCATCTTGCGCCCAGGCAAGGGAAGCACTGCCCACGAGCAGTGCCAGGGTGGTCATGCGGAACATGTAAGACTTCCAGGCTTTTATTCGACAAGCCCGCATGCGACCTGGCATCGGAACCAGGCTGAACGGGCGACTTCAGAGCGCAGGAAGCTGGGAGGGAGAAGCGCGCGGATTGGCGGGAGGCCAGCGATAGCGCGCGAGACGCGGGATGTGCAGCGCGGGCAGCGGGAGCGTGCGCTCTGCGGCGAGCAAACCGAGAAGACCGAAGAACGCCGCCAGAATGATCGCACTGAACAGACTGGCCAGGGCGCAGTTGGAGCCCGTGGCCGGGTTCGGCGCGACGATGCCGGAACCGTCGAGATCAGCGCCAGCGCCGAAGTTACCTTCGAACGAACAGTACTGGCCGTCCAGACCACTGAGCTGCATACCGGCCATCTGTCCGTGGCCGATCGCGCAGACGAACGCGCTGAACAGGATGCTGAAGTACAGCAACCAGGGAATCAGCGGGCGGTCTTTGCGAGCCAGTTTCATGAGGCGCGACTCTAAACAGAGGATGGCGGCGCGACACTGCGGTGCGTTGCCGCAGTCATTTGACGCAGGAGTCTAGCAGAGGCGCCGGGCCTTATCGCGACAACCGCTGATCCACCTCCCAGGGAGCGCCAGACAGCAAACGCTGACAACGCAGTTGCACGAACTCGCGCAACAGATGCACCGCCTTGCTCAACTGGGCGCGGTGCGCACACACCAGATACAGCGGCGTCGGCTCGCCAAGCCAGTCGGGCAGCAGCACGCGCAGCCTTCCTTCACGTACATCCTCGGCCACGTCCAGCCAGGACTTGTACACCACGCCCTGCCCTGCCACGGCCCAACGCCGGGTGACATCGGCATCGTCGCAAACCCGGTCGCCGGAAACGTTCATCACCAGCTCGCGCTTGCCATCCTGAAAGCGCCAGCGGTCATGTACACGACCATGCAGCATGTAGAGCAGGCAGTTGTGCCGGGTGAGATCGTCCACCGTGCGGGGCGCCCCGTGGCGAGCCAGGTAGGCGGGCGATGCGCAGAGCACGCGGCGATTGCCCGGGGCCACCGGCAGAGCCACCAGGCTGGAGTCTTCGGGCGCACCGTAACGCAGGGCGATATCCACCGGCTCACGAAACAGATCGGCGACTCGATCAGCCAGCAGCAGGCGTAGCTGCAGTTGCGGATGTTCATTCTGGAAGTCGTCGAGCCAGGGCAGCAGCGTGTTGCGTCCGAAGTCCGACGGCGCCGATAGCTGCAAGGCGCCACGAATGCCCTCCTGGCTGCCGGCCAGTTGCTGACGCCCTTCCTCGAGGCTTTGCAGGGCGAGGCGTGCGTGCACCAGATACAACTCGCCCTCGGGCGTCAGGCGCAGGCTCCGGGTGGAGCGCGCCAGCAAGCGCACCTGCAACTGCTGCTCCAGACGTTTGAGCGCCGCGCTGGCCACCGCCGGCGACACATCCAGCAAACGGGCGGCAGCGGAGAGACTGCCGGTCTCGGCGGTACGTACGAACAGTTGCAGGTCGTCGAAACGCAGCATTCCAGGTTCACTTTCAAAAAAATGATGAAAGAGACTCTACCTCCAGGCGCTTTTTTCAACCACATGAACAAACGAACATGCGCCTCATCACAGGCATCGCCTGACTACCCAGACGAGGAGCACCGAGATGAAAGCCATCGCCTACTACCAATCCCTGCCCGCCGACCACCCTGAAGCCTTGCAGGACGTGCAACTGGCCGACCCGATTCCGGGCCCGCACGATCTGCTGGTCATGGTGCGGGCCATCTCGGTCAATCCGGTCGACACCAAGATCCGCCTCGGCGTGTCCCCGGAGAACGGCGCCGCCAAGGTGCTCGGCTGGGACGCTGCCGGCATCGTCAAGGCCGTTGGCAGCGAGGTCAGACTGTTCAAGCCGGGCGACAGGGTCTTCTATGCCGGCGCCATCGACCGGGCCGGGGCCAACAGCGAATTGCACCTGGTCGATGAGCGCATCGTCGGCCACATGCCGAAGCAACTGTCGTTCGCCGAAGCCGCTGCCCTGCCACTGACCGCCATCACCGCCTGGGAGCTGCTCTTCGAACGTCTGCAGATCGCCGAAGGCTCCGCTGATCTGGGCCAGAGCCTGCTGGTCGTTGGCGCCGCTGGCGGGGTCGGTTCGATCCTGATCCAGCTGGCACGCCGGCTGACCGGGCTGACGGTGATCGGCACGGCCTCGCGCCCGGAAACCCAGGCCTGGGTTCGCGAGCTGGGCGCTCACCACGTGATCGATCACAGCAAGCCACTGAACGAGGAACTGGCGCGCATCGGCATCGGCCAGGTCACCCACGTCGCCAGCCTGACGCAGACCGACCAGCACTACACGCAACTGATCGAAGCGCTGCAACCACAAGGGCGTCTGGCGCTGATCGACGACCCGCTGCAACCGCTGGACGTGATGAAGCTCAAGCGCAAGAGTCTGTCGCTGCACTGGGAGCTGATGTTCACCCGCTCGCTGTACCAGACGGCGGACATGATCGAACAGCATCGCCTGCTGGATCGGGTCTCGGGGCTGGTCGACAGCGGCGTGCTGAAGACCACCTTGGGTGAGCATTTCGGCCGTATCGACGCCGCCAACCTGCGTCGTGCTCACGCATTGCTGGAAAGCGGCAAGGCGAAAGGAAAGATCGTGCTGGAAGGGTTCTGAGACGCGATGGTGGGCTTCGGCACGGCGGATCGCCCACCTCCCCCGTCCTGGTTGCACCGTTCATCGCAAAGCGCTGCGGATGCTGGTCAGCTGTTTGACCCACGTCAGAAAAAGGTCATGCAGGCGGACTATCCTGACTGTCCCCAACAAGCGCCGACGAACCGTCGCAGCTCAGGAGGTGGTCAGCATGAAAATTCTCGTCCAGCCGCGCAATCAGGGCGGCGAATACCTATGGCAGGTTCGACTGGATCAGCATTGCGTGAGTTTTCGCAGCGAAGAAGAGGCGCGCCAGTTCGTTGCCAGACTGGAAGCCCGCTTGCGCGCGCCACACAAACTGCCCGACTGGTCTGCGCAACGCAAGGCGGGCTGAGTCATGGCAATGCGCTAGGGTGCGCTGCACAGAGAACGAGTGTCACATCGGCATGTGGTCGAGTGCTTTGGGGTAGGGTACGCCGTGAGCACCGCGAAGACCGCAGTGCAGTCTTGGTGCGCACGGCGCCCCCTACGACAGGCCCTCAGACCGACAGTTGACCTGTGGCGTAACATTAGGCCTCGCGGGTCGGCATCAGGCGCAACGCCGGGCTGCGCAGCATGTCCAGCGCCGTATCGACCAGCGCCGATGCCTGCTGCGCCAGGTCGAAGTTGGGCACCAGCAGCCAGTTGGTCTCGATGCCTTCCATGTAGGCATGCAGACAAACGGCAGCCCGAGGGCAATCGAGATCGCTCGGCAGTTGCCCCTTGCTGACGGCGTTGCCCAGCGCCTTGGCGATACGCTGATCGCAATCGATGCTGAGTTCCTGCATGCGCTCGCGCAGGCCCAACAGCTCACCGGTGTATTCACATTTGTAACGCAGGATGTCGTGGATACGGCGGCTTTGCGAATCCTGTGCCAGACGGGTCAGGGCCTTGACCAGCAATTCACGCATGCAGCCGAGCGGATCAGGCTCGTCCTCGCTCTCGCTGGCACGTGCCAATTCCTCCAGCGGCAGGCGCAGGCGGTCGAGCATGGCCTGGAACAGGTCTATCTTGTTCTCGAAGTGCCAGTAAATGGCGCCACGACTGACACCAGCCTCTTTGGCCACCTCAGCCAGGGAGGCGCGGGAGACGCCCTGGGAATGGAACACCTGCTCGGCGGCATCGAGTATCTGTACTCGCGTCGCCTGGGCCTCCTCTTTGGTTCGTCTGGCCATCTGGTTCCCCGTTTGCGCGTTGCCTGTAACCCTCCAGCAAGGGAGTCGGAGCGAGAGTATGAAGGCAGGTTTAGGCATTTACAAACATTCACGTACGTAAGTATATTCGGCCATCATTTTTTCCTCTGCTCCAGCTCCCTTCGCCCATCGGGCCCAGATTCGATAAAACGAGGTTCTCAGATGCATTCGAAGCCAGCCTCCGCCGCCTTGGTTTCTGCCGTTGCCGTGGCGCTCCTCAGCCTTGGCGGCTGCAAGGAAGACAGTGCCCCGCAGACTCAACAGGCTCCCCAGGTCGGAGTCGTGACACTGCAGGCACAGCCCTACACCCTGACCACCGAAGTACCGGGCCGCACCAGCGCCTACCGCATCGCCGAGGTTCGCCCTCAGGTCAACGGCATCATCCAGAAGCGCCTGTTCACCGAAGGCAGTGAGGTCAAGGCCGGCCAGCAGCTGTATCAGATTGACCCGGCAACCTACGAAGCCGCGTTCAAGAGCGCTCAGGCCACGCAGATTTCGGCCAAGGCGCTGGCCGATCGCTACAAGCTGCTGGTGGCCGACAAGGCCGTCAGCCAGCAGGCCTATGATGAAGCCCGCGCCGCCGGTCTGCAGGCCGATGCCAGCCTGGAGCAGGCCCGCATCGACCTGCGCTACACCAGGGTACTGGCGCCGATCAGCGGTCGCATCGGTCGCTCCGCCGTGACCGAGGGCGCACTGGTGAGCAACGGCCAGGCCGGCGCCATGGCCATCATCCAGCAACTCGACCCGATCTATGTCGACGTCACCCAGTCGAGCAAGGAATTGCTGCGCCTGCGCCGCGACCTGGCCGACGGACGCCTGCAGAAGGCCGGTGACAGTTCCGCCAAGGTCGCCCTGAAACTGGAAGACGGCAGCCGCTATGCCCACGAAGGCACCCTGGAGTTCTCCGAGGTGGCCGTGGACGAGGGCACCGGTTCCGTGACCCTGCGCGCCGTGTTCCCCAACCCGGATCATCTGCTGCTGCCCGGCATGTTCGTACATGCCGAGCTGCTCGCCGGGGTCAAGCAGAACGCCATTCTCGCCCCCCAGCAGGGTGTGACCCGCAACCCGCGTGGTGAACCCACCGCGATGGTGGTCAACGCCGAGAACAAGGTCGAACAGCGTGTGCTCAAGGCAGATCGCACCGCCGGCAGTGCCTGGCTGGTGGAGGACGGCCTGCAGGAAGGCGACCGCCTGATCACCGAAGGCCTGCAGTTCGTCCAGCCTGGCGCCGAGGTCAAGGCCGTGCCGGCAAGCAACGTCAAGACCGAGCAGCCTGCCCAGGACGCCGCCCCCGCCAACGGCCAGGACTAACGGAGAAGTACTGAATGTCCAGATTCTTTATCGACCGGCCGATCTTCGCCTGGGTGATCGCCCTGGTGATCATGCTGGCCGGCGGCCTTTCCATCCTCAAGCTGCCGATCAACCAGTACCCGAGCATCGCGCCCCCCGCCGTCGCCATCCAGGTCAGCTACCCGGGCGCCTCGGCGCAGACGGTACAGGACACCGTGGTTCAGGTGATCGAACAGCAGCTCAATGGTATCGACGGCCTTCGCTACGTCAGCTCGTCGAGCAACTCCGACGGCAGCATGGAAATCATCGTGACCTTCGAACAGGGGGTGAACCCGGATATCGCCCAGGTTCAGGTGCAGAACAAGCTGCAACTGGCGACACCGCTGCTGCCGCAGGAAGTCCAGCAGCAGGGCATCCGCGTGACCAAGTCGGTACGCAACTTCCTCATGGTCATCGGCGTGGTGTCGAAAGACGGCAGCATGACCCGCGAGGATCTGTCGGACTACATCGTCTCCAACCTGCAGGATCCGATCTCGCGAACCAAGGGGGTCGGCGACTTCCAGGTGTTCGGTGCGCAGTACGCCATGCGCATCTGGCTCGACCCGGGCAAGCTCAACAGCTTCCAGCTGACGCCGGTTGACGTGCGCAGCGCCATCCAGGCGCAGAACGTGCAGATTTCCTCCGGCCAGTTCGGCGGCCTGCCGGCGGCACCGGGCAACCAGCTCAACGCCACCATCATCGGCAAGACCCGCCTGCAAACACCTGAAGAATTCCGCAACATCCTGCTCAAGGTTCAGGCCGATGGTTCCCAGGTGCGCCTTGGCGATATCGCCAAGGTCGAACTGGGTGGCGAGAACTACGCCATCAACGCGCAGTTCAATGGCCTGCCGGCCTCCGGTCTGGCGATTCGTCTGGCCACTGGCGCCAACGCTCTGGATACCGCCAAGGCAGTCCGCGAAACCATTTCCAACCTGGAGCCGTTCTTCCCGGCCGGCATGGAGGTGGTCTTCCCCTATGACACCACACCGGTGATCTCGGCCTCCATCGAGGGGGTCGTGCAAACCCTGTTCGAGGCCATCGTGCTGGTGTTCCTGGTGATGTTCCTGTTCCTGCAGAACCTGCGCGCCACCATCATCCCGACCATGGCGGTGCCGGTGGTGCTGCTCGGCACCTTCGGCGTGCTGGCAGCGTTCGGTTTCTCCATCAACACCCTGACCATGTTCGCCATGGTGCTGGCCATCGGTCTGCTGGTGGACGACGCCATCGTGGTGGTGGAGAACGTCGAGCGGGTGATGCGTGAAGAGGGATTGTCACCGAAGGAAGCGACGCGCAAGTCCATGGGCCAGATCCAGGGCGCGCTGGTCGGTATTGCCCTGGTGTTGTCCGCGGTGTTCCTGCCGATGGCTTTCTTCGGCGGCTCCACGGGGGTGATCTACCGGCAGTTCTCCATCACCATCGTCTCGGCCATGGCCCTGTCGGTACTGGTCGCGCTGATCTTCACCCCGGCGCTGTGCGCCACTCTGCTCAAGCCTATCGATGGCGACCACCACGAAGCCAAGCGCGGCTTCTTCGGCTGGTTCAACCGAACCTTCGAGCGCAGCAGCAACGCCTATCAGCGCGGTGTCGCCGGCATGCTCAAGCGCAAGACGCCTTACCTGCTGCTGTATCTGGTGATCGTCGGCATCATGGTCTTCATGTTCACCCGCATCCCCACCGCCTTCCTCCCTGAGGAAGACCAGGGTGTGCTCTTCGCCCAGGTGCAGACGCCGTCCGGCTCCAGCGCCGAGCGTACCCAGGTGGTGGTCGACGAGATGCGCCAATACCTGCTGGAAGACGAGGCGAGCACGGTCAAATCGGTCTTCACCGTCACCGGCTTCAACTTCGCCGGCCGTGGTCAGAGCTCCGGTATGGCCTTCATCATGCTCAAGCCCTGGGGTGAACGCCCTGGCGCCGAGAACGGCGTCGCCGCGCTGGCGCAACGTGCGCAGATGCACTTCTTCAGCTTCCGCGACGCGATGGTCTTCGCCTTCGCCCCGCCGGCCGTGATGGAGATGGGTAACGCCACCGGCTTCAACTTCTTCCTGCAGGATCAGGCGGGTGTTGGCCACGAGGTAATGAACGAGGCACGTGACAAGTTCCTCAAACTGGCCAACGAGCACCCTGTGCTCGACAGCGTGCGCGCCAACGGCCTGCGTGACGAGGCGCAGTACCAGTTGCTGATCGATGACGAGCGCGCCCGCGCCCTGGGTCTGTCGCTGGCGGATATCAACAGCACCCTGTCGATCGCCTGGGGCGCCAGCTACGTCAACGACTTCATCGATCGCGGTCGGGTGAAGAAGGTCTACCTGCAAGGCGTATCCGAAGCGCGCATGAGTCCGGAGGATCTGAACAAGTGGTATGTGCGCAACGACCAGGGTCAGATGGTGCCGTTCAGTGCCTTCGCCAGTGGCGAGTGGACCTATGGTGCACCCAAGCTGGCGCGCTACAACGGCGTCTCGGCCGTGGAAATCCTCGGTGCGCCAGCCCCCGGCTACAGCACCGGCGATGCCATGGCCGCCGTCGAGGAAATCGCCTCGCAGTTGCCACAGGGCGTCGGCTACTCCTGGACCGGTCTGTCCTATGAGGAACGCCTGGCCGGTTCGCAGACCACCGCACTGTTCGTGATCTCGGCGATCGTCGTGTTCCTGTGCCTGGCAGCCCTGTACGAGAGCTGGTCGATCCCGTTCTCGGTGATGCTGGTGGTACCGCTGGGAATCATCGGCGCCCTGCTGTTCACCGAGCTGCGCGGGCTGTCCAACGACGTGTTCTTCAAGGTCGGCCTGCTCACCACCATCGGTCTGTCGGCGCGTAACGCGATTCTCATCGTCGAGTTCGCCAAGGCGCAGTACGAACAGGGCATGACCTTCGCAGAAGCGGCCATCGAAGCCTGCCGCATGCGCTTGCGCCCGATCATCATGACCTCACTGGCCTTCATCCTCGGCTGTCTGCCGCTGGCCATCGCCAGCGGTGCCGGCGCGGGCAGCAAGCACGCGATCGGCACCGGGGTGATCGGCGGCATGCTCAGCGCCATGATCCTGGCGATCTTCTGGATTCCATTGTTCTACGTGGTGGTCTGCTCGCTGTTCGAGAGAAAACGTCCCGAGCAGGCCAGTGAAAAAGAGAAGGAGGTACTGCAATGAGGCAGTCCCTGTTGTCCCTGGCCGTGGCCGCCGCTCTGCTCAGCGGCTGCAGCCTGATTCCCGACTATGAGCGACCGGATGCACCGGTAGCGGCCGACTGGCCGCAAGGCGAGGCCTACGGCAGCGCCGCCAGCGAGGGCAGCCGTGCTGCGGCCGACGTGCAGTGGCGCGAGTTCTTCCGTGATCCGGCGCTGCAACGCCTGGTGCAACTGGCGCTGGAGAACAACCGCGACCTGCGCGTCGCCGCACTGAACGTCGAAGCCTATCGAGCGCTGTACCGTATCCAGCGCGCCGACCTGCTGCCCTCGGTTTCCGCCAATGGCTCCGGCACCCGCCAACGTCTGCCGGGCGATCTGAGTCAGACTGGCGAAGCCCGTACCAGCGGCCAGTACAGCGCAACCCTGGGCGTCAATGCCTGGGAGCTGGACTTCTTCGGCCGCCTGCGCAGCCTCAGCGAGCAGGCATTGCAGCAGTACCTGGCGACCGAGCAGGCCGAACGCAGCACGCAGATCAGCCTGGTGGCCAGTGTCGCCACCGCCTACCTGCAATGGCAGGCGGATCAGGCGCTGCTGCAACTGACCCAGGACACCCTGAAGACCTTCGAGCAAAGCTACCAGCTGACCCAGCGCAGCTTCGACGTCGGTGTGGCCGACGCCCTGGCCCTGAGTCAGGCGCGCAGCGCGGTGGACAGTGCGCGGGTGAGCCTGGCGCAGTACCAGCGCCTGGTCGCACAGGATCGCAATGCGCTGATCCAGCTGGTCGGCACCGGTCTGCCTGCCGATCTGCCCGAAGGCCTGGCGCTGAATGCCGAACTGCTGGAACAGGTGCCTGCCGGCCTGCCCGCCGACCTGCTGCAACGTCGCCCTGATCTGCTCGAAGCCGAATACCAGCTCAAGGCCGCCAACGCCAATATCGGCGCTGCGCGCGCGGCATTCTTCCCCAGCGTCAGCCTGACCGCCAATGCCGGCACCACCAGCAGCCAGCTGTCCGGTCTGTTCGACGGCGGCTCGGGCACCTGGCTGTTCCAGCCGCAGATCAGCCTGCCGATCTTCAACGCCGGCCGCCTGCGCGCCAACCTCGACTATGCCGAGCTGCAAAGCGACATCCGCGTCGCGCAATACGAGAAAGCCATTCAGGTGGCCTTCCAGGAGGTGGCCGACCGCCTGGCCGCACGCACCACCTATCGCCAGCAACTGGACGCTCAGCGCGCCCTGCTGGAAACCACCGAGAC
>Ga0209699_100527_pt1 | contig 18232 bp, 17 predicted proteins | sample SynthPrep_1_END__FD_187204 | JGI IMG/M metagenome (GOLD analysis project Ga0209699, IMG submission 187204) | Synthetic microbial communities from Ohio, USA - SynthPrep_1_END_DS7_MetaG (SPAdes) (version 2) | ecosystem: Engineered > Bioreactor > Aerobic > Activated sludge | place: USA: Ohio...
CTTCCTGTTCCGGGGAGGGAGGGCGAGGGCGGCGGCGATTCTTGACGCTGGCTGCTGCCGGCTCAAGCCCCGGTTTGTAAGCAAAGCCGCAGCGGCGTTCCCCTGTCTGCAAAAGCACGGCAAACCCGGAAGCGGTATCCTCGGCGCCTTCGCCAGCGCCGGGAAGGTACCCGCGCCAGCCAACATGGCCGCGCCCGCGAGGCGGCGGCCACCCTGCAGGAAGCTGTCCGAATGAAAAGTGCTCTGTTCGTCGATTTCGACAACGTCTATTCCGGCCTGCGCAAGCTGGATCCGGCCATTGCCGACCGTTTCGCCCGCCAGCCCATGGCCTGGATGGACTGGGTGGTGAACACCTTGGCGGTGCCCGACCACATGCCGGCCGACGCCCGCCGCCGGGTGCTGGTGCGCCGCTGCTACCTCAATCCACAGGCCTACCAGCGCTTCCGCCCGTCCTTCAACCTGGCGGGCTTCGAGATCATCGACTGCCCGGCGCTGACCGGCGAGGGCAAGACCAGCACCGACATCCACATGGTGCTGGACATCATCGACCTGCTGCAGCACGAGGCGCACTACGACGAGTTCATCGTCTTCTCCGCCGACGCCGACTTCACCCCGGTGCTGCGCAAGCTGCGCCGCTGGGACCGCCGCACCACCGTGCTCGCCATCGGTTTCCCCTCCGCCGCCTACCGCGCCTCGGCCGACCTGCTGATCGACCAGGACGCTTTCGTGCGCGAGGCGCTGGGCGCAAGCGAGGAAGACCTCGGCGCGGGCATCAGCATGCCGGCCGAAGCGCACCCGGAGAGCAATGGCGCCGAGACGCTCGCCGCCGCCGCCCGCTTGATCCGGCAGACGGTGGAGGAGTCCGCCTACCCGGTGCCGGCAGCCAAGCTGGCGGCGCTGGTGCTGTCCCGCCTGGACGGCGTGGATGCCGCCAGCTGGAGCGGCCTGGGCAACTTCCGCGGCATGGTGGAGGTGATGAACCTCTCGCCGCTCAAGGTGAGTTGGGAAGGCGGCGGGGTGATCTACGATCCTGCCCGCCATGAGGCGCCGGTGGTACAGCGCGGCAAGGTGGATGCCGAGCCGGAGGAGATGGCGGAGCTGATCAAGGCCACCGTGGCCCAGTCCGCCCAGCCGGTGCCCTGCGCCCGCCTGGCCTCGCTGCTCACCAGCCGCTACGACGGCCTGGCGGCGGACTGGAACGGCAAGGGCGTGTTCCGCAAGTTCGTCGAGTCGCTGGACCTGTCGCCGGTGACCTTCAACTGGCGCGGCTCCGGCGGCTACGCCTACGACCCCGCCCGCCATGCCACCGAGGGCGGCGAGAACCGGCCGGGCACCACCGCCTGGCAGGGCGAGGAAGAGCTGTTCGGCATCGCCCGCCAGATCCACGAGGTGACCGGTGTGCCGCTGCTGCATCCGGCCGATTACCGCGCGCTGTTCGAGGCCATCGCCGCCGATCTCGCCGAGGAGTCCTTCGAGCTGAACGACACCGGCAAGCGGGTGCGCGACCGTTGCCGCGACGCCGGCCACCACATCAGCCGCGCGGACGTCACCTTCGTGCTGCGCGGCCTGCTGTTCCGCGGCCATGTGTTCGGTCAGGGCGAGGACGACGTCGCCTCCCTGAGCCGCAAGCTGGCGGACAACGTGCGTTCCCTGTGCCTGCGCGAGCAGATGATGATCGACTGGGCCACCGATGGCGCCATCCGCAAGTGGATCGCCGGTCAGTGAAGGTCTGACCGGGGCCGGTCGTCAGCCGGGCTGCGGAGGGCAGGGTTCGTCGGGAGGATCGGGTCTCGCCCTCCAGCGGGCCCGGCTGGATCCGAGCGCAAGGCCCCGGGGCCGGCTTGCCCGGCGCCAGCTCGAAAGCTCTCCCTTTTTTTCTGCAGGCTTGCGGAGGATGGATGCCGTGGGCGCGGCCCAGTCAACCCCCCGCGCGGCGGGAAGTGGCGACCCGGGCGGGTGCCAAAAGGGGCAATGCTGCAGGGCAGAAAAAGCCCAGCGCGGCCGCCCGGCTTGTCATAAGCTGGCGCCCCCGACTTCACCCCGCGCGGATACTCCCAAATGGCCGGTTCCAGCCTGCTTGCCCTGATAGACGACATCGCCACCCTGCTCGACGACATCTCGTTGATGAGCAAGGTGGCCGCCAAGAAGACCGCCGGGGTGCTGGGCGACGACCTCGCCCTCAACGCCCAGCAGGTCACTGGCGTGAAGGCGGAGCGCGAGCTGCCGGTGGTGTGGGCGGTGGCGCTGGGCTCGCTGCGCAACAAGGCCATCCTGGTGCCGGCGGCGCTGGCGATCAGCGCCTTCGCGCCGTGGGCGGTGACGCCACTGCTGATGGTGGGCGGCGCCTTCCTCTGCTTCGAAGGCTTCGAGAAGCTGGCGCACAAGTTCTTCGGCGGCCACGGCGAAGAGGCGCACGCCGGCGAGGCCCAGCGCCAGGAGCGGGTGGCTGCGCTGAGCGATCCGGCGGTGGACCTGGTGGCGCTGGAGAAGGACAAGATCAAGGGGGCGGTGCGCACCGACTTCATCCTGTCGGCGGAGATCATCGCCATCACCCTGGGCACGGTGTCCGAGGCGCCGCTGGGCACCCAGTTCGCGGTGCTCGCCACCATCGCGCTGGTGATGACGGTGGGCGTTTATGGCCTGGTCGCCGGCATCGTCAAGCTGGACGATGCCGGCCTCTACCTCAGCAAGCTGAGCGGCAGCTTCCCGCGCGCGCTCGGCCGCGGCATCCTCGCCGCCGCGCCTTACCTGATGAAGAGCCTGTCGGTGCTGGGCACCATCGCCATGTTCCTGGTCGGCGGCGGCATCCTGGTGCATGGCCTGCCGCCAGTGCATCACGCCATCGAGCATGCGGCCGAGGTGGCCGGTGGCGTGGGTGGAGTCGGCGGTCTGCTGCAGGCGCTGACGCCGGCTTTGCTGAACGGCCTGTTCGGCGTGCTGGCCGGTGCGCTGGTGCTGGCCGGCGTCAGCCTGGCGGAGAGGCTGTTCCGCCGCCGCGCCTGAGTTTCCCCCGGTTCAGGCCGCGCCGGCAAGGCGGCGGCCGAAGAAGGCCAGCCCTTCGGTGTCCGGCACCGCGTAGCGGCCGCGGTGGAACAGCAGCGGCGCCTGCTCGGCGCTGGAGAAGTTCAGCACCCGGCCGACCAGGATCAGGTGGTCGCCGCCCTCGTAGCGATGCTCCACGCTGCATTCGAACACCGCCGCGCAACCCGCCAGCAGCGGCGCGCCGCCTTCGCTCTCGACCACGTCCAGCCCGCCGAACTTGTCGGTGGAGGCACGGGCGAAGCGGTCGGACAGGGCCTGCTGGTCGCTCGCCAGCACATGGACCGCAAAGTGCCCGGCCTGCTGGAAGGCCGGCAGGCTCCAGGATTTTTTCGCCAGGCTCCACAGCACCAGCGGCGGCTCCAGCGAGACGGAGGCGAAGCTGTTCACGGTGACACCCACCGGCTCGCCCTCGGCGTCGCGGGTGGTGACGATGGTGACGCCGGTGGCGAAATGGCCAAGGGCGTCGCGGAAGGCGCGGGGATCGAACATGGTGCTTGTCCTCTGGGATGGCCGGATCGGGGCCGGCTCTGGTGTGGTTGGGGTGGTGGGCGGCCAGGCGGAGGTTGCGCGGGGCACCGCCTCTCCGCCGTGGGCAGCGCATGCATCCCCCAAGGCCTTTTCTCACTGTAGCGAGTAAGGGGCGAGCGACGCCTTTCTCCCCGCCCCTCGCGGGAGATGGGCCGGGGGAGGGGGACGGCGCCAGGTCACACTGGCACCCTGAACGGGCGCTCGCCCTCTTCGCTCCCTCTGCCGTGAGGGGAGAGGGAGCGAAGAGGGGCCTGCAGCGGGTTCGACCTCTCTGAACCGCTACTGCTTTACGCCGCCTTCTGCGCCTCGCTGGCGATCAGCCGGTCCGCATCCGCCGCCTCGTACCAGTAGTGCGCGAAGTCGCGCGGATCGTTGAAGCCATCCGCGATGCGGGCGGCGATGCCGGGGAACTGCTGGGCGGCGCCGAGCAGGTTCACCCGGAAGTCGGGCGGCGGGAACAGCAGGCTGTTGGTCCAGCGCACCGCTTCCTTGGCATAGCCGTTGTAGAAGGCGTCGAAGGTGCCCTGCATCCAGGCTTCGTCGAAGGGCAGGCCGCCGCGGGCGACGATGGCGTCGTAGTAGGCACCGGCGCCCTTGGTGGCGTTGTTCGAGCCCTGGCCGGTGATGGGGTCGTTCACCAGCACCGCGTCGCCCATGCCCATGACCTTGCGGCCGGAGGGCAGGGTGAGCACCGGCTTGCGCACTATAGGCGTGATCTTGCCGGAGAGGATGCCGTTCGGGTCGGTGAGCTGGCAGTCGCGGCTGCGCTCGTATTCCCAGGGCACGAAGGTCTTGAGGACGTTCATGCTGGCCTCGAAGTGCTGCTCCGGGCTGAGGCCGTTCCAGCAGTCCATCGGGCCGCCGGGCACGCCCTCCAGCACCATGATGTCGCAGGCCTGGGTCTCGCCGTTGCCCTTGGTGGTGAGGGCAGGGAAGACGAAGTACTCGCCGACGCCGGGGATGAGGTTGAAGTTCACACACTCCGGGTAGTCGTGGCGCTTCATGCCGGTGACGTAGGTGAGTGCCAGGGCGCGCATCGGCTGCTTCACCGGCGAGCGCTCTTCGTCGCGGCCCAGCAGGTTCACGATCTCGCCCTTGCCGCCTGCCAGCAGCACCAGTTCGTGGCTGGCGGCCAGCGCTTCCAGTTCCGGCACGCCGACGTTGGCGATGCGCAGGTCGCCGCCACGGCGCTCGAATTCCTTCATCCACCCCGGCATCTTGACGCGCTGGTCCACCGACTGGCCCGGCTTGTCGAGCAGGGCATGCCAGTGGATGGCTTGGGTGCCGCTGCCGTCCGGCGCCGGCACCGAGAAGCTGATGCCGTCGGTCCAGGGGCATTCGTCTTCCCACTGGTTCATGCCGAAGCGGCGTTCGATGGCGAGCGCCGGATCGAAGATGAACTGGGACGACATCACCTTGCCGTTCCACACTTCCTCGGCGCTACGGTTGGTGACGATGGTGACCTGGTAACCTTGGTCGAGCAGGGCGCAGCCCAGCAGCAGGCCGGCCTGGCCGGCGCCGACGATGGCGAGGCTGCGGGGAGTGACTTTGGTTTCGGACATGGGAGTGACGCTCATGGTGGGGCTCCGGGTGATCAGTTCATCAGGCGGGTGATGGCGGCGCCGGGGCCTTCCGGGCCGAGGGCGGTGTAGCCGCCGTCGCAGGCGTAGTCGGCGCCGGTGACGAAGCTGGCGTTGTCCGACAGCAGGAAGAGGACGACCTGCGCCACTTCCTCGGGCAGGCCGAGGCGGCCGAGGATGTGGTAGTCCGCCGCCACCGCGTCGGCCTTGGCCTTGTCGTTGCCGCTGAGGGCCTCGATGACCGAGGACCAGGTCCAGCCCGGCGACACGCCGTTCACCCGGATGCGGTCGCCCTTCAGGTCCAGCGCCGCCGTGCGGGTGAACTGCACCAGCGCGGCCTTGGTGATGGGGTAGAGCCAGCGGCCGCTCTGCGCCGCATGGGCGGAGATGGAGTGGAAGTTGACCACCGCGCCACCGCCGCGGGCGGCCATTTCCGGCTGGCAGGCCTGCAGCATCATCGCCGCGCCCACCAGGTTCACATTGCAGGCCTGCAGCCACTCGGCGCGGCTGGAGGAGGCGCCGTTGTCGGCGTAGGTACACGCGCAGTTCACCAGGAAGTCGATGCCGCCGAAGGCATCCTTGGTGGCGGCGACGCAGGCGGCGATCTGCTTGTCGTCGGTGACGTCGGTGGCGATGAAGCGGGCGCTGGCGCCCAGGCGGGCCGCGGCGGCGTCGCCCTTGGCGGTGTCGATGTCCGCCAGCACCACCCTGGCGCCCTCGGCGATCAGGGCGCGGGCAACCGCCTCCCCGATCATCGTGGCGCCGCCGGTGACGATGGCGGTCTTGCCGGATATTCCTTTCATGTCCGCTCTCCAGTTGGGGACGCCTGTTTGCGGCGTCGCTGGAGAACAGTTTTCATTGCCGGCGGATGACGCGGCTATCCGGAAAGCGCGACCGCGGTATCCGGAATGCGCGTCGCAAACGCACCCGGATAGTGCGTATTTGCTGGGGTTTGGCGGGTTTTTGATGCGTATGGAATTGCTGTGCCGCGCAATGCGGATCAGCCGATGGCAGTGCTGCCCGCACCACTGCGGTGCCCATGCCTTTGGCGCATCGCCGCAGCGGCTTCAGGCCGCCGGGAGCAGGGTGGGCGCCTCAGCTGCGGCGGTTGCGGCCGGCGGTCTGCGAAGGCGTTTCGCCGAAGCGGCCCTTGTAGTAGGCGGAGAAGCGGCCGAGGTGGTAGAAGCCGTAGCGGTGGGCGATATCGGTTACCGAGTCGCCTTCGGGGCCGGCCACCTGCAGCGCGGCGCGCACCCGCTCCAGGCGCACGTCGCGCAGGTAGTTGAGCGGCGAACTGCCGCAGTGGCGGCGGAAGCCTTCCTCCAGCGCGCGCACGCTGACACAGGCGGAGCGGGCGATGTCGCCGACGCTGATGGCGTCGGATGCATGGGCGTGGATGTAATCCACCGCCCGCTGCACATGGCGCGGCGGCCCGGCCTCCGCCGGCGCGGCCAGGCGTTCGCTGTAATTGTGCTGGTGCAGCTGCAGCAGGCCGCGCAGCAGGCAATCCTCCAACGCGCTGACGGTGGGGCGGAAGCGCAGCCAGTCGGCTCCACACTGGTCGATGTTCACCGCCAGGTCCTGCACCATGCGGCACCAGCTCTGGGTAAGACCTTCGCGGCGGGGCAGGGCGACCTGGAAGGCGAGCGGGCGCTCCGGCTCGAAGCCGAGCTGGTCGGCCAGCCGGCGTTCCAGCGCCTTGCGCGGAATCCACAGCATCAACTGGCGGGCGTCATGGCGCCAGCGCATCTCGACCTCGCCGTCGGGGTTGAGGATGGAGGCCAGGTCCGGCGAGGAGGTGAGCGCCTCGCCGCCGCAGCGCACCTGGGCGGCACCGCTGAGCGGGATCTGCACCAGGTAGAACTCCTTCAGCTGGCCCGGCAGGATGTCCACATCCGTGCCGTAAGTGAGGAAGTTGAGCGCGGTCTCGCCCAGGCGCACCAGGTTGTGACGCGAGGCAAAAGACTGGCGGCCGGAGACCTGGCGCAGGTCGTGGGGGCAGAACACCCGGGCAACCTTCTCGCGCGCCTCGTCCACATCGCTGGAACTGAACAGCGGAAAGGCGGCCAGCGGCTCGACTGTGTGCAGGCCGTTCACCGACACAGCCCCGGAACGGCAAGCGGCAGGGTAATTGCTTGTTGCATTGCACGCTCCACAATAGATAACGTATAGACTTAAACAATTTATAAGCAAAGCTGCGCGGATCGCAAGCGCGCCGGTAGTCTCCCCCGGCACCCCAGGCGCTAATTGAGGAATAGAGCATGCAGCAAGAAACCGGCAAGCCGATTCCGGTAGACCGCCCAGCCCCGGCGCGGGAGGCTGCGCCCGACGAAGAGCGCTTCGTCGACAGCTACCTCGCCTTCCTGCTGGCCCAGGCCAGCAGCCGCATTTCCCACGAGTTCCACCGCGAAGTGAACGATGCCGGCCTGTCGGTGACCGAATGGCGGGTGCTCGCCAGCCTGGAGGGCAGCGAGGGCGAGAGCGTGGGCGTGCTGAGCCAGCTCACGCTGACCAAGCAACCCACGCTGAGCAAGGTACTGCAGCGGATGGAGGCGGAAGGCCTGGTCTCTCGCGCCCGGGTGCGCGCCGACCGCCGCCAGACGGTGGTGCAGATCACGCCCAAGGGCCACCGTCTAACCGACACCCTGCGCGAGCGCGCCAGCCGCCACCAGGAAGCGGTGCTGGAGCCCTTCGGCCGGCGCAAGGGCGAACTGCTGCTGCGCATGCTGCGCCAATTGCTGGCGCTGCATCCGGCCCAGCCGCCGAGCGATGCAAGCGACGGCGAGAGCACGCTTTCTCCTCCCGCCTGAGCCTATTCACACACCGATAAAGCGACTTCTGCAGGACATTTGATCCAGGACAAATCCCGGCGACCAGTGAGTGTTGACTTAATAGTTTAGAAGTGAAATATTCTTCATTAAACGAGCAAGCCAAAACCCCTCGTCGTTCCGGCGCGTGGTCACCGGCAGCGTGATTACGGGTCCGACCTCATAACCATAGGAGCAGCAGCATGCGCATCGTGTGTATCGGTGGGGGCCCCGCGGGCCTGTATTTCGCGATCCTGATGAAGAAGCTGAACCCGGCCCATCAGATCACCGTGGTCGAGCGCAACAAGCCCTACGACACCTTCGGCTGGGGCGTCGTGTTCTCCGATGCCACCATGGACAATATGCGGGTATGGGATCCGGTGACCGCCGATGCCATCCAGGTCGCGTTCAACCACTGGGACGACATCGAGCTGCGCTTCAAGGGCCAGCTGATTCGCAGCGGCGGCCACGGCTTCGTGGGCATCGGCCGCAAGCACATGCTCAACATTCTGCAGGCCCGCTGCGAAGAGCTGGGCGTGGAACTGGTGTTCGAGCGCGACGTGGATTCCGACCTGGAATTCCCGGATGCCGACCTGATCATCGCCTCCGACGGCATCAACTCCAAGATCCGCAACCGTTACGAAGATGTCTTCAAGCCGGACATCGTCACCCGCCCCAACCGTTACATCTGGCTGGGCACCAACAAGCTGTTCGATGCCTTCAACTTCATTTTCGAAGAGACCGAACACGGCTGGTTCCAGGCTCACATCTACAAGTTCGACGACACCACCACCACCTTCATCGTCGAATGTCCCGAACACGTCTGGCTGGCTCACGGCCTCGACAAGGCCGACCAGCAGCAATCCATCGAATTCTGCGAGAAGCTCTTCGGCAAGCACCTCGACGGCTACCCGCTGATGACCAACGCCCGCCACCTGCGCGGCTCCGCCTGGCTGAATTTCCAGCGCGTGAAGTGCGAGCAGTGGCACCACTTCAACGGCAAGAGCCATGTGGTGCTGATGGGCGACGCGGTGCACACCGCCCACTTCGCCATCGGCTCCGGCACCAAGCTGGCGCTGGAAGACGCTATCGACCTCACCAAGCTGTTCCAGGAAGAGGGCGACACCGTCGACAACATTCCCGCGGTGCTGGCCCGCTACCAGGAAGTGCGCGGCATCGATGTGCTGCGCCTGCAGAACGCCGCCTGGAACGCCATGGAGTGGTTCGAGGTGTGCGACGCCCGCTACTGCAACACCATGGAGCCGGAGCAGTTCATGTACTCCATGCTCACCCGCTCGCAGCGCATCTCGCATGAGAACCTGCGCGAACGCGACGCGGCCTGGCTGGGCGGCTTCGAGAAGTGGTTCGCCGAGAAGGCTGGCGTCAAGGTCGAGGAAGGCAAGCCGGTGCCGCCGCCGATGTTCACCCCGTTCAAGTTGCGCGGCCTGACGGTGCCGAACCGGGTGGTGATGTCGCCGATGGCCATGTACTCCGCCGAAGACGGCACCGCCAACGACTTCCACCTGGTGCATTTCGGCTCCCGCGCCCTGGGCGGCGCCGGGCTGCTCTACACCGAGATGACCTGCGTCTCGCCGGACGCCCGCATCACCCCGGGCTGCCTGGGCCTGTACAAGCCGGAGCATGTCACCGCGCTCAAGCGCATCGTCGATTTCGTCCATGCCAACAGCAGCGCCAAGATGGGCGTGCAGCTGGGCCACGCCGGCCGCAAGGGCGCGACCAAGCTGGCCTGGGAAGGCATCGACCAGCCGCTGGAAGCCGGCGCCTGGGAGCTGTACTCCGCCTCGCCGCTGCCCTACCTGCCGCACAGCCAGGTGCCGCGCGAGATGACCCGCGCCGACATGGACCGGGTGAAGGAAGATTTCGTCCGCTCCACCAAGATGGCCGCCGAAGCCGGCTTCGACATCCTCGAATACCACTGCGCCCACGGCTACCTGATGTCCAGCTTCCTGTCGCCGCTGACCAACCAACGCAGCGACGAGTACGGTGGCAGCATGGCCAACCGCGCCCGCTTCCCGCTGGAAGTGTTCAAGGCCATGCGTGAAGTGTGGCCGGCGGACAAGCCGATGTCGGTGCGCTTCTCCTGCCACGACTGGTTCCCCGGCGGCAACACCGCCGACGACGCGGTGGAACTGGCCCGCCTGTTCAAGGATGCCGGCGCCGACATCATCGACTGCTCCTCCGGCCAGGTGTGGAAGGGCGAGCAACCGGTGTATGGCCGCATGTTCCAGACCCCGTTCGCCGACCGCATCCGCAACGAAGTGGGCATCCCCACCATCGCCGTGGGCGCCATCTTCGAGGCGGACCATGTGAACAGCATCATCTCCGCCGGCCGTGCCGACCTCTGCGCGGTGGCCCGTCCGCACCTCGCCGACCCGGCCTGGACCCTGCACGAAGCGGCCAAGATCGAGTACAAGGGCATCGCCTGGCCGAAGCAGTACATCTCCGGCCGCGGCCAGTACGAAACCAACCTGAAGCGCAGCTACGCGGCCCTCGGCAAGTAAGCCGCAGGCTGCAATACTCGGCGGCCGCCGCTCCATCCGGGGCTGCGGCAAGCCAACCGGGACGCGAGGAAAGGGAAGCGCAATGAACGCAACCTCCAACAACGACAGAGAGAACGCCCTGCCGCTCGCCGGCCGCCATGCGGTGGTCACCGGCGCGGGCAGCGGCATCGGCGAGGCGATCGCCCTCGAACTCGCCCGCCTGGGCGCCACCCTGACCTTGCTCGGCCGCCGGCCGGCGCCGCTGGAAGCCACGCTCGCCAAGCTGGCGGGCGAGGGCCACGGTGTCGCGGTGGCGGACATCACCGACCTGGCCGGCGTCAGCGCCGCCATCGAAGCCGCCGCTGTAGTTCGCGGAGCGGTCGCCATCCTGGTGAACAACGCCGGCGCGGCCAAGAGCGCGCCGGTGACCAAGACCACGCCGGAGCTGTGGCAGGAGATGCTCACGGTGAATCTCACCGGCACCTTCAACTGCACCCACGCGGTGCTGCCCGGCATGCAGGCGGCGCGCTGGGGCCGCATCGTCAACATCGCCAGCACCGCCGGCCTCATCGGCTACGGTTACGTGTCCGCCTACTGCGCCGCCAAGCACGGCGTCATCGGCTTCACCCGCGCGGTGGCGCTGGAGGTGGCGAAGCAGGGCATCACCGTGAATGCGGTCTGCCCCGGCTATACCGACACGCCGCTGCTGGGCGGCGCGGTGGACAACATCGTCGCCAAGACCGGCCGCAGCGCCGACGAGGCCAAGACCACGCTGGCGGCCAGCAACCCGCAGGGTCGCCTGGTGCAGCCGGAAGACGTCGCTGCCGCGGTGGGCTGGCTCTGTCTGCCGTCCGCCGCCGCGATCCACGGCCAGGCGGTGCCCGTTGCCGGTGGCGAGGTGATGGCGGGCTGAACGCGCCCGCTGCCGCAAGCGAACCGGCTCCACGGGCGCAGACCCGGAGAACCGTTTTCATCCCGCTTCAAAAGAGAGAGGAGAGAGAGACCACCATGGCCGAATTGTCCATGCAAGATCACAAGCGTCCTTTCAAGGACTACCAGGCGCGCCATTTCCGCTGGGAATGCAGCGCCGACGGCCGGGTGGCCACCATCACCCTGAACCGTCCGGAAAAGAAAAATCCGCTGACCTTCGATTCCTACGCCGAACTGCGCGACCTGTTCCACAACCTGAAGTACGCCAGCGACGTGCGCGCGGTGGTGATCCAGGGCGAGGGCGGCAACTACTGCTCCGGCGGCGACGTGTTCGAGATCATCGAGCCGCTGACCAAGATGACCATGCCGGAACTGGTCGAATTCACCCGCATGACCGGCGACCTGGTGAAGACCATGCGCCGCGCGCCGCAACCGGTGATCTCCGCCATCGACGGCTTTTGCGCCGGCGCCGGCGCCATGGTGGCGCTGGCCTCCGACTTCCGTCTCGGCACCCCGGCGACCAAGACCGCCTACCTGTTCACCCGCGTCGGCCTTGCCGGTGCGGACATGGGTGCCTGCGGCCTGCTGCCGCGCATGATCGGCCAGGGTCGCGCCACCGAACTGCTGATGACCGGCCGGGTGATGAGCGCCGAGGAAGGCCTCTCCTGGGGCTTCTTCAGCGCCCTGCACCAACCGGAAGAGCTGCTGGGCAAGGCCCAGGCGCTGGCGCAGTCGCTGGCCGACGGCCCCTGGTTCGCCCACACCATGACCAAGACCATGCTCAACCAGGAGTGGGCGATGGGCATCGAGGAAATGGTGGAGTCCGAAGCCCAGGCCCAGGCGATCTGCATGATGACCGGCGACTTCCGCCGTGCCTTCGAAGCCTTCGCCGCCAAGCAGAAGCCGAAGTTCGAAGGCAACTGAGAGACCGGCCATGGACCGCTCCATACTCGAACTGCCGTTCTACGGCGACGAACACCGCAAGCTGTCGGAGGCCATCTTCAACTGGGCGTCCACCGACATGCCCGCGGTGGACCACCACGACACCGACAACGCCTGCCGTCAACTGGTGACGGCGCTGGGCAAGGCGGGCTTCCTGCGCTACTGCGTGCCGGCCGCCTACGGCGGCGCGCTGGACGCGCTGGATTCCCGCTCGCTCTGCATCGCCCGCGAAACCCTGGCCTACCACGACGGCCTGGCCGACTTCGCCTTCGCCATGCAGGGCCTGGGCACCGGCGCCATCACCCTGTCCGGCAGCGAAGAGGTGAAGCGCCATGTGCTGCCGAAGACGGCCTCCGGCGAGTGGATCGCCGCCTTCGCCCTGACCGAGCCGGACGCCGGCTCCGACGTCGGCGCGATGGCCTGCGAAGCGCGGCTGGAAGGTGAGCACTACGTCATCAACGGCGAGAAGACCTGGATCTCCAACGGCGGCATCGCCGATGTGTATTGCCTGTTCGCCCGCACCGGCGAGGCGCCCGGCACCCGCGGCATTTCCGCATTCGTGATCTACCCGGACATGCCCGGCTTCGAGATCGCCGAGCGGCTGGACGTGATCGCGCCGCATCCGCTGGCACGCCTGCGCTTCACCGACATGAAGGTGCCGGTGGCCAACCGCCTGGGCGCGCCGGGCGAGGGTTTCAAGGTGGCGATGCGCACCCTGGACATCTTCCGCTCCTCGGTGGCCGCCGCCGCGCTGGGTTTCGCCCGCCGCGCGCTGGATGAAGCGCTGGCCCACGCCCGCAAGCGGCCGATGTTCGGCCACACGCTGGCGGACTTCCAGCTCACCCAGGCCAAGCTGGGCGACATGGCCACCGACATCGAAGCCGGCGCGCTGCTGACCGCCCGCGCGGCCTGGCGCCGCGACGTGCAGAAGCTGCCGACCACCCGCGAGGCGGCGATGGCGAAGATGACTGCCACCGAGAACGCCCAGCGCGTGATCGACGCCGCGGTGCAGATCCACGGCGGGCAGGGCGTGCGCACCGGAGTGAAGGTGGAATCCCTTTACCGCGAGATCCGCGCGCTACGGATTTACGAAGGTGCGACCGAGGTCCAGAAGCTGATCGTCGCTCGCGAATTGATGAAGTAAGACCCCAACACCGGACGCACACAACCGGACCGAAGGAGCATAGAGAGATGAGCAAGATTCACTTTGACTGGGCAGACCCGCTGCACCTCGACAGCCAGCTGACCGACGTCGAACGCATGGTGCGCGACACCGCCCGTTCCTACTGCCAGGAGCAGCTGCTGCCGCGCGTGCAGGAAGCCTTCCGCCACGAGAAGACCGACCCGGCCATCTTCCGCGAGATGGGCGAACTGGGCCTGCTCGGCCCCACCATCCCGGAAGAGTACGGCGGCGCCGGCATGAACTACGTCAGCTACGGCCTGATCGCGCGTGAAGTGGAGCGCGTCGACTCCGGCTACCGCTCGATGATGAGCGTGCAGTCCTCCCTGGTGATGGTGCCGATCAACGAATTCGGCACCGAAGCGCAGAAGCAGAAGTACCTGCCCAAGCTCGCCAGCGGCGAATGGATAGGCTGCTTCGGCCTGACCGAACCCAACCACGGCTCCGACCCCGGTTCCATGGTCACCCGCGCCAAGAAGGTGGACGGCGGCTACAGCATCTCCGGCGCCAAGATGTGGATCACCAACAGCCCGATCGCCGACGTGTTCGTGGTCTGGGCCAAGGACGACGAAGGCCAGATCCGCGGTTTCATCCTCGAGAAGGGCTGGAAGGGCCTGTCCGCCCCGGCCATCCACGGCAAGGTCGGCCTGCGCGCCTCCATCACCGGCGAAATCGTCATGGACGAAGTGTTCTGCCCGGAAGAGAACGCCTTCCCGACGGTGCGCGGCCTGAAGGGCCCCTTCACCTGCCTGAACTCCGCCCGCTACGGCATCGCCTGGGGCGCGCTGGGCGCGGCCGAGGCCTGCTACGAAACCGCCCGCCAATACGTGCTGGACCGCAAGCAGTTCGGCCGCCCGCTCGCCGCCAACCAGCTTATCCAGAAGAAGCTGGCCGACATGCTGACCGAGATCACCCTCGGCCTGCAGGGCTGCCTGCAACTGGGCCGCATGAAGGACGCCGGCACCGCCGCGGTGGAAATCACCTCCATCATGAAGCGCAACAGCTGCGGCAAGTCCCTGGACATCGCCCGCGTGGCGCGCGACATGCTGGGCGGCAACGGCATCTCCGACGAGTTCTGCGTGGCCCGCCACCTGGTGAACCTGGAGGTGGTGAACACCTACGAAGGCACGCACGACGTGCATGCCCTCATCCTCGGCCGTGCCATCACCGGCATTGCCGCTTTTTCCAACTGAAGCGCCACTAAAACATAAACAGGAGCGAGACCCGCCATGACCACCACTGACACCCAGCAGGACGACGCATTGGAAGTGGAACCGGTCGAATTCGTTGTCGAGCGCGGCGTGCGCTTCGCCGACTGCGACCCGGCGGGGATCGTCTTCTTCCCCAACTATTTCCGCATGCTGAATGGCGTGGTCGAGGATTGGTGGGCCAGCGTGGGCCACCCCTGGACCGAGCTCGTCACGCAGCGCCGCGTCGGGACGCCGACGGTGCAGCTCGATACCGAGTTTCTCCATCCGTCCAAGTTCGGCGAGACCCTGCAGTTCCACCTCACGGTGGAGCAGCTGGGTAACTCCTCGCTGATCTTTCGCCACGTCATCGTCGGCGACGACCGCGTGCGCATGCGTGCGCGCCAGGTTCTGGTGGCCACCTCGCTGGAGACGCACAAGTCCATTCCCTGGCCGGATGACGTCAGGCAAGCGGTGACCCGTTTCATGGAGAAGTGAAGATGCACAAGACCCTTCAGCCGGAAGGCTGGCTCAAGCCCCGCGGCTACGCCAATGGCATCGAAGCCCGCGGCCGTCAGATCTTCGTCGGTGGCCAGATCGGCTGGAACGGCGAATGCCGCTTCGAGAGCACCGACCTCGTCCAGCAAGTGTTCCAGGCCCTCAGCAACATCCGCGAGGTGATGGCTGTGGCTGGCGCCGGCCCGGAGCATATGGTGCGGATGACGTGGTACCTTAAGGACAAGAAAGAGTACAACGCCCGCCTGAAGGAAATCGGCGCCGCCTACCGCGAAGTGATGGGCAAGAACTTCCCCGCGATGACCGCAGTGCAGGTCGCCGACCTGGTGGAAGACGAAGCCCAGGTCGAGATCGAAGTCACCGCGGTCATTCCCGACTGAACGGGGATCGCGGCGCGGGACGATGTGCTCGTCGCCGCTTCATCCATCCGTACAGAGAGGACACATGACGACTCCACGCTATAGCGCCGCCGAGGGGCTGCAGGTTGCCGGCCCCGAAGCCGGCGTGCTCGAAATCCGGCTGGACCGCCCGCAGGCGCGCAACGCGCTGTCCACCCCGCTGCTGCGCGGTCTCGCCGCCCTGCTGGAACAGGCCGAGCGCGACGACGATGTGCGCGCGGTGGTGCTCACCGGCGGCGACAAGGTCTTCGCCGCCGGCGCCGACCTGGCGGAGATGGCCGCCAAGGACATGCAGGCAGTGCTGCTGGAAGAGCGGCCGCGCTTGTTCGGCGTGGTCGCCCGCTTTCCCAAGCCCATCGTCGCCGCCGTCTGTGGCTATGCGCTGGGCGGCGGCTGCGAGCTGGTGATGCATGCGGACATCGTGATCGCCGGCGAGGGCGCCCAGTTCGGCCAGCCGGAGATCAACCTCGGCATCATCCCCGGCGCCGGCGGCACGCAGCGCCTGACCCATGCGGTGGGCAAGTCGGTGGCGATGAAGCTGGTGCTGGCGGGTGAATTCCTCACCGCGGCGGAAGCGCTCTCCGCCGGCCTGGTCGCCGAAGTGGTGGCGGACGATGCCTGCATTGCGCGCGCCCATGCGCTGGCGCAGAAGATCGCCGCCAAGGCGCCGCTGGCCGTGCGCTTGGCGAAGGATGCGGTGCTGCAATCCTTCGAAGTGCCGCTGTCGGCCGGTCTGGCGCTGGAACGGCGCAATTTCGTCGTGCTTGCCGGCACCGAGGATCGCAACGAAGGCGTCAAGAGCTTCCTGGAGAAGCGCAAGCCGGAGTGGAAGGGCCGCTGAGCCGCCCAGGCGCGGCGCGCCAACGCTGCAGTTGAAACGGGCCGGTCATCCGGCCCGTATTGCATTGGGCGGCGGCCTGAAGGCCGGAGAGGCGCCGCGGGCCGCAGCGCGCCTTGCCGGCGCGCCGTACGGGATGCCGACCATTGCGGTTCCGGCTGCTCATGGTGCACTGCTACAATCCGCGCCGTCCCGACTATTTCCTCTCCCTCAAATAAATGAAGCGACTAGAAAGCAAGTTCGAACACATCCTGTTCAGTAGCCGCTGGCTGATGGCGCCGGTCTACTTCGGCCTGGTGCTGGCGCTGATCGTGCTGCTGGTGAAGTTCGGCAAGGAGGTTTTCTACCTCTTCGACCACATCATGACTGCCACCGGCGGCGAGATGATCATCGGCGTGCTGTCGCTGGTGGACATCGCGCTGATCATGAACCTGCTGGTCATCATCATGTTCAGCGGTTACGAGAACTTCGTCTCCAAGATGGAAGATCTCCACAACCACCAGGACAGGCCCGACTGGATGGGCCACATCGGCTTCTCCGACCTGAAGATCAAGTTGATCGGCTCCATCGTCGCCATCTCGGGTATCGAGCTGCTGAAGGCCTTCATGAACGTGGACAACCTGACCGACCGCCACCTGGCCTGGATGGTGGGCATCCACATCACCTTCCTGGCCTCGGGCGTGCTGTATGCGCTGATGGACAAGATCAGCTACAAGAGCCACTGAGGCCCTGCGGCCACAGGGGCGCTGGTGCCCCCGGCCCGCGCCTCCCGGGCGCGGCGGAAAAAAGCATACGGCCCGGCAAATTGCCGGGCCGTATGCTTATGGAGGCCGGGTCTCAGCCCGCGTCGGCCAGGTTTTGCGCTTCGCCCAGATTGCCGACCAGCGCCAGTTCTTCCACCGACAGCACCTTGTCGGTATCTAGCAGCACCACGAAGCCCCTGTCCAGCTTGCCCATGCCGGCGATGAAGTCGTTGCGCAGGCGGGCGCCGAAGCTGGGGGCAGGCTCGATCTGGTGGGCGGGTACGTCCAGCACCTCGTTCACCGCATCCACCATGGCGCCGAAGACGAGCTGGCCCTCGTCGCTGCCGACTTCGACGATGACGATGCAGCTGCGCCGTCCTGGCTGCAGGGGCGGGCGGTCGAAGCGCACCGCCAGGTCGATGACCGGCACCACCGCGCCGCGCAGGTTGATGACGCCGCGCACGTAGGGCGGCGTCATCGGCACCGGGGTGAGATTGCCGTACTCGATGATCTCCTTGACCACCAGGATGCTGACGCCGAAGACCTCGCCGTCCAGCTGGAAGGTCAGGTACTGGCGCGCCTCGTGCTCGAGCTCCGGTTCGGCGCCGCGGGCGCGGCTCACGACTGCGCCCATGCGTGCCTCCCGTCATCGAAGCGCACGAAGTCGCCCTCGGGCACGGCCGGATGGGCGGGGGAGGGCGGCGCCGGCCGGCTGCCACGGCCGTTGGAGGCCCGCATGCCGCCGTTCTCCATCATGCGGAAGAAGCTCATCAGTTCCTGCAACTGCACTGCCTGGCCGCTCATTTCCTCGGCGGTGGCAGCCAGCTCCTCGGAGGCGGCGGCGTTCTGCTGGGTGGTCTGGTTCAACTGGTTGATGCCGGAAGCCTGCTCCTGGGAGCCGGCGGTGATTTCGGCGACCAGGTCGGCGGTCTTGCTGATGCCCGGGACGATCTCGCCCAGCAGCTGGCCGGCCTTCTCGGCGAGTTGCACGCTGCCGCTGGCGACTTCGCTGATTTCCTGCGCCGCTTCCTGGCTGCGTT
>Ga0209699_100533_pt1 | contig 17921 bp, 10 predicted proteins | sample SynthPrep_1_END__FD_187204 | JGI IMG/M metagenome (GOLD analysis project Ga0209699, IMG submission 187204) | Synthetic microbial communities from Ohio, USA - SynthPrep_1_END_DS7_MetaG (SPAdes) (version 2) | ecosystem: Engineered > Bioreactor > Aerobic > Activated sludge | place: USA: Ohio...
TTCCGCAGTGATTTCGAGGATGGCTCGCTGGAGCAGTGGGTCCTTTCGTCGCACCCCCTGCCTCTTCTGGTGTTGGCCAAGGTGCTGGCACACTGGCTGTTCAGTGGGCTGGCGCTGGTTCTGCTGGCGCCCTTGCTGGCGCTGATGCTCGGTTTGCCAGGGCGTTGCCTGCCGGTTCTGCTGATTTCCCTGCTGCTCGGCACTCCGGTGCTGAGCCTGCTCGGCGCGGTGGGCGCGGCGCTCACCGTGGGTCTCAAGCGCGGTGGCCTGCTGCTGGCGCTGCTGATTCTGCCGCTGTACATCCCGGTGCTGATTCTTGGCAGCGGGGCGTTGCAGGCGGCCCTGCAAGGACTGCCGGCGACCGGTCATCTGTTGTGGCTGGCCAGCCTCACCGCATTGGCGGTGACCCTGACACCTTTTGCGATTGCCGCTGGTCTGACCATCAGCGTCGGCGAATAACAACGAACCGTGACTGACATCTGACCGGATAGCCGCCGGATCAGGCCTGAATAATGAGTCGAGCATGAACTGGACGTGGTTTCACAAGTGGGGTTCGCCCAAGTGGTTCTATGAGATGAGCGGCCGCTGGCTGCCCTGGCTCAGCATCGCTGCCGTGCTGCTGATCGCCGTCGGTCTGGTCTGGGGCCTGGCTTTCGCACCGCCGGACTATCAGCAGGGCAACAGCTTTCGCATCATCTACATTCACGTTCCCGCTGCCTTTCTCGCCCAGTCCATCTACGTGACGCTGGCCATTGCCGGGCTGGTCGGCCTGGTGTGGAAGATGAAACTGGCCGATGTCGCCTTGCAGCAGGCCGCTCCCATCGGCGCCTGGATGACCTTCATCGCGCTGCTCACTGGCGCCATCTGGGGCAAACCGACCTGGGGCACCTACTGGGTCTGGGACGCACGCCTGACGTCCATGCTGATCCTGCTGTTCCTCTATTTCGGCGTCATTGCCCTGGGCAATGCCATCAGCAATCGCGACAGCGCCGCCAAGGCCTGCGCCGTGCTGGCCATCGTCGGCGTGGTCAACATCCCGATCATCAAGTACTCGGTGGAGTGGTGGAACTCGCTGCACCAGACCGCCACCTTCAAGGTCACCGAAAAACCCGCGATGCCGGTGGAAATGTGGCTGCCGCTGTTGCTGGCGGTGCTGGGCTTCTACTGTTTCTTCGCGGCCGTGCTGCTCTATCGCATGCGCCTGGAAGTGCTCCGGCGTGAATCGCGCAGCAGTTGGGTGAAGGCCGAAGTGCAGAACCTGGTGGAGGGCAAGGCATGAGCTTCTCCTCGTTTTCCGAGTTTCTCGCCATGGGCAGCCATGGCGCCTATGTCTGGAGCGCCTATGGCATCAGCCTGGTGGTTCTGGCGTTGAATGTGGTGCTGCCGATCCTGGCGCGCCGCCGTTACCTGCAAGACGAGGCGCGTCGTTTGCGCCGGGAGAAGTCGAAGTGAATCCGGTTCGCAAGAAACGTCTGTACATCGTTCTGGCCATTCTCTGCGGCGTCAGCATCGCCGTGGCCCTGGCGCTGACCGCACTGCAGGAGAACATCAACCTGTTCTACACCCCGAGCCAGATCGCCAACGGCGAGGCACCGGTGGATACCCGCATTCGCGCCGGCGGCCTGGTGCAGGAAGGGTCGGTGAAGCGTTCGGCCGATTCGCTGGAGGTGGACTTCATCGTCACCGATGGTGCTCACGGCGTGACCATCCGTTATCAGGGCATCCTGCCGGATCTGTTCCGTGAGGGGCAGGGCATCGTCGCCCTGGGCCGGGTCAACGAGGAGGGCGTGCTGGTGGCCGACGAGGTGCTGGCCAAGCACGACGAGAACTACATGCCGCCTGAAGTGATGCAGGCGCTGGAAAAGAGCGGAATGATGCAGCAACACGAAGCGGCCACCGCCGGCAAGAAGACTTACCAGCAGGAGAGCGCGCAATGATTCCCGAGCTCGGTCATCTGGCGATGATCCTGGCACTGTGCCTGTGCCTGGTGCAGGCCACGCTGCCGCTGATCGGCGCCTGGCGCGGCGATCACCAGTGGATGAGCCTGGCGCAGCCGGCGGCCTGGGGGCAGTTCGCCTTCCTGCTGTTCTCCTTCCTGTGCCTGACCTATGCCTTCATGGTCGATGATTTCTCCGTCGCCTACGTGGCCAACAACTCCAACACGGCGTTGCCCTGGTTCTACAAGTTCAGCGCGGTGTGGGGGGCTCACGAAGGCTCGCTGCTGTTGTGGGCGCTGATCCTGGCCGGCTGGACCTTCGCCGTGGCGATCTTCTCGCGCCACCTGCCGGAGGAGATGCTCGCTCGCGTGCTGGCGGTGATGGGCATGATCAGCGTCGGCTTCCTGCTGTTTCTGATCATCACTTCCAACCCCTTCGAGCGCCTGCTGCCGAATACGCCGGTCGATGGCCGCGACCTCAACCCGCTGTTGCAGGACTTCGGCCTGATCGTGCATCCGCCGATGCTGTACATGGGGTACGTGGGCTTCTCGGTAGCATTCGCCTTCGCCATCGCCGCGCTGCTCGGCGGCAAGCTCGACGCTGCCTGGGCCCGTTGGTCGCGCCCGTGGACCATCGTCGCCTGGGCTTTCCTCGGCATCGGTATCGCGCTGGGCTCCTGGTGGGCCTATTACGAACTGGGCTGGGGCGGCTGGTGGTTCTGGGACCCGGTGGAGAACGCTTCCTTCATGCCCTGGCTGGTGGGCACCGCGCTGATTCACTCGCTGGCGGTGACCGAGAAGCGTGGCGTGTTCAAGAGCTGGACCGTGCTGCTGGCCATCGCCGCCTTCTCGCTCAGCCTGCTGGGCACCTTCCTGGTTCGTTCCGGCGTACTGACCTCGGTGCATGCCTTCGCCACCGACCCGGAGCGCGGCGTGTTCATCCTCGCCTTCCTGCTGGTGGTGGTCGGCGGTTCGCTGGCGCTGTTCGCCCTGCGTGCGCCCGTGGTCAGGAGTCAGGTGGGTTTCGGCCTGTGGTCGCGCGAGACGCTGCTGCTGGTCAACAACATCGTGCTGGTGGTGTCCGCCGCGATGATCCTGCTTGGCACGCTGTACCCGCTGGTGCTCGATGCCCTGACCGGCGCCAAGCTGTCGGTCGGCCCACCTTACTTCAATGCGCTGTTCCTGCCGCTGATGGCGCTGCTGATGGCGGTGATCAGCGTCGGTGTGCTCGTGCGCTGGAAGGACACCCCGCTGAACTGGCTGGGGCGCATGCTGGCGCCGGTACTGGTGGCCAGCGTGGTATTGGCGCTGATCGCCACCTTCGTTCATGGCGACTTCCACTGGGCGGTGCTGGCGGTCTGCCTGCTGGCCTTCTGGGTGGTGCTCGCCGGAGTGCGCGACATTCTCGACAAGACGCGCCACAAGGGCCTGATCAAGGGCCTGCCGACTCTGGGCCGCAGCTACTGGGGCATGCAGATGGCGCACCTGGGCTTCGCCGTGTGCGCGCTGGGTGTGGTGCTCACCAGCCTGGGCAGCTACGAGCGCGACCTGCGCATGGCGCCGGGGGAGTCGGTGGAGCTGGGCGGCTATCGCTTCCAGTTCGAGGGTGCGGTGCATCATGAAGGTCCCAACTTCATCTCCGACAAGGGAACGGTGCGTATCTTCGACGGCGAGCGGCAGATCAGGGTGCTGCATCCGGAGAAGCGCCTGTACACCGTGCAGCAGTCGACCATGACCGAGGCGGGCATCGATGCCGGTTTCACTCGCGATCTCTTCGTCGCCCTGGGCGAGCCGCTGGAGCAGGGGGCCTGGGCCGTGCGCATCCATATCAAGCCCTTCGTTCGCTGGATCTGGCTCGGTGGTTTGCTGATGGCCTTCGGCGGCTTCCTCGCCGCTGCCGACAAGCGCTACCGGATCAAGGTGAGAACCCGTGTGCGTGAGGCCCTGGGCTTGCAGGAGGCCAGCGCATGAGACGTCTGCTGCTGCTGTTGCCGCTACTGGCCTTCCTCGGCATCGCGGTGTTCCTCTATCGCGGCCTGTTCCTCGACCCGTCCGAGCTGCCCTCGGCGCTGATCGGCAAGCCGTTCCCGGCCTTCAGTCTGCCGGCGCTGGACAACCCCGAGCGCACCCTGACCCAGGACGACCTCAAGGGCAAGCCGGCCCTGGTCAACGTCTGGGCCACCTGGTGCCCGGCCTGCCGCCACGAGCACCCGGTGCTGAACAAGCTGGCCGAAGCCGGCGTGGTGATCCACGGCATCAACTACAAGGATCAGCGCGAGCCGGCGCAGAAGTGGCTGCGTGACCTGCACAATCCCTATCAGCTCAACATCGAGGATGCCAAGGGCAGCCTCGGCCTGGATCTGGGGGTGTATGGCGCGCCGGAGACCTTCTTCGTCGATGCCAGGGGCATCATCCGCCACAAGTACGTCGGCGCCATCGATGAACGCATCTGGCGCGAGAAACTGGCGCCGATCTATCGAGAACTGGTCGACGAGGCACAGGCACCATGAAAACTACTGCGCTCGATCATGCTGCGTTGAAAACAGGCTGGAGCGCCAGCCCGGTCAAATGCTCATTTACAATTTGTAAACTCCGCTTCTTCGCCTGCTTTCGCCTTGCCTGCTCTTCGCTCGCGACGTTTTCATGGCGCCTGCCTAAACGTCTGCTGATCTCTGCCGGTCTGGCGTTGGGCCTGTTGGCCAGCGCCCATGCCGCCATCGATACCTTCGAGTTCGCCAACGAGGCCGAGCGCCAGCGTTATCGCAGCCTGATCGAAGAGCTGCGCTGCCCGAAGTGCCAGAACCAGAATATCGCCGACTCCGACGCGCCGATCGCCATGGACCTGCGTGGCGAGATCTACCGCATGCTGGAGGCGGGCAAGAGCAACGAGGAGATCATCGATTTCCTGGTCTCGCGTTATGGCGACTTCGTGCTCTACAAGCCGCCGCTGACCAGCCGTACCCTGCTGCTCTGGTACGGCCCGGCCGGCCTGCTGGTGATCGGCTTCGGCGTGCTCGGCGTGATTCTCCTGCGCCGTCGCGGGCAGCAGAAGAACCGTTCGGCCGCAGGCCTCTCCGCCGATGAGCAGCAGCGCCTAGCCGCGCTGCTCGACCAAGCCTCTCAGGACAAGAAAGACCGATGATCGATTTCTGGTTGCCCGCCGGGCTGCTGTTGCTGACCGCCCTGGCGTTTCTGCTGATTCCGGTGCTGCGCATTCGCAAGCAGCAGGCCGAAGAAGACCGCACCGCACTCAACGTGACCCTCTATCAGGAGCGTCTGCAGGAGCTGGAGACCCAGCGCCAGGCCGGCGTGCTCGATGACGCTCAGCTCGAAGCCGGCCGTGCCGAGGCCGCCCGCGAACTGCTGGACGATACCGAAGGCGTGCAGCGCCGCAGCAGCATACTCGGCGGCAGGATTCCGCTGGTGTCGGCGCTGCTGGTGCCTGTGCTGGGTGTCGCCCTGTACCTGCATTGGGGCGCCCTCGACCAGGTCGAGCAGACCCGTCAGCTGGCAGCCCAGCAGCCGCAGAGCATCGAGGAGATGACTGCGCGCCTGGAACAGACCGTCAAGGATCAGCCGCAATCGGCCGAAGCCTGGTACTTCCTCGGTCGGACCTACATGGCTCAGGAGCGTGCGAACGACGCCGCCAAGGCGTTCGAGCAGGCGGTGAACCTGGCCGGTCGCGCCCCCGAATTGCTTGGCCAGTGGGCACAGGCGCTGTACTTCGCTCGTGACAAGCAGTGGAGCGACGAATTGCAGGCACTGACCGACGAAGCCCTCAAGGCCGACCCCGAAGAGGTCACCAGCCTCGGCCTGCTCGGTATCGCGGCCTATGAAAGCCAGCGTTATGCCGATGCCGTGCGTTACTGGGAGCGCCTGGTCGCGGTGTTGCCGGAGCAGGATCCGTCGCGCATGGCCATCGCCAGCGGCATCGAGCGTGCCCGCCAGCAGATCGGCGAGGGCGAGGCCCCCAGTGCCGCTGCCGAGCCCGCTGCCAAGGTGCACGCGCTGGAGGTGAGCGTGTCGCTGTCGCCCGAGGTACAGGCCCAGGTGCAGCCGGACGACGCCGTATTCGTCTTCGCCCGTGCCCTCAGCGGCCCGCCGATGCCGCTGGCGGTCAAACGCCTCAAGGTCGCCGACCTGCCGATCCAGGTCAGCCTCTCCGATGTGGATGCGATGATGCCCGAGCTCAAGCTGTCGCGTTTCGACCAGGTGCAACTGGTGGCCCGCGTTTCTCGCGAGGGCAACGCGACCAGGGGCGAGTGGATCGGCCAGAGTGGCCCGGTTGCCAACAACGCGCGTGACACCCAGGCGCTGTTGATCGACAGCCGCGACGGACACGCGCAATGAAACGCCTGGCGCTGCTCTGCGTGCTCGGTTTCGGCCTCGGTGGCTGCGTCCTGCAACAGCCGAGCACGCCAGGTACCGAGCTGCCGCCAGTGCAGCAACCCGCGCATCCGCGCTACGCGCCGCCCCCGGGGGTGAAGAGCCACTGGAGCCCGGCGCTGGGCGTCTACGTGGTCGAAGGTGCGCGTGATCTGTACTACCGCGAGCGCGTCTTCTATCGCTTCGACAGCGGCTGGAGCTGGTCGCCGAGGCCATCAGGGCCGTGGCAGGCAACCGACAGCTCGGGGATTCCGCCCGGTCTGTTTCGCCACTATCAGAACCGCTGAACGTGCATAGGGGGGCAGTGATCTGCCCCCATCCATGTGCAGCAAGCGCCGCTCCTCGTATCCGGCCTTCGCGATCACGCGTTATCGGGTGATCGCTCGGCATTTCTCTGGATCAAGCCTGGCGGCAATGTGCCATTCGTCGGTCAGGCTCGGTTCATCTGTTCAAATGTGACGCTGTTCAGCAAATGGACAGCTTGATGGCTCTGTGCCATGTGTTTTAATCCCCGCCGATTTTCCAGCGTCGTTTTTCTGCTATTCAAAGGATTGAAGGCATGCCTTTTCGTATCAGCCCTTTGGCCGTATGGCTGTGTTTTTCCCTTCCTGTTACCGCCCTGGCGCAGACGCCGGGCGACCGTGAGCTGATCCGAGAGCGCCAGGAGCGCCTGTTGCAGGAGCAACAGCGACGTCTGGATGAACTCCAGCAGTTGCCCGGTGAAACGCCTCAGCTCGAAACCGCCCCCATCCAGGACGAGCGCTGCTTCGATATCGAGCGCATCGGCCTGGAGGGCGCCACTCTGCTCGGTGAGGATGAGCAGCAAGCCATCCTTCGGCGCTTCACCGAACAGTGCCTGGGGGTTGGTCAGCTCAACGCACTGCTCAAGGCGATCACTCAGTTCTACATCGACCGAGGCCATGTGACCTCGCGCGCCTACCTGCCGCAGCAGGACCTGTCTTCGGGGGATTTGCGCGTCATCGTGGTCGAGGGGCGCCTCGAAGGGCTGGACAGCTCCGAGCTGGCCACGGATCGCGAACTGGCCATGGGCTTTCCTGGCCGGCCAGGTGAAGTGCTGGACTTACGCGAGCTGGAGCAACTGGTCGACCAGCTCAATCGCCTGCCATCGCGCCAGGCGCAACTGGAGCTGGTACCAGGGGAGGCAGTGGGTGGCAGTCGGGTCAGGCTGCAAGGCCAGCGTGACAAACCCTGGCGTGCAGGGCTGAGCCGCCATAACGACGGTCAGAAGAGCACCGGGGAGCAGCAGTGGGGGCTGAACTTCGATTGGGACAGCCCACTGGGCCTGGCCGACCAGCTCAGCCTGCGCGCCAGCCGCGACGCGGTCAGCGACAGCTACCGCCATTCCCACAGCCAGAGCCTGGTCTATCAGGTGCCCTACGGCTGGTGGAACTTCAGCTACAGCTACAACCAGAGTTACTACCGCACGCAGAGCGACGGTGGCGGTTTTCTCTTCGACCAGGACGGTGACAGCAAGACCCACGCCTTGCGCGGCGAGCGCGTGCTGCATCGCGACAGTGTCAGCAAGACCGGATTCAACCTGGGTGTCAGCCACCTGCGTAGCAACAACTTCATTCTCGGCAACCGCATCGACACCTCCAGCACGCGCCTGTCCGAAGCGCAACTGGGTTTCAACCATGGTCGCCGTGTCGGCAGCGCCTTCGTCAACGCCGATATCGGCTGGCAGCGCGGCATCGGCGCCTTCGATGCCCAGCGGGCGGGCGACCCGCAAGGCAGCCAGCCGGTGGCGCGCTACAACAAGTACAGCCTGACGCTGAGCTACTTGCAGCCATTCGCACTGTGGGGCGAATCCTTCAGCTTCGACAGCCTCGCCTATGGCCAGAAGAGCGAAGACGTTCTGTTCAGCCCGCAACGCATCAGCATCGGGGGCGTCAGTTCAGTGCGCGGTTTCAAGGAAGAGTCGCTGTCCGGGGACACCGGCGGCTACTGGCGCAATCAACTGCGCTGGCGCCGCCCGGTCACCTGGGACGCGCTGCGTCCCTTCGTTCATGAATACAGCCTGGCTCTGGCCTATGACGTCGGGGTGATTCACGGCGGCAGGCACAACCCCGAGCAACGCGGGCGCATGAGTGGCAATGCCATCGAGTTCGCCCTGCGTGGCCAGCACCTGGCGGCCTCTGTGAGCTTCGCCCATTCCCTGGAGCGCCCGGATGCCATCGCGCGTGACGAGCGCCCGGTCTATTTCCGTTTCGACCTGTTTTTCTGATTGCCCGGCCGGATGGCTGGTTGGAGTACCGACATGGACGTACGCAGTCCCCTGTTCCAGAACCTCGCCCTGATTCTGTCTGGCGTGCTGTTTCTCAACCCGATCGTCGCCACGGCGGCGCAACTGACCGTCGATCAGGCCGCTGCGGGCAACACCGCCGTGACCCAGGCGCAGAATGGTGTGCCGATGGTCAACATCGCCACGCCCAACGGCAGCGGCCTGTCGCACAACAGGTTCACCGACTACAACGTCGGCCAGCAGGGGCTGATCCTCAACAACAGTGCGCAGAACGTGGTGCAGACCCAACTGGGCGGCTACGTGGTCGGCAACCCCAACCTCAAGAACGGCGCCGCCGGGCTGATTCTCAACGAAGTCACCGGTGGCAACGCCAGCCAGCTCAAGGGCTACACGGAAGTGGCCGGGCGCTCGGCGGCAGTCATCGTCGCCAACCCGCACGGCATCACCTGCGATGGCTGCGGCTTCATCAACACCCCGCGCGTCACCCTCAGTACCGGTACGCCGGTGGTGGAGGACGGCCGTTTGCAGCGTTTCGATGTCGAGGGCGGACAGCTTGCCATCGAAGGGGCGGGGCTCAATGCCGGCAACCTCGACCAGTTCGACCTGATCACCCGCAGCGCGCAACTCAACGCCGAGCTGCACGCGAAGAAACTCAACATCATCGCCGGCCGCAATGAGGTGGATGCCGAGACCCTGGCGGTTACCGCCAAGGCTGACGACGCTTCGAACAAACCCATGCTGGCCATCGACAGCTCGGCGCTGGGCGGCATGTACGCGGGCGCCATTCGCCTGGTGGGTACCGAACAGGGCGTGGGGGTGAAACTGGCCGGTGACATGGCGGCCAGTGGCGGGGACATCCAGATCGATGCCAATGGCCAGTTGAGCCTGGCACGCACGGCTGCCAGCCGTGACCTCGAGCTCAAGGCTGAACGTATCCAGCTGGATGGTGACACCTATGCCGGGCGCAATGCGACGGTCAGCGCAACGGACAAGACCCGAGTGACAGAAAGCCTGGCGGCAGGCAGCCGGGTCGAGATCGGCGGCGGTGAGCTGGACAACCAGGGCATCGTCGAAGCCGGTGTCAGGGCCGATGGCACGCTCGTGGCCGATAGCCAACTGCTTTTGAACGGCCAGCGCGTTACCAACCGTGGCGAACTGATCGCCCGCGGCAGCCTGGAGGCGGATGTCGAGGTGCTGGACAACAGCAGCGGCGCGCTGCTCAGCGCCGGTGAGGCCAATATCCAGGCGGGGCAGCTCGCCAACAGCCAGGGCCAACTCATCGCGCAGAAGAACCTGACGCTGGGGGGTGGTGCCCTGAGCAACCAGGGTGGTGAGCTGCTGGTGGCCGGTGAGCTGCGAGTCGATGCCGTGTCGCTGGACAACCAGAGTGGCACCCTGGCTGCTGACGTCATCGATGTGAAACTGAGTGGCGCGCTGAACAACGCCGAGGGCCTGGTCGAGTCCAGCCGAACCCTGACGCTGGCTGCCGAGAGTGCCGAGAACCGTGATGGCCGCTTGCGTGCACTGGCCAGCACCGACAAGAGCGATTTCCAGATCGGCAACCTGTTCGATAACGATCAGGGCCTGGTGGAAATCGGCAACGCCGCCTTCGCCCTGGGTAGCGGCTCGTTGAGCAACCTGGGCGGTACGATTCGCCATCTCGGCTCTCAGGGTTTCGAGCTGAACCTGGCTGACCTGGGGGGCGCTGGTGGACGCTTCCTCAGCAATGGTGAGCTGAGCCTCAGCGCCGCTGACTGGACGAACACCAGCGAGCTGCAGGCCGAGCGCCTGACCCTGAATGTCGGCCAGTTCACCCAGACGGCGACAGGTCGGTTGATCTCCCGGCAGAGCATCACGGCCACCGGCGACAACTGGGTGAACGACGGTGTCATCGCCACCGATGGCGCGCTCGACCTGACGCTCGGCGGTCGTTACGAGGGCAATGGTGCGCTGCGCAGCCTGGGCGACCTCACCTTCAAGGCCGCGAGCGCCGAGTTCGGCAGCGAGGCCCAGGCCAGGAGCGCAGGGAGTGGGCGCTTCGAGCTGAACGGCCAGTTGCTCAACCATGGCCGCCTGACCGCTGCTGAGGACTTGTCTGTCCAGGTGGGTAGCCTCGACAACCGCGGCACCCTGGGTGGTGCCGGTTTGCTACGCATCGAGGGCGACTCGCTGCATAACGAGCAGGGCCTGATCTTCAGTGGCGCAGACATGACCCTGCGTACCGCCAGCCTGGTCAACCTGCTGGGCGATATCTACAGCCTGGGCGAACTGGACGTCGCACGTGACGAAGCCGGAGGCGAGCTCGACCTGCTGGATAACCGTTCGGCGAGCATCGAGTCGGCAGGGGACATGAGCTTGCGAGCCGCCGTGCTACGCAACCGCAAGGACGTGTTCGACTGGCAGCTTGCGCAGACCTACGGTGGCATCAGCGTCGTCTGCTATGACTGCAGCGGTGACCACCATAACGTCGACTATGTGGCGACCGAGCGTTTCACCGCGACCGTCGAAGCGGACTCCGCATCATCGCGTATCCACAGTGGTGCAAACCTGACCCTCGAAGGCGGTGAAGTCGCCAACCGCTACAGCACCCTGAGTGCGGCCGGCGATATCGATATCGACGCCGACAGCCTGGAAAACACCGGTGCTACGCTCGCCTCGGTCGAACGTGTGCGCCGCTACAACACCGGTCGGGTGACAGACGGAACGGATGAGCGTTTCCGGGCCAACTACATCAACCCCTACAACGCCCAAGCCTTGCCCAAGGTATTGCCCGGTGCATTGGGGCAATGGAACCTGGTCAGCGATATCCAGAGAGAAACCCCGATCGGCGTAGCCGCTCCCGGCATCATCCAGGCCGGTGGCGATGTACGCATCCAGGCCAGCCAGCCGATTACCAATGAGTCGATCCTGGCCCACAACGCACCCCAGGGGGGAACGCAGCAAACGCTGGAAACCACGGTCGGCGGTGCGTCTGCCCCCCTGGTCGTCCAGCTCAACCCGCAACTGCCTGCCGACACGGCGCAGCAGGCCGTTGACCCTATCAGTCTCCCAGGCTTCAGCCTGCCGCAAGGGCAGAACGGCCTGTTCCAGACCAATACCGATCCCGGTCATCGCTACCTGATCGAGACCAATCCGGCGTTCGCCGACCTCAAGCAGTTCGTCAGTTCCGACTACATGCTCGGCCTGCTCGGTTTCGACACCGACGCGGCGCAGAAGCGCCTGGGCGATGGCCTGTATGAGCAGCGCCTGCTCGAACAGGCCGTTGCTGCGCGTACCGGCAAGCGCTACCTCGACGGTTTCACCAACAACGATGCGCAGTTCCGCTACCTGATGGACAACGCCATCGCCAGCAAGGAGGCGCTGAGCCTGTCGGTTGGCGTGGGGCTTTCCGCGTCTCAGGTCGCTGCCCTGACCCACGACATCGTCTGGCTCGAAGAGCGTGAGGTGAACGGCGAGAGGGTGCTGGTGCCAGTGCTGTACCTGGCCCAGGTCGGTGATCGCCTGGCACCCAGCGGTGCCCTGATCCAGGGCCAGGATGTTGCCCTGATCAGCGGCGGCAACCTGAACAACAGCGGCACCTTGCGCGCCAGTGAAAAACTCAGCGTTACCGCTGCCGGCATCGGCAACAGCGGTTTGATGCAGGCGAGCGACCGCCTGCAACTGCTGGCGACCAACAGCATCCGCAACGCCCAGGGCGGCATCATCAATGGTCAGGACGTTTCCCTCATCGCCCTGACGGGCGACATCAGCAACGAGCGCAGCATCAGCCAGCAGAGCCTGAGCGGCAGGGGCTTCAGCCAGTTGACCAGCGTGGTGGACAACGCCGCCGGCATCGAAGCCGGCAATGATCTGCAACTGCTCGCCGGAAAGGATATCCAGAACATCGGCGGCAGCCTCAAGGCCGGCGGCGACGCCAAGCTGAATGCTGGAGGTGATGTGATCATCGCCTCTGCCGCCGAAGAACACGGCAGCATGCGTCAGGACAAGCGTCACTTCTGGAGCACCGCCAGCACCACCCAGCATGGCAGCGATGTGCAGGTGGGCGGCGATCTGGCCGTGACTGCCGAGCAGGACATTGCCGTCGTGGCCAGCACGGTGAAGACGAGCGGCGACGTGCTGCTGGACGCAGGCCGCGACGTGACCATCGCCGCAGCAGCCAACGAGAGCAGCAGCGAGTACCACTACAAGCGCAGTGGCAAGAAGGTCGACAAGGAGAACAGCAGCGTACGCCAGCAGGCGGCGGTGATCGAGGCGGGTGGGGATCTGGATGTTTCGGCTGGGCGTGATCTCAGCCTGGTTGCCAGCCAGCTCAGAGCCGCTAACGACATCGATCTTGATGCCGGGCAGGACGTCAATGTCCTGTCGGGCCGGGACGAAAGCGCTTCCTACTATTTCAAAAGCAAGAAAGGTTCTTTTGGACGTAGCAAGAGCGAACAGCGTGAAAGCTACGACAGCACCAACATCGCCTCGGTGGTCGAGGCGGGCAACGACCTGACGATCAACACCAGCAAGACCGCTGGAGGCGGCCTGAGCATCGATGGTGGTCGTGATGTCACGGTTATCGGCAGTCAGCTCAGCGCTGGTAACGATCTGCTGGTTGGCGCCACTGGCGATGTGGCGATCCTGTCCGGGGTTGAGGAGCATGGCGCCTACAGCAAGAAGACCAAGTCCGGTTTCCTTGGCATGTCGAAGAGCGGCAAGAGCCAGCTCAAGACCAGCGCAACCCAGGTCGCCAGCGAACTGGATGCCAGTAACGATGTGGTGATCGCGGCGGGTAACGATATTCGTCTGCGCGCCAGTACCACTGAGGCAGGTAATGATGTAGAGCTGCGCTCGGGGCTGATCAAGGACACCGGCGATATCAATCTGGTTTCGGCCAATGACACGGCTTACAGCCTGACGGAGCAGTACAGGAAGAAGACGGGGCTGTCGGTTTCTGGCGGTATGTTGTCTGTCTCTTCGGCCAAGAAGGCAGGGCAGGAAGCTCGTAGCAGTACCAGTGTCGGTAGCCATATCGCGGCTGAACGGGATGCCAGCCTGCTGGCCGAGCGTGACATCAACGTGATCGGCAGTTCGGTGAACGCTGGGCGTAACCTCTTGCTCGATGCTGGACGTGACGTCAACGTTGCTGCTGCTCAGAACCAACAGGGGAGTGCCGCATGGGCGCGTGAGCGGCGAACCGGTATCGGTCTGGACAGCGACCGCAACGGTTTCACTGCTTTCGTCGGCAACGACGTGCAGATAGAGAAGGGATTGAACACTCGTCAGACTGCTGCCGCCAGCAGTCTTGAGGCCGGCAACGACCTTGACGTGAGGGCGGGACGGGATGCCAACCTTTCCGGTTCCGACTTCTCAGCCGGGCGCGATATCAACGTGCTCGCTGAGCGCGACATCAACCTGGATGCAGCGACGGAGCGCTCCTTTCAAGAGCAGCAGGAGCTGCACCAGCGTAACGGCCTGACCGTGAATGTCAGCCACAACTTCGGCAACACGGTGGACGCCATCAAGGGAGTTGGCCAGGGCGACAATCTCATCAGCCAAGTCTCTGGTGTTCTCAAGGCCGCTGACGCGGTAACGCAGTTCGTCTCCGGGCCAACCACGGCGAATCACCTTGGCACCACTCGCCAGCAGACCACGACGACCGATGGAGTTCTCGGTAATCGGCCGACGACTATGGATGCGGGTAGAGACGTCAACCTGCAGGCAGGTAATGACATCAATGCCAAGGGGAGCCAGATTCAGGCCGAGCGTGACATCACCATGTCCGGGCGCGACATCACTCTGGATGTTGCTCGTGGTCAGCAGACGAGCACTAGCGAACAAGTCATCAGCCAGAACGGCATCAATAGTGGCACGACTTTCAACAGCGCCAGAACCGGGGTTGGTGGCAGTCACGGCGTTCATCGTGAGGAAGGGACGCAGGGTACAGCACTGGCAACTCAACTCCAGGCAGGGCGTGATATCCACTTGGATGCCAGTCGGGATCTCGAACTGATCGGCACTCGTGCTGAAGCGGGGCGAGATATCAGCCTCGTCGCTGGAAACGACATTGACATTCGTGCCGCGCAGAACGATTCCGAACATGAGATGCGCCGCAAGAGCGGCGGTGGCGAAGTCGGACTTGCTCTGGGTGGTCAGGACTTCATCGCTGTCTATGCCAGCGTCGACATCGGCAAGGGGCGTCTGGATCGTGAAGCAGGAAAACAGCAGGAAGCCTACCTCTATGCCGGCAAGCAACTGAGTTTCGAAAGCGGGCGTGACACCACGGTCGCCGGTGCTCGCCTGGAAGGTCAGGATGTTGTTGGCAAGGTCGGTCGCGACCTGCTGGTCTCCTCGGTGCCGGACACCGGCAAGGTTAGCGGAAAAGAGTTGGACGCAAGTTTGACTGTTAGCGTCGGTCTGTATGGCAGCGTCAGCGTCAGCGGCTCGGTCGGTGTAGGCAAAACCAACGGCTCTACCAACTGGGTGGAGAACCAGACAGGCATCGTCGCCCGTGATCGGCTCGACATTCGTACGGAAAACCACACTCAGCTCGACGGCGCCCTGCTGGTTTCGGACAGCGGCAATCTCAAGCTGGACACCGGTACCCTGGGCTTTCGTGATATCGAGGGACATGACCGCGAGCATGCCTGGTACATCAATGCAGGCGGTACCTACAGTTGGGGCGGTGACGGTGGCTCTGGTGGGCAGCCGGCAGACGGTAATGCCGCCGCAACAGGTGCAGTGGTAGATCCCAGCCAGCAGAACAAGGACGGCTCGAACAACTGGAACCTGAGTGGCTATGACTATCGCAAGGAACGTGAGCAGATCGTGCGGGCCACGGTGGGCGAGGGCGAGATTGTCGTGCGCAGCGATGCAGACACCGGTCGTGACTCGACGGCGGGTCTGAACCGCGATGTCAGCAAGGCTTACGAGGTCACCAAGGACAAGGAAGAGCGGACGGATCTTTATGTCAGCAAGTCGTCGCTTGAGGCGGTGTCGGATCCGGTCGTGACGTTGGAGCAGTGGAAGAATGCCCTGGCGAATTATGATGAAAGTGCGAAGGGCAATCTTGAGATGCTACAGCGACTCTATGCTGGGAGCGCTCAAGCGGCAGAGCATTTATGGAACTCCATCCAGGCACAGCGCGTTGGAATAGACGACCTACCTGATGGTGTTCGGCAAGGGCTGGGTGACCAGGCTGCCTTGGCATTCGCCAAGAACCTGGCGTTGCATGGCCTGGATCCATCCGTCCTCGCTGAACTGGATCCGACCTCGTTGCAAGCGTTGGAGGCTCTTGGCGGTATTGCCCAGGACTTCGACGTGGCGTTCGCCCAGTGCCAGGCGGCGGGACAATGCGCGGTCGGTATCGTCACTGTAGGGCCACTCCAGGTTAACGGTAGCCCTGCGGATGGAGAAGTACCGGCGCTGCTGGTAACAGGCAAAGCGCGAACCTCTGGTGAAAAACTATTCCTCCAGGCCAACGATATTCGGGAGTATGTTGCGGGCCTGCCGACGGAACAGGCGGCACTGGTGATGCTGGGCGTCCAGGCACTGCTGGGGCCAGCGAAGGCTGCGATGGGCGTCGCGAGCGACCTTGCGATAAATTGGTTCTTTGGCGACAAGCTGGCGGAGATGCAGGAGCAGTTGGCGATCAATATTGCCAATCCGTTGGTTACACCGAGCAAGCCAGAGCTGGAGCAGAGCCACGAAGAGGGTAAGGCTGGCTATGAGGCCGGTGAGTCGCAGTACAATGGCGACGCCTACGTGCTGGGTGCTGATTTCTTGCTGTCGACAGTGATGGGGGGAATTGACCTTGGTTCGCTGGGCAAGAAGGTTGGTGGGAAGGCGGTTAGTGTTGCTCCGGATCCAAAAGCGACTGGCGAAGCTGTCACTCAGATCCCCGGCCGAGTACAGTCTCGGATAAATATTGCCAATGGTCGCACGGAAACCACTCCGCTCCGTGATACCGGCAAGCCAGTATCTGCGGGCTTTGATCATGTGCTGAAAGGTCATTTTGACGTAGAAGTCTCCAACTCCCGTTCGGTGTTTACTATCAGCCCAAATGAGTTGAAGGGTGTTCTTCAGAGTAGTTCAGTCGTTAAATCACCAGTTACTGCGTTGCCAGATGGTCAGTTTGTAAGGACTGTTGATACAGGCAGGATCGTTGGCACTACTACGCTGAAAGATGGAGGTCTTCCTACTTCAGTGATAAAGGTATTTACCGATAGGGCTGGCAATTTGATAACTACCTTCCCAGTTAAGGCGGTGAACTGATGCGATCTCTTCCTGTGCATGTGTGGCGTGAGCTTCAGGTGGCTGTGATGCTGCTTAGTGAAAAATCATCACTAAGAGATGTTCTTGTGGTGGTTCTTTCGTGGATTAGGGGTAATTATAAATATTTTACTGTTGAGCCGTTTTCGAGTTACGGGTTCGATGAATTTTCACATGTAAATGAATATTTAATGCCTGTTGATTATTCGTCATTTTCCCCTGGTGATATAGCTCACTTCAAAAAAGTAATTTTGGAGTATCAGGCTAAAGAGGTTGAGTCTATTGCGCGGTTTCTACGCGACACAATGGAGGCATTGATAACTGTCGAAGTTGATAAGCAATGCCCTAGGTGTGAGTCTGATGGGATGCGCGTTTTTATAGGTAGGTATAACGGGCTATTGGCTTATCAGTGTAACGTTTGTGGTCATTCCCATTACATAGATGGGTCTAAAGTAGAGGTTGGTGGTTTAGAGTTTGCGGACGAGGTGAGGTTGCGAAATATTGGCCTGATTTAATGTTCCAAAAGCAACTGCCTCAATTGGAGGGCAAGCAGCTTCTACATTGCCGAAGAATTTCGGCGAGTCAGCAAGTAGGGTGGATAACGCTCTGCTTATCCACCGCTCTTTAAAAGCACAACCGAATGCCTCAGCAGGCCATTATTGATCCTTGATGGTGCTCTTGCCGTTATTCAAATTGTTCATTTGGGACGGTGGTCATTTCGCCCTGGCGCCAGGTTAAAAGGTGGGTGGAGTAATTAAATGAGCAGGGTGATAGTTGAGTTTAAGGTGGGTGAGGAATCTCAGGCTTCTAGGTTTATTGCGCTGCATTGCATAGGCTTGTTGGTTTCGTTTCGCGATAACTATATTCCATTTGGTGATGTGGAATGTTTTTTCTTTCCTCGAATGGTTCGAAATTTGCAAGAGCAAGGGTTGGACGCAAGATTGGTGGAGTTGGTTTGCTTGGGGTGTGATGTTGTGGAGTTGAAGGTGGTTACTAGCGCTGGTGTTGTGACTTGGAGGCCGTAATGTCGGTAAGTTATTATTTGGTCTGTATGCATTGTAAAAGTGGAGTTCTTCTCGGGAA
>Ga0209699_100534_pt1 | contig 17910 bp, 9 predicted proteins | sample SynthPrep_1_END__FD_187204 | JGI IMG/M metagenome (GOLD analysis project Ga0209699, IMG submission 187204) | Synthetic microbial communities from Ohio, USA - SynthPrep_1_END_DS7_MetaG (SPAdes) (version 2) | ecosystem: Engineered > Bioreactor > Aerobic > Activated sludge | place: USA: Ohio...
GTTTCAGCCCACCCTCCTCCGTGCGTTGCAGGCGCTGCAGCAGGGTGTTGCCGTCCGGCTTCTCGATCACCACGACATAGTCGCGGATGTTCTCGGGCACCTGGCCGCCGATATCGAGCCTGGCCACCTGGAGCGGCGCCTTGCTGCTCTGGATCAGCGACTCGAGGCCCTTGCTCGCCGTCCCCGCCTTGCCCAGCAGCTCGCCGCCGTCCTTGAACAGCTTGGCGACGGCCTGGCGGTAGTTCTCCACCTTCGGCTCTGACGCAACGTCGGAGGTGGATTGATCAGCGCCCCGGTCGAAATCGAGTTGGTAGAGCTTGACGCTGTCCTCGGAAGACTGCACGAACGACGCATCCGCCGAGTCAAGTCCGAAGAGCCCCAGAAATGACGAACCGGAACCAGCAGCCAGGTCAGAGGCCTGCCTGAAAATTGAAGCGATATCTCGTCCGCTCGAGAGATCGATCCTGACGAGCTCCAGGCTCTCCTCCTCTGCACGTAGGGGGTGACTCAGGAGTACGGCGACTTCCTGAACCTCGTCCGGCACGCTGGCGTCTTCCTTCAGACGAATAACTACCGCACGCTCATGAATCTTGCTCAGCCCCTCTTGGGTGAGGTTTTCCGCGATTACGTCTGCCGGGGACTTGAGCTGCGGCACGGCCTTGGCTTGCGCATTCGCACCATCACCACCTTGGGTATTGGAGCCCGCAACGCTCTCACCAACCGGGGTATCGGTATGGGTCGAGGAACCATCAGTTGAAGTGGTGCTTGGCGAGGCATCGTCATTTTTCAACTGCAGGCCTGCCTTTCTGGCCTCAAGGTCTACGACTGTCGCCAGGAGTTCCGGCTTGTACAAATAGAAAGCCCCCCTACTGCCCCGCACCAGAATGCCTGCGACATCCTCGGAAAAAGCATCGGTCAGCACGCTGGCAGAGCTGTTTTTGGAGAGCACTTTCGACTCCACCGAGCCATCTTTCCTGATGACGAACATCGCCTCCGCAGCAGACGGCAAGGTAGCGATCTTTTCCTTTGCCCTCTCGCTGACATGCGCGCCAAAATCCTTCAGCGTTGCAACCAGGCTCTCTGGTGTCTTGTCGCTCGCGCCCAAGACAGCAAAGTCGTTCCGCGTGTTGTCGGGTTTGACATGCACGACATCGCCATCTTTCGTCACGAGAGACATGATGCCGATATACGCTTTCTGCTCGGGGTCGAAGCCCCCCACGAGGTCTTTCTTCTCTTCGAACTTGCCTTTCAAGTCACTGCCGCCAGCCTCGACGAAGACATATTCGCCGCCGCTCGCACCTTCATCGTTCTTCTTGTAAGCGATCAGAACTCTGGAATAGTCCTCAGGCTTTATACTTTCCGCATCCTTGATTTCCATCTTGATGTCGGAAAACGCCTTGTTCTTCAAATAGGATTCCGGCAAATAGTTGGCATTGGTCAGTGCAGAAAGCTGACTGCCGCCCCCCAGGTACTCGAATGCGCTCTTGAGTCTTCTGACGGCATCCTGATCGGATGGCACCGGGATGCTGGCCGTCTTGCTCGCCGCATAGGCTTCCGCTTTGTACAAACTGAAAACGCCATTTTTGCTGCGCACCAGAACCGCTGTGACGCCCTCGGTAAATACGCCTTTCAAGGCATCAGCCGAATCGTCTTTCTTGAGAGACCTGGATTGCACCGTATTGTCGCTTTTGAGGATGAACATCCTCTGCGCACCGGACGGAAGCTGCTCCATGGAGTCCAAACCTGGCTCACGGACATACGAGCCAAGCGCTTTCAGACCTGTAACCACCTGTTCTGGCGACTTGCCCTTGACCTTCTCGATGAATGCGTCGTTCCGGGCGCTGTTGGGCTTTACATGAACGATCGAACCATCATCCTTTACAAAGGACACAGAACCAATGGAGGATTTGCCGTCTTTGGTAGCAAACCAACCAACATCGTCCATCGCCTTTTCAAGAACATGCTTTACCTTTACCCCTTCCGCCTTGCCTTTTGCCTCTTTCTTCTCACTTGCCTCTTTCTTCAGATCAATCTCGACAACCTTTATTTTACCGATGCCTCCTTCCGTGACCGCGACCACCGCCTTGGAGAACTGGTCATATTCGGTCTTGACGATGGCGGCCTTCTTGATATCACCGCCGACCTTCTTGAGCTTGCCCTGCAAGTGATAGGCACGATAAAGGGAAGGCATGCTGCCTAATTCACCACTGTTACCGACCTCGTTCAATTTTTCCTTGAGCTTCTTGACTGCCGTTTCGGCCGTTTCTCCATTTTTCTTGCTCTCTTCCGTTCTCGACTCAGCGGCGTGAACGAAGCTCGCAAGACCACTTGCCGCGACGATCAGCGGAACCGATGCCACCCCACCCAGACCGACACAGATCGATAAACCCAGATTACGGGCGGTAGCGTTCTTGCTCTTTTTCATGTCCCAAAGCCCTATGAAAGTTAAATATGAAGGCTTTGGTAAAATGCCAATCTGACACTGAATGAAGACTGAACATCGATACACCCCTTTCAGGCGCCCAATCGAAATCCAGATGCCCCATGACCAGAACAACGGCATTCATCCAGAAATTTCAGGGTGCGTGAGGTAAAGCGAGTCAGGATGAACGGCCAGGGCTCCGTTTGGAGAACGTTTGCCTGGCAACTGGCTCGCCAATTCAGGGAGCCACCGGGCAGACGCCCGCAGTGCAAGGACAGCGAATAGCTGCAACCCATGGCACAGGGCCGCATACTTGCGGCTTTTCTGCCTTTGGAGTTTCCCATGAATCATGTCAGCGGCTGGCTCCTCGCCCTGCCCTTCCTGGCCGGCGCGGTGCTGCCTCTGCAGGCCGGCATCAACGGCCAACTCGCCCGTCACCTGTCCAGCGTCTTCGCAGCAGCGCTGATATCCTTCGCCGTCGGCAGCCTGGCGCTGCTGCTGATGACCCTGAGCCAGCGTGAGATGCCTGGTCTCGGCGCGCTCAAGGAGCTGACCTGGTGGCACTGGAGCGGTGGCCTGCTCGGCGCCTTCTTCATCGCCACGGCCGCCTTCGCCGGCCCGCGCGTGGGCGCACTGCTGTTCATGGTGCTGGTGATCGCCGGACAGTTGGCCATGGCCATCACTCTCGATCACTTCGGCTGGGCCGGCTTTCGCGAATCGCCGATCACTGCGGGCAAGGTCGCGGGCCTGGCGCTGATCGTCGCGGGCATCTGGTTGATCCGCCGGGGCTGACCAACGGCAGGCAAATACTGGCAAAGCGATAGCTCACATGCTCGCAAAGACGCTATGCTCGGAACAGCAGTCTTTGTGATCACAAAAGCCTCCCGGAGAAGGTGCTGACGTTACCTGCGACGGCCATGAGGTCGTCCGTCGGGGATGCCAGGCCATAAAAGATGACCGACGCCGAAGTACCGCGCCAGCCCACCACCTTTGCCCTGTGGCGCGAGGTGGACGACACTCGTATCCGCACCCGACTGGGTGGTTTCTTCTACCTGCTCGCCTGGCTGCTGACCTGGGGCTTCAGCGCGGCGCCTGGCAGTCTTGTCATCAGCGGGCTTTTTGGCACCGCACTGTTCGCGGCGCTGCTGGCGGCGCGCCTGCTGCACCGCCCCGCCGGGCTGGAAACCCCTCGACAACTGCAACGCTGGCTGAACCATCACTGGGGGCTGATCCTGCTCACCGCCCTGTGCTGGGGCCAGGCTCACGCGCTGGCGTTGCATCGCGACGAATACAATGATTCGGAAATGATCGCCACCCTGGCCACGGTGGCCTTCAGCACAGCGGTGACCTTCAACTTCGCCATGCGCCGCCAGCGTGCGCTGCTGGCACTGGCACTGCTCTATCTGCCGGGGCTGGCGGTCATGGCGCTGGACTGGCAGAACCGCCATGCCATGCTGATCACGCTGACCTGCTACCTGGGGTATCTGGTGCTGGTGCTGGGCCGCAATCACCGCGAATACCGCGCCACACTGGAGCTGGAGCTGAAGCTGCTGGAACAGCAACGTCAGTTCGATGTGCTCAGCCGCACCGACAGCCTGACCCAGTTGGGCAACCGTTATCAGTTCAACAACCTGTTTCCCAGCCTGGTGGCCCATGCACAGCGCCTGGGCGAACCGTTGTCGCTGGTGCTGCTGGATATCGATTTCTTCAAGAAGGTCAACGACGAACATGGCCACGCTGGCGGCGATGCCTGTCTCAGTGCCTTCGCCGAACGAATGCGCCGGGTATTCCGCCGTGACGGCGATGCCCTGCTGCGCCTCGGCGGCGAGGAATTCGGCGTGCTGCTGCCCGGCACGACCCTGGCTCAGGCCTGGGATCTGGCGGAGCGCTTTCGCCAGGAGCTGGATGAGGAGGGCCTGTTGCTGGCCGAACAACGCCTGAAGCTGACCACCAGCCTGGGCATCGGTAGCTTCGACAGCCGTCATGACAGCGACGCCGACGCCTTCTTCAAGCGCGTCGACAGCGCGCTGTACCGAGCCAAGCGCGAAGGCCGCAATCGCCTGGTCGCGGCCGATCACTGACACTCCCGCCAACTTGAGATCGCGCGCGGGGTTTGGGTAGGGTGCGCCGCGCGCACCGGCAAGTCGGCAGCGATAAGCGGTGCGCACCCTACCGGGACAGCATCCCGGCTAGAGCCTGAACTTGCCCATCTGCCCGGCCAGGTCATCGGCCAGGCGGCTGAGGGTCTGACAGTCCTCGCGGCAGGCGCGTACTTCCCCGGCCGTGGCGTGCGCCAGATCGGCGATACCCTGGACGTTGCGATTGATCTCTTCGGTTACCGAGCTCTGCTCTTCGGTGGCCGCCGCCACCTGGGTGTTCATGTCGCTGATACGCTCGACCTGCCCGGTGATCGCGCCGAGCGACTGCCCGGTACGCTGGCTGGACTCGACGCCGGTGCGGGTGGCCGACTGGCCCGCGTGCATGGAGCTGACCGCGTTTTCCGCGCCCTGCTTGAGGCGCTGGATCATCTGCTGGATCTCGTCGGTGGACGCCTGAGTACGGCTGGCCAGCGTGCGCACTTCGTCGGCCACCACGGCGAAACCACGGCCCATCTCGCCGGCCCGCGCCGCCTCGATGGCGGCGTTGAGTGCCAACAGGTTGGTCTGCTCGGAAATCCCGCGAATCACCGCCAGCACCTGATCGATGGACGCCACCTGCTCGGCCAGCTCGCTCACCGCCGTGGCCGCGCTGCCGATATCGGCAGACATGCGTTCGATATGGGCGACGGACTGCTCGACCACCTGACGTGCACTCTGCGCCTCCTCGCGCGCACTGTGCGAGGACTGCGCCGCGTTGCTGGCGTTGCGTGCGATCTCCTGCACGGTCAGCCCCATCTCGTGCACGGCGGTGGCGACCATGTCGGTCATTTCCTGCTGCTGGCCGGCGCGCCCGGCGGTGTTGTCCACCACTTGCGCCACCTGAGCGACCGCCGTGCGCAGGCGCTCACTGGTGGCCAGCACCTCACCGATCAGTTCACGCTGACTACCGAGAAAACGGTTGAAACCACGGGCCAGATCACCCAGTTCGTCTGCACGCGACTCATCCAGACGCCGCGTCAGGTCACCCCCGCCGCCACCGATTTCCACCAGTGCCTGAGTCACCTGGCGGATCGGCCGCACCAGGCCGCGCGCCAGCAACACCACCAGACCGAGGAACAGCAGCGCCACGCCGAGGCCGGTCAGGCTGGTCAGCCACAGCGCCTGCCGGGCTTGGGCATAGATCTCCGCCTCCGGCACTTCGCTGACCAGCAACCAGTCGAGGCTGGCGAACTTCTGCGCCACGGCGAGAAAGCGCTCGCCCTCGCGCTCGAAGCGCACCGCGCGGCTCTCGCCAGCCAGTACCTGGCGGCTGGCATCGGTGCCGAACAGTTCGGCGAGCCTGCCGCTGCCACTCAGTTCGGAACGAGGATGCACCTTGACACTGCCCTGGCCGTCGACGAGGAACACCTGACCACGCTCACCGAAGCGAAACTCGCTGATCATCTTCGACATGTCCGCCAGGTTGTAGCCCAGGCCGGCCACGCCGAGGGTCTTGCCGTTCTGCGTGATGCGCTGGTTGATGAACAGCGTGGGCAGGCGGGTGGTCTTGTCGATGTCGATCTCCAGCACCCGGTCGCGGTCGCTGTCGATCAGGCGATAGAACCACTGGTTCTCCGTCTGGCTGCGGTCGAGGGTGCGCATCAGCCCCTCGCCCGTGGTGTAGTTGCCACTGGCGAGGGCGACGATGGAGGTGGTCATGGCGTTCTGCTGGGCACGTACGCCTTCGAGGTAGCGGGCGAACTCATCGCGCCGCGCCGCATCCTCACCCGCGGCGAGCCAATCCTGCACCAGGCTGTTCTCGGCAATCGAGGCATTGGCCGTGATCGGCGCGGTCAGCACCCGTTCCAGGTCGTTGCGGATGGCCAACACACGCGCCGGTAGCGCCTCCTCGATCAGATAACGCTCGGTCAGGCGATCGACCACGGCGGAGTAGATACCGACGACGATCAGGATGCTGGCGAGCAGGGCCGCGCCCATGCTGAGGATCAATTGCCACTGAATGCTGCGTTGCCAGAGGCGCATGGGGGGCTTCTCCTGATGGTGGTGTGGAGTTTGGCCAAGCAATTGGATACAAAAATGTACACAAATTGCAAATCAATTGCCGATAGCTGTCATATCGGCGACTCATGACCAAGCTTGATCACCACCCGGCAATCTCCCCGCAGACCTCGGGCGAGACCGCAGAGCAGAGCGTTTGCGGTCTCCAGCGTTTCGTTCAGGGCAGCACGCTGAAGTCCAGACGAGCGGTCTGCCCCCCCTCGTCGAGCACACTGAGCTGATGGCGGCCGCTGTCGAAGGCATGGCTGAACGGCGTGTCCGCGGCACTGTCGCCAATCGGCCGGCCATCGAGAAACCACCAGCGCCGACCACTGCCACCGAGGGTCGCCAGGCTCAGGCGTAGCGGCTCGGCGTTGCCTTGCGGACGGCGCAGCCGATCCCCCTGGCGGACGCCGACGATGGACAGCGGCGCCGCCTGTGCCTGCACGCTGGGCGGGCATTGCGTATCGGCAGCCGGCAGGCGCGCGACACGACGCTCCCGGCGCGCCAGCCAGGGCTCCAGCGGCGCCGGCCACAGCGCCAGCTCGCGGGGCTCGGCGCCCGCGCAGGTGGCCGCGACGCGCAGGCCCGCTGCATTGACCCAGTAACGCTCACGCAGACCGTTGCCCAGCGGCTGATCCGACGCCAGCAGGGTGGGTGGCGTGGTGCCCTCCAGCGTCCAGGCGAAGCGCTGGCGGCGACAGTTGGGGTCGCTGCGTTCCATCGGCTGTCCCAGGGGCCAGCAGATGGCGGCGACCCCCACCTCAGGCGGCTGCGGATCGGCCGGCGCCGTCACGCCACGCTGGCTGTCGCGTGCCACCAGCAAGTCGTGTACCTGCAACAGCAGAGGGGCCGCCGAAGCCAGGCCGAACTGCCCGGGTACCGGCGTGCCGTCCGGACGTCCGATCCAGATGCCGATCAGGTGGCGCGGGCCGACGCCGATGGCCCAGGCATCGCGAAAGCCATAGCTGGTACCGGTCTTCCAGGCCAGGCTGGGACGCTGGGCCAGCTGCGCGCGCGGGTCGCGATCCGGCCGCGCCTGGCCGCTGAGAATGCGCCGGATGATCCAGGCTGCGCCCGGCGACAACAGGCGTCGCTCACGCAGTTCATCCGTCGGTTGCAAGCGTGGCCGCGCCGCCAGACCGCCACGAGCGAAGGCGCTGTAGCCTCCGACCAGTGACTCCAGACGAGCACCGCCGCCACCGAGGATCATCGCCAGGTTGGGTTCGGCCAGCGCCGGCAGGCGGATCGGCACACCGGCGCTGCGCAACTCGCCGGCAAAGCGTTTCGGCCCGTAGGCTTCGAGCAGTTGCACGGCCGGCAGGTTGAGCGACGTGGCCAGGGCTTCGCTGGCCGACACCGGACCGATGAAACCGGCGGCGAAGTTGCCGGGGCGGTAATCACCGTAATGCCGGGGTACGTCCTGCAACAGCGATTCGGAATGGATCAGTCCGGCGTCCAGCGCCATGCCGTAGAGAAAGGGCTTGAGCGTCGAACCGGGCGAACGCAGGGCGCGCACCATGTCGACGTGGCCGAAGCGCGCTGTGTCACTGATGTCCACGGAGCCCAGGTAGGCGCGCACCGCCATGCTCTCGTGCTCGACCACCAGGATCGCGGCGGAGGTACGCTCGGGCAGCCGCGCACGCCACCCCATCAGCAGGTCTTCCAGACGCAGTTGCAGGCTGGCATCGAGCGTGGTTCGAATCAGCGGCGGGCTGCCGCCACGATTCAGTCGCCGCGCCAGCAGTGGCGCCAGGCTCGGCTCGCGACGCGGGGCGAGAAACACCGGTTCCTCCAGGGCTTCATCCACCTGCTCCTGCGGCCACACCTGGAACTCGGCCAGGCGTCGCAGCACCTTGTCGCGGGCGGCCTGGGCCCGTTCGGGGTGGCGATCCGGGCGCAGCCGGCTGGGCGCCTGGGGCAACACGGCAAGCAGCGCGGCTTCGGCGCGGGTGAGCTGGCTCGGTGGCTTGCCCAGGTAACTCCAGCTCGCGGCAGCCACGCCTTGCAGGGTGCCGCCGAAGGGCGCGCGATTGAGATACAGGGCGAGAATCTCGTCCTTGGACAGGTGCCACTCCAGCTGCGCGGTACGCCACAACTGCTTGAGCTTGCCCGGCAGGTCGCGACCATGCGGATCGAGCAGCCGCGCCACCTGCATCGACAGCGTGCTGCCACCGGACACCACGCGCCCGCCGGTGAGGTTCTGCCAGGCGGCGCGCCCCAGTGCCAGCGGGTTCACCCCCGGATGCTGGCGAAACCAGCGATCCTCGTAGGTCAACAGCGCTTCGAGGTAATAGGGCGAGACCTCGTCCGTACCGACCGGATAACGCCACACGCCGTCACGATCGGCGAAACGCCACAATGGCGTGCCGTCCTCGGCCAGCACCACCCGGGCCAGATCATCCTCGGGCAGTGGTAACGGAAACAACAGGTCGGCGAGCCAGAGCAACCCCAAGGGCAACAGCAGGACAAGCAACCAGCGGCGTAGCCGGCGGGGCAGAAAACGAACGTACGCGACTCGGCCCAGCCACTGGCGAATAGTCATCAACTAACCGATTTACCCATAAGTGCCAGCAACTCCATCATGCGTGAATCGCCCATGAGCCGTGCGGACATCTGCTGGCACAGCGACTCGCTGGAGCTCTTGTCGAGGATGGTCGCCTGGTAATGCTCTTCCAGGCTCTGAATACCATTGTCCGCGAGGACTCCCTGGTAGTGTTGCTGAAGCCGGATGGAATACTCGGCGCGATCCTCCGCGGAGGCAGCCCAGGCCTGAGGGTATTTCTGGGAGAACCAGTCGCCCCTCGCCCCCGATTGATTGGGCAACTCGAAACTGTAGTCCGCCATCCATTGCGGAATCTGATACATCTCCAGCGGATAATTACCACCTGCCCGGGAGCCAGGCACCTTGTTCTCGGCCGAGGCGATCTGCCGCCCCGCCGTGGAAATGCTCACCTGCTCGCCGGCAGGCGTACTCGCGGCGCTGCGGCTCTCCTCGGTGCGCACGGTTTTACTCGTGTAGGTGGTGCCCAGCACGGATTGGGTAGGGTTGATCTGCATGGTTCACTCCTTTGCTCGATGCGTTGTGTTGTCCGTTCGAGCAAGAATCAAACCAACCAGAAAGCTCAGGAAATACGCGGGTCTGGCGCTCACTTGCCGGCAAAGTTCTGCCTTTGCCGGCAATCTGCGTGCGCCGCTTACCGCTCCCTCACCACCATGTCCTCCGGCGTACTGCCCAGCGCCTGCCAGCTCGGCCGGTACATGGACTCGACCTGGGGTGGCGGCACGCGGTAACGGCCAGGTGTCACCGCACGGGCCAGGTACAGCAGGTGGGTGGTCTCGTAGCTTTCCACGTCCACGGCTGCCACGTAACGGTCGCCACGATACTCCTGGTGCTTGATCCGTGCGTTCTGCATGGCACGACTCCATTCCTTGACGTTACCGCCGGCGTCATCGAGGCTCGCCGCGCTCTGTGCCAGGTTCTGGTTCTCCAGCTCCAGGCCGGCCGGCAGCAGATCCACCACCAGCGCATCCGGTACACGCTGCTTGGCCCGGATGGCCAGGTGCACCAGCACCAGTTCGCCGCTGTCCAGGCGCTGCAGGTCGAGCGGACGACCATCCATGCCGAGGTATTCGCGCTCGATGCCGAGGTTCTCGCCACCGGCACGCGGTGCCTGGCTCGGATAGCCGGAGAGGGTCAGTTGCTGGTACAGGGTGACGCTGCCGGCATTGCTCACGTTCAGCGGCTCGGCCAGTTCGGCGCGCTCCAGCTTGATGCCAGGCTGCTGGTTGCTCAGGTCGAACTGGAAGGCACCACTGGCCAGCTTGGCGCTCCAGGCCTGCTCGGGCTTGCCGAGAATGCCGCGCCCGGCGAGGAACAGCGCGTTGCGCTCCTGAGTCGACAACCAGTTCTGCCCTGCCAGTTCGTCGGCCAGGTCGAACAGCCGCTGTTCACGCTGCCCGGCTGCCAGGTCGTGCTCTTCCAGTACGGCGAGGATCAGCGCCTGATCGCGCAGCGGGCTGCCGTAGTCGGCCATCCAGCGTTCGCCGTCACGCGGCAGGATCAGCCCCTGGTTCAGCGCCTGCTCGGCACGCGGGGCATCGCCCATGAGCTTCAGGGCGGCGGCCAGTTGCACCAGCGGCAGGCCGGAACGAGCGTCGCTGCGACGGTCGAACAGGCTGCGCAGTGCGCCCAGCGGCGCCTGCTGGCTGCGCGCCAGAACGTAACCGGCGTAGGCCTGCACGGCAAAGCGGGTGTGGGCGAAGTCCTGGCTGTAGCTGGCCTCGATCAGGCTGCTCTGCTGCAGGTAGCGCAGCAGGCGGTCGTTGGCCTTTTTCAGCGCCTCGGCCGGTACACCGAAGCCCTGCTCACGAGCACGCAGGAGGAAGTCGGTGACATAGGCGGTCAACCAGTATTCCTCTTCGCTCTCGGCACTCCACAGGCCGAAACCACCATTGTGTCGCTGCATGCCGAGCAGGCGCTCGATCCCCAGTTCGATGCTGCCCCGCCGCTGCTCGTCCGGCTCGCCTTCCAGGCCGAGGCGTTTGAGGCTGGCAGCATCGGCGTAGAGCGACGGGTACAGGCCGCTGGTGGTCTGCTCCAGGCAGCCGTAAGGGTAGGCCCGCAGTGCGCGAATCTGCTCGCCGAGGTTGAGCGGTGGGCGACTCGACAGTGCCAGCACGGCCTCCAGACCGGCAGGCTCGAACTGGTTCAGGGTGCCAGGCGGCATGCTCCAGGGCTCACCGTCGTTCAGCACCGCGCGGAAGTGTTGCAACTGCGCCGGGTAGGCAGGACGCACACCCAGTGTCCACTCGCGGCTGAAATCACCCAGCTCTTCGTTGGGCAATGCCAGGCCCTGCACCTCGACATGGATGCGCCCCTGGCCCAGGCCACCTTCGGCCCGCACCGGAATGCGCAGGGTGGTGCGCTCGCCATCCTTGAGGTTGATCGGCGATTCACCGTTGCCAAGCAGGCGCAGTTGGCCTTCGACGCCCAGTTGCACGTCCAGCTTCTGCTCGCTGCCGGACAGGTTGGTCAGATCCAGCGCCAGGGTGGTCTCGTCGCCTCCGGCGAGAAAGCGCGGCATCGACAGTTCGGCGATCAGCGGCGCAGCCACCACGGTCTTGGCCTCGGCCACACCGAAGCGCTCGTCGCTCCAGGCTTGCGCCATCAGACGCAGCTCGCCGTTGAAGTCGGGGATATCCAGGCTGACTTCGCCTTCACCCTTGTCGTCGAGCTTCAGCGCATCGCTTTGCAGCGCGACGATCAGCACGCTGGTATCCGGACGTTTGCCACCGGCCGCCAGACCGGCGTCACCGCCGAAGGCCAGGCTGGCGACCCGCCCCTGGGCTTCGATCAGCTGGCCGTAGATGTCCATCTGATCCGCGCCATAAGCCTTGCGCCCGAAGAAGTTGGCGAACGGATCAGGCGTGGCATAGCCGGTGATGTTGAGAATGCCCACATCGACCGCGGCGACCAGCACCCGCACCTGCTCGGGAATGCTGCCGTCGGCATTGCGTGCGCTGACCTTGACCTTCAGCGGCTGCTTGGGCCGCATCTTCTCGGGTGCCTGGAGGCTGACGGCCAGTTTGCGCGGTGCGCGATCCAGCGGCAGGTGCAGCAGACCGACGGCGCGTTTCGGGGTGACCTGCGCCTTGCGCTCGCCGGGACGAACCACCAGAGCGCTGAGGTAGAGGTCGTGACGTGCCCACTGCTTGTCGATGGGCAGCTCGAAGGTCTTGCCTTCGGCCGGCACGCTGATTTCCTGCCACCACAGCGGTCCCTCGCTGGACTCGACCAGCAGGTAGCCGTTGCCGGCGGCCGGCGGGGTGACGGTGATCCTGGCCACGTCGCCTTCGGCATAGGCGGGCTTGTCCAGCGCCAGCTTGACCTGATCCGGGCGCACTGCGCCGCCGTCGGCGTTGTCCTGCCAGCGATAGCCGGCCCAGAAGCGCAGGCTGCTGATCAGACCGGTCTGGTTGTCCACCACCTCGACCCGATACGGGCCCCACTCCACCGGGAAGCTGACCTTGGCGGTACCACCGGCGGCGACCTTCAGTGGCTCGTCGCTGAGGGTGAGGAATTTCTCGTTGTAGTTGTGGCGCCAGCCTTCACCGTCGGAGAAGGTCCAGAAGTAGTCACGGCGCTCGCGCACCAGGCGCACGTTGAGGTTGTCGGCGGCCAGCTTGTTGCCGGCGGCGTCGGCGACGAGGATTTCGAACTCGGCCAGGCTGTCGGCGTCGACCTCCTCACCCTCGAACAGACCACGCACGCCCGGCAGACGCTCGGCCGGCCAGACCGGCTGGACGAGGCGACGGGTGATCGGCCGGCCACCGGACTCCTGCAGGCTGGCCTGGAGGATCAGGCGCAGCGGCGAGCGGGCGTCGCTCCAGCGGTTCTCCGGGCTGAGCACGGCGCGTCCCTGGTCGTCGAGGTTCTGCTCGTCGAGTTCCTGATCCTGGCTCAGCTCGGCTTCGGTAATGTCACCGAACTGATACCCCGGCAGACTCGCCACCGCCTCGCGCAGGGGGCGCACGTAGAGCTGCCCGGACAGGCGATTGCCTGCGGCCGGTGCGCCGTAGAGGTAACGCCCGGTGATGTCGAACTGCGGGTCGTCGCTGGGGGCGTATGGCTGATCCTGGCCCTTGATCTCCAGCGCCAGGCGCTCGGGCAGGAAGTCCTCGACGAGGAATTCGTAGACCTGCGGACTGCCGTCGCCGAGGTCGAGCAACAGTTGCCAGCGCCCGGTCGGTGCTTCTTCGGCCAGTTGCAACTGGTACTGATAGAGGCCGTCGTCATCGGCGTTCCAGACGAACTTGCGACTGACCTGTTCGTCCGGACGACGCACCTCCACGCTCACCGGCTGGGCCTTGACCGGCTTGCCGTCGGCATCGCGCAGCAGGCCGTTGAGCAGTACGGTTTCGCCCGGGCGGTACAGGTCACGCGGGCCGAACACGAAGAATTGCAGGGCATGTGCCTTCGGCCCGGTGATGTCGAACTCGGCCAGATCCAGACCCGGCGCATTCAGGCGCAGCAGGCTGGTCTGCTCGTTCTGCCTGGCCAGCAGCACCTGGGCCTTCTCCGGCAACGGCAACTGGGCATGGCCATCGGAGTCGGTCTTGCCTTCGGCCAGCAGCGCACCATCGCCGTCGAGCAGTTCCAGTTGCACGCCGGACTGCGCCTTGCCCCCCTCCAGCGCCTGGGTGAAGACATCGAGACGGTCACGGTAGCGGTGCGCGGACAGACCGATATCGCTCAGGCTGAACAGCGTCGCCGGCTGCGAGTAGCTGTAGCTGCCGGCTTCACGCATGACGGCCAGGTAGACCCCCGGCTGCTTGAACGGCTCCAGGCCGGCAATCGGCAGCAGCAGGGTTTCGCGGGTGTTGCGCGCCGGGTTGAGATCGAAGCGGCCGCCGTAGACCAGGTCGGCCATCGGCAGCAGCTCGCGCGCCTCCCAGGTGTCCAGGTTGCTGGCACGGCCCCAGCGCGACAGGAAGCCCGGCAGCGCCTCGGGCTTGATGCGGAAGAACTCGACATTGACCTTGTCGACGTTCAGGGCGATCACCGGCAGGCCCTCGGCCAGGCGGGTCGGCAGCAGCGAACCACGGCTGGCGAAACCGACGCTGGCCTGCAGGTCACGGGTTTCGAAGCGACTGACGTGTTCGGCAGCCAGCTTGCCGCCATTGATCGATTTCAGGCCGGCGTCGATGGTCAGCACCAGCTTGCGCTGCGGTTCCAGATGGCGCAGACGCAATTCGCTGAGGTTGTCGGTCAGCTCCCAGGCCCCGTCGACCTTGCCGTCCTTGCTGTCGACCAGGTGCAGACGCTCGGCGAAGCGCTGATCGGGGTCGAGCGGAATGGAAAAGGTCACCGACAGTGCACTGGCACCATCGAGCTGGACTTCCGAAACGTCCACCACTTCCAGCTCACGACCGGCATAACGCTTGGCCAGCGCGTCGCGGTCGACCGCCGGCTTGGCCGCCTGTTGCTGCTGCGCGGCAGGCTGGCCACTGGTCACGGTGGCAGGCGGTTGGGAGGAATCACAGGCACTGAGCAGCGTCAGTACCAAGGCCAGAAGCAGTCCTTTGTTCGGCATTGCGGGCTCCGGAGAGTAGGGGCGCGAGGGCCGATACTATAGCCGAGACACCCAGGCGCGGACGAGACGAGACGACGAATTCCGCCAAGCTGCGCACACTCCGCCGCGTGCCTATAATCGGCGTTTTGCCGGAAGCCCGAGATGTCCGCCCTGTTCGACGCCTGGCGCCACGCGCCGACCCAGAGAAAGGTCTGGGCCCTGGCCGCACCGATGATCCTCTCCAACCTCTCGGTGCCCATGGTGGCTCTGGTCGATACCGCCGTGGTCGGCCATCTGCCGCACGCCCATCAACTGGCCGCCGTGGCGGTAGGCGGCAGCCTGTATACGCTGCTGACCTGGGCCATGGGCTTTCTGCGCATGGGCAGCACCGGGTTCGCCGCTCAGGCAGCCGGACGTGGTGACGGTGGCGCCTTGCGCCAGGTTCTGTTGCAGGGGCTGAGCCTGGGCGTGCTGCTGGCACTGCTGCTCGGCCTGCTGGCCCTGCCACTCAGTGGCGCTGCCTTGAGCCTGATGCAGCCCTCGGCCGAACTGGACAGCCTGGCCCGCGAATTCTTCCAGATTCGGCTGTTCGGCCTGCCGGCGACACTGGCCAGCTATGCACTGATCGGCTGGTTGCTGGGCACGCAGAGCGCACGCGGCCCGCTGGCCATACTGCTGACCATCAACCTGATCAACGTCAGCCTCGACCTGCTGTTCGTCTTCGGCCTGGAATGGGGCGTGACCGGCGTGGCCTGGGCCGCCGTGATCGCCGAATGGAGCGGTGCCCTGCTCGGCCTGTGGCTGACCCGTGGGGCACTGCGCCGCCACCCTGGCCAGCTCGACCCCGGTGCACTGAAGCGTTGGGTCAACTGGCGGCCATTGCTGACGGTCAATCGCGATATCTTCATCCGCACCCTGGCGCTGCAACTGGTGTTCTTCCTGATCACCGTGCAGGGCACGCGCCTGGGCGATGCCACGGTGGCCGCCAATGCACTGCTGCTCAATGGGCTGACCCTCACCGCCTATGCACTGGACGGCCTGGCGCATGCCGTGGAGGCGCTGTGCGGCCACGCGCTTGGCGCCCGTGACCGCGATGCCCTGCGCCGTTCCCTGCTGGTCGCCGGCAGTTGGTCGTTGTTGGCCAGTGCCGGTTTCGCGCTGTTCTTCCTGTTCGGCGGACACGCCTTCGTCAGCCTGCTCACCGACATTGCCGAGGTACGCGAACTGGCCCTGAATTTCCTGCCCTACCTGGCCGTGCTGCCGCTGCTGGCGGTATGGAGCTACCTGCTCGACGGCCTGTTCATCGGCGCCACGCGCGCACGCGAAATGCGCGATGCCATGCTCATCGCTCTGGCACTGGCATTGCCACTGGCGTGGATGCTGCAGGATCTGGGCAACCATGGGCTGTGGTTGGCATTTCTGACGTTCATGGGGCTGCGAAGCCTGGTATTGGCTGGCTATGCTTGGCAGTTGAGTCGCCGAGACCTGTGGTTCCCACCGTCAGTATCAGGAGATATCGCCCATGCTCAGCGTCCCGCAGCCCACTAGCGAAGCCCAGCGCCAACAGGCCCTGGACAGTCTGGAACTGCTCGACACGCCGGCCGACCCCTATCTCGACGCCCTGACCCGCCTGGCCCACGATCTGTTCGGGGTGAAGACCGCCCTGATCACGCTGGTCGACCACGACCGCCAGTGGTTCAAGAGCCGCCAGGGGCTGGACGTCGCCGAGACACCGCGCAGCCTGTCCTATTGTTCGCACGCGGTGCTGCAGGACGAGCCGCTGTTCATCGACGACAGCCATGTCGATGTGCGCTTCGCCGGTACCGAACTGGCCCTGCGCAACCCGGGTGCACGCTTCTACGCCGGCTGGCCTCTGCATGACGCCAACGGCATCCCGCTGGGCACCTTCTGCCTGGCCGATCCCGAAGCGCGTCAACTGGACGAACGCGAGAAAGGCCAACTGCGCGACCTGGCCTATCTGGCAGAAGGCTATCTGCACCTGCGGATCAGCTCGCGGCAGGCCGATGACCTGCGTGAGGCCCTCGGCCGCGAGCAGCGCAAGGGCATGCTCGACCCGCTCACGCAGCTGTGGAACCGCGCCGGCCTAATGCATTTTCTGCCGCTGGAACAGGCAAGCGCCGAGCGTCACGGCCTGCGCCTGGGGCTGATCTACTGCGACCTCGATCATTTCAAGAAGGTCAACGATCAGCATGGCCACGACGGCGGTGATCACGTGCTGTGGGAAAGTGCTCGGCGCATGAGTGCAGCGGTAAGGCCGCAGGACGTGGTGACGCGAAATGGTGGCGAGGAGTTTGTCATCCTCACCCAGGTGCATGACGGCCAGGAGTTGCTGCAGATTGCCGAACGTATCCGTCTTGCCATCTGCGAACGGCCCATCGAACTCGAACAGGCCCGGTTGCAGCAGACCGCAAGCCTCGGCTGTACCCTGCTGGAAACGGGCGAAAGCAGCGCCATGGCGCTCAAGCGTGCCGATCAGGCACTGTACCGGGCCAAGCACGGCGGGCGTAACCGCAGTGAGCTGGCTGACTGACACGAGGGATCCCGCATGGCCTCCGCTATCGTCGCTTACCTGCACTACCTGTCGATCTTCGTGTTGTTCGCCCTGCTCGGCATCGAGCACGTGCAGTTCAAGGCGCCGCTGGATTCTGCCCGGGCGCGCAGCCTGATGATCACCGACATCGCCTACGGCATCTGCGCCGGCCTGGTACTGCTGACCGGGCTCGCGCGCGTGCTGTGGTTCGGCAAGGGCAGCGCCTATTACCTCGGCAACGGCCTGTTCCACGCCAAGGTCGGGCTGTTCGTCCTGGCAGCACTGCTGTCGATCCTGCCGACCTGGGTGTTCCTTGGCTGGCGCAAGACCATTCAAGCCGGCCAGGTGCCCACGCCGAGCGCCAGCCAGGTGAAACGGGTGACCTGGGCCATCCGCCTGCAACTGCTGCTGTTGCTGGTGATCCCGCTGCTGGCCGTGCTGATGGCGCGCGGCCATGGGGTGATTGGCTAGAGCGTTAGCGAGAGGGGCGTTGGCCGCGACAAACGCAGCCCCGTAGCCCGGATGCAATCCGGGCTACGGGGCGTTTCTCTCGCGACTACGAAGACAGGTAGGACGAGCGGGTCAGGCCCAGACGCAGCGCGTCGAGGAACTGCGTGCGCTCGCGGGCACTGATGCGCGCGCTGGCCACCTTGTCGCGGTAGTGGGTCATCAGCTCCTCGGGCGACAGGTGCACGTAGCGCAGCATGTCCTCGATGGTGTCGTGGG
>Ga0209699_100535_pt1 | contig 17885 bp, 16 predicted proteins | sample SynthPrep_1_END__FD_187204 | JGI IMG/M metagenome (GOLD analysis project Ga0209699, IMG submission 187204) | Synthetic microbial communities from Ohio, USA - SynthPrep_1_END_DS7_MetaG (SPAdes) (version 2) | ecosystem: Engineered > Bioreactor > Aerobic > Activated sludge | place: USA: Ohio...
ACGCTCGAATGCCCGGCCTGAGCCGGGCATTCGAGCGTGGCGTGTACGTTATTAGTACAGGCGAACGCTGCGGCGCTGCTCGCGCTGCACTTTCTTGGCGTGACGCTTGACGGCGGCAGCGGCCTTGCGCTTACGCTCAGCGGTCGGCTTTTCGTAGAATTCGCGGCTGCGAACTTCAGCCAGTACACCGGCTTTTTCGCAGGAGCGCTTGAAACGACGCAGGGCTACGTCGAAGGGTTCGTTCTCTTTAACTTTGACGGCTGGCATCCAGGTCGTACCTATCTTTAATTACCGGTTTCAACGCGTGCCCGGCAGGTGGCTCGGGATGCGTCGGTTTTCAAGGGTTGCGGATGTTACCGCCTCGTCGCGCGGAATGCAAAGCCCTTAGGTCGAAAAGCGCTGGTCGCTCCGCCGGGCGGCGCTTATCATGCGCGCCTTCGTTCTATGCGGCAAACCAAGGCTTAAGCTCCATGCTCGTACTGGGATTGGAAACCTCCTGCGATGAAACCGGCGTTGCGCTCTACGACAGTGAGCGCGGCCTGCTGGCCGACGCGCTGTTCAGCCAGATCGATCTGCATCGTGTCTATGGCGGTGTGGTGCCGGAGTTGGCCTCGCGCGACCACGTCAAACGCATGCTGCCGTTGATTCGTCAGGTTCTGGACGAAGCCGGGCGTGTACCCGGCGACATCGATGCGCTGGCCTACACGGCTGGCCCCGGCTTGGTCGGTGCGCTGCTGGTCGGCGCGTCCTGCGCCCAGGCGTTGGCCTTTGCCTGGGGCGTGCCGGCCGTTGGTGTGCACCATATGGAAGGTCACCTGCTGGCACCGATGCTGGAAGAGCAGCCACCGGCCTTTCCGTTCGTCGCCTTGCTGGTATCCGGCGGGCACACCCAACTGGTGCGGGTCGATGGCATCGGTCAGTACCAGTTGCTCGGCGAGTCGCTGGACGATGCCGCCGGCGAAGCCTTCGACAAGACCGCCAAGCTGATGGGGCTCAATTACCCGGGCGGCCCGGAGATCGCCCGACTCGCCGCAGAGGGCGTGCCGGGGCGTTTCGTCTTCCCGCGGCCGATGACCGACAGACCCGGCCTGGACTTCAGCTTCAGCGGTCTGAAAACCTTCGCGCTCAACACCTGGCAGCAATGTCGCGACAATGGTGACGACCTCGACCAAGCCCGCCGCGACATCGCGCTGGCCTTCCAGCAGGCGGTGGTTGAGACTCTCACCATCAAGTGCAAACGCGCGCTCAAGCAATGCGGGCTGAACAGCCTGGTGATCGCGGGGGGGGTGAGTGCCAACAAGGCGCTGCGCGAGCATCTGCAGCGCATGCTGGGCGAGCTGAAGGGCAAGGTGTTCTACGCGCGCCCGCGTTTCTGTACCGACAACGGCGCGATGATCGCCTACGCCGGTTGCCAGCGTTTGCTGGCCGGGCAGCATGAAGACCTGGCGATCAAGGTGCAGGCGCGCTGGCCGATGGAGTCGTTGCCGGCACTTTGAGGAAGTGCATCGATCGCAGGAGCGGCCGGAGTCGCTTCTGCGGGCTGTTCAAAAGCGGCGCTCGCGACCGGCGAAAAGATCGCGCAGGTTGTTGCGATGGCGCCAGACGATCAGGCCGGTCAGTACGCAAGCTGGTAGCAAGGCCTCCGGCTGTTGCCAGGCCAGCAGTGGCAGCGTCAGGGGTGTGGCGATCAGCGAGGCTAGTGAACTGGTGCGGGTCAGCAGGAAGACCAGTGCCCAGGTCGCCAGAGCCAGCAGGGCGGCAGGTGGATAGAGGCCGAGCAACATGCCGGCGGCAGTGGCCACGCCCTTGCCGCCGCGAAAACGAAAGTACAGCGGGTAGAGATGGCCGACGACGGCAGCCAGGCCGATCCAGGCCTGTTGGTGCAGGCTCAGGCCGAGCAGTTTGGCGATCAGTATCGGCAGCAGGCCTTTGAACAGGTCGCCGATCAGCGTCATGACGGCGAGCTTCTTGCCGGCCACTCGCAGCATGTTGGTGGCGCCGGGATTACCCGAGCCGCTGGCGCGCGGGTCGGGCCCGCCGGCGAGACGGCTGAGCAGGATGGCGAAGGACAACGAGCCGAGCAGGTAGGCGAGGATCGCCAGAAGCCAGAACATGGTGGCCATTCCAGGGCATGGGATGGGTCGATTCTAACGAGGTGTGGCGCCCTTGTCGTGGCGCGGAGAGCGTGGGTGGACAGAGTATTTATCGAGGGGCTGGAGGTCGACACGGTGATCGGCGCCTACGATTGGGAGCGCGAGATTCGCCAGTGCCTGATTCTCGACCTGCAGATGGCCTGGGACAATCGTCCGGCCGCAGCGGGTGACGATCTGAATCTGGCGCTCGACTACGCCAGCGTTTCCACGCGCATCCAGGCCTTCGCGGCCGACTCGCAGTTCATCCTGGTGGAAACCTTCGCCGAGCGACTGGTACAGACCTTGATGGAGGAGTTCGACATCCCCTGGATACGTCTGAAACTGACCAAGCCCGGTGCGGTGCCTGCCGCACGTGGTGGCGTGGGCGTGGAGATCGAGCGCGGATGTCTCTGACTCGGGTCTTTCTCGGCCTCGGCAGCAACATCGAGCGCGAGGCTCACCTTTGCGCCGGGCTCGATGCGCTGGCCGGTCTGCTCGGCGACATGCGTTGTTCGCCGGTCGTCGAAAGCCACGCCGTCGGCATCAAGAGCGGCAACTTCTTCAACCTTGTCGTGGTTGGCGAGACCGAGCTGCCGTTGCTGGAGCTGGATCGCCGACTGAAATTCATCGAAGCCGACAACGGTCGCTACGCGCCGGATCGCAAAGGTTTGCCGCTGGATATCGACGTGCTGCTTTACGGCGAGCAGGTCGGTAATTTCAACGGACTGATTCTGCCCCGGGCGGAAATCCTCAAGAACGCATTCGTGCTCTGGCCCCTGGCCCTGCTGGCACCCGAGGCGCGTCATCCGGTCGATGGTCGTTCGTTCGCCGACCTGTGGGCGGCGGCGCAGATCGATCAGCAGCTATGGCCGGCGGCCTTCCGGTGGCGTGGTGCCGAGCTGACGCCGCAGGCGCTGTTGACCGCACGCTAACCCATGGTGCGCATGGCGCACCCTACTTCACTTCGGGCTACGTTCCTTGTAGGCCTTGAGTGCGAGCAGGCGTTCGCGATTGAGCGCCTCGCCCAGTTCGGCTCCCTTGAAGCCCTTCTCCAGCAGCGGTTTTACCGGCACCTGCCGTGCGGCGTCGGCAGCGCCGAGCAGGTAAGCGGCCTGTGGGTACTCGCGTTGTTCCAGTCCATGGCGACCACGGGCATCCATCTCGCAGGCTGCGACGAACTCGGCGAAGCGCTGCGGACGACGGAACACGTCGAAGCGCTGCAGCAGTTCGAGCAGCGTCGAGGGGCGAAGCTCCTGCGCGCGATGGCCGTGGGTGTGAAATTCGCCGACCAGCAGCGCCAGTTCGGCGCAGTCGCGTGGAGCCTTGCAGCGTTCGTTGGCCGTCTGGATCAGGCCCAGTCCCTTGTGCTCGTGCGCGATATGGCGTGGCCACTCGTCCTCCGGCGTCAGGCCCTTGCCGACATCATGCAGCAGGCATGCCCAGCGGACATTCAGCGGCTGATCATGCTCGGCGCACTGGCGCAGCACACTCAGCACATGCACGCCGGTATCGATCTCCGGGTGGTGAGCAGGGGGCTGCGGCACACCGAACAGCTCGTCCACCTCCGGCAGCAGGGCGGCCAGTGCGCCACAGTCGCGCAGCACCTGGATGAATACGTCCGGACGCGCTTCCATCAGGGCGCGGGATATCTCCTTCCAGCTGCGTTCCGGGGTCAGTGCCGACAGTTCGCCAGACTCGGCCAACTGGCGCATCAGTGCCAGGGTTTCGGAGGCGACGCAGAAGCCTAGCGGGGCATAGCGGGCGGCGAAGCGGGCAACACGCAGTACGCGCAACGGGTCTTCGGCGAAGGCGGGGGATACGTGGCGCAGAACGCGAGCCTGGAGATCCTGCTGGCCGCCGTAAGGGTCGATCAGGTTGCCCGCGTCGTCTTCGGCCATGGCGTTGACGGTCAGGTCGCGGCGGATCAGATCCTGCTCCAGCGTGACCTCGGGGCTGGCGTGGAAGGTGAAGCCGCCATAGCCACGGCCGCTCTTGCGCTCGGTTCGAGCCAGGGCGTACTCCTCGCCCGTCTGTGGGTGCAGGAACACCGGGAAGTCGGCACCCACCGGGCGGTAGCCGCGTTCGAGCATCTGCTCGGCGCTGGCGCCCACGACGACCCAGTCTCTTTCACTGACCGGGCGACCGAGCAGGCGATCTCGCACTGCACCGCCGACTTTGTAGATTTGCATGTCTGATCCTCCGCTGAGCGCAGAGGATACCGAAGATCGCGCCAGGGTGCGCCGCGCGCACCGGCTGATCGGCTCAAGGCGTGGCCATCGGAATCTGTTCGGTCAGCACCTGAACGGCACGCTCCAGCAGCTCGGCACTGTCGCGTGCGGGGCTGAGTCCTGTGCTGATCACCCCCTCCCAGAGCACGTGCTCGTCGAGATCGGTCAGGCGCAGGCGCAAGGTGCCGGTCTCGTCGCGTAGGCGGTGAATGGCCTGATAGGGGCCAGGGGCATTGGGTGGCGGCACGTCGACCTTGAACATCAGTGGGCTGTCCTGTACGGCCAGCCAGTAGTAGACATGCAGTTGCGGCTGCTGGCTCTCGTGGTAACCCCGAGCGGAGAGGCCGTGGCGTAGCAGTTGTGGAAGCTGGCGATAGCGTTCGGGAAAAGGCGCTTCGCCCTCCAGGCTGGCCTGCGGATCGACCAGCTCGAAACTGTGGTATCCGGCGAGCGAGGCATCGGCAGCGCGGAGTATGCGTGCCTGAGGAACATGGCTGGCGCATGTGGCCAGCCCCAGGCACAACAGAATGACCAGAAATATTCGCATGCGCGGCATCTCGCGAAGTCTGCCTGCAATGCTGAGGGCCCGGGCCATGTCCGGCAACCGATCAAATGGGTGGAATGATCAGATCCAGTCTCTGGTGTTCGCTGTCGCCCTCCGAGCTGCCGCGCGGCGGCACATGCTGAGTGGTGATCAACTGATCGCCCTGGCACACCTCCAGGTGGATGTCGAAGCCCCAGAGCCGGTGCAGGTGCTTGAGCACTTCGCCGGTGGAGTCACCCAGCGGTTTGCGGTCGTGCTGCTGATGGCGCAGGGTCAGCGAGCGGTCGCCACGGCGGTCGACGCTCCATATCTGCACGTTGGGTTCGCGGTTGCCCAGGTTGTACTGTGCCGCCAGTAGTTCACGAATGGTGCGATAGCCGGATTCGTCATGGATGGCTGGCACCAGCAGTTCGTCCTTCTGATCGTCGTCGAGGATGCCGAACAGCTTGAAGTCGCGAATCACCTTGGGTGAGAGGAACTGCAGTATGAAGCTCTCGTCCTTGAAGCTGGTCATGGCGAACTTGAGCGTGGTCAGCCAGTCGCTGCCGGCTATGTCCGGGAACCAGCGCTTGTCTTCCTCGGTGGGCTCTTCGCAGATCCGGCGTATGTCGCGATACATGGCGAAGCCCAGAGCATACGGATTGATGCCGCTGTAGTAGGGGCTGTCGAAGGCGGGTTGGTAGACCACGCTGGTATGCGACTGGAGGAACTCCATCATGAAACCGTCGGTGACCAGGCCCTCGTCGTAGAGGTCGTTCATCAGCGTGTAGTGCCAGAAGGTGGCCCAGCCTTCGTTCATCACCTGAGTCTGGCGCTGTGGATAGAAATACTGGGCGATCTTGCGCACGATGCGGATCACCTCGCGCTGCCAGGGCTCCAGCAGCGGCGCATGCTTTTCCAGGAAGTAGAGGATGTTTTCCTGCGGTTCGGCCGGGAAGCGCTTGCTGTCTTTCTCACCGCCCTTTTCCGCACTCCGCGGAATGGTGCGCCACAGGTCGTTGATCTGCTTCTGCAGGTGCTCCTCGCGATCCTTCTGGCGTCTGCGCTCTTCCTCGGCGGAGATGGGGTAGGGGCGCTTGTAGCGGTCGACACCGTAATTCATCAGGGCATGGCAGGAGTCGAGCAACTCCTCCACGGCATCGATGCCGTAGCGTTCCTCGCACTGCATGATGTACTGCTTGGCGAACACCAGGTAGTCGATGATCGAACTGGCGTCCGTCCAGGTGCGGAACAGGTAGTTGCCCTTGAAGAAACTGTTGTGGCCATAACAGGCGTGCGCTATCACCAGCGCCTGCATGCAGATGGTGTTTTCCTCCATCAGGTAGGCGATGCAGGGATCGGAGTTGATCACGATCTCGTAGGCCAGGCCCATCTGTCCGCGTTTGTAGCCTTTCTCGGTGGCCAGGAAGTGCTTGCCATACGACCAGTGGTGATAGCCCAGCGGCATGCCGACGGAGGCGTAGGCATCCATCATCTGTTCGGCAGTGATGACTTCGATCTGGTTCGGGTAGGTGTCGAGCGCATAGCGCTCGGCGATGCGAGCAATCTCGCGGTCATAGGCGCGGATCTGTTCGAAGGTCCATTCCGACCCGGTGGACAGCGGTTCGCGCTTTCTGGAGGTGGTATTCATGGCTCGATCCTCAGCTCACCAGGCGACGCTGGAACAGTTCGCGGAACACCGGGTAGATGTCCGATGCAGACACCAGTTGCTGCTGAGCGAAGCTGTCGGCGAAGGCCTCGGCCACCTGTTCGTATTCGAACCACAACGCCTGGTGTTCACGCGGGGTGATCTCGACGTAGGTGAAGTACTGTACGAACGGCATGATCTGGTTGATCAATATATCCCGGCATACCGGGGAGTCGTCGTTCCAGTTGTCGCCGTCCGATGCCTGAGCTGCGTAGATGTTCCACTCGTTGATCGGGTAGCGCTCGGCCATCACCTCCTGCATCAGCTTCAGTGCGCTTGAAACGATGGTGCCGCCGGTCTCTCGGGAATAGAAGAACTCTTCCTCGTCCACTTCCTTGGCACTGGTGTGGTGGCGGATGAACACCACATCGATCTTGTCGTAGTTCCGTTTGAGGAACAGATACAGGAGGATGAAGAAACGCTTGGCCACGTCCTTGGTGGCCTGGGTCATGGAGCCGGAAACGTCCATCAGGCAGAACATCACCGCCTTTGAGCTGGGGTTGGGCTGCCTGGTCAGCAGGTTGTACTTGAGGTCGAAGGTATCGAGGAAGGGCACGCGGTGGATGCGTGCGCTCAAACGCTCTATTTCTGCTTCTATTTGCTGAATATCGCCGAAGTTGTCCGGCTCTTCTCGTCGCAGGCGCTCCAGCTCGGCCTTGGCTTCGCGCAACTTGGCACGGCTCGAGCCGGACAGGGCGATACGCCGCGCATGGGCCGAGCGCAGGGTTCGCACGATGTTGATGCGCGAGGGGTTGCCCTCGTTGCTGATGCCGGCGCGGACGGTCTTGAAGGTGTCGGCTCCGGTCAGGTGGCGCTTGACCAGGTTGGGCAGCTCCAGATCCTCGAACATGAAGTCGAGAAACTCCTCCTGGGTGATCTGGAAGACGAACTCGTCCATGCCTTCACCCGAGTTGCTCGCCTTGCCGCTGCCGCGGCCGCCGCCACCGCCTTGCGGGCGGGGAATACGTTCGCCGGTGGTGAACTCCTTGTTGCCGGGGTGGACGATGGTCTGCTTGCCGCCGCGGCCATGATGAAGCACCGGTTCGTCGATGTCGCGACCGGGAATGCTGATCTGCTCGCCGTGCTCCATGTCGGTGATGGAGCGCCGGCTGACGGCTTCTTCCACCGCCTTCTTGATGTGCTCACGGTAACGCCGCAGGAAGCGCTGGCGATTCACCGTGCTTTTGTTCTTGCCATTTAGGCGTCGGTCGATCACGTAGCTCATGACGTCTCCTTCGAACCCGTTCAAACTCTGCTGCGCGTCGGCCCTGCTGCGTTAAAAACAGGCTGGAGCGCCAGCCCGGTCGGACTGCTCATTTACAGCTCGTAAACTGCGCGTCCTCTCCTGTTTTTGCCTTGCATGGCTCTAGCTCGCGAGACTTTGAACAGGTTCTTGCCTGCCCGTAACACAGGCAGGCAGCGAATGACCCGGTGCGCGCCGGACAGGGCTTACTGAGACTTGCGAACCCGCAGGTACCACTCCGACAGCAGGCGCACCTGCTTCTCGGTGTAGCCGCGTTCGACCATGCGTTTGACGAAGTCGTTGTGTTTCTGCTGATCCTCCTTGCTGCCCTTGGCGTTGAAGCTGATGACCGGGAGCAGATCCTCGGTGTTGGAGAACATCTTCTTCTCGATCACCACACGCAGCTTCTCGTAGCTGAGCCAGGTGGGGTTCTTGCCGTTGTTGTTGGCGCGGGCGCGCAGCACGAAGTTGACGATCTCGTTGCGGAAATCCTTCGGATTGCTGATGCCTGCCGGTTTCTCGATTTTCTCCAGCTCCTCGTTGAGGGCGACACGGTTGAGGATTTCGCCGGTTTCCGGATCGCGATACTCCTGATCCTGAATCCAGAAGTCGGCATACAGCACGTAGCGGTCGAAGATGTTCTGCCCATACTCGCTGTAGGACTCGAGGTAGGCGGTCTGGATTTCCTTGCCGATGAACTCGATGTAGCGCGGCGCCAGGTATTCCTTGATGTAGCGCAGGTAACGCTCGCGCACCTCGGCGGGAAACTGCTCCTGCTCGATCTGCTGTTCCAGCACGTAGAGCAGGTGCACCGGGTTGGCGGCAATCTCGTGTGGATCGAAGTTGAAGACCTTGGACAGGATCTTGAAGGCGAAGCGAGTCGACAGACCGTTCATGCCTTCGTCGACACCCGCTGCGTCGCGGTATTCCTGAATGGACTTGGCCTTTGGATCGGTGTCCTTGAGGTTCTCGCCATCGTAGACGCGCATCTTCGAATAGATGTTGGAGTTTTCCGGCTCCTTGAGGCGGCTCAGCACGCTGAACTGGGCAAGCATCTTCAGGGTGTCCGGCGCGCAATGGGCCTTGGACAGAGAGCTGTTGATCAGCAGTTTGTCGTAGATGCGGACTTCGTCGGTGACTCGCAGGCAATAAGGCACCTTGACGATGTAGATCCGGTCGATGAACGCCTCGTTGTTCTTGTTGTTGCGGAAGCTGTGCCACTCCGATTCGTTGGAGTGGGCCAGCAGGATGCCGCTGTAGGGAATCGCACCAAGACCCTCGGTACTGTTGTAGTTACCTTCCTGCGTCGCGGTAAGCAGCGGGTGCAGCACCTTGATCGGTGCCTTGAACATCTCGACGAACTCCATCAGGCCCTGGTTGGCCCGGCACAAGGCGCCCGAATAGCTGTAGGCATCGGCGTCGTTCTGCGGGAATTCCTCCAGCTTGCGGATATCCACCTTGCCGACCAGTGCGGAGATGTCCTGGTTGTTCTCGTCGCCCGGTTCGGTCTTGGCGACGGCGATCTGGTTGAGGATCGACGGGTAGAGCTTGACCACGCGGAACTGGCTGATGTCGCCACCGTATTCCTGCAGACGCTTGGTGGCCCAGGGCGACATGATGGAGTTCAGATAGCGGCGCGGGATGCCGTAGTCCTCCTCCAGGATCGCGCCGTCTTCGGTGGCGTTGAACAATCCGAGCGGCGACTCGAAAACCGGTGAACCCTTGATGGCGTAAAAGGGCACCTTTTCCATCAACTGCTTGAGTTTTTCGGCCAGCGATGACTTGCCGCCGCCCACCGGGCCCAGCAGATAGAGAATCTGTTTCTTCTCTTCCAGGCCCTGCGCCGCGTGGCGGAAGTAGGAGACGATCTGGTCGATGCACTCCTCCATGCCATGGAAGTCGGCGAAGGCCGGGTAACGGCGGATAACCTTGTTGGAGAAGATGCGTGACAGGCGAGAGTTGCTCGAGGTATCGAGCAACTCCGGTTCACCGATGGCCATCAGCAGGCGCTCGGCCGCAGTGGCATAGGCGCTGCGATCCTGTTTGCACAGTTCGAGGTACTCCTGCAGTGAGTACTCCTCCTGGCGAGTCGCCTCGAAACGTTGTTGGAAGTGACTGAAAATGCTCATGACTTCACCTCGCTCGATGCTGAAAGCTGGCTCGGGATCGGTCGTGCGGGTGCTGGGTGACCCCGGCTTCAGAACAAGTCGGGAAGAATCCCCCAAAACCCTAAAGGTCGTTACCGATGGCCCGATGCCGGTTGGCCGGCTCTACCTTGAGTGGGATGGCCTGAGTAACAGAATAGTTCGTTCTGCCGTGGGTCAAGGGCGTGACAACGATAACTGGATGTTACCGTGCGTCGGGAAAAGGCGGCAGGCCAGAGCGGGCGCGGCTTGCCGCCCGGAGAAATTTATTCTTTGGCGCTCTGTGCGGTTTCGTCGGGATAGGTGACTCGCCACAGCTCGAAGCCGCCGTCGAGGCTGTATACCTCGGAAAATCCCTGGCCGACCAGGTAGGCCGCTGCGCCCTGGCTGGAGTTGCCGTGATAGCAGGACACGATCAATGGTGCGTCGAGATCGGCATGGGTGATGAAGTCATGCAGCGAGTGATTGTCGAGATGACGCGAGCCGCTGATATGGCCATTGGCGAAGCTCTGCGGGTCGCGAATGTCGACCACCACGGCGCCATGGGCGCGCAGCTCTTGTGCCTGTTGTGGGGATATACGCTTGAATTCGCTCATGTTCCGGGCCTTTGCGTGATTCGTGGGGCGCCTCGGGCGCTTATTCCTTGGGGCAGGTACAGCGGTAATGTTCTCCGCTGTCCACATCGAGCAGGGTCATCGCGCCGCCCCAGACACAGCCGGTATCGAGCGCGTACAGGCCTGGCTCCTGGCAATTGCCTTCGAGTGCCGCCCAGTGGCCGAAGATGATCTTCTCACCGCGCATCTTGCGCTGCGGGTGGCTGAACCACGGTGCGAAGCCGGGCGGGGCGCTGCCGACACCTTCCTTGCTCTTCAGGTCGAGAGTGCCATCGGCCTTGCAGAAGCGCATGCGGGTGAAATAGTTGGTGATCACGCGCAGGCGAGTGACGCCATGCAGATCCTTGTTCCACTTGCTTGGTTCGTTGCCGTACATGCCGTCGAGAAACAGTGGCAGCCTGGCATCGTCACGCAACGCTTCCTCGACTTCGGCCGCACGGCGCAGGGCCTTGGTCAGTGTCCACTGTGGCGGGATACCGGCATGTACCAGAGTCACCTTGCGTTCGGCATCGTGATGCACGAGTTTCTGCAGGCGCAGCCAGTCGAGCAGATCGGCGCGATCCGGCGCTTCGAGAATCTCACGCAGGGTATCGCCTTTCTTCAGGCGCTCGATGTTGTGTGCCACCGCCAGCAGGTGCAGGTCGTGGTTGCCCAGCACGCAGGTCACGGCGTGGCGTATGGAAAAGAGAAAACGCAGGGTTTCCAGTGACTGCGGGCCGCGGTTCACCAGGTCGCCAACCAGCCAGAGTCGATCCTGAGCCGGGTCGAACGACACCTGTTCGAGCAGGCACTTGAGGGGCTTCAGGCAGCCCTGCAGGTCGCCAACCGCATAAACCGCCATCAGTGCAGGGCTCCCGGCACGGCCAGGCGGAATGGCGCGATGATCGCCTCGAAACGTTTGCCGTCCTCGGCGAGCATCTGATAGCTGCCCTGCATGGTGCCAACCTGAGTGACCATGACGGTACCGCTGCTGTAGGTGTGAGTGGCCCCGGGCTCGATATGTGGTTGCTGGCCGATCACGCCCGCACCACGGACTTCCTGCACGCGGCCGTCGCCGTCGGTGATGATCCAGTGGCGCGAGAGCAGTTGGGCGGTGAGTTCGCCGTTATTGATGATGGTCACGGTATAGGAGAACGCGTAGCGGTTCTGCTCCGGCTGCGATTGTGCGGCCAGATAGCGGGTGGTGACGCTGACATCGATCTGATAACGAGGGTCGGACATGCGCATGATCCGTTGAGCGTGATTGCAGTTTAGCCCTGCGTAGCCGAGGGCAGCAGGGCCAGCTGGTCGGCCAGGCGAACGAAGGCGGCCAGATCCAGCTGCTCGGGGCGCAGGCTGCCGTCGACGTTTGCCGCCTCTATGGCCTCGGCCGGCAACAATTGCTTGAGTGTGTTGCGCAGGGTCTTGCGGCGCTGGTTGAAGGCTTCGCGTACGACGCGTTCGAGCAGTCGATGATCCTTGGCCGGATGTGGCAGGGTTTCATGGGGAACCAGGCGCACGATGGCTGAATCGACCTTCGGCGGTGGATTGAAGGCGCCGGGGCCGACATTGAACAGATGTTCCACCCGGCAGTGGTACTGCACCATGATCGACAGACGGCCCCAGTCACCGCCGCCCGGGCCGGCAGCCATGCGTTCGACCACTTCCTTCTGCAGCATGAAGTGCATGTCGCGAATCAGTGGCGCGTTGTCGAGCAGGTGGAAAATCAGCGGTGTCGAAATGTTGTAGGGCAGGTTGCCGACCACGCGCAGGCTGTGTGGTGCCGCTTCGAGGCGAGTGAAGTCGAACTTGAGGGCATCGCCCTGATTCAGCTGAAAGCGCGGATTGTCGCCGAACCTGGCTTGCAGAATGGGGATGAGGTCGAGATCCAGCTCGATCACGTCGAGCTGCGCTCCGCTGCCCAGCAGACCCTCGGTCAGTGCCCCCTGGCCCGGGCCGATCTCCAGCAGGCGTTCACCTTCCCTGGCGCGAATGGCGCGCAGGATGCGGTCGATCACCCCGGCATCATGCAGGAAATTCTGGCCGAAGCGCTTGCGCGCGCGGTGTTGGTACTCGGACATGGGCGGCTCCGCGGAGCGCCTCGGAGCGTGAGACCCGAGGCTGGATGCAAAAAAGGAAGTCGCACAGTCTACCAGCGAATGGCGCCGCGGGTGCGGCCGGTGGCGCCAGTGGCTCAATTCACGCGGCTGGTGGCCATCTGGTAGGCGGTGTCCAGTGCGACTCGCAGGCTGCCGATGTCCACTCGACCGGTGCCGGCAAGATCCAGGGCCGTGCCATGATCTACCGAGGTACGAATGATCGGCAGGCCCAGAGTGACATTCAGTGCCGCACCGAAGCCCTTGTACTTGAGCACCGGCAGCCCCTGGTCGTGGTACATGGCAAGGACGGCATCGGCATGCTCCAGGTACTTGGGGGTAAACAGGGTGTCGGCTGGCAGCGGGCCGACCAGGTTCATGCCTTCACCGCGCAGGCGTTCCAGAACCGGCTCGATGATTTCGATTTCCTCGCGGCCAAGATGCCCACCTTCGCCAGCGTGCGGGTTGAGCCCGCAAACCAGAATGCGCGGCGTGTCGATGCCGAACTTGTTGCGCAGGTCGGCATGGAGGATGCGCGTGACACGCTCCAGGCGATCGGGGGTGATGGCGGATGCGACGTCCTTCAGCGGCAGATGAGTGGTAACCAGTGCTACACGCAAACCGTGGGTCGCCAGCATCATCACCACCTGCTCTGTACGGGTCAGCTCGGCGAGAAACTCGGTGTGGCCGGAAAAGACAATGCCGGCCTCGTTGATCACGCCCTTGTGCACGGGGGCCGTGATCATCCCCGCGAAGGTGCCGTCCAGACAGCCCTTTGCGGCTCGTGTGAGGGTCTCCAGCACATAGGCTGCGTTGGCTGGTGTGAGTCTGCCAGGCTCTGCTGGCTCAGCCAGTGGCGTATCCCACACATACAGGCTGCCCGCTGCTGCGGGTTTGTCTGGCCACTGGCCTGGTTCTACGCGAAGCAGCTCGATGGTCAATCCGAGCTGGGATGCGCGCTCGGCCAGCAACCGGTGGCTGGCAATTGCCACCAGCGCTTCGGGCTGCTGTTCCCGAGCCAGTAGCAGGCAGAGATCCGGGCCGATGCCGGCGGGCTCGCCAGGAGTCAGGGCGAAGAGTCGGTGTGCGCTCATGGACAGTCTCGCTGATGTCGCTGGTAGGTCAGTTTACGCTGCCTGCATCGAGAACGAAAAAGCCCGGCGCAGGGCCGGGCTTTTCATTCGAGTCGCAGCGTTACAGCTTGGTCTCGACGTAGGCTTCGTCACGAATCTGCCGCAACCAGGCCTGCAGCTCCTCGTCGTACTTGCGATTGCGCAGCAGGTTGGCGGCCTGTTGCTCGCGGAACTGCACGCTACTGTCGGTGGCACGGCGCCCAATGACCTGCAGTACGTGCCAGCCGTATGGGCTCTTGAAGGGCTTGGACAGTTCGCCGCTTGCAGTGTTGCTCATCACTTCGCGGAACTCGGGCACCAGGGCGTTGGGGTCGATCCAGTTCAGATCGCCACCGTTGAGCGCCGAGCCCGGGTCTTCGGAGAAGCTCTTCGCCAGGTCGGCGAAGTCCTCGCCGGCAACGATGCGCTCATACAGGCGCTCGACCAGGCGGCGGGTTTCTTCTTCGCTACGGATCTCGCTGGGTTTGATCAGGATGTGGCGAACATGGACTTCGTCACGTACCTGAGTATCGCCACCGCGCTTTTCGATCAGCTTGAGAATGATGAAGCCGCCCGGCGTGCGCACGGGCTCGGTCACCTCGCCCGGGTTCAGCATGCCGATCATGCTGTCGAAGGGCGGAGGCAACTGGCCGGCCTTGCGCCAGCCCATTTCACCACCTTCCAGTGCGGTTTCGCTGGCTGAGCTGGAAATCGCCAGTTGGGCGAAGTCCGCGCCTTGTTGAAGTTGCTGATACAGCTCCTGCGCCCGGCGGTCGGCAGCCTGGATCTCGCCGGAGGAGGCGCCTTCGGATACCGGGATGAGGATGTTGGCCAGGCGGAATTCTTCCGACAGCTGCATCTTGCCCAGGTCGGAGGCGAGGAAGTTCTGCACTTCCTGGTCGGTGACCTGAATGCGCTCGGCCACGCGGCGCTGGCGTACGCGGCTGATGATCATCTCGCGACGTACCTGATCGCGGGCATCGGCGTAGGACAGGCCGTCATGCGCCAGCGCCTCGCGGAACTGCTCCAGGGACATGCCGTTGCGCTGGGCGATGGTGCCCATGGCCTGGCTGAGCTCTTCGTCGGTGATGCGAATGCCGGAGCGGTCACCGATCTGCAACTGGATGTTCTCGATGATCAGGCGTTCGAGCACCTGCTGGCTGAGCACGTGCTCGGGGGGCAGGGCACCACCGCGCTTGCCGATGGTTTGCTGCACTTCGCGCAGGCGTGCATCGAGTTGGCTTTGCATGACCACGTCGTTGTCGACGATGGCCACGACGCGATCCAGAGGACGGACTTGGGCCTGGGCCGTCACCGCCAGCAGTGCTGCGCCCAACAGCAGGGGGCGCAGGCAATCAGAAAGCTTGGTCTTCACGTTCACGGTAACCTTGAATGCCTTGGTCGAGGAAAGTTTCCACCTTGTTGCCGACAACGCCGCCGAGGCCCTTGAGGACGATCTGCAGGAAGATGCCGCGGTCGGGCTCGTCGTTGCGCGACGGGTCGAGACTGACTTCGTCATAGTCGATCCAGTAGCGGTTGATCAGGCGCAGCTTCCAGCAGCAGCTGTCGTACTCGAAGCCGCCAAAGGCTTCCAGGGTACGGTTGCGGCCGTAGTCGTACTGCCAGCGCGAGATCAGACTCCACTGCGGAGCAAGCGGCCAGATGACGGAGAAGTCATGCTGGTCGATCTTGTAGTAGTTCTTGATGTAGTTCGGACTACCCGGTGTTCCGTAATCCGGGTCGGTCGTCCAGCGGCCGCTGTCGCGGTCATACCGCACGGTATCGTTACGATAGCGATAGCCCAGATTGACAACCTTGTTCGGGTTGGCCTCCGGTTGGTAATGGAACATCGCGCTGCCCGAGCGGGTGGCGTGCTGATCCGGATCCCAGTTGAAGGTCGACGAGAAGCGCCAGTCGCGGTTGAAACGGTACAGATACTCCAGCGCATAAGGCGAGACGTCTGAGGTGGCTTCCTGGCGAGTACGGTAGTCGATGCCGGGCAACTGCACCTTGCGGTCTTCGAAATAGAAGGCCTGGCCGATGCTGAAGCGCTGGCGCTCGAAGCCGTTCGGTTCGATCCAGCGGCTGGTCACGCCCAGCGACAACTTGTTCTCGTCACCGATGCGATCCTTGCCGCTGAAGCGATTTTCACGCCACAGCGAGGCATAGCTGAAGGTCGGCTCGCCGGTGTCGAATACCGGGATATCGGTCTGGTCTTCTTCCGGCACGTAGAGGTAGAACGCACGCGGCTCCAGGGTCTGACGGAAATCCTTGCCAAACAACTGGGTATTGCGATCGAAATACAGACCGCTGTCGACGCTGAACAGACCGACACCGCGGTTTGGTGAGCGGTTGTAGTCGACACCGAACCACTGGTCGTCAGGGTCATTGGTGGCAAGCTCTGCCTTGCCCTTACCGTCCAGGTTTACCTGATACTGCGTTTGCAGGTACTTCACCTGAGGCTTGATGAAGCCCCAGCTCCAGTTCAGCGGCAGGCTAACGCCTGGCTCCAGATGCAGGCGCTCGCCGTCGGCACGGTTCAGGCCGGTCAGGCGTTCATCGTACCAAAGGTCTTGCGGGCGGCCAGTCACACCGTCCTTGTCGGTGAAGAAGCCCGAGCGCAGGTTGCGATCGAAGCGTACGTACTCGCTGCCGTAGGTGAAGTCCAGGCCGCCCGGATTGAACGGCAGCTTGCCGTCCAGGGTGATCTGCGGCAGACGGTCATAGGGCGTTACGTCGGTGATGTTGGCCAGCTCGTAGGCATGCAGGTTCAGGCGCGCGGTATAGCTGTCGCCGCGATAGGTCAGCGTGCCACGCTGGTTTACGTAACTCTGGGTTTCGATGCCCAGATCGGTGTTCAGATCCTGGAAATAGTACGGGTCGCTGATGTCGGTGTAGTCCACCTCAGCAAGCAGGCGCGAGTTCAGGCCCTGCTTGTGCTGCCAGCTGTACATCCAGCGCTGATCCTGGTACTCGGACTGCAGTTTGCGTTCGTCTTCGCTGTCTTTGAGGTAAGCCCCACCCACCTGACCTTCGCTGCTCTCGGTCAGGTAGCGGAACTCGCCTTCCATGAGCAGGCCGCGCTTGGCCATGTAGGTCGGATACAGCGTGGCGTCGTAGTTGGGCGCCAGGTTGAAGTAGTAAGGCGTTTGCAGCGAGAAGCCGTTGCTGCTCGAGGTTCCGATGCTGGGCGGCAGGAAGCCGGATTGGCGACGGTCATCGATCGGGAAATAGATGTATGGGGTGTAAAACACCGGGATGTCCTTGACCCGCAGCGTCACGTTGGTCGCGGTGCCGAAGCCGGTCGCCGGGTTCAGGGTGACGTTGTTGCCCTTCAGGTACCAGGCGTTGTCGCCTGGTTCGCAGCGGGTGTAGGTACCATCCTTGAGGCGGATGATCGCGGTCTCTTCGCGTTTGGCGTAGAGCGCGCTGCCGCGCACGTGAGCCTGGTGCATCACGTATTCGGCGTTGTCGATGCGGGCTTCGCCGTTGTCGAGTTGCAGGTCGGCACGGTCGCCGACGACCAGCATGCCTTTGTCGCGCAAGCGCACGTTGCCAACCAGTTCGCCACGGTTTTCCGTCTGGTGCAGGCTGGCTTCGTCGGCCTCGACCTGCATGCCGGATTGGCGTAGGACGACATCGCCAGCCAGGGTCGCAATCTGCTTTTCCTGCTCGAAGCGAGAGGCCTTGGCCGACACGAACATCGGCGATTCGTTCAGCGGCGTGCTGTCATCCATGCCGGGGCGCAGCGGTTCTACGTAAGCCCCGGCGCAGTACGGGCCGGCCTCGGCCAGCTGAGCCGCCGTCAGTTTTTCACGCGGAACCCAGTCAAGGTGGCTGTAGTCAGCACTACGCGAGGTGAGGGCGCGGCCCTTGCTCTCGGTCACCAGTACTGGAGCGGCATCCTGCTTGGCGACTGCTTCGCTGCTGGAGCCACTCGAGTTGCTGACAGCGCTGTAGCTGTGCTGCGGGCGAGGTGGCAGGGCGCTGGTGGCCGTTTTCGGCGCACAGGCCCAGCCGCCCGTGGGCGACGCCTGGCAATCGTATTGCTCGGCGGCAAAGGACTGTAGGCTGAACGCGGGCTGTAAGGCCAGGAGGCTGCCGGT
>Ga0209699_100536_pt1 | contig 17859 bp, 15 predicted proteins | sample SynthPrep_1_END__FD_187204 | JGI IMG/M metagenome (GOLD analysis project Ga0209699, IMG submission 187204) | Synthetic microbial communities from Ohio, USA - SynthPrep_1_END_DS7_MetaG (SPAdes) (version 2) | ecosystem: Engineered > Bioreactor > Aerobic > Activated sludge | place: USA: Ohio...
GGTTTAGGTGGATGCTGATGTCATTCTGTCGGGCAGTCGTTTTGCTGCTGTGGCTCGGAGTTCCCGCCCCCCATACGTTTCGGCATCTTCCGCAGCAGATGGAAGTCCACTGAGGGCCTTGGCGCTGCGATGGTTTTCCCCTCTCCCCTTGTGGGAGAGGGGAAGGGGAGAGGGGGCGCGGCGCTTGAGCGACCATTGGCGCCCTGGCGGGCACTCCCCCTCTCTCCGGCCCTCCCCCACGAGGGGGAGGGGAAAGACTTCGCTCTATGGGAGGTGGGGGCTGGCCATGAGGCCTTGGCGGTTGCTGCAAGGGGGTTGAAAGAGCATTCCTTGCTCGGAGCATCACCAGCGCCAGCGGTGTTTCCTAACGCGATCTGCTTCAGCGGTGCGGTGATGGCTCAACTGCGCAGTGCCCCGCCGGCGCTGTACCTCACTCCACCCGGCCCAGGTCGGCCAGCGGGTGCTCTCCACTGAAGCGCGCCCGCAACACGTCCTCGGCATAGCCCTGCGGCACTTGCTCCAGCGTGGTGTATTGCCAGCGCGGCTGGCGGTCCTTGTCGATCAGCAGGGCGCGCACGCCTTCGGCGAAGTCCGCTTGGGCGGTGGCGCCGAGGGAGGCTTGGTATTCCAGCCGGAACACTTCCGCCAGCGACAGCTGGCGGGCTTGGTGCCACAGGGTGGCGGAGAGCACCGCCGAGCTGGGGGCGCCGTGGGTGAAGGCGCGGCCGGCGGCGGCCAGCCAGGGATCGGCGTCGTCGGCGAGCTGGCGCAGGCGGGGGGCGATGGCGGCTAGGTCGGGCAGGCCGCCGCCAGTGGGGCCGATGGCTTGTTCGATGCGGTCGAAGTGGCGGTACAGCGGCGCAGTGGCGATGTCGTCCGGCAGCGCGCGGGCCTGCAGCAGGCGGCTGAGCTGGGTGCGGTCGGCTTGTGCTTCGCCGCTCCAGCGGGTGGCGGCGAGCGCGGCCAGCACATCGTCCAGGGCCTCGTCGGCGAGGACGAAGTCGGCCAGGCCGGCGAAGCGGGCGCTGGCGGCGTTCAGCGCGGCGCCGGTCAGCGCCAGGAAGAGGCCGCCGTGGCCGGGCATGCGCGGCAGGAACCAGCTGCCGCCGACGTCCGGGTACAGGCCTATGGTGATCTCCGGCATGGCCATGCGGGTGCTGGGCGTGGCGACGCGATGGGAGGCGCCGGCGAGCAGGCCGATGCCGCCGCCCATGACGATGCCCTTGCCCCAGCACAGGATGGGTTTGGCGGCGGTGTGGATGCGGTAGTCCAGCCGGTATTCGCGTTCGAAGAAGTGGGCGGCTTCGGGCACCGGCCTGCCGCCGGCGGCCTTGATGGCGCGGTACAGCGTAGCGACGTCGCCGCCGGCGCAGAAGGCCTTGCCGCCGGCGCCTTCGAGCAGGATGCCGGCGATGGCGGGGTCGGCCAGCCAGGTGTCCAGCGCGGCGGCCAGACGGTCGATCATCGGCAGCGTCAGGGCGTTGAGCGTCTTCGGGCTGTCCAGGGTGGCATGGCCAAAGCGGCGGCCGCAGGCGGTGGGGATTTCACGCAGGCTGACGCAGTCGTTCATCGGGAGGCTTCCAGGGCGGGGGAAAGCCGGGACTGTAGCAAGGTGGCGTGATGGCGGGTGGTGGGGCGGGAGTTGCGCCAGCTGTCGCCCCACTCCCCGGCCCTCGCCCGCGAGGGGGAGGGAGAGGGGGCTGCTCCGGCGGCGTGTGGCTGGCCGCCGGAGCCCCGTTGTTGCTTGTCGGTTCAGGGCTGGCGCTTGTCGTCAAGGCAGGCGAAAAAACGCCCGACGGGTATTGGGCAGGGCGAATGCTGATCGCCATCGCCATCGCCATCGCCATCGCCATCGCCATCGCCATCGCCATCGCCATCGCCATCGCCATCGCCATCGCCATCGCCATCGCCGGAGCCGGAGCCGGGGATGGCTCGACTCGCCGTCCGGCGTTCCCGCTCACGATAGGCGGAACGCCAGTTCAGTCTGCCGTCACGACCCGGTTGCGGCCTTGTTGCTTGGCTTCGTAGAGGGCGGCGTCGGCGCGGCTGTAGAGCTCGTCGAAGGGGGTGCGGCGGGCGGCCCAGCTGACGCCGAAGCTGGCGGTGACCGGCCATTCGCTGAGTTCGGCCAGCGGTTCGGCGTTGAGGCTTTGCTGGATGCGCAGGGCGGTGGCGCGGGCGCGTTCGAGGTTGGCCTGGGGGTGGAGGATGGTGAATTCCTCGCCGCCGATGCGGCCTATGCTGTCGCCTTGGTCGAGGATGGTCTGCACCCGCCGGATGAGGCCGCGGATCACCGCGTCGCCGGTGGGGTGGCCGAAGCTGTCGTTGATGCGCTTGAAGTGGTCGATGTCGATCACCGTCAGCGCCACCGGGCCGGCGTCCAGCGCGCGCTGCACCCGGTCGATGATGGCGCTGCGGTTGTAGATGCCGGTGAGCGGGTCGTGGGTGGCCTTGTATTCCAGCGCGCAGGCGAGGTCCTGCAGCTGTTCGTTGAGGCGGTTGAGCTCGCGTTCGGCGCGGTCGCTGCGGGAGATCAGGCGGTGGGACTCCCGCATCATGCGGGCGTAGTGCTCGGCCAGCGCGGCCAGCGCCTGGCGGTAGATCTCCGCATGCTGGCCTTCCTGCGCGGCGATGGCGCGGGCCTCGCAGAGAATGGCGTTCTCGTGCGCGAACAGCTCGTTGGACGACATCGCTTCAGTCCGCCGGATGGGCGTGGAAGGCCAGCGCGGGGAAATCGACGTGCAGTTCCTCGCCGAACTCCTCGGCGATGTCGTCTTCCCGGTCGTGATACCAGTGCAGGGTGATGCGGCGGCCCTGCTCGGCGGCCTGGTTGAGGGTGTCGAAGAGGCCGAACAGCATCTTGGTGCTGGAGCTGTTGAAGTAGCTCAGGGCCACGTGCACCTCGACTTGCTCGCTACCCTGCAGGCCGGCCACATAGGTTTTCAGCCCGTCGGCGAGGGGGCCGTAGAAGGCGGCGGCATTCTCCGGGTAGGACTCGCCTTCCAGCCGCAGCTGGTGGACGTCGTAGCGGAAATCGACCAGCGGCGTGCTGGCGGTGGCGGGGCGGTGGAGGTTGTCCATGTGGGCGCTGCTCATGGTCTCAGATGATCGCCTTCAGATAGAACATGGCCTTGCCGTCGGGGCCGCTGTCGCGGAACGAGGACTGCAGCGGCGCCCTGGCGTCGCGGGCCACGGTGAGGAAGCCCAGGTCGGCGCCCTTGCTGCCTTCGGGCGTCTGGGCGCGCAGCGAGACCTTGTAGGCCTGCTTGATGTCTTCCAGCGACATCTGCGACAGGCTCTCCAGGCGGCTGCGCAGGCGCTCCAGCTCGGCGGCCTCCACCGGGTTGGCGCACAGCAGGAAGTAGTGCTCGCCTTCCCGGCCGATGCACACCGAGCCGTAGCGGATTTCGCCGTCCTGCGGGCTGGGCAGGCTGGCGGCGGAGTAATGCACGATGTTCTGCGCCATCTCGACGAAGGAGGAGAACAGCCGGCGGCGGGTGCTGGCGGGCACGCCGTTGGTTTCCAGGTGCAGGCGTATCGTCTCGGCCATGGTGCTGATGATGTTCTGCGAGAAGTAGCCGACGTAATAGAACAGGACCTCGCGCTGCTGCGCGTAGTCGAGGAATTCGTAGTATTTCTGCTCGGTCATGGGCTGGGCGTGGGGAAGGTGCGCCGCGCAGGCGCTGTGTTGGTCTTGTAGGGGCGAAGGGGCGGGCAGCATGGGGAAAGCGGGCGCTCAGGCGCGCCAGCCCCAGAAGGTGAGATCGTCGCGGCGGATCTGGCTGCCCTGGTAGTCGCGGTGCTCCTGCTGCAGGGCCTGGGCGAGTTCCGGCATCGGCAGCTCGCGGCAGCGCTTGAGCAGGGCGAGCAGGCGGCGCTTGCCGTACATGATGCGGCGCTCGCCGCCGACCTGGTCGGTGAGGCCGTCGGTGGTGGTGAACAGCACGTCGCCCGGCGTCACCATGCGCTGGTGGCTGGGCCAGGCGTAGCCATGGGGTGTTTCGATGTAGCCGACGCCCATGCGGTTGCCGGCCAGCTCGGCCGGTTCGCCGCCGTCGGCGGGCAGCAGATAGGCGGACATGCGGGCGCTGCTCCAGCGCATCACGCTCTCGGCGCTGTCCATGCAGATGAGCAGGGCGTCGCAGCCGTCGTTGGAGCTGGGCGTGCCGTCGGCACGGCCTTCGACCTGGCCCAGCGCATCCTTGATGCGGACGTTGATCTCGCCCAGCAGGCGGTCCGGGTGCATCGGGCCGTGCAGCGCCAGCGCGCGGTCCAGCGCGGAGGAGAAGATCAGCGTCATGAAGGCGCCGGGCACGCCGTGGCCGGTGCAGTCGGCGATCACCGCCAGCCAGCCGCGCTCGTGGCGCAGGAAGTGGTAGAAGTCGCCACCGACATGGTCGCGCGGTTCCCAGGCGAGGCAGCTGTCGGCCAGAGCCGCCGCCATCGCCTGGCGCGAAGGGGCGAGCATGGCGTTCTGGATCACGCTGGCGTACTCGATGCTCTGCACGATCTGGCGATGCTGCAGCGCATGCATCTCGGACACCGCCCGCATCAGGTCGATACCGATGCCGATGCCGAGGTAGCGGCCGCCGCTGGTGATGATGAAGCCGTCGGCCAGCGCCTTCTCGCCGTAGGCCACCGCCAGGTCGGCCATTTCGTCTATGCCGGTGGCGGCGTCCACGATCAGCGGGCTCTTGTCCATGAAGGCGATGCAGCTCTTCCTGTCGTACAGCTCGCGGTGGAAGGGCCGCACGATCTGCGACAGGAAGATGTGGCGGTTGATGAGGCCGAAGGGGCGGCCACCCTCCACCACCGGCAGGCTCACCAGTTCCTTGTGCTGGGTGAACAGCTTCAGCACCGTCTCGTTGTCGCACTCCGGCGAAACGCTGGCTACCGCCAGGCAGAGGTCGCCGGCGCAGGGACGGCTGCCGAGGGGGGCTGCGGTGGCACGGACGGTGGCGGCGAGCATGCGTGTCCTGGAGGTACGGGGAAGTTGGCGCCCGCCAAGGGTAGCCCTGCTCTATTACGCTTTAGTTATATCCGCCCGCCAGGGCGATGCGTGGTTTCCGCAGCGGGAACAGGCGTCATGGCAGGCGTCTGCAGGTTGCCCCGCGGCGGCGCGCTATGCGTATCGGGCGGTTTCGCCAGCGTCCGCAGGGCAGGTGGCGCGGGGCGGGAGCCCAGGCCGGGGAGAAGAGGGGCGTGCGACAGGGCGGCGAGCCGGTGGCGCCAGGAGGGCCGGATGGGCGGCCGTGCCGGATTCGAGCAAGGGCGGCAGGCTGCTGGAGCGAATGCCAGGTGCGGGGGAGGCGCGGAAAAAGATGCGCCCCGTTCGCCAGGAGGGGAAGCGAACGGGGCGATCAGGTGGCTGGCCAGCCTCGGAGGAGGAGGGCGAGGCAGGCCGTGCCAGCCGGCGGAGGGGGGCGGCTACCACGCCCCCCCTCGCCAGGGCGCGGGGCTGCGCTCAGAGCGGCAGCTGGAAGTCCGGCGCGATCTGCTTCAGCCAGGTGCTGAGGCGCTCTTCGGTGAGGTCGGACTGGTTGTCCAGGTCCAGCGCCAGGCCGACGAACTTGCCGTCTTCGCCCACCGCCTGGGAGGTGGCGAAGTCGTAGCCATCCGTGGGCCAGGAGCCGACGATCTTGGCGCCGCGGTCGCTGAAGAAGTCGTAGAGGAAGCTCAGCGCATCGACGAACTCGTTGCTGTAGCCAACCTGGTCCCCCAGGCCATAGAGGGCGATGGTCTTGCCGTCGAAGCGGATGTCTTCCAGCTTGGGCAGGAATTCTTCCCAGCTCTCGGCTTCGGCTTCGGAGGAGAGGCCGGGCAACTGGCCTTCGCCCAGCGTCGGCGTGCCGAGGATGAGGAAGTCGTAGGCGGCGAAGTCTTCCGGCGTGACGCGGTTCACGTTGAGCGGATCGGCCATCGTGTCGTCATCGAAGCGCTTCTTGATCTGCTTGGCGATCTTGCGGGTGTTGCCGGTGTTGGTGCCGAAGAAAAGGCCGATACGTGCCATGGGATGTTCCTTCTCGGTTCTATGGATGAAAGCGGCAGGCGGGCGCATGGCGGCGCCCTTGACCATATGGGGGCGGGGTTTCCGCCTTCCTCCTAAGGCATAAAGCACTATGTGTGCCTGTCTGCGCGCAAGCTGGCGAGATCCGCTTCAAGCGTGCCGCGCAAGCGGGTATCTTTCGCTCCTTCCTTCTTTTTTCACCGGGCGGGCCGCGTTCATGCGCCGTCGCCGGCCCGATCCGCTTTTTCCTGGAACCGCCTTGAGCAGCTACGCAGTTGTCGACTTTGAAACAACCGGCATGACGCCGGAGCTGGGCGCGCGCCCGACCGAGATCGCGGTGGTGCTGGTGCGCGACGGCGCGGTGGTGGATCGCTACCAGAGCCTGATGAACGCGGATGCGTGGATTCCGCCGCAGATCCAGGCGCTCACCGGCATCAGCAATGCCATGGTGAAGGCCGCGCCGCGGGTGGAACGGGTGATGGCGGAGGCGGCGGATTTTGTCGGAAACCTGCCATTGGTCGCACACAACGCAGCTTTCGACCGTAAGTTCTGGGATGCCGAGCTGTCGGCTTTGGGCCGCAGCCGGGCGGGCGATTTCGTCTGCTCGCTGATGCTGGCGCGGCGGCTGTTCCCGGATGCGCCCAACCACAAGCTGGGCACGCTGGTGCGCGCCCTGGGCCTGCCGGCCACCGGCCGCTATCACCGTGCGCTGGCGGATGCCGAGGCCACCGCCTATCTCTTTCTCCGCATCGCCGACGAGCTGCGCCAGCGTTACCGCCTGGCGCAGGTGGAGCATGAGCTGCTGATGCGCATCCAGCAGACCGCCCGCAGCGGCCTGGCGCGCTGCATAGCGCGCCATGTGGCGCAGAGGGGCTGAGCCGTCGATACAGGGCCGGCAGCAGCGCGGCGGATTCAGTGCCCGGCGCCGTCCAGCAGGCGGGCGGTGAGCACGCCCAGCCGGCGCAGCGCGGCATCGAGCTCCGGGCTGTAGGGGTAGCCGCAGCCGATGCGGATGAAGTGATCGAAGCGCTGGGAGTTGGAGAACATGGACCCCGGCGCGATGCGGATGCCGGCCTCCAGCGCATGCTCGAACAGCCGCCGCGAGGGCAGGCCGCCGGGCAGCTCCACCCACAGCATGGCGCCGCCGTCCGGCAGGCTGAGGCGGGTGCCGGGCGGGAAGCTGGCGGCCACCGTGTCGGCGATGCGTTCGCGCTGCTCGCGCAGATGCTCCCGCAGGCGCTGCAGGTGGCGGTCGTAGGCGCTGGTGGCCATGAAGCCGGCGGCGGCGATCTGCGACCACTCCTCGTTGTGCCGGCTCTGCGCGAACTTCAGCATTGCCACCCGCGCCTGCCAGCGCCCGGCCGCCATCCAGCCCAGGCGCATGCCCGGCGCCAGCGTCTTGTTCAGCGAGGCGCAATAGATGATGTTGCCGCTGCGGTCCCAGGCCTTCAGCGCCTTCGGCGGCGTGGCGCGGCAGTGCATGTCGCGGTAAGGGTCGTCCTCGATCACCGCGATGCCGTTGCGCTCGCACAGCGCCGCCAGCGCCGCCTTGCGGCCGTCCGGCATGATGGCGCCCAGCGGATTCTGCAGGTTGGGCACCACCACCACCGCCTTGATGTTGCCGTAGGTGGCGATGGCCAACTCCAGCGCCTCCAGCGAGATGCCGCTGCTCGGGCTGGTGGGAATCTCCAGTGCGCGCATGCCCAGGCTCTCCAGCACCTGCAGCAGGCCGAAGAAGGTGGGCGATTCCACCGCCACCGTGTCGCCCGGGTTGGCGACCGCGCGCAGGGCGAGGTTCACCGCCTCGATGCCGCCGTGGGTGACGATGACCTCGTCCGCAGTCACGCGGATGCCGGCATCCAGCGCGCGGCGGGCGATCACCTTGCGGAATTCCGGGTTGCCGTTGGGCGAACCGGGCGTGGTCAGCAGCGTGGGCGACTGCCGCAGGCAGCGCAGCACCGCGTTCTTCAGCGCCTCGGTGGGGTAGTGCTCCGGCGCCGCGGTGGCGCCGCCGAGGTTGAGCGCGGCCGGGTAGCGCTGGCCCTGGGCGATGACGGCGGATACGGTGGCATGGATGCCGACGAAGGCCGCCGGGTCTGGCGCCTGGTCCTGCGCCGGCTCGACCACGCCTGGCAGGCTGGCGCGCAGCCGCCGGCGCACGAAGTAGCCGGAGCGCGGCCGCGCCTCCAGCCAGCCCTCGTCCTCCAGGTGGCGGCACAGCTGCAGCGCGGTGGACAGGCTCACCGTGTGGCGCTGCATCAGCATGCGCACCGAGGGCATGCGGTCGCCCGGGCGCAGAGTGCCGTCCTCGATCGCGCCGCGGTAGGCGGCGGCGAGCTGGCGGTAGAGGGGCTGCGCGGAGGCGGGGAACGCGGCGGTATTCATGGTCGGGAATGATGGCGGGCGGCTGTGGGTGGCGACAGATACAGAAGGGGTTGAAGCGGACCATAACAGGCCGGCACAAAGGCCATCTGTTGCGGTTCACATTCTAGTTCCCTGTGCCTGTTGCGGCTGGCGGCCGGCGCCTAATCTGGTGCCGTCCGAAACAGCCGGGCCCAGCCCGCGGGAGTCCATCATGTGCCGCCAGTTCCTTCCCAGCCCATCGCCCTTCAGCCTCCTCCTGCCCCTGTTCGCCCCGCTGCTGCTGGCCGTGTCTCAGGCCGTGCCCAAGGCCGCGGCGGATTCGGCGGTTGAACTGCCGGCCGGCGGGCTGACCCAGCTCTCGCTGCCGGAAGGCTGCCTCGTGGTGGCCGCCGAAGGCAGCCTGCGGCTGGACTACCTGGCCTTCGACCCGACCTGGCTGGGCGAGGCGCCACACCGGAGCAGCCTGCTGCTGGCCGACGGCGAGGCGTATGCGATGCCCTGGGCCGGCTGGGTGGAGATTGCCGCCACCGCAGGCGCGGCGCGCTGTGTGCTGCTGCAGCCGGCCAGGCGCGGGCCGCTGGCCGGGGTCGCTGCGGTAGGGCTGGCGCTGGCGGCGGCGACGCGAGCGGGTGGACTGGCGGCGGCCGCGGCGTTCAAGGAGACCTTGCGGCGGGAGCCCGTGGCCTGGCGGCAGCGGCGGGTGGAGGGTGCGCGCTGAAGGGCGCCCCGGCCCTGTGGCCTTGCATGCCGCCGGGCGCAGCAATGCTTCGCTTCTCCGCCCACGCCGCGCAAGGGGAGGGGGAGTAAACCGGCGACGCTTGGGTCTCGGTTGCGTTCCTGCTGACTACTTACCCTCGCCCCGCTCTTCCCTGGCCACCGCGGACAAGTCCCGCAGATACCATCCGGCATAGCCCAGGCCGGCGAGGGCGACCAGGGCGCTGAAACGCAGGGTGTTGTCGAAGGGGACACCGGCCAGCAGGTTGGCGACGACCACGTAGCCGAGATAGAAGGCGGCGACGAGGCCGGCGACGATGCGGATGAGGGCGAAGGTCTTGCGCTGGCGCAGGGTGGGGCGTGCAGTCATGGCGTCGGGCGGAATGTTCCGATGGCGTCGAGGGCCGACAGCATAGCTTTACAGCGGCCGGCTGGGGATGCGGCTTGCGATCCGCCTATGTGTGGTGTTTGCGCGGGGCGACCGCAAAGAAGGCTGGCTGGGGCCGTCCGGCAAGAGGCGAAGCGCGTCTGCACATCAGACGGAGCGGGGCGCCCGCCAGCCACCTTACAGCGCATGCTCCCGCAGCCAGCGCTCCAGGTCGGCGGCCGGCAGGGGCGGCGAGAACAGGTAGCCCTGGGCGACGTGGTAGCCCTGCGCCTTCAGCAATTCCTGCTGGGTGCTGTCCTCCACGCCCTCGGCCACCACGGTGAGGTGCAGGCTGTCGCCGATGCGGATCACCGCGCTGGTCAGCGCGCGGGTGGCTTCGTCCCGCGCCAGGTCGCGCACGAAGCTCTTGTCCAGCTTCAGCTCGCTCACCGGCAGGCGGCGCAGGTAACCCAGGCTGGAGTAGCCGGTGCCGAAGTCGTCCATCGCCAGCCGCACGCCCTGGTCGTGAATGTCGCCCAGGGTTTTCATGGTGCTGGGGTTGGTGTCCATCAGCAGGCTCTCGGTGATCTCGACGGTGAGATCGGCCGGCTTGAGGGCGTTGGCCGCCAGCGTTTCGGCGATGAGCTGCGGCAGTTCCAGGTTGTGGAAGTTGGTGGCGGAGAGGTTGACCGACACCGCCGGCACCGTCAGCCCGCGCTTGCGCCAGTCGGCCAGCTGGCGGCAGGCCTCGCGCAGCGCCCAGTCGCTCAGTTCGCCGATCAGGCCGCACTCCTCGGCCAGGGGGATGAAGCGTATCGGCGGGATGTTGCCGATCTCCGGGTGCGTCCACCGCGCCAGCGCCTCGACGCCGTATAGATGCCCGTCCTTGAGGTCGATCTGCGGCTGGTAGTGCAGGTGCAGCTGCTCCTTGCGCAGCGCTTCGCGCAGCGCGGCCTCCAGCGCCAGGCGCTCTTGCGCCAGCAGGTTCATCTCGTTGCTGAAGAAGCTGAAGCGGCCGCGGCCGCTGGTCTTGGCCTGGTACATGGCCATGTCGGCGCGGTGCAGCAGGGTGTCCATGTCGCGCCCGTTCTGCGGGAACAGGCTGATGCCTATGCTGGCCGAGGGCTTGAGGGTGATGTCGCCGAGGTGACAGGGGGCGGCGATGGCCCGCTGCAGATGCTCGGTGATGTCGGTGGCGCGGCTGGCGTCGCACTGGGTGAGAACGACGACGAACTCGTCGCCCGACAGGCGGCCGACGATGTCCGAATCCCGCACGGTGGCCCGCAGGCGGGCGGTGACGGTGCGCAGCAGATCGTCGCCGGCCGGGTGGCCGAGGGAGTCGTTCACCTGCTTGAAGCGGTCGAGGTCGATGAACAGCACCGCCAGGCTTTCCTGTTCCCGGTTGGCGCGGGTGATGGCCTGTTCGGCCTGCACCTGCAGCAGGCTGCGGTTGGGCAGGCCGGTGAGGCCGTCGTAGAAGGCGAGCTGGCGGATGCGGGCGCGGGCCTCTTCGCGCTCCAGCGCGATGGCGCACAGATGCACGCTCACCTCCACCAGCCGCTCGTGCAGCGGTGTCGGGCCGCGCTGGTCGCGGTAGTAGAAGGCGAAGGTGCCCACCACCCGGCCGTCGCTGCGCTTGATCGGGCTGGACCAACAGCTCACCAGGCCCAGCGGCAGCGCCAGCTGCTTGTAGGGCGCCCACAGCGGGTCGGTGGCGATGTCCGCCAGCACCGGTTCGCCGCGGAAGGCCGCCGTGCCGCAGGAGCCGACGGCGGGGCCGATGAGCACGCCGTCCAGTGCGCGCGAGTACGCTTCCGGCATGCGCGGCGCGGCCAGCGGGCGGAGCTTGCCTTCGTCGTCCACCCTGATGATGGTGGCGATCACTTCCGGCGCGATGCGCTCCACCTCGCGGCAGATCAGCGTCATCACCTCCGCCAGGGGTTCTTCCCGGACCAGCGCGGCCAGCACCTTGTGCTGCAGCACCTCGTGCATCTTGGTGTGGGTGATGTCGGTGTAGATGCCGACGGTGTTGCTGAGCCGGCCGCTGGCATCGACGATGGGGTTGAGCACCATGGAGCACCACAGCGGGCGGTCCTGGTTGTCGCACACCAGCTCATCGGAGCGGTAGCTGCGGCCGGCGGCGAGCTGGGCGTGGATGTCGCCGAAGTGGGTGCGGGGGCAGTGGGCGGAGGAGAACAGCAGGTCGCGCGGCTGGCGGCCGATGACCTCCTGCACCTGCCAGCCGAACATGCGGGTGAAGCCGCTGTTCACATGGACGATGCGATGGGCGGCGTCGGTGATGACGACCGCGCTGTCGGTTTCGTTGAGCCCCAGGGAGAGCAGGCGCAGGGTTTCGTTGAGGCGGCGCTGCTCGGTGATGTCTTTGACGAAAGCGGTATAGAGGGTGCGCTCGGGCAGCTCCACCCGGGAGAGGGACAGCGCACCCCAGGCGGTGCTGCCGTCCGGCCGGTGTATCGGCACTTCCAGCGGCTTGCCGACCAGTGCGTCCAGGCCCCCTCCCGCCGGCAGTTCCACCGCTTCGCAAGCGGGCGTGACCAAGCCGTCGGCCAGCAGCGCATCCAGGCCGCGGCCTATGACTTCGCTACGTTCCCGGCCCCACAGACGTTCGGCGGCGGCGTTGAAGAGCAGGACTTTGCGGTCCGCTCCCACCATCGCCACCGCATCCACCGTCTGTTCCAGCGTGTGGGCCAGGATTACTGCTGCGTCTTGTATGTTGGGCATGGCACCGCCGTCGTGCAGGTGAGGATACGGTTTCCCTTTCGTAATAATCGAACCGTATGACGGCTATGGTGCGCCTGAATCGACGCGGCGTCATCTGCGCCGGCGCTCGGCGTGAGGCGGGCCGCAGGCCCCGCCCGCCTGTCGCTTCCGGCGGGGCGAAGGCTGCCGCCGGTACCGGTTTCCCGGCGTTTTCCTATTCGCTGATGCAGATGCCATTGAGGAGGCCGACGGCGATCGCCACTCCGGCCATCAGGATGGCGGAGGCATTGCAGCGTTGCTCGATGCGCTCGGCGAAGCGGCGCAGCAGGCCGAACACCAGCAACTGCACCACGCCGGTGATGACGCCCCACTTCACCATCTCCAGCAGGTCGTGGGTGAAGTAGATGGCCGCCATCAGCGGGAAGGTGAAGCCGAGCAGGGCGCCGGCAAGGGTGATGGCGGCGGCGGTGTTGTTGTCGCGGATGAGCGCGAACTCGTTGTAGGGCGTCACCCGGGTGTAGATGGCGGTGAAGACGGCGAGCAGCGCGGCGGCGGTGCCGAAGTAGCTCAGGAAGGCGAGGAGGGCGTCCATGGCGTTCTCAGTCGAAGTAGTGGGGAACGAAGCGGGCGAGGTTGGTGGTGATGGGCGTATCGTCCTCGCGTATGCACATGCCGGCGGCCTCGTCGCCCACCACCCAGGCGCCGATCACCGGGTAGCCGGGGCCGAAGCGGGCGAGGGGGTGCAGTGCCTGGTAGATGTGGCCCTCGGCGCCGTAGGGGCCGCCATCGCTGTGGCGCAGTTCGCCGTTCTCGTACAGTTCGATGTTGGCGCCCTCGCGGGAGAACAGCGGCTTGCGCGCGTAGGAGGCGAGGCGGCCGGGGGTGAAGTGGGCTTCCAGCAGATTTGGGTGGCCGGGGTTGCGCTCCCACAGGATGGGCAGCAGGCCCTTGCAGGAGAGCAAGGCCTTCCACATCGGCTCCACGAAACGGGTGCCGCAGCCAGGGATGTGCTCGCCGAACGGTTCGCGCATCAGCCATTCCCAGGGGTAGAGCTTGAACAGCGTCTGCAGCGGCCGGCCGGCGAGGTCCACGAAGGCGCGCAGCAGCGGATCCCAGCCGATTTCTTCCATGTACATGTGGCTGGTGCCCAGCCCGGCCTGGGCGGCGGTGTCCATCAGGTAGTGGGTGCACACCCAGTCTTCCTCGTTGTCCGCCACCGAGGCGAAATCCACCTGGGCGATGCCCTGGCCGGCGATTTCCCGCCAGCGCGCCACCAGTTTTTCGTGCACCGAGTTGAACTGGTCCAGCTCGCGGCCGGCTGCCTCGCGGTATTCCTCCAGCCAGTACCACTGCGCCACCGCGGTTTCCAGCAGCGAGGTGGGGGTGTCGGCGTTGTACTCCAGTAGCCGGGGCGGGCTGTTGCCGTCGTAGGCGAGGTCGAAGCGGCCGTAGAGCGAGGGCTCGCCACCGGCGAAGGCGTCGGCGATGGCCTGGTGGAAGGTGGCGGGGATGCCGAGCTGGTCGAAGCGGTCGCGCTCGATGACGAAGCGCGCCGCGTCCAGGCACATGGCGTGCAGCTCCTCGGTGGCGGCTTCCAGGGTGTCGATCTGGGCGGCGCTGAAGGCGTAGCAGGCGTCTTCGTGCCAGTAGTCGTCCCAGCTGTGGAAGGAGAAACCGATCTGCTCCAGCCGCTGGCGGTAATCGCTGCGGGGCTCGATGTCTATCCGCCGCATGTCAGCCTCCCGACGAGGCGTGGGCGCTGCCGCCGAAGCCGCCGCGCACGATGCCGGCGGACTTCATGCCGACGGCGTTGCGCGGCGTGCCGTTGGCCACGTTGGCGTAGGGCACCGCGCGCCGGCTGCCGTCGGCATCCACCGCGACGGGGTAGCCGCGTTCGCGGTCCCAGTAGTAGCGGGGGCCGTAGTAGACGTAGCGGCCGCCCCCACCCGAGCTGCCATCGCCGTTCTGGCAGTTGCGGTAGTCGTACCCCCAGTCGCGGCGGCAGTCTTCCAGGCTGGCGTAGCGCGCCTGCTGCAGCGGGTACTCCGGGCTGCAGCCCGCCACTGCGGTGGCACCCAGGGTGCCGAGGATGACCAGACGAACCCGCTGCGAACGCTTCATGCCCATGCCCGATAGTAAGGAAGCCCGGCCGGCGTTGGCGCGGGCGGGAAAAGGGGGCGGATTATGCGGCGGCGATATCTGCCGGGCAAGGGCAGGGAATGCAGGGAGAGCAGGGCGGCGCGTTCGAACCGGCATGTCGCCGCCGCCTGTCCCCCGATCTGCCGGCCGCAGGGCGTGCCGCAAGGGGAGGGGCGGCGGACAGGCTCAGGGCAGCCAGATTTCGACCATGCCCGGGCGGATGTTGCGGTAGGACTGGGACAGGTCGCGCAGGTCTACCTGGCCAGGCAGGCCTTTGCGCACGATCCATTCCGCCAGCCCGCGATCCTCCGGCTGGTAGTAGATGACGGTGGGGCGCTCGAAGCGCACCGGCGGTTTGCGCCCGCGGGCCTGGGCGCTGCGGGTGACGTTTTCTATGCCAGGCAGCTGGGTGCCCAGCAGGCCGGCGGCCTGCAGCGTGGCGACCACGGATTCGGCGCGCGGGCGGGCATCTTCGGCGTAGATCTGCAGGTAGACCAGGGCGCGGGCGATGTCGGGCTGCTGCGCGGCCGGCGGCGTGGTCGCGGGTGCATCGGGAGGGGCGGGATGGGGAACAGGAGCGGGGCTGCCCGCGGTGGCGCCGGCGGTGTTCAACTCGCCGCGGGCGCTGGCGCTGCCCTTGGCCTCGCCGACCTGCGGCCTGTCCAGGCCCAGCGCGGAGGCCAGCTTGTCGGTGATCTCCAAGAGGGATTTCGCCTTCTCCGGCTTGATGAGGGCGAGATCGGCGAGTTCCCGGCGCAGCATTTCCAGCTGGCCGGCGGCGGTGGGGCAGTCGCTGGCGCGGGTGCCGCACAGGGGTTTCTCGTCGGCCTTCTTTTCCAGCACGTCGATGCGGGAGAGCACGAACTTCACCCGCTCCTCGGCAGCGGTGGCCTGTGATTTCTCGTAGTTGGAATAGAACTCGAAGCCGGTCCACAGCGCGATCACGATGGGGGTGTAGAGCGCGACCAGCTTGGCGGTGCCAACCGGCTTGGGGCTGTCTTCGGCCGGCTTGGGCGGCGGCGGGCGGCTCCAGTCGGTGCCGGCGAAGCCGGGATGGGCAGCGAGGTAGTCCTGCCAAGCCTGCGGCAGGGCGGTCAGCGGGCCGGCGAGCTGGCCGCCGATCAGCCGGCCGAGCTTGCGGGTGCTTTCCCACTGGGCTTCGTCATAGAACTGGTCGGCGGTGCTTTGCTGCGGGAAGGACGGCGCGCTGTCGGCGTAGTGGGCGAGGTCGGCCGGCAGGTCGGGCAGCAGGCGCGGCTTCACCAGCAGCAGCCAGCCGGGTTCGGGGTCGTCGCGGTAGCCCACCCGCGCCAGGGCCAGCGCGGCGCCGCTGCGGGGTAGGCCGAGTGCAGGGGCGAAGAAGGCGGCGCGCCAGGGGGTGTTGCCCCACAAGGTGTCGAGGTCGGCCTCGCCGAAGAACTCGATCTCGGTGTCGAAGTCGATGCGGGCCTTCAGCACCAGGTTGGTGAGGTCGTCGAAGCTGTAGTCCGGGTCGGCTCCGCCATCGGCGACCACGATCTGCTTCAGCTTGCGCCGTATCAGCTCGTAGGCGGCGGTGTTCTCGAAGTGGCCGCCATCGGAGAGGTACCAGTAGCGGTATTCGTCAGGGTTGAAGTTGGCGGTGAATTCATCCATCAACGCGCCGGCGGTGGTGGGTGTGACGCTCTTTCCGCCGCTGCCGGAACGCCACCAGTAGCCCAGGCGCACGCCCAGCAGGCCGAGCAGGGCGGAGAAGCCCAGGCCGGTGCGCGGGCCGGCGCCGGTGGAGAAGGCGGCGCCGGAGACGGAGATCCAGCAACCCAGCGACAGGGCTTCGGCCTCCTGCCATCCGGCGGCATGCCAGACGCTGCGGCCGAGGTTGTAGCCGGCCGGCCCCACCGCCATGTTCCAGCCTTTGCGATCTGGCTGGAAGTTGCCGGTGGCGGAGTAGCGGGTCTGGTTCACATTCACGTTGATGAGATGCAGCGGGCCGCCGTGCAGGTGGGGCGCGTAGGCGTGGCTGTCCGGTCCCTGCGCGCGCATCGGCATGTCGTCGCCCTCCACCACGTCGGAGACCGGCGTCTGGCCGCTGCCGCGCACCGGTGTTTCCGACCAGGCGATGTCGCGCTTGCGGTTGCCGGCGCCCAGGTAGGCGCGGGTGAGGCGGGCGGCGTAGAACTGGTGCAGCGATGAGAGGTTGAGGAAGTCCAGGTTGCCGCGGTAGATCGCGAACATCAGCAGCAGGATGAACGCCGCCGCCAGCGCCAGCCAGCCGAGCGGGACCTGCTGCGACAGCTTGCTGCCGGCCACGCCATAGGCGGCCACCGCCCAGCCGAAGGCGACCAGCGTCATCAAGGCCACGCCGACCACGCCGATGACGCCTTTGAGACTACGTCCGGCGGTGCTGTTGCCCAGCTTGTTCACGCCCGAGGACAGGTGGGTGGCGAGGGCGCGCAAGGCCGTCAGCAAGGCGCCGGTGAGGCCGGCACCCAGCAGCGGCAGGTCCGTCTTGTTCTCCACCACGCGCAGCGTGAGCAGCGCCAGGTCGTCCAGCAGGGCGAGGCCGGCGCCGGCGAACAGATAGAGCAGCAGGCGGGAGGAGAGCTTGGAGAGCCGGTTGCGGGCGTGGGCGAGGGAGTCGGACCCCAACCGGGTGAGGAGCAGGATGGGCAGTGTCGCCAGCGCGGTGCCCGCCAGCATCAGCAGGCCGCGGCCGCGTGGCTGGCACTCCTGCCAGAAGACCGTCGGCGGGCTGCCGAAGGCCGGGCAGCCGGCATCGGTGAACCAAAGGATAGCGAGCGGGCCTGCCGCCAGGGCCAGGGCGACGAACACCTGGAACCAGGCGCAGCCCTTGTCGCGCCGTATCATCCAGTAGCTCCAGGCGGAGGAAATGAACAGCATCAGCGCCAGCACCGCCAGGCTCCACAGCGGCCCGGCTTCGTAGTGCGGCTCCGCGGCCTGGACCAGCTCCGGCGCGGCGGTGGCGGTAAAGGCGCTGCGCAGCCAGGCGAGCACCATGAAGGCGCTGAAGAAGATGACGGCGAGGAACACATGCACCGACAGCAGGTTGCGCAGGTAGACCGCGGCGGCGAAGCGGCGGTCCTTGCCGCCGTGCGGGGCGAGGTAGCGGCCGTTGTCGCGCAGCCAGCGGATGATGGGCGCCTCGTCGCTGGCCAGCTTGCGTTCCACGTCCTGGGCTACTGCCAGCGGCGACGCCTGAGCGTTTTCCTCGCTGGCGCGGTGGTACAGCCGGCCGAGGAAGCCGCCGATGTAGCCGCCGCCGGAGACGGTGGAGAGGTAGCCGAAAGGCTTCAGCAAGCCTTGCGCCGCCAGGGCCTGCAGCAGGCCAAGGTTGAAGGTGGCGCTGCGGATGCCGCCGCCGGAAAGGGCCAGCCCGGGGCTGCCGGATACCATCTGTCCGCTCGGCACGGCGCTCCTGGGCTGGACCTGCGCCCCGGCGGGCGGGGATGGCGCAGCCTGTGCAGGCGGGGTGGCGCTGAGGCGCTTCTCCAGCAGCCGGGCTTCTTCCTCCGCCTGTTCGGGAGCGAAGTAATGCACCGGGATGGGG
>Ga0209699_100538_pt1 | contig 17728 bp, 13 predicted proteins | sample SynthPrep_1_END__FD_187204 | JGI IMG/M metagenome (GOLD analysis project Ga0209699, IMG submission 187204) | Synthetic microbial communities from Ohio, USA - SynthPrep_1_END_DS7_MetaG (SPAdes) (version 2) | ecosystem: Engineered > Bioreactor > Aerobic > Activated sludge | place: USA: Ohio...
GTGCAGACGTCCCTCTGAACGCCCCAATTCAGCGCAGAAAGACCTTCTGCCCGAATAACCTGAACAGGTCTGGGCAGCCCGGATCGGACAAGCGAACGCCGCGAGGTGCGCACAGCGCCACCTGCGTAGCGCCCACACGCCGACAGCCGCGCGAGACCGATCAACTGGCGCATCTCTTGCTTTAGAACAACGCAAGGTAGCCAACGGCGGCCACCCTCCCACGACAAAGACGTCGCTTCACCCGGCCCATGAGGCCAGTGGTGCAGCGGCGTTTTTTTTCGTGTTCGCCCCAGTGCTCGGGGCTGACGCAGGCTCGCGATCCGAACCTGTAGCGCAATCGCTCTAACCTGTTGCGGCCATGGCCGCAGGGCTGCACACCACGAATATGCAGCCTCCCTGGCAGGTGTGCCTGCCGTGTCCACTACCACGATCGGCACCCTGGCTGGGCTCCTTCTCGCTGATGAGGTGAACGATGAATACAAGTTTCTGGAAAGCCGGCCACACCCCAACCCTGTTCGCCGCCTTTCTCTATTTTGACCTGAGCTTCATGGTCTGGTACCTGCTCGGGCCACTGGCGGTGCAGATCGCCACCGACCTGGGCCTGGACGCGCAACAACGCGGCCTGATGGTGGCCACGCCGATTCTCGCCGGAGCGTTGCTGCGCCTGCTGATGGGCTTTCTCTGTGATCGCCTGTCGCCCAAGAGTGCCGGCCTGCTCGGTCAGGTGGTAGTGATCATCGCCCTGTTCTGCGCCTGGCAGGTTGGTATCGGCAGCTATCATCAGGCTCTGCTGCTGGGGGTATTGCTCGGTTTCGCCGGGGCAGCCTTCGCGGTGGCGCTGCCGCTGGCTTCGCAGTGGTATCCGCCGCAGCACCAAGGCAAGGCCATGGGCATCGCTGGCGCGGGCAACTCCGGCACCGTGCTGGCGGCCCTGTTCGCGCCCGGCCTGGCGGCTCTGTCCGGCTGGCAGAACGTGTTCGGCTGGGCGCTGATTCCGTTGCTGGCCGCACTGCTGGTATTCGCCCTGTTCGCCAGAAATGCACCGCAAAGGCCCAGACCCAAGGCAGTCGGCGACTATCTCAAGGCCCTTGGCGACCGTGACAGCTGGTGGTTCATGTTTTTCTACAGCGTCACCTTCGGCGGTTTCATCGGCCTGGCCAGTGCCCTGCCGGGTTACTTCAGCGACCAGTACGGCCTGAGTCCGGTCACCGCCGGCTACTACACCGCCGCCTGCGTCTTCGCCGGCAGCCTGCTGCGCCCGCTTGGCGGCGCCCTGGCCGACCGCATCGGAGGTATCCGCACACTGCTGATGATGTACACCCTGGCTGCATCGTGCATTGCCATAGTGGGCTTCAACCTGGGCAACGCCTACGCTGCACTGGCACTGTTCGTGGTCGCCATGCTCGGCCTTGGCGCCGGCAATGGCGCGGTATTCCAGCTGGTGCCGCAACGCTTTCGCCGGGAGATCGGCGTCATGACCGGACTGATCGGCATGGCAGGCGGCGTTGGCGGCTTCCTGCTGGCAGCCGGCCTGGGCACGATCAAGCAGCACACCGGCAGTTATCAGCTCGGCCTGTGGCTATTCGCCAGCCTTGGCGTCCTGGCCTGGATCGGCCTGCACGGGGTCAAGCAACGCTGGCGAACCACCTGGGGCAGCGCCGCCATCACCGCCGCACGCGTGTGATCGACGTGCTGCAACTGACCACCGGCGAAGCCAGCGCCAACGGCCCGCGGGACGACAACCAGGACGCCCTGCGCATCGTCACACCGGCGCCGCTGCTGGCGGCCAGCAAAGGCTACCTGTGTGCCCTGGCCGATGGCGTCAGCCAATGCGCCGATGGCGGCCTGGCCTCACGTGCCAGCCTCCAGGCACTGGCCCTGGACTACTACGCCACACCGGAAACCTGGCCGGTGCAGAGCAGCCTGGATCGGCTGCTCCAGGCACAGAATCGCTGGCTGCAGGCCAATGGTGGTGGCCAGCCACTGCTTACCACCCTCACCGCGCTGGTGCTGCGTGGCCGCCGCTATTTCCTGGCCCATATCGGCGATTGCCGCGCCTACCTGTGGCGCGACGGTCAGTTGCAGCGCCTGACCGAGGAACATGTCTGGGAACAGCCTGGCATGCAGCACGTACTCACCCGTGCCCTCGGCCTGGATCAGCATCTGGTGGTGGACTACCGCGATGGCGAATTGCAGCCAGGCGATGCCTTCCTGCTGCTCAGCGACGGTGTCTGGGCGACGCTCGGTGAGCGCGATCTGGCGTCGGCCCTGCAGCGCGACGAGCCACCCGAGGCGACCTGCGCCCAGTTGGTGAGCAGCGCCCACCGCGCCGGCAGCCAGGACAACGCCAGCGTACTGCTGGTGCGGGTCGACAGCCTGCCCGAAGCCGCCCTGGCCGACACCCTGGCGCAGCTGGAACACTGGCCATTGCCGCCACGCCTGCGTGCCGGTCAGGCATTCGAAGGCTGGCAGGTGGACGGTTTGCTCAGTGAGTCGCGCCAGTCTCTGCTGTATCGGGTGCGTGATGACGAAGGGCGCCGCTGGCTGCTGAAAACACTGCCCGAAGAGCGTCAGGACGAAGGCGAGGCGGCTGCTGCCCTGCTGCAGGAAGAGTGGTTCCTGCGCCGCGTCGCCGGGCATCACTTCCCCGAGTTGCATGCCCTGCCGCAACGCCAGCACCTGTATTACGTGCAACGCGAATATGCCGGTCAGACCCTGGCCGAGCGCCTGCAACGCGAGGGCCCGCTGAGCCTGGCCGACTGGCAACCGATGGCCGCCGAACTGATCAAGACCGTCGGCCTGCTGCACCGACGCAACATCCTGCACCGCGACATCAAACCGGAGAACATTCTGCAAGGTGACGATGGCGTGCTGCGCGTGCTGGATTTCGGCCTGGCCTATTGCCCCGGCCTCTGCGCCGAGGAACGCCATGGCATTCCCGGCACGCCCAGCTACATCGCCCCGGAAGCCTACGACGGAGCGCCGCCCAGCGTCGCCCAGGATCTGTATGCGGTCGGCGTGACCCTCTATCGGTTGTTGACCGGACACTACCCGCATGGCGAAGTGGAGGCCTTCCAGCGTCCGCGCTTCGGCACGCCCGTGGCCGCCAGCCGCTATCGACCGGATCTGCCCATCTGGCTCGACGAACTGCTCGGCCGCTCCCTGGCCAACGATCCGGGGCGGCGCTTCGAAACCGCCGAAGAGTGGTTGCTGGCCCTCGAACAGGGCGAACGCCAGTCACTCTCCATTCGCCCAAGACCGCTGCTCGAACGTGAACCCATGCGAGTCTGGCGCGCCATCGCGCTCGTTTCGCTGTTGATCAACCTGGGCCTCGTGCTGGCATTGCTGGTCTAGCGCACCAACACGGTGCCAACAGCCTTGAAACGGTGCGCCAGCAACGCCAGCGGAAGCCTCACCCAAGGCCATGCGACCGCGCCAACCGGGCGTTCCAGAAACTTGGCACAAGCACTGCATTGATAGCGGCACAACTTGATCAAAGCGCGACGCTCAACGAAGAGCGACGCACTTCCCGAAGGTTCGGGACTTGGACAAAGGCGTCCTCGCCAGGTAACTGGCGGGACGCCTTTTTTGTTTCCCGCGGCTCCTGGCGGCAACCCTTGTTTTCTGGCTCGCCACTCGATGCGGCAGCCAGGTTTCCGTGATTTTTCCTCCAGGAGACAGCCGGCATGAACAAACTCAAGCTGGTAATGATCGGCAACGGTATGGCAGGCGTGCGCACCCTCGAAGAGCTGCTCAAGCTAAGCCCCGATCTTTACGACATCACGGTGTTCGGCGCCGAGCCGCACCCCAACTACAACCGCATTCTGCTTTCGCCGGTTCTGGCCGGAGAGCAGGCGTTCGAGGACATCATCCTCAACGATCTCAACTGGTACGCGGACAACGGCGTCAAGCTGCTGCTCGGACGCAAGGTGGTGAAGATCGATCGCAAGGCGCGCCGCGTGATTGCCGACGACGGCAGCGAAGCCGAGTACGACCGCCTGCTGATCGCCACCGGCTCCACCCCCTTCATCCTGCCGGTGCCAGGCAAGGATCTGGACGGCGTGATCGGCTACCGCGACATCGCCGACACGCGGATGATGATGGACACCGCCAAGACTCATCGGCATGCCGTGGTCATCGGCGGCGGTCTGCTCGGCCTGGAGGCGGCCAACGGCCTCAAGCTGCGCGGCATGGACGTGACCGTGGTGCACATCGGTGACTGGCTGCTGGAGCGGCAGCTCGACCGCACCGCTGGCGAACTGCTGCAGCAATCGCTGGAAGATCGCGGGTTGAAGTTCCTGCTGCCCCGGCACACCGCGGAGCTGCTGGACAACGGCGAGGGCCGTGTCTGCGCGGTGAAATTCAAGGACGGCGAAGTGATTCCGGCCGATCTGGTGGTGATGGCCGCCGGCATCCGCCCCAGCACCGAACTGGCCGAGCGCGCCGGCATCGCCTGTAATCGCGGCATCCTGGTCAACGATACGATGCAGACCTTCGATCCACGCATCTATGCCATCGGCGAATGCGCCAGCCACCGGGGCATCGCCTACGGCCTGGTAGCACCGTTGTTCGAACAGGCCAAGGTCTGCGCCAACCACTTGGCCCAGCTCGGCTATTCGCGCTACCAGGGCTCGGTGACCTCCACCAAGCTCAAGGTCACCGGTATCGACCTGTTCTCCGCTGGCGACTTCATGGGTTCGGACGACGCCGAATGCATCACCCTCTCCGACCCTATCGGCGGCGTATACAAGAAACTGGTGATAAAGAATGACGTGCTGGTGGGCGCCTGCCTGTACGGTGACACCGCCGACGGCGGCTGGTACTTCCGCCAGATTCGCGAGAAGCAGTCGATCGGCGAGATTCGCGACCACCTGATGTTCGGAGAAGGCGCTATCGGCGACGTCGGCCACCAGGGTGCGGACAAGACCGCCAACATGCCCGACAGCATGGAAATCTGCGGTTGCAACGGCGTGTGCAAGGGCAGCATCGTCAAGGCCATCCAGGAGAACGGCCTGTTCTGCGTCGACGACGTGAAGAAACACACCAAGGCCGCCAGCTCCTGTGGCTCCTGCACCGGGCTCGTGGAGCAGATCCTGATCAGCACCGTCGGCGGCGCGGCGGACGTCAAGCCCAAGAGCGAGAAAGCCATCTGCGGCTGTTCCGAGCTCAATCACGGGCAGATTCGCAAGGCCATCCGCGAGCAGCACCTGACCGGCATGGCGCAGACCATGGCCTTCCTGAACTGGAGCACGCCCAATGGCTGTGCCACCTGCCGCCCGGCGCTGAACTATTACCTGATCTCCACCTGGCCGGGCGAAGCCCATGACGACCCGCAGTCGCGCCTGATCAACGAACGCGCCCACGCCAACATCCAGAAGGACGGCACCTATTCGGTTGTACCCCGCATGTGGGGCGGCGTGACCAACGCCTCCGAGCTGCGCCGCATCGCCGATGTCGCCGACAAGTACCAGGTGCCCATGGTCAAGGTCACCGGCGGCCAGCGCATCGACCTGCTGGGCATCCGCAAGGAAGACCTGCCGGCCGTGTGGAAAGATCTGGACATGCCCTCCGGCCATGCCTACGGCAAATCCATCCGCACCGTGAAGACCTGCGTGGGCAGTGAGTTCTGCCGCTTCGGCACGCAGAACTCGACCCAGCTCGGCATCGACCTGGAGCACGACCTGTTCAACATGTGGTCACCACACAAGGTCAAGCTGGCGGTCTCCGGCTGCCCGCGCAACTGCGCCGAGGCCGGCATCAAGGACGTCGGCATCATCGGCGTGGACTCGGGCTTCGAGATGTACATCGGCGGTAACGGCGGTATCAAGACCGAGGTCGCCGAGTTCTTCGTCAAGGTGAAAACCGCCGAAGAGGTACGCGAATACAACGCGGCCTTCCTCCAGCTGTACCGCGAGGAGGCCTTCTACCTTGAGCGCACCGTGCATTACCTGCAGCGCGTCGGCATGGAACACATCAGGAAGGCGGTGCTGGAGGACGAAGTCAACCGCAAGGCGTTGGCCGCGCGCCTGCACTACGCCCTGTCGTTCGAGCAGGATCCCTGGAAGCAGCGCATCGAGACACCGCAGCTGAAGAAGGAATTCGACACGATCAAGGTCGCTCAACTCGAGGAGGCCACGGCATGAACTGGCTGGATATCTGCTCTCTGGACGAAATCAACCCGCTGGGCTCGCGCATCATCAAGGGCCCCAAGGGCGAAATCGCCATCTTCCGCACCGGCGACGACGAAGTGTTCGCCCTCGACGACCGCTGCCCGCACAAGGGCGGCCCACTGTCACAGGGCCTGATCTACGGCAAGCGCGTGGCCTGCCCGCTGCACAACTGGCAGATCGAACTGGATAGCGGCACAGCCGTCGCGCCGGACGTGGGCTGCGCGCACCGGCACCACGCACGCGTGGAAAACGGTCGCGTGCTGCTGGCTCTGAACAGCGCCGAAAGGCTCGCATGAGCCGTTGGGTGGAAAACCGCACAGCGTTTTCCACCACCAGAACCGTGCATCGGTGGACACGCCAAGCGTTGTCCACCCTTCCCCTCCAGGAACTGCAAACATGGCCAGTCCCACGCAAATCACCGCTTCGACCTGCTGCTATTGCGGCGTCGGCTGCGGCGTGCTGATCGAGCACGACGACGAGAAGATTCTCGGCGTCGCCGGCGACCCCAGCCACCCGGCCAACTTCGGCAAGCTCTGCAGCAAAGGCTCCACCCTGCACCTGACCGGCGATCTCGACGCCCGTGGCCTGTACCCCCAGCTGCGCCTGGGCAAGGCCCTGGCCCGCTCGCCAACGGACTGGGACAGCGCCCTGGATCACGCCGCCAACCTGTTCGCCGAGACCATCGCCAAGCATGGGCCGGACAGCGTTGCCTTCTACATCTCAGGCCAGTTGCTGACCGAGGACTACTACGCCTTCAACAAGCTGGCCCGTGCGCTGGTCGGCACCAACAACATCGACTCCAACTCGCGCCTGTGCATGTCCAGCGCGGTGGTCGGCTACAAGCGCAGCCTCGGCGCAGACGCCCCACCCTGCTCCTACCGCGACATCGAGCTGAGCGACTGCCTGCTGATCGCAGGCTCCAACATGGCCTACGCCCACCCCGTGCTGTTCCGCCGTCTGGAAGAAGCCAAGGCCCGCCGGCCGGAGATGAAGGTCATTGTCATCGACCCCCGCCGCACCGATACCTGCGACCTGGCCGACCTGCACCTGGCGATCCTGCCCGGCACCGATGTCGCCCTGTTCCACGGCATCCTCCATGTGCTGCTCTGGGAAGGCTGGATCGACCGTGCCTATATCGATGCACACACCGAAGGCTTCGATGCCCTCAAGAGCCTGGTACGCGACTACACCCCTGCGGCTGTCGCCGAAATCTGCGGCATCACCCGCGAAGCGCTGCAGACCTGCGCGCAGTGGGTCGGCCAGGCGCCGAGCTTTCTCTCGCTGTGGTGCATGGGGCTCAACCAGTCCAGCGCCGGCACGGCGAAGAACAGCGCACTGATCAACCTGCACCTGGCCACCGGACAGATCGGCAAGCCCGGTGCCGGCCCGTTCTCGCTCACCGGCCAGCCCAATGCCATGGGCGGGCGCGAAACCGGCAGCCTGAGCAACCTGCTGCCCGGCCACCGCGAGGCGGGCAATGCCGAACACCGCGCCGACGTCGCCGCCTACTGGGGCGTCGAGCAGTTGCCGCAGGCGCCTGGTCTGTCCGCCATCGAGCTGTTCGATGCTGTGCACGACGGTCGTATCAAAGCGCTGTGGATCGCCTGCACCAACCCGGCCCAGTCACTCCCGAACCAGAGCAGGGTGCATGAAGCCCTGGCCACCTGTCCTTTCGTCGTGGTGCAGGAGGCCTTCTTCACCACCGAGACCTGCCAGCACGCCGACCTGCTGCTGCCCGCCGCCAGTTGGGGCGAGAAGGAAGGTACGGTGACCAACTCCGAACGCCGCGTCAGCCATGTACGCCGCGCCGTACCAGCCCCCGCAGAGGCCCGGCCCGACTGGTTCATCACCTGCGACTTCGCCCGTCGCCTGGAAAAACTTCTCCGCCCCGGCCTGCCAAGCCTCTTCGACTTCCCCAGCAGCGAAGCGCTGTTCGAGGAATACAAGCACCTGACCACCCAGCGCGACCTCGACCTCAGCGGCCTGAGCTACGCCCTGCTGGACGACCTGGGCCCACAGCAATGGCCCTTCCCGGCCGGCGCCCGCAGCGGCAGCGAACGACTCTACAGCGACGGTCGCTTCCCCACCGCCAGCGGTCGCGCGCAGTTCCAGGCCGAGCCCTATCGAGCCGCGCAGGAGCGCCGCGAGGCACGCTACCCGCTGACCCTCAACACCGGCCGCCTGCGCGATCAGTGGCACGGCATGAGCCGCACCGGCACCGCCGCGCAGCTCTTCGGCCATGTGCAGAGCCCCACGCTGGGCCTGCATCCAGACGAGCTGCGCCGAAGGCACCTGGAAGACGGTAACCTGGTCAGGCTGCGTAGCCGACGTGGCAGCCTGATTCTGCCCGTGCAGGCGGACGACAGCGTACGCCCTGGCCAGGCCTGGCTGCCCATGCACTGGGGCAATCGCTTCCTGCGCGGCCTGGGCACCAATGTACTGACTCAGCCGGCCTTCGACCCGCTGTCCCGGCAACCGGAACTCAAGCATTGCGGGGTCGAAGTGGATCGGGTCGAGTTGCCCTGGCAGTTTTTCGCGCTGGTCGAAGGCAAGGTGCAGGCACGCTTCGAAGCCCTGCGTCCGCTCTTCGAAGACTTCGCCTATGCCAGCCTGAGCCCCACGGGACGCGAGCGCCCTGCACTGCTGATCCGTGCCGCCTGCGCCGTTGCGCCGAAGGCACAGTTGCTGGCACGGATCGACCACCAGCTGAATCTGGATCAGGGGCCGGTGCTGGCCTACGACGACCCTCGGCGTACCGTGGGCAAGCGCGTGCGCATCGAGTCCGGTCGTATCGTCAGCATCCGCCTGGCCGGCGAGACCGCCGCCAGCGAATGGCTCAGGGGGCTGTGGCAAGAGGGTCAGACCGATGCCGAACTGCGGCGCTGGCTGCTCGCCCCGCTGTCCGCGCCACCGGGCGACGTCGGCGCTACCGCGGGTGGGCGAACGCTGTGCAACTGTCTGAACGTCAGCGAAAGCGCGATCTGCGCCGGCATTGCCAACGGTCTGGATCTGGACGGACTCAAGCAGACACTCAAATGCGGCACCAGCTGTGGTTCCTGTGTCCCCGAAATCAAGCGCCTGGTGACCCAACAGCAGGCTGCAGTGAATGCATGAGCATGCACACCAACCCCAACTTTCTGGTGCGCATGGCGCACCCTACCCGAGGAATTCGACATGAGCGCTAAAGTTTGGCTGGTAGGCGCTGGCCCCGGAGATCCCGAGCTGCTGACCCTCAAGGCAGTGAAGGCACTCAATCAGGCCCAGGTGGTGATGATCGATGACCTGGTCAATCCCGCAGTACTGGAGCACTGCGCTGGCGCACGCATCGTCGCGGTGGGGAAACGCGGCGGCTGTCGCTCCACGCCTCAGGCTTTCATCCATCGCCTGATGCTGCGCTACGCCCGCCAGGGCAGATGCGTGGTACGCCTGAAAGGCGGCGACCCCTGCATCTTCGGTCGCGGCAGTGAGGAAGCCGACTGGCTGCAGGCACACGGCGTCGAAGTGGAGCTGGTCAATGGCATCACCGCCGGTCTGGCCGGTGCAACGAACTGCGGCATTCCCCTGACACTGCGCGGTGTGGCGCGCGGCGTGACGCTGGTCACAGCTCACACGCAGGATGACAGCCCGCTGAATTGGCAAGCGCTGGCTCAGAGCGGTACGACACTGGTGGTCTACATGGGCGTGGCCAAACTGAGGGAAATTCAAAAGGGACTACTTACCGGCGGCATGTCACCGCAAATGCCGGTGGCGATGATCGAGAACGCCTCGCTCCCCGACCAACGCGCATGCCGCAGCCAACTCGGCGCCATGCACGATGATGCAGCAGCCTTCGCCCTGAAAAGCCCGGCCATTGTGGTGATAGGCGAAGTCGCTCGCACCAGCGCGCAGATCGGCCTGTCCCGGCAGCTGTACGGCTAAACGCCTCTGCGCGGAGCAGAAAAAGAAAAACCCGGCCAAGGCCGGGTTTTTCTTCACAGCACCAGAAGCATTACTGCTTGATCTGGGCTTCTACTTCAGCTTCAACGCGACGGTTGACAGCGCGGCCAGCGTCGGTGGCGTTGTCGGCAACCGGGCGGGTTTCGCCGTAGCCAACAGCGTTCACGCGGCTGCCGTCTACACCGTACTGGTTGACCAGCACGTTACGTACGGCATTGGCACGACGCTCGGACAGACCCTGGTTGTAAGCGTCAGAACCGACGGAGTCAGTGTGACCTTCAACGGTGGTGGTGGTCTGCGGGTACTGGTTCATGAAGTCAGCCAGGTTCTTGATGTCACCGTAGCTTTCTTCCTTGACGCGATCCTTGTCGAAGTCGAACTTGACGTCCAGTTCGACACGAACGGTTTCCAGAGCGGGTTCCGGAGCCGGCTCGGGCATCGGTTCCGGAGCAGCGGCAACGACCGGAGCCGGAGCCGGCTTGCTGCCGCCACCGAAGTTCAGACCGACACCGACGCCAGCTTGCCACTCGGTATCGCCCTGATCGATGTTGTACAGAGCGTCGACGCCAGCACGGGCGTAGAACATCTCGGTGAAGTAGTACTTGGCGCCAGCGCCAGCGATAGCCAGGGTGGAGTGGTTACGACCACCGCTGTTGGCATCGCCGATGCTCTGATGGCCGAAGCCGGCAGAGACGTAAGGACGCAGACCGACACCCGGCTGACCGAAGTGATAGATGGCCTTCAGGTCGGTCAGGTTGCCCTTGATGTTCTTGCTACCCTGAGAACCTTCGCCACGCAGGTCGTGGTACTCGCCGTAGGACAGCGCCAGCTCGACATCGTCGGTCAGGTAGTAGCCAATGCTGCCACCGAACAGGTTGCCTTCGTTGTGTGCGTAGTCACGCTGAACGTCGGTGAAGTAGCGATTGACGAAGCCCTCCACCTCGACAGCGCCTTGGCCTTGCGCCAGCGCGCCGAAGGAGGTTGCGGCAACGAGAGAGCCAATGACAACGCCCAAGGTGTTTTTTACTTTCATCCGTTAAATCCCCATCTTGGTGGTTAATAAGTCGCCGTGTACTTCAGTCGGCAACTTGTTGGCGATTTTATCAGGTTTCGCCACTCCCTTAGTGGTCGGAAAGCTGAACTAAGTTTCGGAAGTGTCCGAAAATTTATCCCGCAACCGATCCAATGCCCGCTTGTAGCGCATCTTCGTTGCGCTCAAGCCCATGTGCATGATGTCAGCGATCTCCTGAAACTCGAGCTCTGCGACAAAACGTAGCACCAGAATCTCGCGGTCGATCGGGTTGACATGTACCAACCATCGATCAAGACCGCCTCGCTCCTCGACTTTGGGTGTCTTCTCGTCGGAAGCCTCTTCGAGCGGATCCAGACTCAAGGCGTCAATCAACCGACGCTTGCGCCGCTCTTTTCGATACTGAGTAATGCATTCGTTATAGGTGATGCTGTACAGCCAGGTCTTGAACTTGGACTTTCCCTCGAAGTTCTTCAGACCGTAGAGAACTTTCAGCATCACCTCCTGACAGACATCGTCAGCATCCCTTTCGTTCCCCAAATAACGCGCACACACGTTAAACAATGTGCGCTGGTAGCGTCTCATCAGCTCTTCATAAGCACGAGTGATGTGAAACAGCTCGTCATGGGCGCGTGCCACCAGCTCCTCATCGGTGAGCTCGCGGGGGTCGTAGCGCGTTGGCAGGGGCTGAGCTTTGTTCAAAACGAGTCGGGCCGACAGTCAGGACGAAAAGTGCCCGGCAGGCCATACCTGCCGGGCAGCGGCATAAAATAACAGATTGGCGTCAGCGACTGTTCACACGTTGCTCGAGCATCACTCGATTGGCCACCGATACCAGTTCACCGGCATCGGTCAACAGGATGGTTTTCACCGTGCCGATCTCTTCGATCTGCCCTTCGACCTCAGCAACCTGCACGTGTTGCCCGACCTGGTACAACTCGCGCACATAAATCCCGGCCAGAATCTGACTTGCGATATCACGACTGCCCAGCCCCATCGCCAGCGCCACTGCCAGCCCCACGGAAATCAGCACGATGGCGATGACGTTGTTGAGCAGATCGGTCTTGACCTCGAGCTGGCCGATGGCCACCGAGATGCTGATGATGATGACCAGCCCCTGCGCCACACGCCCCATGCCATTGGCATAGTCCAGACCAACGCCCTCGGCAGCGCCACGCACCAGACCGCTGACCAGTTGCGCCAACAGCACACCGGCCAGCAGCACCAGAGCCGCGCCAAAGACCTTCGGCAAATACAGCGCCAGCACGTCGAGCGTGGCGGACACACGCTGCAGACCGAGCGACTCGGCAGCAGATACCAGGAAGATCAGCAGCACGAACCAGTAGACGATCTTGCCGATCAGCGTCGATACCGAAGCCTGAATGCCGACACGGGCCAGCAACTTGGTCAGCCCCGTACCGGTCATCAGGCGATCCAGCCCGACCTTGCCCAGCAGCTTCGAGAGCAGGGTGTCGAGCAGCTTCGCCACGACGAAACCGAGCAGCACCAGCACCAGGGCAACGAACAGGTTGGGGATGAACCCGGCAACCTTGGTCCACAGGGCGCTCATGGCTGAGATCAGGCTTTGGGTCCAGGGGTCGAGTTCCATTTCATTCTGCCTTGTCAGCGGAAACAGTGGATTGGGTACGGCGCGATACCGGAGCGACATGTGCCGAACCGTTGTTCAGAGCGATCATCAGCGCCTCCAGGCAATGGCCCATCAGGCTGAACAGATCACCAGCGCCGACCTGGCGGTTGGCGGTTTTGAGCACTCGATGCAAACAGGCGTCATCGTCATGGCTGGAGGGCGATGACTTGAGCAGGTCGCGTAGAGACTCTTCGAATGGATCGTGCATGCGCACCTCACGGGATGTCACGGCTAGACGCGGCTGCTGTGGATCGAGTCACACATCACAGCCACCGCCAGCGGCGAAACAAGAATACCTGCCCCACCGCCAGCATCAGCATCAGGCCGCAGGCGACGAAGAATCCCACCGGATTGTCGGCACCGGGAATCCCGCCGACGTTGATCCCCAGCAGGCCCGTCAGGAAGGTCAGGGGCAGGAACATGCCGGCAATCACGGTGAAGCGGTACATGATGCGATTCATCCGCTCGGCCAGACGCTGACTTTCGGCTTCGAGCACCAGACTGACCCGCTCACGGATCAGCTCCAGCTCCTCCAGATAGCGGGTCATGCGGTTATGCAGTTCGTTCCAGTAGCCGTCGTCGTCCTCGACGAACCAGGGCTGCCGGGCACGCACCATCTGCGCATACAGGTCACGCTGCGGCGCCAGGAAGCGGCGCAGGCTGGCAGCACGGCGGCGCAACTGCAGCATCAGGCTATGATCGGGGCGATAGCGCTCGTCACCGTCGAGACGATCCTCTTCGCCATCGAGCTGATCGCTCAGTTCCGTGATCAGGTCGTCGACCCGGCTGGTCAGGTGACGGGCCAGCTCCAGCAGCAGCTCCGAAGAGGTTCTCGGCCCCTTCCCCGCCCTGAGGTCGGCAATCAGCGTCTCGGTGGCCAGGAGCGGGCGCAGGCGCAGGGAAATCACCCGGCGAGCGTCGGCGAAGATACGCACCGACACCATGTCCTCGGGCTCGGCTCCCGGATTACGGTTGATACCACGCAGAAACAGCAGCAGCTCATCGTTCGGCAGTGGCAGCAGTCGCGGGCGGGTGTTCTCCTCCAGCAGCAGGTCACAGCTGAACTCGTCCAGGCCGCTGTGCTCGCGCAACCAGTGCTGGGCCTGAGCCTGACTGCGATCCCAGTGCAGCCAGAGGCTTTCCTGCTCACCCAGTTGCAGACTTTCCAGATCACCGTGGCTGATGTTGCGCGCCCCGCCGCGACCGTCCAGAACGAACGCGTGCAGCAGCGCCGAATCCTGATCGAGCATGGGCTTATTCCGGCATGCTCAGCGCTTGCGGGGAGACGATGATGCCGTTGTTGTCGGCGTACAGGTAGTCGCCTGGCTTGAAGGTCACGCCACCGAAGGTGACCGGTACGTCGAGATCACCGATGCCACGCTTGTCGGTTTTCATCGGGTGACTGGCCAGCGCCTGCACGCCCAGATCGGTCTGGGCGATGACGTCGACGTCACGGATGCAGCCGTAGACGACGATGCCTTCCCAGCCATTCCTGGCCGCCTTCTCGGCGAGCATGTCGCCCAGCAGCGCACGACGCAGGGAACCGCCACCGTCGACCACCAGCACCTTGCCCTGGCCCGGCAGGTCGACCTGCTCCTTCACCAGAGAGTTGTCCTCATGGCATTTGATCGTGACGATCTGACCGCCAAAGGAGTCGCGACCACCGTAGTTGGCGAACATCGGCTCGACGACCTGAACCAGCTCCGGGTAGGCATCGCACAGATCGGGCGTGATGTAATGCATGGCGAAACTCCTTTCAGCAGTATGTGAAAACGCGACTCTCGAAGCACAATGGCTGACCCCAGCCTGCACACAGGGGCGCAGGCGATGAACGGTCATCTGCCGCTCAGCTCCGAGAATGACCAAAGCCATTCAAAGCGTCACATCTTACCGACATGACGCGCCTGAAGAAACGCCTATCAGGCCTGCACAGGCTCTGTCTCGGAGAAGCCAGTCGGCAACTGCAGGTGTTCCAGCCAGTATTCCACCAGCGGCCAGACTTCCCGCTGCGCATCCTTGCTGACCAGCATCTCGATATGACCGAAATCGCTGGAAAAGCCGTTCTCCTTGCCCAGCAGCAGGAACTGCGTAGGCGCCGCGCTGCATTGCTGCAGCAACTTGCGGCAGGCCCATGCCGGATCCTGGTGATCGGCGACAGCCCCTACCGCCAGCAGCGGCAGACGCACCTGCGCCAGCCCCGCCCACCAATCGTGCGAGCCATCACCGAAACGACCGAACAGCCTCAGCCAGCGCAGGGTTTCCAGCGCCAGCCCGATGGGCTCGTCCTCCGGACCACGCTTGAGCCTGCGCCCGGACAAATAGGGAAATGAACGCAGCAGCAGACGACTGCCCCACTCCACCGGCGGAATCTTCAGCGGCCAGTAGATGCGGCTGATCTGGCTACCGAACAGCGCCGCCGAACGGGCACGCGACTCATCGAGACATCCTGCCCCCAGCGCCGCTGCCAGAATCACCCCACCAAGGGAATGGCCGATCCAGTGCGCGGCCTGCCCGCTTTGTTCGAAGATGAAATCGGCAACCGCCGGCAGGTCGTAGCGCACGTACTGCGCCACATTGTTGTCACGATAACCTTCGTTACGCGGTGACAGGCCGTGGCCACGCATTTCGACGATCCAAACATCGAAACCCGCTCGCGCGAGGTACGCCCCCAGACCGATCCCCCTGGGCGAGTACCAGAAACGGCGGTTGGAGAAACTGCCATGCAACAGCACCACGGGCACGCCTCGCACGCCCTCATGACTGGCACGCCCCAGACGGGTCAGCGCCAGCTCGACGCTGGAGTCGGGACTGTTGTTGGGTTTGAGGAGGTAGACGTCTTCGCTGAGGTCGCCACGCAGTTCGGCGCTGATCAGCGATACGGGAAAAAGCTCACTACTGCTTTGCATGGATCAGGTGACCGCAATGGCGCTATGCCACAAAGATAAACGACACTCATAAAAAACCGCCGGGAGCGACTCTTACATCGCTGGCGACGGCTATGGGCGGTCACCCTGACGGGTCAACCACCGAAAAGGGCGGGATCACCCGCCCTTTCTGGAACGACTACTGCCTTCAGGTCGGCTGGGCCTCGGCCAGGAAGAACCAGGTGTCGAGCACCGAGTCAGGGTTCAGCGAGACGCTCTCGATCCCCTGCTCCATCAGCCACTTGGCCAGATCCGGGTGATCCGAGGGGCCCTGGCCACAGATGCCGATGTACTTGCCGGCCTTGTTGCAGGCGGCAATGGCATTGGCCAGCAGCTTCTTAACGGCCGGGTTGCGCTCATCGAACAGGTGGGCAACGATGCCGGAGTCGCGATCCAGGCCCAGGGTCAGCTGGGTCAGGTCGTTGGAGCCGATGGAGAAGCCGTCGAAGAATTCGAGGAACTCGTCGGCTAACAGGGCATTGGAAGGCAGCTCGCACATCATGATGACCTTCAGACCATCCTGGCCACGAGCCAGGCCGTTGCTGGCCAGCAGCTCGACCACTTGCGACGCCTCACCCAGGGTACGCACGAACGGCACCATGATCTCGACGTTGGTCAGGCCCATCTCGTTGCGCACTTTCTTCAACGCGCGGCATTCCAGTTCGAAGCAGTCGCGGAAGGATTCGCTGATGTAGCGCGAAGCGCCACGGAAGCCCAGCATCGGGTTCTCTTCTTCCGGCTCGTACAGCTTGCCGCCGATCAGGTTGGCATATTCGTTGGACTTGAAGTCCGACAGACGCACGATGACTTTCTTCGGCCAGAAGGCAGCAGCCAGGGTGCTGATGCCCTCGACCAGCTTCTCGACGTAGAAGTCGACCGGATCGCCATAGCCGGCGATGCGCTTCTCGACGCTGTCCTTGATTTCCGGCGGCAGGCTGGCGAAGTTCAGCAGCGCCTTCGGGTGTACGCCGATCATGCGGTTGATGATGAATTCCAGACGCGCCAGACCGACACCTTCGTTGGGCAGTTGAGCGAAGTCGAAGGCACGATCCGGGTTGCCGACGTTCATCATGATCTTGAACGGCAGCTCGGGCATGGCGTCGACCGAGTTCTTGCGGATGTCGAAGCCCAGCTCGCCTTCGAAGATGAAGCCGGTGTCGCCTTCGGCACAGGAGACGGTCACACCCTGACCATCCTTCAGCACCTGGGTGGCGTTGCCGCAGCCGACCACGGCCGGGATACCCAGCTCGCGGGCGATGATCGCCGCGTGGCAGGTACGACCGCCACGGTTGGTGACGATGGCGCTGGCGCGCTTCATCACCGGCTCCCAGTCCGGATCGGTCATGTCGGAAACCAGCACATCGCCCGGCTGTACCTTGTCCATTTCGGACACGTCATGGATCACTCGCACCTTGCCGGCGCCAATGCGCTGACCGATGGCGCGGCCTTCGACCAGTACGTTGCCCTTCTCTTTAAGCAGGTAGCGCTCCATGACGGTGGCGCTGGAGCGGCTCTTAACGGTTTCCGGACGCGCCTGCACGATGTACAGCTTGCCGTCGTCACCGTCCTTGGCCCACTCGATGTCCATCGGGCGGCCATAGTGCTTCTCGATGATCAGTGCCTGCCTGGCCAGCTCGCTGACCTCGGCATCGGTGATGCAGAAACGTGCGCGCTCGGCGCGGTCGACCTCGACGGTCTTGACCGAACGACCGGCCTTGGCTTCGTCGCCGTAGACCATCTTGATCGCCTTGCTGCCCAGGTTGCGACGCAGGATCGCCGGACGGCCAGCCTCCAGGGTCGGTTTGTGCACGTAGAATTCGTCAGGGTTCACCGCGCCCTGCACCACGGTTTCACCGAGACCATAGGCACCGGTGATGAACACCACGTCACGGAAGCCGGATTCGGTATCGAGGGTGAACATCACGCCAGCGGTGCCGGTTTCCGAACGCACCATGCGCTGCACACCGGCAGACAGGGCGACCAGCTTGTGGTCGAAGCCCTGGTGCACGCGGTAGGCGAT
>Ga0209699_100541_pt1 | contig 17589 bp, 12 predicted proteins | sample SynthPrep_1_END__FD_187204 | JGI IMG/M metagenome (GOLD analysis project Ga0209699, IMG submission 187204) | Synthetic microbial communities from Ohio, USA - SynthPrep_1_END_DS7_MetaG (SPAdes) (version 2) | ecosystem: Engineered > Bioreactor > Aerobic > Activated sludge | place: USA: Ohio...
GCGCACCACAGACGATGCTCGCCGGCAGCGCTTCGCGACCCTGGCCCTGGCGCAGCAGCACGCGCACGCGGGCGAGGAATTCCTGGATGCCGAACGGCTTGGTCACGTAGTCGTTGGCGCCGCCGTCGAGCGCCAGCACCTTCTCGCCCTCGCTGGCACGCACCGAGAGCACCAGCACCGGCACCTGGCTCCATTCGCGCAGGCCGCGCAGCACCTGCTGGCCGTCGAGGTCAGGCAGGCCGAGGTCGAGCACGACGAGATCGGGGCTGTGCAGCGCCGCCTGGGCCAGGCCGTCTTCACCATTGGCCGCCTCCAGCACCCGATAGCCCTGGGCGTTGAGGGCGATGCGCAGGAACTTGCGGATCTGCGCTTCGTCGTCGATCAGCAGAATGCTCGGCCCCTGGCTCATCAGTCTTCCTCGGCGGCTTGCGGTTGCGTGGTCAGCGGCAGATGCAGGGTCAGGCTGGCGCCACGGCCATCGAGGCCCTCGCCGACCGTGACGCGGCCGCCATGGGCACCCACCATACCCTGACAGATCGCCAGGCCCAGGCCCGTGCCCTGGCCACCACGATCCCCGCGCGCTGCGGTATAGAACATGTCGAAGATCTTCGCCCGTTCCGCCTCGGGAATGCCAGGGCCCTGGTCGGCGACGACGAAGCGTAGCTCTTGCTCGTCGTATTCCAGCGCCACGCGTAGGCGGCCACCGGGCGGCGAGAAGCGCGCGGCGTTTTCCAGCACGTTGACCAGCGCCTGCTCGATCAGCGCCGCATGCACACGCAGCAGCGGCGGCTCCGGCGGCAACACGCATTCGACCTGCAGCGGCGCGAGCACGGCGCGCAGGCGTTGCAGGGCGCTGGCGACGATGTCGCTGGGCGCCACCCAGTCGCGCGCCAGCTTGAGCCCGCCGTGGCCGAGGCGGGTCATGTCGAGCAGGTTCTGGATATAGCGGTCGAGGCGCTCGGCCTCGTCGCGGGTGCCCTCCAGCAGCTCGTTGCGATCCGCCGCGGGGATCGCATCACCCAACGCCAGCAGACTGTCGATGGAGCCGCGCATGGCGGTCAATGGCGTGCGCAGGTCGTGCGACACCGAAGCCAGCAACGCACTACGCAGCTCCTCGGTCTGCCCGTGCAGGCGCGCCGCCTCCAGCTCCTCGGCCAATTGCGCACGGGCCAGGGCCTGCGCCAGCGGCTGGCCTAGGGCGGCGACCAGGCGTCGGCGCCCGTCCGCCAGTGGCGCGCCATCGACACGCTGCAGGCCGATCAACAGTAGCGGCCCCTCCTCGCCGCACAGCGGCCACCACCACCAGCGGCTGCTGGGCAGGGTGTCGGTACCAAGTCCCGCTGGCTGCTCGTGTTGCCAGGCCCAGTCGGCGGCGGCGCGCTCAGCATCGGGCAACTCGGCGTGCAGCCCGCCCTCATGCTGCCACTGGCCATCCGCCGAACGCGACAACAGGGTCAGCGGCATCTCGGCCCAGCCGCCCAGTTGTTGCTCGGCCACCGCCAGCACGGCCTGGCGGTCGGCGGCAACGGTGAGCTTGCGCGACAGCTCCAGCAGCGCCGTGGTTTCACTCTGCGCCTGACGCAGCGCCTGCACCTGGCGCCGCTGGCGGCTGGCCAGGTTGCCGGTCAGCCCGGCCATGAGCAGGAAGAACAGCAGGGTCAGCACGTCCTCCTGACGCTGGATCTGCATGGTCAGGGTCGGCGGAATGAACAGGAAGTTGTAGGCCAGGAACGACAGCCCCGAGCACGCCAGCGCCGGGCCCAGGCTGCTGCGCACCGCCACCAGCAGTACGGCGGCGAGAAACACCAGGGAGATGTTCGGCAACTCCAGCACCCGCGCCAGGCCGAGGGAGATCAGCGTGGCGCAGGCAGTCGCCAGTGCGGCCAGCAGGTAGTCGCGCCAGCGCGGGGCGATGCGCGCGCGACGGCCAGCCCGTGGCTGATCACCCGCCGCATCCAGCACGCTCACTTCCAGCCCGGCACCAGCGGCCAACAGACGCTCGCCGAGGCCACGACCGAACCAGCGCCGACGCAGGCGCCGTGTGCTGCTGCCGACCAGGATCAGGCTGGCGCGGCGCTCGCGGGCGTGGTCGAGCAGCGTGCGTGCCACCGAGTCGCCGTGCAGCGTCACCACCTCGCCACCGAGGCGCTCGGCCAGGCGCAGCGCGGCTTGCAGACGGCCGCGCTGGTCCTCGTCCATGGCGTGGCGGCCGTCCACGTGCACCACCGACCAGGGCAGATGACGCCGCTCGGCGACCCGGCAGGCATGGCGCACCAGGCGCTCGGCCTCGCCGTCGCCATCCACTCCCACCAGCAGTCGCCCGAGCACGCTGGGCGCGGCCTGGCCGAGCTGGCGGTAGCGTTGGTCGAGGTCGGCATCGACCCGCGCGGCAGCAGTCTGCATGGCCAGCTCGCGCAGCGCGGTGAGGTTGGTCGGCGAGAAGAAGGCGTCGATGGCCGCCCGCGCCTGCTCGGGCATGTACACCTTGCCGTCACGTAGACGCTCGAGCAGCTCACGCGGCGGCAGATCGACCAGCTGGATCTCGTCGGCTTCCTGCAGCACCCAGTCGGGCACGGTTTCGCGCACCTGCACGCCGGTGATATCGCGGACGCGGTCGTTGAGGCTTTCCAGGTGCTGCACGTTGACCGTGGTGTAGATGTCGATGCCGGCAGCAAGCAGCTCCTGCACGTCCTGCCAGCGCTTGGCGTGGCGGCTGCCGGGCGCATTGCTGTGCGCCAGCTCATCCACCAGCGCCAGCTTGGGTGGGTCGGCCAGCAGGCCGTCGAGATCCATCTCGCTCAGCTCCAGGCCGCGATACGGCAGGCGCAATGGCGGCTGTTGCGGCAGGCCCAGCAGTAGCGCCTCGGTCTCGCTGCGGCCGTGGCTTTCCACCACCCCGGCGCGCAGCGCCACGCCCTGGCGCAGTTGCGCATGGGCGGCCTGGAGCATGGCGTAGGTCTTGCCCACGCCCGGCGCCGCGCCGAGAAACACCTTGAGCCGGCCACGGCCTTCGCGGGGCAGGTCGGCGAGCAGCGCTTCGGCGCGCAGGCTGTCGTTCATCGAGCACTCGTCACTGGGAAGAAGTGGATGGATTGTCGACCAGTGCCAGGTTCAGAGCCAGCACATTGACCAGCGCCGGGCCGAACAGCGGGCGCTCGGTGTGCGCCTCGACCAGGCGCAGCAACTCGGCCTCGGCCATGCCACGGGCCTGGGCAATGCGCGGCACCTGCCAGGTGGCGGCCTCAGGTGACAGGTGCGGGTCGAGGCCGCTGCCCGAGGTAGTGACCAGTTGCATCGGCACTGGCGTGTCACCAGCAAGGCCGGCGCTGGCCTGCTCGATGCGGGCAAACAGCTTCGGATTGCCGGCCGACAGGTTGCTGGCGCCGCTGGCCACGGTGGCGTAGCTACCTGCCGAGGGGCGCGGCTGGAACCATTGATCGCCGTCGAAGGACTGGGCGATCAGGCGGCTGCCGCGTACCTGGCCGGCGTCGTCACGCACCAGACTGCCGGCGGCCTGATCGGGGAAGGCCACCTGGGCCACGCCGGTGACCGCCAGCGGGTAAGCCACGCCGGTGAGCAGGGTCATCAGCACCAGGGTGGCGATGGCGGGGCGGATAGAGTTGAGCATGATGAATCTCCGATATCGATTCTTTGCTTGTGTAGGAGCGAATTCATTCGCGATGGCCTTGCCTGCTTGCCAGCCATTTCGCGGATAAATCCGCTCCTACAGAACGTTCAAACAACGCACTTACACCCAGCCCAACCCCACCAGCAGCAGGTCGAGCAGCTTGATGCCGACGAAGGGCGCGAGCAGCCCGCCGAGGCCGTAGATCAGTAGGTTACGCCGCAGCAACTGGCCGGCGTCCAGCGCGGGGATGCGCACGCCGCGCAGCGCCAGCGGGATCAGCGCGACGATGATCAGCGCGTTGAACACGATGGCCGAGAGAATCGCGCTTTGCGGGCTGTGCAGCTGCATCAGGTTGAGCGCGCCGAGCTGCGGGTAGATGCCGGCGAACAGCGCCGGGAGGATGGCGAAGTACTTGGCCACGTCGTTGGCCACCGAGAAGGTGGTCAGCGCGCCACGGGTCACCAGCAGCTCCTTGCCCACCTGCACCACGTCGATCAGCTTGGTCGGGTCGCTGTCCAGATCGACCAGGTTGGCGGCCTCACGGGCGGCCTGGGTGCCGTCGTTCATGGCCAGGCCGACGTCGGCCTGGGCCAGCGCCGGGGCGTCGTTGGCGCCGTCGCCGCACATCGCTACCAGCTTGCCTTCGGCCTGCTCGGCGCGGATGCGTGAGAGCTTCTTCTCCGGCGTGGCCTCGGCGATCACGTCGTCGACACCCGCCTCGGCGGCGATGGCAGCGGCGGTCAGCGGGTTGTCACCGGTGACCATCACGGTGCGGATCCCCATGGCGCGTAGCTCGGCGAAGCGCTCGCGGATGCCCGGCTTGACCACGTCCTTGAGGTGGATGGCGCCGAGCAGGCGCCCGGCCCCGGCCACCAGCAGCGGCGTACCGCCGCTCTGGGCGATCTTCTCCACCTCGCGCGCCAGTGGCGCTGGCAGGTCGTCACGGCCCAGGCCGAGGTATGCCAGCACGGCATCCACCGCCCCCTTGCGGTAGGCCACGCCGTTCACGTCGGCACCGGACAGGCGCGTCTCGGCGCTGAAGGCGATCAGCGTCATGCTGGCGCGGTCTGGCACCTCCATCGTGTGCAGCGCCGCCAGGTATTCGACGATGGACTTGCCCTCGGGCGTGTCGTCGCCCTGCGAGGCCAGCAGCGCCGCCTCGGCCAGCTCCGGCGTGGACACGCCCGGCGCCTTGACCATGGCACTGCAGCGACGGTTGCCGAAGGTGATGGTGCCGGTCTTGTCCAGCAACAGGGTGTGCACGTCACCGGCCGCCTCCACGGCGCGGCCGGACTTGGCGATGACGTTCAGGCGCACCAGGCGATCCATGCCGGCAATGCCGATGGCCGACAGCAGGCCGCCGATGGTGGTCGGGATCAGCGTCACCAGCAGCGCCGCCAGGTAGATCAGCGGCAGGTCGCCACCGGCAAAACGGGCGAACGGCTGCAGCGTGGCCACCACCAGCAGGAAGATCAGGGTCAGGCCGATCAGCAGGATATCCAGCGCCACTTCGTTGGGCGTCTTCTGCCGGCGCGCGCCTTCGACCAGGGCGATCATGCGGTCGAGGGTGGACTCGCCGGGGTTGGCGCTGATCCGCACCAGCAACCAGTCCGACACCAGTCGGGTGTTGCCGGTCACCGCCGAGCGGTCGCCGCCGGACTCGCGGATCACCGGTGCGGACTCGCCAGTAATCGCCGCCTCGTTGACCGCCGCGACGCCTTCAATCACCTCGCCGTCGCCGGGGATCAATTCACCGGCCACGACCCGCACCACATCGCCCTTGCGCAGGCTGCTGGCCGGTACGGACTGGAACTGCGCACCGACCTGCTTGCGCGCCATCAGCCCCTGGCTGCCGGACTTCAGGCTGTCAGCGCGGGCCTTGCCACGGCCCTCGGCCAGGGCCTCGGCGAAGTTGGCGAAGAGCACGGTGAACCACAGCCACAGGGCGATCTGCACGCCCAGGGCGGTACTGACGGCTGGGTTGGGGACGAAGCACAGCACGCTGGTGACCAGCGCCGTCAGCTCCACCACCAGCATCACCGGCGAGCGCACCAGTTGCCGTGGGTCGAGCTTGACGAAGGCCTGCTTGAGGGCCGGGCGCCACAGCGCGCCGAGGCCGGTCTGCGGCTGGCTGCTGGACGATTTGGCGCTGCGTTGCGCCATTACGGGGGCATTCATCACGGTTTCTCCTTCAGAACGCCAGGTATTCGGCCAGCGGGCCCAGGGCCAGCGCCGGCATGAAGGTCAGGCCACCCACCAGGAAGATGGTCAAGGTCAGCAGCACGACGAACAGCGGCCCATGGGTGGGAAAACTGTTCTGCCCCTGCGGCGCCGCGCGCTTGGCCGCCAGGCTGCCGGCAATCGCCAGCACAGGCAGGATGTAGCCGAAGCGCCCGAGCAGCATGGCCAGACCGAGCATCAGGTTGTGGTAGGGGGTGTCGGCGGTGAAGCCGGCGAAAGCCGAGCCGTTGTTGCCGGTGGCCGAGCCGTAGGCATACAGCGCCTGGCTGAAGCCGTGCGGGCCGGGGTTGCCGATGGACGCCGCCGGCCCGGCGAAACTCACCGCCAGGGCGCCAAACACCAGCACGCCGACCGGCATCACCAGCAGCGTGGCGACCATCAGCCGTACCTCGCGGGCCTCCAGCTTCTTGCCCAGATAGGCCGGCGTGCGACCGATCATCAGGCCGGCGAGGAATACCGCAATCAGCACGAACAGCAGCATGCCGTAGAGGCCCGCGCCGACGCCGCCGAAGACGATCTCGCCGAGCAGCATATTGACCAGCGGCACCAGCCCGCCGAGGGCACTGAAGCTGTCGTGCATGGCGTTCACCGAGCCGTTGGACGCCGCCGTGGTGGTGGTCGCCCAAAGCGCCGAAGCGAAGCTGCCGAAGCGCGCCTCCTTGCCCTCCAACGAGCCGACCTGCTCGATGGGCAGCCCCGCCAGCGCCGGGTTCGGCTGCAACTCCGCCCAGGCGCAAACACCCAGGCCGATGACGAACAGCAGCAGCATGCTGGCCAGGATCGCCCGGCTCTGGCGCAGGTCACGCACGTAATGGCCGAAGGTGAACACCAGCGCCGCCGGGATCAGCAGGATCGACGCCAGCTCCAGCAGGTTGCTCAGCGCCGTGGGGTTCTCGAATGGATGCGCCGAGTTGACGCCGAAGAAGCCGCCGCCGTTGGTGCCCAGTTGCTTGATGGCGATCTGGCTGGCCGCCGGCCCCATCGGCAGGGTCTGCTCGCTGCCCTGCAGGGTGGTGGCCGAGACGTAGTCGCTGAAGTTCTGCGGCACGCCCTGCCACACCAGCAGCACGGCCAGCACCAGGCACAGCGGCAACAGGCCGTAGAGCACGGCGCGGGTGATATCCACCCAGAAATTGCCCAGGCGGTCGCTGGACTGCCGCGCCAGGCCACGGCACAGCACCACCAACACTGCCAGGCCCACTGCCGGGCTAACGAAGTTCTGCACCCCGAGGCCGAGCATCTGGCTGAAATAGCTCAGCTGCGCCTCACCGCTGTAGGCCTGCCAGTTGGTGTTGGTGACGAAGCTCACCGCCGTGTTGAACGCCAGCGGCACACTCAGCCCGGCGAGCTGCTGCGGGTTGAGCGGCAAGGCGCCCTGGAGCAACAGAATGCTCATCAGCGCCAGCAGGCAGACCAGGGTGAAGGCCAGCAGCGCCAGGGCGTAGCCGCGCCAGCTCTGCTCACGCTCCGGGTCGACGCCAGCCACGCGGTAGCACAGGCGCTCCACCGGCTGCAGCAACGGGCTGAGCCAGGTGCGCTGGCCCTCCATCACGCGGTAGAAGTAGCGCCCGAGAAAAGGGGCCGGTGCCAGCACCAGCAGGGAAAAGGCCGCCAGCAGCAGCCAGTCGTAGTCATGCATGGCCGTCTCCTCAACCACGCCCTGCGGTGAGCAGCGCCACCAGCAGATAGGCGAAGAGGCCGACCACCAGGATCAGCGACACACCATCGATTGCGTTCATGTGCAAAGCTCCACGATGCGGGGAATCCGCTCGCGAGCATTGTCGAAAGGCTGCCCGTAAAAATTCGATTGCCGCCCCGCTGCCAGGGCGTAAAGAAATCGTATTGATGCAGAAGGATCAGCCCTGTGGGAGGCGCTTCAGCGGCGACTTGTCCAGGCCTAGCGGCTGTCGCGGCTAAAGCCCCTCCCACAAAAGCCCTGGCAGCGCGCTCCCGTAGGGTGGGTTAGCGGCGCAAAACACCGCTCAAACAGCCGCGCACCCACCTCAAGCGCCGCGTAACCCACCAAGCGCTCGCAAGCCCAACCACTCAACCCAACAACCGAACCGCCAAGCCCACCAGTGCACAGGCCACCAGCGTCTCAATCACCCCACGCTTGAAGCCCAGCAACGCCACGCCCGCACCGAGGGTAATCAACGCCGACACCCAATCGAACGTACCGGCGAAGCCCTCTGGCCAGAGCACGTGATAGCCGAAGAACAGCGCCAGGTTGAGAATCACCCCAACCACCGCAGCGGTGATCCCGGTCAGCGGCGCTGTGAACTTCAACTGCCCGTGGGTTGACTCCACCAGCGGCCCGCCGGCGAGGATGAATAGAAATGACGGCAGGAAGGTGAACCAGGTGACCAGCACAGCCGCCAACGCGCCACTGGCAAAGGCCGAATCGCCACCGAACACCGGCTGGCCAAAGGCACCAACAAAGGCGACGAAAGCCACCACCATGATCAGCGGCCCCGGCGTGGTTTCACCCAGCGCCAGGCCATCGATCATCTGCCGAGGCGTCAGCCAGCCGTAATGCTCGATGGCGCCCTGATACACATAAGGCAATACCGCATAGGCACCGCCGAAGGTGAGCAACGCCGCCTTGGTGAAGAACCAGCCCATCTGCGTCAGTGTGCCCTGCCAGCCGAACGCCAGGGTTAGCAGGCCCATCGGCAACAGCCAGAGCAGCGCACCGACCAGCAGGATCAACGCCAGGCGGCTGGAACGAAAATGCGTGTGCGCCAGGCGCGTGTCGTCATCGATCAATGCCGGCGCATGCGCCCCGCCCGCCTCGCCATGCCTTGCGCCAACCGCGAAATGCTGCGGCGCCAGTCGCCCACCGATGTACCCCACCAGCGCGGCGCCCAGCACGATCAGCGGGAACGGCAGCTGCAACGCGAAGATGGCCACGAAAGCCGCCGCCGCGATGGCCCACAGCCAGGCGTTCTTCAACACCCGCCCGCCGATGCGCCAGGCCGCCTGCACCACGATGGCCGTCACCGCCGGCTTGATGCCATAGAAGATCCCGGCCACCAGCGGCACATCGCCAAACACCAGGTAGACCCAGGACAGCACGACCAGGATCAGCAGCGACGGCAGCACAAACAACGCCCCAGCGATCACCCCGCCCCAGGTGCGGTGCATCAGCCAGCCGATATAGGTGGCCAACTGCTGCGCCTCCGGCCCAGGCAGCAACATGCAGTAGTTCAGCGCATGCAGAAAGCGCCGCTCAGACAGCCAGCGGCGCTTCTCCACCAGCTCCTGATGCATGATCGAAATCTGCCCGGCCGGCCCGCCGAAACTGATCAGCCCCAGCTTCAACCAGAACCAGAAAGCCTGCAGCAAACGGACCGGGGCGGGACGTTCAGGCAAATCGGACATTAGGAGAGCTCCAGCGGCGGATAAATCGACCGACCACTATAGCCGCACAACATGACAGCTGCGCGACACCGAACGAAAAATCACCATCCCCTCGCAGCCCTTGCCCCACCTGAGCTGGACGAGTTTTCCCGCATCTTATCCACAATGCTTTCCCCAGATTCTGTGCACGACACCCGGCAACACGCCCCCGCCCTGCCCCGCTATTGAAAGCGCGAGCCAAGTGATTGATTAAAAGCGATATTCCGCCTGGCGATAACGCCATTACAGCGTCATTGGGCAAAAACTGAACGGCCTACCGTGGCCCGCTTGAATGCTAGGCGCGGAGGGCTTTTGCAAAGGTTATCCACAGGGGTGTTCACAGAATTTGTGGGTGGGTTTGGGAAGGTCTGGAGCGCCGACTCTCCAACGGTAAAAAGCCAATATGGCATTTTGCCCACGAAGCATGGACAGCCTCGCGGTGGATGGACTAGGTTTTAGGCTTGATTCTGCTGGCGCTGCATCCCTGGATTTAAAATGGAACCGAGTTACATTCCACTCTACATAAATTTAAAATAAGCCATTCTATTTAAATCAAATGTTAGCCAGCGAACACCAAACTCAATAAAATATATCAATTGAGCCATGCACATCAGAGCTATAAATGAGCAAGAAGATTAAAGACAGAAGCAGAAAAAAGCCGACCAATCTTAATATTTTCTCTAAGGGATGGAGAGACTCTTCCACCTCCATAGACATCAAAGTCTCAAACAAGCTAAAACAGCTCAACAAAATAAAAGACTATCACTCAATAACAAAAATCGCGACCAACCCACAACTACCAAAACTATTCATACCCATCTATCCAGAGGAAAGAGCACACCAAATTTATGATATGGGGAATTTCCTATCTCCAGAGTCTTACTTTTATTGGATAATGGGCATTTTTCAAACTAACTCCACCCTGCTGAACACATTTAACCGATTGAGAGAGCAGTTTAACACTGCATTGTTAAATAGTGACGAAAACAGAGCTACTGAATCAATAAAAGCAATGGACTGTCTATGTTTTAATTGGTGGTCCACTGAAAATAGCTTACACCTCCTAAAAGAAATTAAGCGACTTGACACGAAGCCAAGCATTGAAAGAATCAAGAGTAGATTTCCTAAGTCGGGCGTTTCGGCACTTTTAACAACGCTGTCTGAAAGCAGCTCACCCGACGTGTTTCACAGTATTGTTCAAGACCAACTAGAAGAATATAGAAGCTCAGGCCTTAGTGATGTTATCGCTTATGGTGCAATTCTATCTTCAAAATTCTTACCACTAGCGAAAGATAAAACCAGGGAACTAAACACACACTCCCTTTATCACTTTTGCACAGAATCCATAATAGACCAATATTTACTGCTCCAATCAATTGTAGCTGACAGTTACGCAAAAAATACAACAATACCTCCAAGACACAGAAAAATAATACTAGAGCTAGCCCACCTAACCCAAGACAACCATATACTCAATTACTTATCAACATCTAACCCTCAAGATACTTTTTTAACAAAAACTCTAAAAAACTATACCAACGGCGAATACAAAGTAGCGGCAAATAGCATTAGAGAAACGATCGCCCCACAAAGCTACGGTCTAATTGAAGTATATGCCAGAGCAAAATTGAACTGCACCTCACCAGAAAGTGGCACTTTATATGACGAGCTTGCGGATGCAATAGGCAGGATACTATCCCTAGCAAAGAGCTCAAGCGAAGACATAGCCTTCATAAAGAAAATTTGCACAAAGTTTAGAAATGAGGCCTGGGCAAAGTCTCTTTATTTTCATTTTACAAAAATATTAGACTGCCTCAACTCAGAAGAAGAAATAGAATTAAGTCGCAAGCAAACCATGGTTCTTGGAGGCTTTAACACTCCACAAGGATATGAACAGAACTTCAAGCCCCTTTTTACAGCAGTAGACATACTAGAAAAAATCCCAGAAGAGCGATTGATCAAGCATAATCCATTACTCTCTCTTGGAAGAAAAGAGCTGGAGCGCCAGGATTTCCCTATAGAGTCAGACTTTTTAAAAACCCAGTCAAGCTTGTACATCCAGTTAAATAAAAATCTCGAAGCCATAAACTTTGCCATTGACGAGTACCTAAAAAACAAAAACGCCTTTCTTCACCTACCCATTAAAGATCTATGCAAGCTCACGGCAGCAATAGATCGCAATACAAAAAGTGAATTTATTTCCTGCATTATTATACTTGACATATATGCCAGAGAACTAGGAAGTCAATTTGATGATCAAAAATCAGATATATTTGACGATTTCCTGACATTCTGCGGCACGCACAAGCCATCACTAATATTTCGAAACCAACCTTTTGACTCCAAAGAAATATATTTTCTCAGAAATATTTGCACACCAACACAGCTCGATAACATCATCTACTTCTCGAACAACGACGAAGTCATACATGAAAGAATTTCAATAATTGATCTTCTCACAGAAACTTTCCGAGACAATAGCAGCCTAGAACTAGAAGCACTTAATATAGAAAAAGACAAGGTAGTAGAGAGTTTATTTGCAGACAAATTGCGCGCCAAAATCGAGACTGGAAAACTATACGTAGACGTTCAAGCATTAGAATCACAACGCACACACCTATATCGCGCCCTATTTGAAAAGGCCAAACAACTAAAAGGCGGGGTACTTTTAGACCCAATTGAAAGCCATGAGACCGTTACTACCTCAAATGACATATTCCAAATTTCCAACAACGACACCGGGGAAATGCCTTTAGTTATTTCAGCAAATGACAAAACTGAGCTAGTAACAAAAATATATAATCAATGTGTCAAAGACTTTGCTCTAAACGACGACTACGGTCTCGACAAATACCTCAGCGCAGAGATAAGGCACAATGTTTTTATCGGCCAGATACGATCCTGCTTTGAAAAAGCAAATTTGATTACCGAGAGATCCGAGCAGGGTTATACGCCCAACGTTTATTGGATGCACAAATATCACTATGTATCGCAAAGTATAACTAGCGATGTAGATGAAGTACTAAAGCAATTTTCAAACAACATTGACAACATACTCATTGAAATAAATGATAAATTCAAAGTAAGCACTAAAAACGGCGATGATTGTATTTTTAACTTTGCGACTTACTACACCAGAGTGCAAAAAATATCCAGCATAGTTAATGGCAGTGAAAGCTTCGAATCTTTTTTCAGATCATTAATAGAGTACATGTGGGATCTTTCTGGCGACTTCGCCAAATCTGCTCAAAGCGTCATTAACGACGAGCTAACAAAAAGAGTTAACGCAGAGATTGACCGACTCGAAGCTGGTATTTCGGTTGTAAAGGGCGATGTGGCCATGGTGAACTTAATGGACGAGATAAAAGCTGCTCGTTCCAGCTTTTCTAAAGAGGTAGAACTGGTAATCAATTGGTTTAGATTTGTCGGCTCTGATGACAATCAAAGCCATGAGCGACTGGGTGTTGTTATTGAAGCCACTGTCTCCGCATTTTCTTCCATATACGGAAGAAAAGATCTCGAGATCCAGTTCACCCAAGCAAGATCAAGTATATCTCTCAACTATCGAGAAGCACGGTCGCTGTTCATATCGCTTTTCACTGCATTGGAGAATGCTTCAACATATCGCGCGGCTGGCACTCCAATTACGATTGAACACACATCGATAGACTCACAAAATACAGTAGAGATTAGAAACGTTATTGATGCCAAGCATCAACCCGTATGCCCTGAGGCATTTATCACAACCCAGAAAGCTCGCTGGCAAGATAAAGAGCTACATTTAAGTAGAGCCGAGGGGGGCAGCGGATTATTTAAGATGGACAACATGCTCAAAAATAGCTCTGATGGCTTTGAGTTTGATATCAATATTGAAGAAAATGAATTCACAGCACATATAGGCCTTAAAGATGAATATTTTATTAATAGAAGACAATGATCTGAAGCGTGAAAAAATATTTGATTTCTTGAGACAATATACATCATTCAAAATAACTGAAGCAGCGTCTTATAATAAAGGCTTATCAACCGCACTGGAACATGCTTTTGACTTCATTATATTAGACATGAGCATGCCAACTTTTGATAGGACTGACGAAGATCGGGGCGGACGATTTAGAGTATTTGCAGGTAGGGAAATAGCAATCCGATTGCACAAAGCAAATCGTTTACCATCGTTTGTAGTGCTAACCGGCTATAAGGAATTCCGTGACGACTCTGGAAAGCTTGATTTCGAACAAATTGGAGATTTACTCTCAGAATTAAAACCTAATTTTAAAGGTATTATTCACTACGACTCTTCTAGCTCAGCATGGAAGGACAAACTGACTAAAATTCTAGTGGACTTAGAGCATGATTAAAGTACTAATAACTGATGATAATATCAAGCGCACTAATCTTATTGTTAGCACCTTAAAAAACACTAACCTCTCAAACCTTGTACAAATTACAACATGCTCTTCGGCAGATAGAGCTCGAATTGAAATGCTTGATCATATTGACATTTTGATTCTAGACATACTTTTACCAAAGAAAGATGCTGGCACGCCTCATTCATCTAATAGCATAAAATTACTGAAAGACATCTGCGATCCCACAAAAAATTATATTCGCCCTAAGATCATAATAGGCTTGACTGCCGACATATCTAGCCTAGCATCGTACCAAGATGAATTCATTCAGTACGCAACTACAGTTTTAAACGGATCAGCAGAATCAAATGTATGGCTTGCCACATTGTTCAAAACCATTGAAAGCTATGTAGCAAGTGATAGAAAAACTCATGCACTCCACAAGGACTCACTCCTTATAACGGTTCATGGAATCCGAACTTATGGAAAGTGGCAAGAGGACTTAAAGCGTGCAATAGACTCTTACTCGAAAACTTTTGAATCCATAGATATAAAATACGGCTTTTTTGATTTAGTTTCTTTCATCATACCCAACTTACGTGAGCGTAAAGCAAAAAAAATATCATTCCGTTTAAAAAACATTCTCGAACAACATCAGGATAAAGACATACACATTATATGTCATAGCTTTGGCAGCCTAATCGTGTCCAAAGCAATTCAAGACTATACAGGAAGAAAGCTAAGAACCATTATTCTTTGTGGCAGCCCATTATCTCACAACCAAAATATTGACCACTTAGTTTCAAACTCACACCTAACTGTCAACGAGTGCGGCACAAGAGACTACATTTTAGTCTTGGCCAGAACACTTCTACTTGGCTTGGGTGATGCAGGCAGGATAGGCTTCACCAGAGAACATTCCAGCGTCTTTATAAACCGGTATTTTATCGGGGGCCACTCTCTATACTTTGATAACAGTGACACTCCATTTTGGACACAACACTGGATACCAATCCTAACTTTAAGCTCTGCCCCAGAGAGAGTAGATGAACGGAAAAACTATATAGGGGAGGATCTAGTAGACATTACAATCAAAATTCTCACACTATTAAAACCCATCACATATATAGCTATAGCATTATTTCTTTTATGGGGATTCACTTATTCACCACAAGAGTTAGCTAGTTACTAACAGCTCCAAGCAGTGTTCTCTGTCATGCTTGTTAATAGCAAAGAGGGCAGAACATGATTTAGTGACGTTCTCCGGTAAGCCGGCTCCTACGAGCAGAATCCCCTCTAGATCGCGGACAAAAAAATCGGGCCTTACGGCCCGAAAAAGTACTCCACCTTGAAGAGTTCGTTTACAGCACGTGCGACTGGTACAGCTCCGTCAGTGCCTCGCCGCGCAGGTAGGCCAGTTCGGCCGAACGGCGGTCGCGGGGGCGGGTCAGGGGCACGGCCAGTTCGCGTTGCAGGCGGCTGGGCGTGCCGCCGAGGATCAGCACGCGGTCGCTTAGATAGAAGGCTTCGTCGAGGTCATGGGTGACCAGCAGCACGGCGATCTCGTAGCGGGCGGCCAGCTCCACCACCAGATCCTGCAGTTTCATGCGGGTAAAGGCGTCCACCGCGCTGAAGGGCTCATCCAGCAGCAGCACTTGTGGTTTGCCATACAGGGCGCGGGCGATGGCCACGCGTTGGGCCTGGCCGCCGGATAGGTGTTTGGGCAACGCCTCGCCACGCCCGTGCAGGCCGACGTCGCGGAGCAGTTGTTCAACCCACTGGTCGTCCGCCACCCAGCCATCGGCGAAGCCGACGTTCTGCGCCACGCTGAGCCAGGGCATCAGCCGGGGTTCCTGGAACACCACGCCGATGCCGCTGCCGCGACCGAAGTTGAGCAGCGGGTTGAGTTCCAGCCCGCCTTGGTAGTCCTGATCCAGCCCGGCGGCGATGCGCAGCAGGGTGCTCTTGCCGCAGCCGGAGGGGCCGAGCAGGCTCACTACTTCGCCGGCGGCCAGGCTCAGGCTGACGTCTTCGAGCACGCGCACGTCAGCGAAGGCCTTGTGGATATTCTGCAGTTTCAGCAGCGCACTCATGCTTCGCCCTCCCCACCCTGGTAACTGTCGCGCCAGCGCAGGGCGCGGGTTTCCCAGGCCTTGAGCAGGCTGTCGCTGAGTTTGCCGAGCAGCGCCAGCAGCAGGATGGCGGCGATAACCAGATCCGGCCGCGAGGTTTCCCGGCCGTCGCTGAGCAGATAGCCAAGACCACGGGTGGCAGCGATCAGTTCGGCGGCCACGAGGAACATCCAGCTCAGGCTGAGCGCGCCGCGCAGGCCGGTGAACAGGCTCGGCAGCGCAGCGGGCAGCAGAATGCGGCGCACCAGCGCCAGGGACGAAAGGCCGTAGAGCCGCCCCACTTCCACCAGTTTGCGGTCGATATTGCGGATGCCGGCGAGCAGCGCCAGGTACACCGGGAAGAAGGCGCCGAGGGCGATCAGCACGATTTTCGGCGTTTCGTCGATGCCCAACCAGAGCAGCAGCAGCGGTACCCAAGCCAGGCTGGGAATCGCCCGCAGCGCCTGGAAGGTCGGCTCGAGATAGGCTTCGGCACGGCGGCTAAGGCCTACCCAGGTGCCGATGACGATGGCCAGCGCGGCGCCGATAGCAAAGCCGGCGCCGACGCGCAACAGGCTGGCGTTCAGATGCCGCCACAGCTCGCCGCTCTGCGCCAACAGGTACAGGGTTTGCGCCACCTGGCTCGGCGCGGGCATCTGGTGCGCGGGCAATACGCCGCTGCGCACCAGGGTTTCCAGCAGGGCCAGCAGCAGCAAGGGCACCACCCAACCACGCAGGTCGGTCAGTGCCGGCCGCCAGCCTGGAAGCCGTTCGGCCCAGCGACCGATGACGAGGTTGAGCGCGCCCATCGGTCAGTTCCCCGCCTTGGCCACGTTGCTGCCGATCACCTGAGCGGCCAGTTGCGGCTGGATCAGTTGGTCGACCACCTGAGCGACGTCGGTGCCCGGACGCACCAGTTGCTCGTCGAGCAGGATGGGTGCAGAGGCTTTCAGCGCCTTGATGTGTTCGGCGCCCGGCTGCGGGTTGCTGAAGTCGGTGCGCGACAGTTGCAGCTTGGCCACTTCCAGCGGCAGTTTGGCTTCGTCGGCGAGCAACTGGGCCAGGGCATCGGGGTTGGCGATGGCCCACTGGCGCGCCTGCTCATAAGCGGCGATCACCTGCTGGATCAGCTCGGGCTGCTCCTTGGCGAACTTTTCGGTGACGCTGAGCACGCTATAGCTGTTGAAGTCGCGGTTGCGATACAGCAAGCGCGAACCGGCCTGCAGCTCGCTGGCCGCCATCAGCGGGTCGAGCCCGGCCCAGGCCTGCACGTCGCCGCGCTCCAGGGCGACGCGACCGTCCGGGTGTTGCAGGTGGACGATCTCCACAGCGTTCTTGTCCAGCCCGGCCTTCTGCAGGCTTTGCAGGAGGAACAGGAAGGGGTCGGTGCCCTTGGTGGCGGCGACCTTCTTGCCCTTGAGATCAGCCAGCGACTGGATGGGCGAGTCCTTGGGCACCACCAGCGCTGTCCATTCCGGTCGGCTGGCGACGTAGACGGTGTTGATCGGCGCGCCGTTGGCGCGGCTGAGCACGGCTGCCAGACCGGCAGTGGAGGCGAAATCGGTGCTGCCGCCGTTGAGGTATTCCAGCGAGCGGTTGCTGCCCTGGCTGAACACCCATTTGACAGCGATGCCCTGCGGCGCGAGGGCTTTTTCCAGCAAGCCCTGCTGCTTGAGCACCAGGCTGGTGGGGGCGTAGTAGGCGTAGTCCAGGCGGACTTCCTTCGGTGGTGCAGCATGTACGGCGGCTGGCAACCAGGCGGCGAACAGCGCCGCCAGGCCAACACGCAAGGCATTCTTCTTCATGGTCATCTCCTCGTGGATATATGGCCTTCCGGCCCGTTGGCGGGCCGGTCAGGAGA
>Ga0209699_100548_pt1 | contig 17097 bp, 15 predicted proteins | sample SynthPrep_1_END__FD_187204 | JGI IMG/M metagenome (GOLD analysis project Ga0209699, IMG submission 187204) | Synthetic microbial communities from Ohio, USA - SynthPrep_1_END_DS7_MetaG (SPAdes) (version 2) | ecosystem: Engineered > Bioreactor > Aerobic > Activated sludge | place: USA: Ohio...
CCACTAGTAAAGTCAAAAAATTGAAGCCAGTCAATTTTATGGCGTAACTTTTTTGCCCGCCAATGGAATTAGCTAAGCAGCTGTTTGCAGAGCCGGGTAGTGGCAACCGAGAAAAAAGAAAGAGAAATGCAATCGGAGAGAGGGACAACCGAGCCGAACCTACTAGTTAAACTCGGTAAACATGAGGCTATCAGCCGAAAAGCTGATAAACCTTGGCTCCCTGGCGGGACTGATTGAGCTGGACCAGTTCGCCGGCCAGACGCCGCTGCTCGGTCTGACAAACGGTCACCAACTCACGATACAGTGACAGCAAATTTTCCAGGCCACTGCGCAGCTCTTCTTCGTCATGACTGTCGACCATAGCCGCATCGATTGCCATACGGCATTGCAAATCCAGCTCGCCAATGGCTATCCAGTCCTGACTAACCAAAGCATTGCGCAAAGTGATAGCGGTTTCGTGCAAACGCTGAACTGAATCGATCATCATATTTACCTTTATCAAGCGACTTATGGCGCAATTCCATCCCAACCGGACTTGATCGTACGCATAAGTCGAGAGACCTCATCGATAATCGTTACATCAGCATTAGCATTGGCCTCAACCAAGCGATTGCCCATGTACTCATACAACCGGTCTAGGTTGGCTGCGACGTCACCGCCACGCTCCATATCCAATGCGCCACGGAGCCCTCCAACGATAGAAATAGCTTTACCTATGAGCTCTCCCTTCATAGCCAATTGACCGTGCTCAAGCGCCCCGCGGGCTTGCGCCATACGAGAAAGACCACCCTCCATCAACATCTGGATTAGTCGATGCGGGCTGGCATCGGAAACCAAAACGTCAGTATTTACACTCTGGTACTGACGAAGAGCGGAAGCAGAGTTCATCATTTTGAAATTCTCGATGGTTGCTATCTACCTATCAATGTGATCGACCGGTTACTCAGATTCTTTAGTCCCTGAGATAGACCTCTGCTGCTTTTCACCCGATCAAGATCTTGAGCTAGTTCGTGCCGTAAGCGCATCCAAGCTAGCCAAAAGTGAGTTTCCGGTACTAGTCAATTGTCCCACAAGGCTGTCCATAGCGTTATACTGCGCGTAAAGACGCGCTTCAAGCGATGTCATGGCACGAGCATGAGCATCACGCTGCCTACTGATACTAGTGAGCGTGCCCTGAAGTGAGTCGGATCGCTCACTGAGGATTCCTCCCGCCTGAGTGTAGGATCTGATCTGATCATCCATCCGCTTGAACAAGCCATTATCAGTGCCCGCGAAAAATGCGCCAATGGATTCAGGACGATCCTGAATGACCGCAGTCAATTGGGCTTGATCAATGGCCAGAGTACCGTTGCTCTGTGTTCTGATACCCAAATCAGCAAGAATCCTGATCGAGTCATTGCCTGTATCAACAGGAGAGGTTAGCTCCCTACGCACGGTATTCATCAGTTGCCGTATGGAGGCATCACCCACCAACGCCCCACCACTGGCACTCGATCCGTCAGCAGCCTGGGTAACCCTGGTAAGGGAGTTAGTCACCCTGACGACTTGATTATAGGAGTCAACGAACCGCTGGATTGATTCATTGAGGCCGCTTGCGTTCGGCCCAATCGTCAATGTCGTATCCTGGCCAACTGCCTCCGCTCGCAGCTCGAAAGTAATACCGCTTACCGCCCCCTCGACTCTGTTGGTCGCACTGGATAGCGCAAGTCCATCGATCTCAAATTCGGCATTCTGAGCTCTAGTGATATAACCTGCCGCCCCGCCTGACTGCTGCACACTACCGTCCACGGCAAGTTGGGACAAAGAAGCATTGGAGCCGGCTACGGAAATATCTTTCCCCTGACCGGTAGCAGTACTACTGAAAATCAGACGAGAACCCACATTGGGATTGCCGGGGTCACTCACGACGTTAGCCGTGATACCACTCCCCCCAAGCTGCGCGTTAATTGCATCACGAACCTCAACCAATGAAGCCCCCTCTGCAATATTCACGGTCAATGGGTCGTCCGTCCCAAGGCCTATGGTGAGCGAGCCTGCCGAAAAAGCCGTTTCAGAACCTATGTAGGCGGTTGCGACCCTAGAGGATGAAGCCAACTGATTGACTTTTATTTGGTAACTGCCGGCGACGGCACTATCAGAGGCATTAACTGTAATCCGCTCAGCATGCGACGAAGTAGCAGCAAGGGCAGAGAAGGCGCTTCCAGAGCCCAGCTCTCTCATAGCAGTCTGAAATGCCTCCAAGGCGCTCCTTAATTGTCCTACACCCGAGATCCTCGCATCAGTCTGACTCCTAAGACGATCGAGCTGAGCAGTCTTGGGGGCACTCTGCGCATTAACCAGTGACGTGACGATCGCCTCAATATCAAGCCCGGAACCAAGACCATTACCAATAATAGTTGGCATGCATCACCTCTCGACAGTCTTTTGACTTCAACTAAATACCCTTAGGAGACAGCAAGACTCAGGCCATCACGCCTATGCCGTCGTGTTTACCATCAGGCTTCGAGCTTCTTCGAGATGCTTCAATAAACGCAGAGCCTCTTCGGAAGGAATTTGCCGGATGACTTCGCCTGAAGATTGATCTCGAACCTCAACCACGACCCGACCACTGGAGTCATCTACTCGAAAAGCAAGATCTCGCTGGATGGACTGCGCAAACTCTTGAAGAGACACGATCACATCACCAATGGCATCGGTGTTATTCATGACAACATCCACGCCAGACGCCAACTCGGAGGCGGGCTCATGACCAGCAGAATCTGCAATATCTGGAGCCTCAGCTCTCCTCTCTACAACCGGCCTAATATCAATTGCGCCAGAGTTCCTGGCACCGTAAGCATTGATATCCATAACCGCCTCCTTGAAAAGGCAAAAGCAGGAACAGGAGTCCTAGGACTCCTCCCCCTGCTTATTCTTGCAGATTTAGACCTTCTTACTGCAGCAGGCTCAGCACAGCCGATGGCAGCTGATTGGCCTGCGCCAGGATAGAGGTACTGGCCTGCTGCAACACTTGGTTCCTGGTGAGGTTAGCAGTTTCTGCAGCAAAGTCGGTATCCATGATACGACCGCGTGAAGCAGACACGTTTTCAGCGATGTTCTGCAGATTGGCAATGGTGTTGGTGAAACGGTTCTGAACGGCACCCAATTCAGCACGACGGCTGTCAATCGTTGCCATTGCAGCATCAATGGCAGAAACAGCAGCTTGAGCGCCAGACGCAGTCGTAATATCTACCTCACCAGATGCCACCCCCAGACCAGAAGCGTTGAAGGCTGCAGAACCCATGGTGACGTTGATGATTTCATTGGCATCGGCCCCAACCTGAAACGCCACATCACCAGAAAAAGCACTCCCATCGAGCAGATAGAGCTTGTTAGTGCCGCTACCGAAGCTAGTGGTATCAGAGATACGATCAAGCTCACTCTGCAATGCAACCACTTCCTGATTCAGAGACTCACGGTCAACGCTGCTGTTACTACCGTTGGCAGCCTGCAAAGCCAACTCACGCATACGCTGCAGAATTTCAGTTGACTGCTGCAGGGCACCTTCTGCCACCTGAGCGATAGAGATACCATCATTAGCGTTGCGAACCGCGACATTCAAACCATTGATCTGACTAGTTAGACGGTTGGAGATTTGCAGACCAGCAGCGTCATCCCTGGCGCTATTGATACGCGAACCGGTGGAAAGACGCTGCATGGAAACACCCAGAGAATCGGAAGCGCGGTTCAGGTTGCGCTGAGTGTTAAGGGAAGCGACGTTAGTGTTGACGGTCAATGCCATGATTTCGTCCTCCGAAGGACTGAGCTTGATTACCTGAGCTTGCGACTCTGAGCCTGCAGCTCATGCGGCTATTGAGTTCGCGTTCATGAGTTGTATCGGCGTCTCTTTCCTAATCTTTAGCGATCCGGTACGACTTTTTTTGGCAGCCCGCCACATGCATTACACAGCACCGCTCGAACCTGATCACGCGGTCGCCCTCGCCCCAAAACTTTAGCCCTCCTGCGTAAAAGGGGCCTCAGCAGTCAGCTGGGGGATGCTCCAACCTCATTCCCCCCTCCAGAGGGAAGGGCTAGGGGAAATTGGCCGTTTCAGGACATTTAGCCCTCTCCCTCAGCCTTAACTGACAGGCCTTAGCCTCGAGCCCCTGCAATTTGGGGCTGTAGTCAATCTGCTAACCAAGCCTTACGCCACTCAAGCAACGCATCCCCTTGCAGCAACCAGTCCCGCAGCACAGCGTCACGCAACATATCACCAGCTCTGCCAGTGGCATCCATATCAGCCAGGTGCATACGGATCGCGTCCAGCCAATCCTCAGTACGATTCCTGACCATGGTCACCGGCAGACCGCAGCGGTAGGTCACGATGTCCGTACAAATAACCGGGAAACCGCATGCGCCATACTCCAACAGGCGCAGGTTGCTCTTACACTCGTTGAATAAGTTCATCTCAAGCGGAGCCAGGGCCAGATCCAAATTCAGGGAAGCCAAACGCTCGGGATACTTCTCGATCGAGACTCCTGTGTGGAACTCGTGGACATAGGGTTTGAGTATCTCGGGACACATACCGAAGAAGACCCATTCGACATCATTCGCCAAGGTGCGTACCACGTCGAACAACAGCTCCAGATCTCCGGTATGGCTAGTGCCACCAGCCCAACCTACGCGGGGCTTGCGACCGACGCACCGCTGATTTTTCAACCCACCCCACCACTCCACTGGCAAGCGGTTCTGGACGACTCTAATGTCGGGGTGAAGCCCCTTGAAGGCCTCTGCAAGTGGCTCAGTGGAAACAACGAAACGATCAACCAAACTCAACGACTTATTAATGTAGTCCATCACATTCTTGGGAATCTGGTTGTAATGAATACTTTTCTCCGGCACGCCTGGAATGAAGTCGTCCATATCCATTACGCGGAAAACGCCCTGGTAGATGTTTGATTCTTCACGCAATAACAAGCTCTGAGGAGTGAACTGGCGCTGGTAAATGATCGTATCAGGAGAAAAGCGCTCCAGCTCTACCGGCGCCAATAATTGGTTGGTAGACATACCCTGAATGAGCATGTCTCGCTCCATCGCCAAGAACGGCTGATGCAAACGGTAGTGCCCACAGCCTCCACCGTCCGAAGGATGGCACAATATACGCGGTACCACGGAAGGCCCTACGTGGTTCCATTCCAGCTCCTTACGATAAGCCGGGATGAAACCAAAGCCATTGAGCGAGAGGTTCTGATTATACGCCGGATCTCGTGCCAGTTGCGGCAGCCACTTTTCATACAAGGCGTGGCGCTCACTCTCGGAATGCTCCTGACGCTCACCATGGATGACACCCTCTCCTGACTCAATACCCTGACACAGAGTCGAGAAAGGTGTCCAGACAGTTAGATAGCCAGCAGCCTGGGTTTTGAGACAAAAATCAACATCGGCAAAATCACTAGCGAGACTGACCGTATCCAAACCACAGACATCGGAGAACAACGCACGCGAGACCATCATGCAAGCTTGGCTGACGGCGCTATAATTTTGTACAACCTGCAAACGATCCATATAGCCAGGCGCCGTGCTTGACTCGCCCATAAATGCTCCCCCTGCTGGCCCTCGTAGTCCCAATACGATCCCAGCATGCCTAACTGGCCCCGATAAGTAGAAAATCTTGGCGCCGACAACACCTACTTCTGGACGCTGGGCATGGTTTAACATTTCCTCCAGCCAATCTCCGCTCATGAACTCGACATCACCGCTAAGGATCACCAAATACTCGCCACTAGCACCGCTCGCCGCCGCGTTATACATCGCCGAAATATTAAGCGCCTCCGGAGCCTCGAAAACCCGGATCATCCCATCTGAAATGGCGGCGATACTACCAGCCCATTCAACGATGTCTACCTGGCAACCAGGTGCGGCAATGAGCACTACTTCGTAGTGCGAATAGCCGGTATGTTCCAGCAATGTTTCCACGCAACGCTGCAGCTTGCCCAAAGAAGCTGTGAGCGGAATAAGGATAGAGACACTAGGGTTAGCAGCATGCCCATAGTCGATTCGGTACTGACCAGGAGCCCCACTCAAAATAGAGGCATTCTCATAACCCCTAGCCCGCAGGTGACGTGCCACAACTCGCAGCTCATCGTCGATGTGTAGGGCACTAGACGACTCGGTAATCAGAAGCGGCTCGTCAACATGCGCCAGCCCTGCCATTCCAATGCTCTCGACTAGACGCAAGATCAGGTCAAGCTCGAATGCCCTAGGAAACTCAGGATCAAAACCATCTTGATCGATGAACACATCGCGACGGAAGAACCAGTGGCGAGACATCGCTGCCGGATAACTTAGCAAGTAATCCAGATTGAAGGCCGGACGAAACCAAGGGGACAGGGCAGCGTCAGCCTGCTGGCGCACTTCATCACCATACACGGCATGGCATTCGGGCGCCTCGAGCAACTCAAGCGCCAAGGTTTGCAATCCATTTGCCGTAAACTCTTCTCCAGCCTGGATCAGGGTAAACCAGTCGCAGGAGGCGGCTGCCACCTCTTGATTAAGAACGCCAATGAAGTCGCGATCGTTCACTTTGACAAAGCGCAACTCCTCCGACGAGTTTTCAGCAGGGATGTCATGCACGGTCAATACGACGATGCGAGTTCCAGCATAGAAATTTCTATCTGCATCAAGGCTCTTGATCGACTTGATCACCGCATCAAGATTTCCACTAAGATCCTGGATAAATATCCCAAATATCGCACCACCACCATAGCGTTCAAAAGTGCGGGTCATCAGGCGAAGGGCGTTCTCTGTCGGTGTCCGCGCCTCAAGCCAGCGCTCCAGTGTATCCTCCTCGCGTTCAGCCTTCCCAGCCGTCGATGAATCTAGTCCCCTTTGTGTATCGCCGCGAACTCGCAGCGTTGTCGCCACCATTACAGAAACAGACGACTTGCGCTTAATAACACGCTCAAGGAAACAGATCTCATCCTCCATCAGCATTTCCACATCAACACCGGCACCTCCCAAGGCCTGCATAACCTTGGCAGTCAGTTCAACGACTCGCAGGGGCGTAGTCGCTGTAGGCCTGGCCACCGATCCGACTTTTGACAGGCTGTAATAGATCCCACGAAACACGGGGAACCAGAAATTCAGCAGCGTGCCGTCGTCCCACTCCAGATCGAAGAAAGAGCTGCCGTCTCGATTGTGGATGAAGTTAAATGGAGAGGCGTCCAGGTATACAGCTTTGATACGCCTGAAGCCATCAGCTCCCACTTCACTGACGGCGAACAACTGCTCGTACAGTGGCCTAAACCAACGCGCAATATCTGCCGCCTCCCAGCCTTTCCGGTTCACTACCGACAGAAGGCTGTTAAACAGCAGCTCGCCCGGGTGGAGTGTTTCTTCTTCCGGAAAACTCATGAAGTCCGGAAGCGTGGATGCATGCAATAGCCGCCGCCTGACACTGACGCCCACAGCAGAACGTTGCAATTTTACTTCTTTGGCCAAGCTACTGGTTCGACCCGGCGAATAGATGAAGGCCAAGTCCTGTGTATTACTCGGCCAATTGTGATTTTCCTTCTTAGCCAGCACCAGAAACGAGTTAGCCAGGTCACCAAGCAGACCATTTTCAATAATCGCACGGTAGGCCGCCCCCTCCGAGAAGGTTCTCGCATATCCGACCATCTGATCAGGCGCAAACATCGACGACAGGAGATTGACGGCGATGCTCGGATCGCAGGCTTCTATTTCTTCCGTCAAGATAGTGGTTGGCACCTTGTAATCGGGGTACGGAAAATAGAATTCGACATCGGGAAAACCACTCCCGACCAACAAACGCTTCAACTCCTTGCGGCCGAAGGTCACCGCGCTGGTATCACTATACAACCCCTCGATACCGAAAAAGGGCACGCCAATATGATCCTCCGGCGCCCCTGCCCAGTACTTCAGACCAAGCTTGTTCTCAATCGCGACAATGAGAACACCGCCCGGCGAGAGGAAGCTACGGGCAAGAGCTAGAGCTTCAGCAACCGGATCCTCGCCCTCGATAAATACACGGCTGTACTCAAGAACACCTATTAGCGTGACGACATCGAAGCGGTCATCACACTGGAAATCCTGAAAATTATCGTTGAAGACTCGAACACTATTGAAGTCACGAGTTCTCTCAGCAGTAATCGCCGCCCGTCGACGACTACCCTCAACACAGGTCAACAAAGCCCCAGCCTCTGCAAGAAACCGACTGATTGCGCCACAACCAGAGCCCAGCTCTAAGACCTTCTTTCCTTTAAGCTGTGTTTCCAGAGGGCGCAGGATATTTGCGCGCGCAGGCGTCAGGTGATATCTAGATGGCCAGTCAGTGGCGTACCTGTTTAACTCCTCAGAGGCTAGGCTCACATCGTTGGATTGTTTGAGCGCATTGTAGATACGCCCCTCGACAGCATCACCATCGCTGTAACCGAAGGACGACTTCTCCTGGCGCTCGTAGATTCTCAAGGATTCATTGAGCACATAGACCTGCCCTTCAAAAGCAGCGCAATTGGTTTCGTCATATTTAGTTTTGTTCTTCACGCCACTCACCTTGTTGATTCCTATGATCGATAAGCATTTCCAGGCTGATCGCAACCGCACCTAATGCGGCAAGATCATGCATCCAACGCATCAACAACCTACCTATTCGCCACGCAAAGCAAAATCCCAGCCAATGCGCTACCATCAACAGATAGACAACTCCAGGTGAGATGAGAGATCGGTATACGCGAACCAATGATTAAGCAGCCAGACAAGACATTGCCACCTACAGAATAATGAACTTCTTGGGACATATCAGAGCAGCCCATACTGCTCGTGCGCATCACATCCTATTAAACAGATTGAGTTGCGCCACTAGCACATAACTTCTCTGCGAGGCATCCAGGACGATTTGCTGAAAAGATAGACGCGATAGCGCTTCTGCATAATCCAACTCCCGTAACTCGGCCTGGATCGTCCGATTAACCAAGGTGACGTCCTCATTGTCGGTCTGGCTAGAATCGACAACATTCAGCCGTGCGCCAATTTGCCCCTGCGCCATATCCACAGTGGCCATACCGTTAGAAATATTCGATAGTCCCAAAGCAACTGCATCACGGACCTCCCTACTATCGGTACTGTTTTCAAGCACCTGACGGAGCTGTGAAATGGAATCCAAGATACCTATTCTCACGAGTGGCTCACCACCAGTAGCAGCTACTGCGGGACCAGGCCCTTCAAGGGTGAAACTTGAGGAGGGGGGGGGCGTGCCATTAACGTAAAAATCGACACCACCATATGTGACTCGCGTGTCGCCACTGTCCGCAAGGCGACCGGACACAGGCGCCCCCAACGGCAACGGAGTGATTGTGTAGTTTTGAGGGTCGACAGCATCAAAAGTAATCTGCACACCACCGGCAGGAAAATTAGCGAAGGAGACCTCATCCCTAACCAACGCACCACTGATACTGCCAGCAGGTGCTGCAGGCGTGGAGTTGTCGGTAACCGTTAGTCGGCCAGCATTCTGTGAGTTCTGAAATACCTGCTTGCCATTATCGCTGATGGCTACCTCCAGAGAGCTTGAAATCTGTAACTTACGTTGCCCTTCATCACCCATATAAATGTAGCTACCATCGTCCTGACGGATAAACGGCTGAGTTTTACCCTGGAACCCTGAGAAAAGATATTCACCACGTGCGTTACGCGTGTTCATCAATGCCAGCAACTCGTCCTCACGCTCGGCTAGCTCAGCCGCTATAGACTTACGATCATCTAGCCCCAAAGCTCCATTGCCAGCCTGTACAGTGAGCTCCCGTACTCGCTGAAGAACAGTCGTCACCGATTGAAGAGTTACCTCCTCTTGCGTCAAGCTGTTCTGCGCAGCAGTAAGATTGGTTTGGTACTGACCCAGCATGGCCTGCTGTTGCTCCAGCTGTAGCAAGCGTACCGAAGCCACCGGGTCGTCCGCTGGCGTTAGGATGCGGTTACCAGTGCTTATCTGCTCTTGAGTGCGAATGATGTTGGCGTAGTTGCGCTGCAGGCCAGTGACCCCATTGTTGAACGCCTGGATGCTGGAAATGCGCATGTTCTGCCCTCTTGCTAGAAACCACCAAATCCGGCGGCCTACAGGGTGCGCTCTGCACACCTGGTGATTTATCGGTACGCATAGCCTATTACGACACGCGTACCCTACAGTACTAACGGAAAGAGTTGATCAGTGTATCGAACAAACTTCGGGCGACTTGAATGATCTGCGCTGAGGCATTGTAGTATTGCTCAAATTTGATCAGATTGGCCGCCTCTTCATCCAAGTTGACACCCGACAGGGAATCACGATTATCAGTTGCCTGCGCAAGTATTGCCGAGGTTGCCTCCCCATCAAGACGCGCTTGCGCGGTCAGAGTACCAACTCGCTCAACAAGATCACCATAGCCATCGGAAAAGCTTACGCCGGTGCTCCCTGGAGCTGCAGGATCAACATTGATAGTCGCCTTTGACTGCAAATCGACCAGCTTCAACGCATTGCGGTTATCCGATACACCATTGGCATTAAAAGCTACGGAGAACGTATCGCCCTCCTGCGGTCTGCCACTGAGGGTCACTCTTAGAGAGCTACCATCCGCTAGCTCCAACTCGTAGGTATTAGTCTGCCCAGATTGGAAGGTTGCAGGCACCGCCGGGGTACCGTTGTTGTTAATGCGTGTAAGAGTGGCGCCAGCCGGCAGAGTGAAATCACCGGCGGCTTCATCGTAAACCAACGTAACCGGCAAAGCACCGGTCAGGCTTGCCAGATCCAGTCTGGACTGTAGGTCTGGCTGACTGATGACACCAGTTCCGCGGTTCTGCAGGTTGGATTCAGCCCTCACTGGCGCTGTGAAGGCTAACTGATCCGGCTGATCCAGTACCACCTCGATATCACTTGCACCGCGACGAGTTGGCTGCAATAGAAAGATATCGTTAGGCGCAGGCGGCGGCGAACCTAGCTCAACGGTGAAGCCCTGATCACGTCCGCTACTGTCGATAAAACTGAGCGTACCAGGCGGGTTCTCCGCAACGGTCATCACGGCATTGTCGCTCAAGCGGCGCGCGGTGTAATTGGTGCCGTCGAACTCCAAACGGTAGTCACTAGCAGTCAAGAGACTTGTGTCACTGATATTAAGAAGTGGCTGAGCATTAACAGCGCTGTTGTTACCACTAAAAGCACGTACACGTAATGCTGCTAGCGCCGGGTCATTGAAGTCACCAAATAACGCGCTCCCCACCTGCCCCTTAAGATCAAGTCCCTGCCCCAGTTGGTCGTTGACCTGGTCACTAACCGCCAGTGCCAAACGCCCCAAGGAATTAAAAGTAGAATCCAGCACCTCCTCACGGTAACGGATCAATCCACCTAGTTCACCACCGCTAATTTGGGTGGTTATGGCTTGGCGCGAATTGCCGCTAACAAACTGCACCTCAAAACGAGTGGGGTCACCTGCTCCCGGACCGACTTCAAGACGGCTGGCGGTTGCCCCGACCACTAGCGGCTGGCCACTACCTATGAATAGGTTATAGGTATTATCATCCTGCGGTACAACCGTTACGCCAACATAGGTAGAAAGCTGACGTACTGCCTCGTCGCGAGCATCAAGTAGATCGTTGGGTTGTTGGCCGTTGGCAGCTGCAATGGCGATGGCGTTATTCAAATTAGCTACAGTAGTAGACAGGCGATTAATCTGATCACCGACAGCCACCATCTGTCTATTGATGAAAGTATTCTGTTCATTTAACCGCTCATAGACAGTATTGAAACGTCGCGACAATCCTTCTGCCTCCGACAGCACCAACTGGCGCGCCGGTATATTAGCCGGATCCTCCGCTGCAGTTTGCAGTGCCGCAAAAAAAGACTGAAGCGAGGGAGTAATACCCGTAGTAGAACCTGCCAATAGAGAATCAAGTTGATTAATCTGACTTTGATACGCGGTCACATCGCTGGCCAAGGCAGTACTAGAACGCACTTGAGCAGTCAGAAACTCACTATAGCTACGACGGATATCAGTCAGCGTAGTGCCTGAACCTATATAACCGACACCGCTGTACTGTGGTGCTCGGGTTGCTTGAACAGCATCTTGCCGAGTGTAACCCGGTGTGTTTACGTTGGTGATATTGTGGCCAGTGACACTGAGCTGGGTCCTACTGGCAGCAAGCCCCGAAAGACCTATATTGAGCAAATCAGCCATATTTCAGCCTCAAGTTCTTGTAGTGCTACTGTCTGCAGTCGCCACGGCCTGGTAAGTTTGCATCTTGCGAGCGATCTGCGAGATCTTGCGCGCATAGTTCGGATCGGTGGCGTAGCCAGCCTGCTGCAGTTCCTTGACGAAACGCTCCGGATTCTCGGTGACGTTCAGCGCCTTCTCGTAGCGACCGTTGTTCTGCAGGAAACTGACGTAATCGTCGAAACTCTGTGCGTAGGAGTCATAGGCACGGAAGCTGGCCGCCTCCTTGACCGCCTTGCCCCCCTTGTACTCCGTGGTCAGCACGCGGGCCGACTCGCCCTCCCAGCTGCCATGGGACTTGATGCCGAACAGGTTGTGGCTGCTCTCGCCATCGCGGGTGCGAATGATCGACTTGCCCCAACCGGTTTCCAGCGCAGCCTGGGCCACCAGGTAACGCGGGTCGACACCGATCTTCTCGGCAGCGGCTTCCGCCATCGGCAGCATGGTGGCGACGAATTCCTGCGGTGAGCTGAATGCAGCTTTGCCCGGCGCCAGCGGCGGTTGAGCAATACGACGGCCCGTCAATGCATCGCTGTTGCCAAGGCTCAGACCGCGGTCCTTGGGCGCGGCGCTGGCCTGCGCCGGAATCCAGTCGCTGCCGGCCAGGGTCTTGCCCTCGCCCTCTGCAGCCGATGGCACGATACCGGCCAACAGGCGGTCCGCCAGTTTGCCCGGCACGGAGAGGCGACGGCGATTGAGCTGCGCCACGTCATCACGGAAGCCTTCGCTGGTGGCGATCTTGTCAGCCTTCGACTCGCTCACTGCTGCAACCGGTTGCTCGATCTGCGCGAAGGGGTTTGGGCGACTAGACGGCTGCTTGATCTTCGACATCTGCCGCACCAGCACATCAGCCAGACCGATACCGCGCCCTTCCTTGGAGAGCGTCACCGCCAGTTGCTGGTCATGCATGTCCTGATAGGTCTTGCTCTCGTTGCTGTTCATGAAGTTGCCCTCGCCGAACGCGGCGTTGGCCGAACGCATGGCCTTGAGCATTTCATTCATGAACAGCGATTCGAACTCCTGCGCCACCTTGCGGATGTTCTGCTCGGTGTCACCGCCCACCTTGAACTGGTTGAGGCGGTTCAGGTCGGTGAAGGCACCACTGTCGATCGGGCTTTTACCGTTACCGAGCAGACCGGCTGAGAGTCGGGAATCCATATCGGCAATTCTCCTCAGATCACGATCAGGTCGGCCTGAAGGGCGCCGGCTTGCTTGAGCGCCTCCAGGATGGCCATCAGGTCGGAAGGCGCCGCGCCTACCTGGTTAACCGCACGGACAATCTCGTCCAGGCTGGTACCAGGGCCGAACTTGAACATCGGCTTGGCCTCTTCCTCGGCGCCCACGCGAGAACGTGGGACCACCGCGGTCTGCCCGCCGGAAAATGCCTCAGGCTGGCTGACGATGGGGTCTTCGGTGATGGTCACGGTCAGGCTGCCGTGAGTCACTGCAGCCGGCTGTACCTTGACGTCCTGGCCAATGACGATGGTGCCGGTACGCGAGTTGATGATGACCTTGGCCACCGCTTTACCCGCCTCGACCTGCAGATTCTCGAGGATCGACAGATAGTCGACGCGCTGATTCGGGTCGAGCGGTGCGCTGACGCGAATCGAGCCGCCATCGATGGCCTGGGCCACGCCAGGGCCAAGCAGGTCGTTGATCTGATCGACGATATTCTTCGCCGTGGTGAAGTCAGGGCGGTTGAGGTTCAAAGTCAGGTAATTGCCCTGATCGAAACCACTCGGCACCGGACGCTCGACGGTAGCCCCGCCAGGGATGCGCCCGGCGGACGGTACGTTGACGGTGATGCGCGAACCATCGGCACCACTGGCGTCGAAACCACCGACCACAAGGTTGCCCTGGGCGATGGCGTAGACGTTACCGTCGATGCCCTTGAGCGGCGTCATCAGCAGGCTGCCACCGCGCAGACTCTTGGCGTTACCGATCGAGGAGATGGTGATGTCGATGGTCTGTCCCGGCTTGGCGAACGCCGGTAGATCAGCATGCACCGACACAGCGGCAACGTTCTTCAGCTGTACGTTGCCACCTGGCGGCACCTTGATGCCGAACTGCGCCAGCATGTTGTTGAAGGTCTGCACAGTAAAGGGGGTCTGCGTGGTCTGGTCGCCGCTGCCATTGAGGCCGACCACCAGGCCGTAACCGATCAGCTGGTTGCTGCGCACACCCTGGATCGACGCCAGATCCTTCAAACGCTCGGCCTGGGTCGGCAAGCTCAACAACAGGCACACCAGCATGGTTGCCAGCAACAGCCAGTCGTTGGCGCCACGACGGCGATAGCCGCGATGAGCGACCGCGAACTGTCGACGGCACGCCCCAGCCTGCGCCGACTCACTGCCATGAACTCGCGCCCCTCGCTTGCTAGCCGAGGTCACAGCGAAGGCCTCGCGCGCCGAACCGCTGGTCGTTACTCGCGCGTACCAGTTGGACAGGTGCGCGAGTAACAGGGACGGAGAATGAGTCAGCCAGGTTTTCATCTACAGTTCCCCGCGATCAGAACGGCCACAGCGGGCTCATGAAGAAACGACTCATCCAGCCGGGCTGACTGGCGTCGGCGAAGGCGCCAGTCCCGGAATAGGTGATGCGCGCATCCGCAACCCGAGTGGAAGACACTGTGTTATCAGTGGAGATGTCGTCGGCACGCACCAGCCCAGAGATACGCATCAGCTCATCGCCGGTATTGAGGGTCATCCACTTCTCGCCACGCACGGCCAGAATGCCGTTGGGCAGCACCTCGGCGACGGTCACGGTGACCGAGCCAGACAAGCTGTTGCTCTGCCCTGCCTGACCGGAGCCGCTGGCTTCGCGCTCAGCGTTCCAGCTCGCTTCCAGGCTCAGATTGGGATTGGTCATACCGAGCGCGCTGAGGCTACGTAGCGGGTTGTCGGGAGTCACCGCCATACCAAACAGGTTGGGCGCACCGATGGCACCCGAGCTGTCCTTCTGGATGTTACTGTTGGCGTTCTTGCTGGCTTGGGTACGCTCATTCAGGGTGATAGTGATGATGTCGCCGACGCGAAACGCCTTGCGGTCGTCGTACAGACCGTTCTCGAAACCAGCCTGATAGATCGAGCCGTTGTTCTGCGCAGCCGGCAGCGGCGTGCGCGGCAGCACCGGCGCATAATAAGGGTCGTCCGGCTTGGCTGTCGGGGCTACGCAGCCGCTGCCCAGCAGCAGACCAGCCAACAAGATTAAAAAGAGGATTTGCCGGTTCATAACCACTCCCTTACGGGGTTCACAACAGAGTCAAAAGCGATCAAAGGTTCTGCGTCAGGAAAGACAGCATCTGATCAGCCGTAGAGATCACCCTAGAGTTCATTTCATATGCGCGCTGGGTAGTGATCATGTTCACCATCTCCTCAACCACGCTGACGTTGGAATTCTCCAAGGTATTCTGCAAAGTTGTGCCCAAACCATTGAGACCCGGGTTGCCCACCTGCGGTGCGCCACTGGAACCTGTTTCTAGGAACAAGTTGTTACCGATGGCTTCCAGGCCAGCCGGGTTGACGAAGTCGGCCAGCTGGATATTGCCGATAATCTGCGGCTGTGGATTGCCGGTGGTGGTCACCGAGACGGTGCCATCCTCACCGACAGTGAAGGTGCGCACTTCGTTGGGTAGGACAATAGCCGGTTCCAGTGCAAAACCTTGGGAGGTAACGATTTGCCCGTCAGAGTTCAGGTGAAAGCTGCCGTCGCGAGTATATGAAACGGTGCCATCAGGCTGTAGGATCTGAAAGAAACCACGACCATTGACCGCCATATCCATAGGCTGCTCGGTAGTCTGCAGGCTGCCGGCTGTGAAAATCTTCTGCGTACCGACTACGCGCACTCCAGTACCCAATTGCAGGCCGGAAGGCAGTTCACTGTCCTGACTGGACTGACCGCCAGGCTGACGGCGAATCTGATATAATAGGTCTTCGAATTCCGCACGGTCGCGCTTGAAGCCAGTAGTTGACACGTTGGCCAAATTATTGGAAATGGTTGTCAGGTTCATGTCCTGGGCCGCCAAACCCGTCTTGCTGACCCACAGTGCCGGAAGCATATCGTTTCTCCTCGAACGCCGATTTTATGGCGTCTTGTGGTGGTAATTAGCTAATCTGCAAAACCCGCGCCATGGCCGACGAGTTGTCCTCGGCGGTGCGCATCATTTTTACCGACAACTCGAATTGACGTGACAGCGAGAGCATTGCGGTCATCTCTTCCACAGCACTGACATTACTCGCTTCGATAAAGCCCGAAATTATCTGCACGGTCGCATCAGCCTCTATCTCGGGTCGACCCTTGACGCGGATCAAGCCATCGGCGCCCTTCTCCATGCTTTTCGGATCAGGGTTGACCAGCTTGATACGGTCGACTTCAGCCAATACGTTGGGATCTTCACCAAGCGCACGAATACTGATGGTGCCGTCCTGGCCAATCTCTACCTTCTGCTCCGGCGGTACGGCAATCGGCCCGGCATTGCCCATGACCGGCAAACCATTGCCGGTACGCAGCACGCCCAGGGCATCGATATTCAGGCTAGCAGTACGTACGTAGGCCTCGCCGCCATCGGGCGCCTGCACGGCGATCCAGCCCTTGCCACCAATGGCAACATCAAGATCACGGCCGGTTTCCTGCAACGAGCCCGGGCGAAAATCCGTAGCCGGACGTTCGCTCATGGCGAATACACGTGCGGGGTAGGTCTCACCGAACAGAGGCATGGAGCGCGCCTGCTCGAAATCACGACGAAAACCCGAGGTGGAAACGTTCGCCAGGTTATTGGCGTGGGCGCGCAGAGCCAGTGTGTTGTTCTGCGCTCCGGTCATGGAGACGTACAGCATCTTGTCCATGGTAATTCTCCGAGTGGGCG
>Ga0209699_100549_pt1 | contig 17084 bp, 13 predicted proteins | sample SynthPrep_1_END__FD_187204 | JGI IMG/M metagenome (GOLD analysis project Ga0209699, IMG submission 187204) | Synthetic microbial communities from Ohio, USA - SynthPrep_1_END_DS7_MetaG (SPAdes) (version 2) | ecosystem: Engineered > Bioreactor > Aerobic > Activated sludge | place: USA: Ohio...
GAATACGAGCGATGGGGGTTAAGCCATATTTTTCTACAGCGCATTCGGATGCAAGGAGAATAGCGGCGGCTCCATCGTTGACGCCTGACGCATTCCCCGCCGTCACAGTGCCGTCCGGCCGGACGATGGGTTTGAGTTTGGCCAGAACATCTGTCGTCGTGGCACGTGGGTGCTCGTCCGTATCGACGACAAGAGCAGCCCCCTTTTTCTGGGGAATGCTGACTGGCGTGATTTCCCGAGCGAAGCGGCCGCGCGCCTGAGCATCGGCTGCCTTATTCTGTGAGCGCATAGCGAACGCGTCCTGATCGTCGCGACTGACCTTGAAGTCGTCGGCGACATTCTCTGCCGTTTGCGGCATGGAATCGACACCATACTGCTTTCGCATAAGCTCGTTCACGAACCGCCATCCGATGGTCGTGTCATGTATTTCCATCGATCTGGAAAATGATGTCTCTGCCTTCGGCAGAACGAAAGGTGCCCTGCTCATGCTTTCGACACCACCCGTTATCACGAGGTCGGCCTCTCCGGAGATTATGGCGCGTGCGCCCGTGATGGTCGCGTCCATGCCCGAACCACATAGGCGGTTGATCGTCGTACCGGGGACGTTCACGGGAAGCCCAGCCAGTAAGGCCGACATCCGCGCAACATTGCGATTATCCTCGCCGGCCTGGTTGGCGCACCCGAATATGATCTCGTCAATGGCCTCGTAGTCGAGACCGGGATGTTGCGCCATCAGCGCCTTAAGCGGAACCGCTCCCAGATCATCGGCTCGAACCGAAGACAGGGAACCGCCGAAGCGACCAATCGGTGTGCGAATATAGGCGCAGATATAGGCCTGGGGCATCTGGATCTCCGAAAGATAACTGGGTTTCAATCGAGCAAGGCGGGATTTCCGCGCCGGCCGCCGCCGGCGACGATCGCGAGATCGCGGCTCAAGGTTTCACGCGGCTGCTGCTTGGCCCAGAAAAGCGGACCACCGAGATGTTTCGGAAAGCCGTAACCGTTGGTCAGGACCAGATCGATGTCCGAGGCCCTGCTGGCGATACCGTCCTCGAGGACCAGAAGCGCCTCGTTGACAATTGCGCAAAGTGCTCGCGTCTGAATGGCTGCAGGATCGAGTGAGTGGGCGGCGACGCCGGCCAGCGCCCGCGCTTCTGCAAGAAACTCCTCGACCGTGGGGTCCGGCAGCCGTTTGCCGTTTTCGTAACGATACCAGCCGCTTCCGGTTTTTCGACCAAGCCGATTGGCCGCGACAAGCCACTCGAGGACCGGGACATCCCGGCTCTTGTCACCGGTGGCGTCCTGCTTGCGTCATCCACATTGTCCGGGCTCGCGCCCTCGATCAGCATGGTTTCGCATTGTGCGCGATAGGCGTTATAGATGCGGTTGCCGATAAATCCTTCGCCAACTCCCGAGACCACCGCGACTTTTCGAAGGCGCTTTGCCAGTGCAGTACTCGTTCGCAGGACCTGCGGCGATGTCATGGTTCCGCGAACAATCTCGAGGAGTTTCATGATATGTGCGGGCGCAAAGAAATGAAGACCAACCACCGCTTCCGGCCGGGTTGTCGCCGTCGCAATCTCGTTGAGATCGAGATAGGAAGTGTTGCTTGCAAGGATTGCGCTAGGTTTCGCGACCTGATCAAATTTCGCCATGAGATCTTTCTTGACAGCGAGATCCTCGAAGACGGCCTCCAGAAGCACGTCACAATCAGCGAGATCCTCGACGCTTGGGACCAGAAGAAGCTCCGCGGGATCAGCGGCTTTTTGCAGAAAGGCCTTTATGCGATCTTCGGAGCTTGCAAGAGCTTCGGTCTTCAGGTCGGTGAGCTTGACGGCATAGCCGGCGCCAAGGAAAGCCGCCGAGATCCCGCAACCCATGGTGCCCGCGCCGACTATGCCGATTGTCGTCACCGGCAGGGGAGCGACATTGTCCAGGCCATCGATCCGCGCAGCCTGTCTTTCGGCAAAGAATAGATGCCGAAGAGCGGCGGATTCGTCGGAGTCGCGCAGGCGCAGGAAGGCATTTCTGGCGCTGGCGGCAGCCTCGTCGAACGACGTGGTCACGGCCTTGGTGACCGCCTCCACCTGATCATGAACAAAGGGTCTGCCGCGCCCACGTTTCAAAACCCGCTCGACGGCAACCCCTAAGGCTTCCTCGTCGAAGGATACTATTTCCCGATCGCGAACCTTTTTCTTCGTGACCCCAAAAGCATGTGCGAACGCAATCGCATCTTCGGGCAGCCTTGTCACAATGGCATCGATGAGACCAAGCGACCGGGCTTCCGCGGATTTGACTTGCCGGCAGGAGGCAATCATTTCCAAGGCGGTCACTGCGTCCGTCAATCGTGGCAGGCGGGCCGTACCGCCTGCTCCTGGAACAATGCCAAACGTGCCTTCCGGCAGTCCGACTGCTGCCTTTTCCGTGGCGATGCGGGCGTCGCAGGCGAGGGCTATTTCGTATCCCCCGCCAAGGGCTGCGCCATCGATAGCGGCGATGACGGGTTTACCGCATTGTTCGATTGCATCGATGACGTCGGGCAATGTCGGGCTGGTCAGAGGCCTTCCGAACTCCCTCAGATCGGCGCCTGCGATAAATGTTCCGTGCCCTCCCATCAAGACGATGGACTGGATGCGGCTATCCGATGAAAGTTTGCTTATTCCATCGATGATTGCAGAACGGAGATCACGCGATAGCGCGTTGACCGGAGGATTATCGAGGGTCAACAAACCCACACCGTCTACCACATCAATGGTCACAAGATGGGTTTTGGGGCCGAGAGGATCGTTCGAGATCGTTTCAGTGGACATAGCAGATACTCGTCAGGGTTCATGCCAGGGAGAATCGCCTCATACGCAACCGAGTGGATACGCAAGGCAAGACAGCGTGGTGCGAGCCTCCTTAAGAGGCCGCTTTGATCATGTTCTTCGCGATCACGATCTGCTGGATTTGCGTTGTTCCTTCGTAGATCCGGAACAGCCGGGCATCCCGGTAAAACCGCTCGATGCCGTATTCGGCCATGTAGCCCGCGCCCCCGTGGATCTGGACCGCGCGATCCGCCACCCTGCCGACCATCTCGCTTGCAAACATCTTGCAACATGCCGCATCGGTCGTGACATCCTGACCACCATCGCGGCGACGCGCCGTTTCCATCACCATGCAGCGGGCTGCATATGCTTCCGTGCGACTGTCCGCTAGCATTGCCTGTATAAGCTGGAACTCGGCGATGGGCTGACCGAACTGTTTCCGATCGATCGCATATCGCAAACTATCTTCAATCAGGCGCTCTGCCATGGCGACACAGATGGCGGAAATGTGCAGTCTGCCGCGATCAAGCGTCTTCATCGCGGTGCGGAAACCTTCGTTCTCAACACCGCCCAAGAGGGCATCGAAGGGGACAAGGCAGTTTTCCAGGATCACATCCGATGTGTGCGATCCCTTTTGACCCATCTTCTTGTCGATTGGACCGAGAGAGAGGCCCGGTGTTCCTGCATCGACGAGGAAAGCGGAAACGCCACGTCCACCCGGCTTCGACATATCGGTCCTTGCAAACACGGTAAAGACGCCGGCGTGGGGTGCATTGGTGATAAATCGCTTTGTTCCGTTTATCACATAGCCATTTTCTGTTCGTCTTGCTGTGGTGCGAAGAGAAGCAGCATCCGATCCCGCCTCGGGCTCCGTCAATGCGAATGAGCTGATAAGCTCGCCGGTTGCCAAGCGCGGCAGATATTTCTGCTTCTGCTCAAAGGTGCCGTCGAGAATGATGCCGAGCGAACCGATGCCGTTGTTCGTGCCGATCATGGAGCGAAAGGCCGGCGACGTTTTGCCGAGCTCCAGCGCTATACGCACCTCCTCTTCCATATTCAGTCCGAGGCCGCCGTATTCCTCCGGGATCGTGAGCCCGAACAGGCCAAGTTCCGCGATTTCGGAGCGGATGCTGTGTGGGACGGCGTCCTCTTCGGCGACTTGCGCCTCCAGCGGGCGAAGACGCTCGCGTACGAACCGGGCGACGGTGTTGACGAGTTCGTTCAAAGTATCAGCATCGAGTGCCATGTTCATCCTCTCCAGCAGGTCGCAACGCATCGGGCAAAGATATATACTGTTCAGTCGGTAAGTAAATACATTTCTGTTCCAAGGCGCTCGCTGCTGGGTGATTGGTGATGCGCAGCGATTGTCACTGCGCATGACCGGCGTCGCTTGGTTATCTCCGGGTCCGGTGTGTCTTCGTTGGGAGCGATGCCCATTCACTGGTTGACAATCAGTCCGATATATATACTGTTCCGTCGGAATGTAAGTTTTGCGGATTGCGTCAGGGTCGCGATTGCGAGGAGCGAAGGCTTACAGGCATCCCACAGACAAACTCCAAAAAAAGGGCCGTGTTTAGCGATGAGCATTGCATTGAAGGGCATCAAAGTACTCGACCTGTCGCGTGTCCTAGCCGGTCCGTGGGCCACCATGACATTGGGTGACTTGGGGGCTGATGTGCTGAAGGTTGAACAGCCTGGCTCTGGCGATGATACCCGGACGTGGATGCCGCCGTCGGTCGAAGGCATCTCGACGTACTATCTCGGTGCAAATCGCAACAAGAAGAGCGTTGCCATCGATATCGCCAAGCGGGAAGGGCGCGAATTAATTATCGAGTTAGCTAAAAGATGCGACATTTTGGTCGAGAACTTCCGGCCCGCTTCATTAAAGAAATTCAAGCTCACTTACGAGGATTTGAAAGAGATCAATCCCAGGCTGATCTTTTGTTCGATTTCCGGCTATGGGCGCGGCCATGAACTCGAGGATCGTCCCGGTTACGACTTCATCATTCAGGCCGAATCTGGGTTCATGTCGATCACTGGCGCCGCGGAAGGCGAGCCTATGCGCCTGGGGGTGGCGTTTGTCGACCTCATATCCGGAATGAATGCGGTTCAAGCGATCCTCGCGGCCTTGTTCATGAGGGAGCGCACTGGCGTTGGGCAATGGATCGATATCAGCTTGACGGACAGTGCGATGTTCATGCTCGCAAATGTGGCGTCGGGCCACCTCAACACGCAGAGAGAAGCGCAGCGCTACGGAAACGCACATCCGAGTATCGTACCATACCAGCTTTTTGATTGTGCCGATGGTCGCATTGCATTAGCCGTCGGCAACGACGAGCAGTTCCGACGCTTTTGTAAGGTTATCGGCAACGACGCGCTCGCCGCCGATGCCCGGTTCGCGACCAACAGGGGCCGAACCGAGCTGCGAGATCAGCTGCTTCCCATCATCGCCGACTGTCTCCACCACCGGACGCTCCAGGAGCTCATCACCGAACTGCGTTTAGCCGGAGTTCCGGCGGGCGAGCTTCGTACCGTAAGCCAAGCCTTTAGCAGCGCGGTTTCGGCCCTTCGCGAGACCGTGGTTTCCGTGCCATCTGAGAAACTCGGAACCTTCCGCTCGGTGAGAAACCCTCTGCGCATGTCTGAAAGCCCCTTTTCTGCTCCGACCGTGCCGCCGGATGTCGGTGAAAACACGCGTGATGTCCTAATGGCCGAACTGGATCTGTCCAGCGAACGGATTGATCAGTTGCAGTCCATCGGGGCGATCGCCTGCGGGCCGATCTCTGGAGTAAAGTAGTGCCAATGCCCGGACAAACTTCGCACAGCCGAAGTCAGCCGCCAATCATAGTGATGGCAGGTTGCGGATCGGTCCTTGCCGCCGCCCGCGCCGCTGATGAGCGTCGCAAAGGCGGCTTTCAGTCGGCCCACGCGTTGCATCGTTTGCTAAATATTTTTTCCCCCGGCATCCGCGTGCAGGATAGCTCGTTGGCCGGTCTTTCAGTTTTACAAATCGTCCGAAGGTGAACGAAGTATGCCCTCAGATACGCATGCAAACGAAATGAACGGTGCGGAAAGCCTCGTGCAAACGTTGCTGAATTCCGGTGTCGACACGTGTTTCGCTAATCCGGGGACGAGCGAAATGCATTTCGTCGGTGCGCTTGACCGCATTCCCGGCATGCGCTGCGTTCTCGGTCTCCAGGAAAACGTCGTTACAGGCATGGCCGACGGCTACTATCGCATCGCGCGCAAGCCCGCCTGCACACTCCTGCACTGCGGTCCAGGGTTGGCAAACGGAATGGGAAACCTGCACAATGCCCGTCGCGCGCGCGCCGGCATCGTCAACATTGTCGGCGACCAAGCGACATATCATCGACCCTATGATGCACCACTCACCGCGGACACCGAGGGCATGGCACGCACAGTGTCGCACTGGGTGCGAACGAGTACTGATGCTGCTGAGGTCGGCCGGGACGCCGCGCTGGCGGTGCAGAATGCCCGAGCTCTCAGCGGGCAGATTTCCACCCTCATCCTCCCTGCTGACGCATCGTGGAACCGCGGCGGTGTTGTTGCCAATCCATTGCCGGTTCCCGCTTCTCCTGCGATCGATCCGCACGCGGTGGAAAATGTCGCTCGGGTTCTGCGCTCCAATCGCAATGTGCTCATCCTGCTGGCCGATCAGGCAACTCTGGCAACGTCGCAACGCCTCGCATGGCGGATCGCCGACGCCACCGGCGCGCATCTTCTGGCGTCCTATACCAACGGTCACATGCAGCGGGGCCGCGGCCGGCTTGCATTGGAGCGCGTGCCTTATGGCACGGACGCCGCTATAAAGACCCTCGGGCAGTATGACCATATTGTCTTGGTCAACGCCAAAGCGCCCGTCGGCTTCTTCGCGTATCCGGAACAGCCGTCGATACAGTATTCGTCAAGCGCGCAGATCCATGTCCTTTCCCGTTCCGACCAGGATTCCGATGTCGCGCTGACTATGCTTGTCGAGGAACTTGGTGCTAGAGAAATTGCGATCCCGGACGCCGGATGCAGGCCTGATCCGGCGCGCGGCGCGACCACGCAGGAAAATCTGGCCGTGACGCTCGCCGCGTTGATGCCCGAGAATTCCATCATCTCAAACGAGAGCATTTCATATGGTAGGGACTTCTACAAACTGACGCATAACGCGCCTGCCCACGATTGGCTCAATTTGAGTGGCGGCGCAATCGGGGACGGCCTGCCTGTGGCGACCGGGGCGGCCGTGGCGGGTGGAGATCGCCGAGTCATCAGTCTGCAGGCCGATGGCTCTGCCATGTACTCGCTTCAATCCCTCTGGACACAGGCGCGCGAGAGACTTCCTTGCACAACGATTTTGCTCAACAACCGAAAATACAATATTTTGATCGGTGAGTACAAGAATGTCGGTGCTGCTCCGGGGCCTACGGCGATGGGGATGCTTGATCTCTCCAACCCCGATCTTGACTGGGTCCAACTGGCAAACGGCATGGGTGTTGAGGCGGCGCGTGCTACCACAATGGAAGAATGCGCAGACTTAATGCAGCAGAGTTTCAAACAAAAGGCACCATTTCTCATCGACCTTATCATCTGAAACCCGGGCTACCCTTTGCTCGCCCGCGGGCGACGAGCGTCTATTTTAACATCGGAGATCGCAATGCTGGACAAGAAGCTATTTTACATTGATGGCCAGTGGGTTGCGCCACTCGAACCGCGAGAACTGCCGGTGGTCGATCCTTCCACAGAGGAACCTGTCGCCTCAATCAGCATCGGCAGCGCCGGCGATGCTGATCGCGCCGTCGCTGCGGCAAAAAGCGCGTTCGAAAGCTGGTCGAAGACGAGTCCGGCAGAGCGTTTGAGTTTGGTCGAGCGACTGTTGGATATATACACAAAACGGGCCGAGGAGATGGCGCAGGCGATCAGCATCGAGATGGGTGCGCCAATCGACATGGCCCTCCAGAAACAGGTTGGCGCCGGCACCTGGCACATCTCAAACTTCATTACCGCGTTTAGGGACTTTCAGTTCATTCGGCCGTTGGGATCGCATGCGCCGAACGACCGTATACTAATGGACCCCATCGGCGTTGTCGGACTGATCACGCCTTGGAACTGGCCAATGAACCAGGTGACGCTGAAAGTCATTCCAGCGCTTTTGGCTGGTTGCACTATGGTTCATAAGCCATCGGAAATAGCGCCGCTTTCGTCGATGCTCTTCGCCGACTATATCGACCAGGCAGGTTTCCCAAAGGGTGTGTTCAATCTCGTGAACGGAGATGGCTTGGGCGTCGGCACGCGCCTCTCGTCGCACCCCGATGTCGAGATGATTAGCTTTACGGGTTCGACCCGGGCAGGCATCGCCATCTCGAAAACTGCGTCTGAAACCCTCAAGCGCGTGGTCTTGGAGCTCGGTGGCAAGGGAGCGAATCTAGTATTTGCCGATGCGGATCCGGAGGCGGTCAAGCGCGGTGTTCTTCATTGTTTCAACAATACCGGACAAAGCTGCAACGCCCCCACGCGGATGCTGGTCGAACGATCTATTTATGACCACGCTGTCGCCGAGGCCGAGGCCGTTGCCAACACGGTCGTGGTCGATTCTGGGCACAAGCCGGGCGCACATATCGGACCGCTCGCCTCCGAGGCCCAGTTCCAGAAGGTTCAGGAGATGATTCAAAAGGGAATTGACGAGGGTGCCCGCCTTGTCGCGGGAGGGCTTGGCCGTCCGGATGGACAGGATCGAGGATATTTCGTACGCCCGACCATCTTTGCCGATGCGGACAATCAGATGGCCATTGCTCGCGAAGAGATTTTTGGCCCGGTCCTCACCATCATCCCCTTCGATACCGAAGAGGAGGCCATCGAGATCGCCAACGACACGCCTTACGGTCTGTCGAACTATGTTCAATCCAGTGACGGAGAAAAGCGCAACCGCGTCGCATCGCGCCTGCGGGCTGGAATGATCGAGATGAATGGTAATCCGCGCGGCGCCGGTTCTCCCTTCGGGGGTGTGAAGGCGTCCGGTCGCGCCCGCGAGGGCGGTGTCTGGGGCATCGAAGAATTTCTGGAAGCCAAAGCCGTTTCGGGCTGGGCGGCGCCGTAAACTCATAAGGATGGGTTGGCGAGGGCTCGCCTGCCAAAAGCAAGATGACGCCGCGTTCGATTCCCGATCGCGGCGTCGCCTTGGCAATGTCTGCCAAGCGAAAAAACGTACTATTATTCGATCTTGTCTTCCAGACCCGCAGGGGCCAGCTTCACAAGCATCCGGTCGACCGCAGACATTGGCTTATCCACCTTTTCAGCGACGTCTTTTCTGGCGAGCGCACTTCGTATGGCTGTACCACCCAGGTAGCCAATCAGCCGTGGCGGGAAGCGGCGGGCTTTCGCATTCACCAAACCGTTCTCGGTCCATTGCTCCTTGCGATCCAAGGCCAGCCCGGCCAGTATTCGTCCGCCCACGCGGCTGGGATTCACACCGTTGCCACTCCATCCAAACCCGTAAAGGATGTTGGGAGAGGATTGCAAACGTCCAAGCAACGGCAGGCCATTGTAGCTGCGATCGATCGGGCCGGACCAGCTTTTGTCGATCACTACATCGCGCAGCATCGGATAGATCCGGTTGAAGTCAGAAATCGTGTTGGCTATGTCGCGGTCGAACCGGAGTTTTTGCGACAGCGAGTTTCCCGAATAAAGGACGCTACCGCCACCCTGTCCGAAAATAATGCGCCCGTCCCGGGTTGTCCTGTAATAGTTTACCAGGCTCTGGGAGTCGGCGGTACTTTCGCCGCCGGTCCATCCGATCTTTTCGAGCAGATCCGGGATCTTCTCGGTAGCAATGACGCTACTGGCAATATTGAACAGGTACGGCGACAATTCGCTGACTTCGGTCGTCCATGCATTCGTTGCGAGGATCACCTTGTCACAAGCGATCCTGGCGCGGCTGGTCTGAAGGACGGAAGGGGAAGTCCTGGTAAAATGCAAGACCGGGCTGTCCTCATAGATTGTAACGCCCAACTTGCGCGCAACACGCGCCAGGCCCGCGACTAGTTTTCCCGGGTGAACAGTGCCGGCACGGCGTTCGAGGACGCCAGCAACATGGATGCTGGAGCCCGTTCGGCGCGCAACGTCTTCCTGTTCCAACACGTCGAATATGCTATCCCGACCGAGTTTCCGGCAGAGGTCGACGATGCCGTTCCATGAACCAGCATGTTTTGCCAGCGTCGCCGCCCAGATCCAGCCCGCCTCGGTGAAGTCGGCATCGATATCGTTGTCACGCAGGAACTCGCCGATCGCTGAAACGGATTCCGTTGTCTGATCCGCCAACCAAAGCGCATCATCAGTTCCACACATGGTTCTGAGACTGGCGAGCTTCGGCCACCAAGTCATAAGAAATCCGCCATTCAATCCGGACGCGCCGTGGCCTACCTGGTCTTTTTCGAACACGGCTACGCGTGCGTTTGGCTCAAGTTGCTTGATAAAAATGCTCGTCCAAAGACCAACAAAACCACCACCGATCACCGCAATGTCAAGTTTTAAATCACCCGCAGCGATCGGATAGTTATCAATATTTTCTCTTACATCATGCAGCCATTGTGAGTGCGCCATCGTATCCATCACTGATATATTGCCGTGGTTCCTGCCTCTGAAGATCCGCCACGAACATTTGCTTAAACTAACTTGTGCAGAAAAGCGGCCCATCCGATTGCGATTGCTGTCGAAGGGCAGGCATAACAGCACGAAAGCATGTCGAGACATCGTCTTGGGACCGAGAGCATATCCGGCGAAATCTCAGTCGCTTTCAATGTTCTATGCCTTTGCTCCAGGCTTTTCCGAAGCAAAACCGCGACGCACTTTTGCTGGAAATTATCTGGAATGCGCCGTGCGATATCAGAACACGAACGATATTAATTGATGACAAAAATTACTGTTAGTGATAATTTTTTGCATGCATCATGAGATTTTTTCAGCAACCCATGACCGATCACAACAAACGTCTTCCATCAATGAGTTCGCTTTCAGCCCTGGAAGCAGTGGCTCGGCACAAAAGCATAACCCGTGCGGCGCAGGAACTTGGCAGAACGCCAAGTGCGCTGAGCCACCAGTTACGTTTTCTTGAAGAGGAGTTGGGATCGCCATTAACGGTGCGGGACGGAAAACGGATTGAGTTGACCCTCTTTGGTGCACGTTATGCAAATGAAGTGCGCAAGGCGTTCTCGGTGTTGTCCGGAGCGGCCGGCATCGCGGGTGACATAGGTCACCAAGGTCGGTTGACAATCAGCTCGACAACCGGATTCGGTACGTACTGGCTTTGCAAGAACCTCTACAGTTTCAGAGCTACATTCCCGCATGTGATGCTGACTTTAAGGGTACCGCCGACATTGACTGACGTCAGCGATCCCGACGTCGATGTGTTCATTGTGCACGGCAGAGCCGGAACGTGGCCGAACCATTGGTCCGAGCTTCTTTCAGAAACCCATTACGTGCCAATCTGCAGCCCTTCGTTTCTAAACGAAAGGGGAGGAAAAATTACGGTCGACGATTTGGGCAGTATTCCGCTGATCCATCTGAATGGCACTCAAGACTGGGCGCTTTGGTGCTCTTCCAGGGGGGTAGAAATGCCTCTGCCTGAGACAGGGATTTTTTTCGAAAATATCGCATTTTCTTTAACTGCGGCGACAAGCGGCCTCGGGGTTGCGCTCGGCGTCGATATCTTCTCGCGTCCAGCTCTCACGGAAGGCAAACTCGTCCAGGTCTTGCAGCATGAGGTCAAGGCGTCGGATTCATACTTCATCGTAACGAAATACGAGAAACGCGATCAGGCCATAGTCAAATTGTTCATCGACTGGCTGAAAAACACGTTCAATGCTTCGTATCATCAGGACTAGCCTTCATGCTGTTTGCTTTTGCTAGGGTGAGTTGCCGCTTGGCCGCCCAAGCGAATTCTTCCAAATAGGACTTGAGATTTCGGTGCGGAGGCGTGTTCGGCTTCCTTGGCGTTGAATACATGCGCGACGTGTCTAGGCAATATGCCGACGACCGGATCCCGGCTTTGGGGTTCGAGACATTTGTTGTGGCGACATCGATCCTCGCGCGGATGATTTGACGATCGCGGCGGTCTCTTCGCAGATTTAAATCAAATGCGGTGTCGTCATCGGCTGACCGAGCGAAGTGCGCGAACACAGGGCACGCTTCGATGGTGACCGAGAATCGCCTCACATTTAGCTACCGACGGAACGGTATATAATGTTGCCAACCGCTTTACGGCGAGCTAAAGATTGAAAATCGAATAACCCTCATCGTCGACTCTGGGAGCAGCGAGCGCCGCAATTCGATCGCGAAGGTGAATTTTTCTCAGCTATAAGCGGCAAATTTTGCAATTTACATTGCAATTTTTCATCGTTACCGTCCCGCAAATGGGAGCGTCAGACAGTGCAGCATTAGGGAGTGTGGAATGCCGCAGAATTCACCAACCAGCATGGCCTCGCGTTTGGACGCGGTTGGAATCAGCAAATGCTACGGCACGTTTCGAGCACTCACGGATATAAACGTGACAATTTCTCCCGGTGAGTTTCTGACCCTCCTGGGGCCGTCCGGCTCGGGGAAAACGACCTTTCTTATGTCTCTGGCGGGCTTTGCTGCACCGACAAGTGGAGAAATACTTGAGAATGGGGAGGAGATTACGCATCGATCCCCCGATCAGCGTAATTTCGGAATGGTTTTCCAGGGGTATGCCCTTTTCCCGCACATGTCGGTTCTGGAGAACGTCATCTTCCCACTTAAGCTTCGCAAGATATCGAAAGATGAGCGAACACGGCGGGCCAAAGATATGCTCGACCGTGTCGGCCTCGCGGCTCATATCGCGAAACGACCTTCCGAGCTGTCGGGTGGGCAGCAACAGCGCGTCTCTCGTGTACCGGCCGCCAGTCCTGTTGCTGGACGAGCCGTTTTCGGCACTCGACAAGGCGCTGAAATCCGACTTGCAGTCCGAGCTCCGCTCTATTCATCGAGATCTTGGGACGACATGTGTTTTCGTCACCCATGATCAGAGCGAGGCCTTGGCGCTATCTGACAGAATAGCGATCTTCAATGAGGGATCGATCAGTCAAATCGGCGCGCCCAGAGAAATCTATCGCCATCCAAACAACCGCTTCGTTGCGAACTTTCTTGGACGCATCAATCTCATGCGGCTATCCGATGTGTCATTGCAGCAGGGTATGGCCACAGGCCTGCACGGTGGCGTCACGCTTCGCTGTCACACCGATAGGGCTGATGGCCGCCTGCGCGAGGCGACGCTCGCTGTTCGCCCGGAATATGTGCGGCTGGAGCAAGCATTCGACAGAGGGAACAGCCTGCCCGTAACGGTCACGGAGGTTGTGTATAACGGCTCTTGTCTGTCCATATCCGTATTAACTTCGGAGGGCACGAAGCTGCTAGTCGATGTACCCGACCAGGACAACGTGCCAAAACCGGGGGACCATGGTCACGTTAGCTGGGCCGCAGCGGACGGCGCACTTCTGCCCGACGGGCAAGAATAATACTGTTTGGAGCATCAGTATAACTGACTAAAGGAGGAAACAATGTCAGATCATTTTAAAATGGATGGACTGGAAATTCTCGCAATGCGCGCCGCCAAGGGGGAAATTCGCCGCCGCGATTTCGTCAAGGGCGCAGCACTGCTGATGGCTACGCCGCTGGCATTGCGCGCGACAACCGCGTTTGCGGCGGATAACCTCGTCGTGGCGAATTGGGGTGGCGACGCCCTGACGGCTTACAAGGATGCATTTGCCGACGTCTTTAACAAGACAGCCGGAATGGGGCTGACCATCGATGGCAGTGGGCCGACCGAAGGCGCGATCAAAGCTCAGATTGCGTCTGGAAAAGTGATATGGGACGTTATCGATACAGATCCCAACATCGGTATCGATTTCGGGAGAAAGGGAAACCTTGAGGCGATCGATTACAGTGTCGTGGACCGCTCGAAAGTTCATTCCCACACCGCTCACGAATTCGCCGTGGGCAATTTCTTCGTCAGCTACGTGTTGGCCTACGATTCCGAAAAATACGCGGAGCGGCCACCGGTGACACCAGCAGATTTCTGGAACGTCTCCGAGTTTCCAGGCAAGCGCACGATGTACAAATGGATGAATGGCATGGTCGAGGCAGCCTTGCTCGCCGATGGTGTTCCAAAGGACAAGCTCTACCCGCTGGATATAGATCGGGCGCTGAGCAAGATCGAGGAACTCAAGCCACATATTATCAGCTTCTGGGGGTCCGGTGCAGATAGCCAGCAGGCGCTTCTCGAAGGAGAGGCCTCGATGGGATATGTGTGGAGCACTCGCGCCGGGCTCATGGAGCGCGACACCGACGGCAAGATCAAGTCGTCATTCGATTCAGGTTTCCTGACCTATGATGCCTGGATGGTTCTTAAGCAGAACCCGGCTGGCAAACAGGCAGCGATGCAGTTTATTGCGGCGGCGCAGGATCCGGAAGCGCAAGCAATCCTTTTCAAGCTCCTGGGCAATGGCCCGATCAATCCGGAGGCCGAGAAATTTATTCCTGCTGACCAGCAGAAGTTCAACCCTGGCTCTGCCGAGAATGTGGCAAAGCAAGTTCTACTTGATGCGGAATGGTACACTGACAACTACTCCGCCAGCCTGGAGAAATTCCTGGCAATGGTATCCGGCTGATTGAGGTAACGATCTATGTTGCCAAACTGGCGATTTTCGCTGTTGCTACTGCCGCTGCCACTTCTGGTGGCGGCAGTCTATATTGTTCCGTCTTTGCTTGTCGTTCGTTGGAGTTTCACCGAACCACAACTCGGCATAGATCAATATATTCGAATAGCGACCGATCCCGTCGTACAGACCGTATTGCTCCGGACACTGCGCATCTGTCTGTTTGCCGTCACCATTGCGGTCGTGCTCGCCTACATGCTCGCCTATCAAATGGTCTTTGGCAGCCCGATGATGCAAGCCATCACGACATATTTCATCATGGTGCCATTCTGGATCTCCGTCCTGGTACGCACCTTTGGCTGGCTTGTCCTGTTGCGCAACAACGGCTTGATCAACGAAACGCTGATGGGCGCCGGGATCATATCTGAACCACTTCCGCTTGTGAGGAATGAACTCGGTAGTTTGATTGGCATCATTCACTACCTGATCCCCTTCGCCGTGTTCCCGATCGCCTCTTCGCTTCGTCAAATCGACAAGTCGACGCTACGCGCAGCGTGCGCTCTGGGCGCATCGAGGTCGCGAATTTTCTGGCAGATAACGGTGCCGCTCTCCGCCAGCGGCATAATCGGCTCGGTAGTGATCACGGCTATTTTTACGCTTGGCTTCTTCATCACGCCAGCGATCCTGAGCGGTGGACGCAGTGTCATGGTTTCGGAGTACATCTATCTACAGTTGTTCCAGACGGTAAACTGGGGTTTGGCTTCGGCACTTAGCGTGGTGATCATTGTTGCGGTGGCAACGATCGCAATCGTGATGCGCCGTTTCCTGAAGCTTGGAACAGTCGGAGGCTGAATATGCGAATTTCAAAGGCCACCGATCAGCCGGGCTGGCTGAGCAAAGCGATCGCCATCCTCACGATGCTATTCCTGTCGCTGCCGCTGATCGCCATTGTTCCGGTGTCATTCACATCCAAACGATATTTGTCGATGCCGGATGGCATATGGTCTGTCCGTCATTATGCATCGCTGTTTACGAATCCAGTGTGGCTTGATTCCATCAAAACAAGCTTGATGATCGGGGTAATCGTTGCGATTATCTCAACGACGCTCGCGGTCCTGTTTGGTCTGGGGCTGTGGTACGTCCGGTCGAAACTAACCATCATCTTGTCGGCAATCGTGTTTGTCCCAATGCTGATGCCGCCCGTCGTTTCGGCAATCATCCTGTACTTCTTTGGAATCAAAGTCTCTGGACTTCTACCATTTATCGGCTTCGACAGCGTGGGTGGTGTGATTATCGCGCATGTCCTGCTGGCTACGCCATTTTCGCTCGTCAGCTTTTTGGTCGCTCTCTCTCGTGTCGACCGTAAACTCGACATGGCCGCACGGGCGCTGGGCGCGACGCTTTCACAGTCCATCATGTACATTATCCTTCCAAACACCAAGTTCGGAATCATCACGGCTGCCCTGATGGCATTCATCCTGTCATGGGAGGAAATCACGGTGACGCTTTTCATAACGAGCGCCAGTGTCGTGACGCTGCCTCGTGAAATGTGGAACGGAATGCGCGATAACGTTGACCCGGCAATCGCTGCCATTTCCTCCATACTGATCGTCTTCACCATCGGGGCAATTCTCGGTCGCGATCTTTTCGTCGCAGCAAGGACCTTTCGGTCGGGGAAACGACTCGCAAACACAAGGTAGAACAGCGCACAAGATGACAAAGCTTCTTTCATTCAATATAAAAACGCTGCAAGGTGGCGTCGAAGGACGACCAAGCCCGGATAGGTTGATCGAGGGCGACCCGGTAACGACGACCTGGCTAATGGAAGACCAGGCTGCACAGGCTGGTATCTGGGCGGCAACCGAAGGTGCTCAGAGAATGGAGCGCGGCGACACAACCTGGGAGTTGTTCACAATTCTGGACGGCGAGGTCGAGATTGCCGAAGACGGCGGAGCGCCGCAGCGCTTTGGACCTGGTGACACGGTAATTGTAAAACCGGGATTTCAAGGAATATGGCGGACCCTGCACCCAGTCAAGAAATCCTTTGTGACCCTGGAAATCCCTTCGTCTAGCCTTGGACGCTCAAACTCTTTAAAGGATGATGCTGCCGACCGCGTTTGAGACTGCGAGGCGTAGGTGCGTCAAGATCGCCAACTGGTAGCATCCTCTACCTAATTGTTCCGATGCTCTGCAGGATGTCGTGGATCGACAAGACCGCCTGCTCGATGTCCGAACGTGATGTGTGGATCGGTCCCCGGATGGCGGGAGGCGTGAAGCGCAGCCAGAGAACACCACCGTCTGCTGACGGCTGCTCCAGGGCGGCACCATGACAGGTGCAGCGACGCGTGACTCTACGAGTTGGTGTGCCCGGCTGACGTCGGCTGGAGCCAGCGTGCGACCTTGTGTGAGCTCGGCATCGATCCGGAGATCATTCGAGGCGTCACGACACGAAAGTGTTGGATCTGTCCGACTTTTGAGAACGTATGGTGATCACGCTGCGAGGATAGATGTTTCGCGCCGCAATGGCCTGAGATCAACGCCGTCTTTTGGGGTCCAGATGTAATCGCCGGTGAGACTGATGTGCTGCCAGCCGAGTGGGGTAATG
>Ga0209699_100552_pt1 | contig 17036 bp, 9 predicted proteins | sample SynthPrep_1_END__FD_187204 | JGI IMG/M metagenome (GOLD analysis project Ga0209699, IMG submission 187204) | Synthetic microbial communities from Ohio, USA - SynthPrep_1_END_DS7_MetaG (SPAdes) (version 2) | ecosystem: Engineered > Bioreactor > Aerobic > Activated sludge | place: USA: Ohio...
CCGCCGCGGCCAACAGCGCCAGCCGGGCAACTGCCAGCGATATTCGGCGTGGCAGCGACACGCACGGCACCCGGCAGGGTCGGCAGGGTGTCGACCAGGGCAGCGCTGAGGGTCATCGCCGTGGCATTGGGGTTATTGACGAAGATCGTCAGGCGCGAGATGCCGCCTGGCGGGATCACCGCCGGGGCGAACTGCTTGCTGACGCTCGGCGGACTGGAAATGATCAGACGCGCGCGGGTCGGTTCCTCGTTGCGAACGCCTTCGAAACTGCTCACCGCGCCGACGCCGATGGTGTTGGTGTAGGTGCCGGCGATGTTGCTCAGCACGTCCACCTCGACCAGGCAACTGGCATTGCCGGCCAGCGCAGCGCCGGACAGGCGCACGCTGGTAGCGGACGGCGCAGCGCTCAGTGTCCCGCCACAACTGTTGCCGGCATTGGGCACCTGGGCCACCACCAGACCGTCGGGCAAGGCATCGGTGTAAGCCAGGCCGGTCAGCGGACTGCTGCCGGGGTTATCCAGGCGAATGGCAAGGCGAACCGGCACACCGGCCGAGCCATTGGCGGTGCCGGTGGTGAAACCGACCGGATTGCCGGCATCCAGCGTGCGCGTGGCGATGGCCTTGTGCACGGTCAGCGGCGAGGTGACGCGCAAGGTGTCGGTGGTGTCCTCGTTATTGGTCACCGGGCTGCCGCCGGCATTACCGGTAAGGCCGCCGCTGGGGATGACGTTGACGTACTCGCCCTGGCTACTGGCGGTCACGTCGATCTCCAGGTAGCACGAAGCCGGAGCTGCGCCCGTGCCGGCAGGCAGTTGACCGCCGCTCAGGCTCACCTGAGCGGAGCTGCTGCCGACACTGCCCTGGCAGGTGTTGACGACGTTGGCCGGGCTCGCCGTGACCAGGCCGGCCGGATAGGTGTCGACCACGCTCAGGTCGCTGATCGGCTGGGTGGTCGGGTTGTAGAAGGTGATGCGCAGGCGTGAACGCTCACCCGGCGCGATCACCCTGGGGGTGAACTGCTTGACCAGGCCAAGGCCGCTGCTGGTCTGCAGGCTGCTCGACGCCGGATCGACGTTGCTGACGCCCTGATCGGTGCTGATCGCGCTGGCCGGGATCACGGCGGTAACCGTGCCGGTGTTGACCATGGTCACGTCCACCGTGACGGTGCAACTCTGCCCCGCCGCCAGGCTCGCCCCGCCGAGGGCCAGGCGATTGCCGTTGGCCGGCGCGGTGACCACGCCCCCCGGGCAGGTGGTGCTGACATTGGGCACGCCGGCGATACGCTCGCCGGTCGGCGTGCCGCCCACCAGACCATCATCGGTGAAGAAGCTGTCCAGCGTCAGGTTGCTCAGATCCAGGCTGCCGCTGTTGAACAGGGTCAGGGTCAACTGGGTCACCGCGCCCGGCGCAGCAACGCTGGCCGTGGCGTGGTTGAGGGTGACGCTGACCCCGCCGCCGCTGGCGTTCTGCAGGGTGGCGCCGAAGGCGGTGACGTTCTGCACGCCACCATCGGCCTTGAGCTGACCGGCGGCGATGCTGTTGACCCAGTCGCCGCCGCCCGTGGCGGTGACGTCGAACAACAGGTCGCAGCTGCCGGTGGGAATGCGCGCGCCACTGAGCGTCACCTGGCTGCTGCCAGGCGCGGCATTGATCGTCGGCGCACCGTCGCAGGTCGAATAGGCATTGGCCGGGTTGGCCACGGTCATGCCCGCCGGCAGGTCGTCGGTGATGCTGACGTTGGTCAGCACGCCTGCCTGCGAGTTGCTGAGGTTGATGGTGACGGTGGAACGGCCGCCCGGCTGGATGCGGTTGGGCACGAAAGTCTTGTTGCCCGCCAGGGCCGAGAGGAAATCGATGCTGGCATTGACCGGGCCCGGGCTCTGCACGCGATCGGGGTTGGGCGAGCCATCGGCATAACGCTCGACACCGCTGGCAGCACCAGCAGGCAGGGAGTTGACGTAGTGACCAGCAGCGCCGACCACGTTCACCCGCACCTGGCAGCGGCCGACCGCACCCAGGCCGTCACCGGCACGGGCGGGCACGCTGGCCCCGGTGAGGCGCACTTCATTGCTGCCCGGCACCGCGACCAGGGTGCCGCCGCAGGTGGTGGCGGCGTTGCTGGGGAATGCCACCTGCATCGGCGTGTTGTTGCTGCCCAAAGGCAGGTTGTCGAGCAGGCTGACATCGCTCAGCGCCTGCGCCGACAGGTTGACCAGGTCGATGGTCATGGTCGCCGCGCTGCCTTCCGGCCTGGAGCTGGCATCGAAGCCCTTCTCCACCGTCAGGATGGAACTGCTGACGCTGTACTGCGCGGACGTCGAGCTGTGGTTGCAGATACCGCCGGCGCACACGCCACCGGCCGGAATCTCGTTGATCACAGCGCCACTGCTGGCGCCAGGCGGCACCATGCCCCAGAAATTCAGGGTACAGATCGCCGGATTGCCCGCCGCGCCCGCGCCCATGTCGAAGGTGAAGGTCGGGCTGGTGGCGCTGCCACCAACGGCCACCGAGCCACTGCACCCCGTACCGCTGATGGAGGGGTCGGCCCGGTTCGGCGCGCTCAGCAGCACCATCCCGCCAGGCAGGTGGTCGGTGACCGTCACGCCGCTTTGCGCGGTGGTCGAATAGTTGCGTACCGCCACGCTGAAATACACCGGGTTGCCGGGGGCAACCACATCCGGGCTGCTGGTCTTCTCGATGAGGAACTGATCGACCACCGTGACCGAAGCGGCCGCGCCCTGGCTGAACACATCCGGATTGCTGACGCTGACACCGCCGGCCGGGATGGTATTGGTGAAGGACTCCGGCACACCCGCCGTGCTCAGCGTCGCCGTGTAGGGCACGCGGATCACGCAATTGCTGCTGGGCGCCAGCGTGCCGCTGCTGTACGCCAGGGTCTGGCTGCCCTGCCCGCCCAGGCCATTGAGGCTGGAACCGCCGGTACAGGTCGCAGTCGGCGCCGAAGTGATCTGCAGACCGTTGGCCGCGCCGTCGATATCATCGCTGAAGGCTTGCAGGTTGAGCGTGGTCAGCGGGCTGGCGTTGGTCAGGGTGATGGTCAGCAGCGCTTCCTGGCCGGCCGCCACGGTGGCCGGGTTGAAGTTCTTGGCCACACGCAGCGGCGCGGTGACGGTGAGGTTGGCGCTGGCGTTGCTCGGCGGCACCAGGCCACGCTTGTTGCCGAAATCGGTGGTACGGTTGATGACGTTGGTCAGGCCCATCGAGTAGGCGCTGGCCGAACCATCGGCCACCACCATCACGCTCAGGGTGCAGGTGCCGTTGGCTGGCACCACGCCGCCGACCGCGCTGATCTCGGTGGCACCGGCCGCCGGAGTGAAGCTCGGCGGGGTGGCGCCGCAACTGATCTGCGCATCGGGCGCTGGCGCGACCCGCAGGCCGTAGTCACCGAGACGGTCGCGAATGGCGAAGGCCGGGCTGTCACCGGCATCGTTCAGCGGCAACGGCTGGGAGGCGTTGTTGCGGATGACGATGCTCAGGCGAGTGGCCTGATCCTGTTTGACGATGGTGCCGGCGGCGAAGCTCTTGCTGATGGTCGGCGCGGCCAGGGCGAGGAAGTTGAGCGACTGCTGCGCCGGGTCGGCGTTGCGCACCGTGCTGCCGTTGTAGGTACCGCTGACGGCATTGGCGGGGATGACGTTGTTGCCGCTACCAGAGGTGCTGGAGGTGACCTGGACGACGATCTCGCAACGTCCGGCCTGAGTGCCGGCGCCGCGCGAGGGAATCACGCCACCGCTGAGACTGATGCTGTTGCTGCCTGGCGGCGCAGTGACGCTGCCGACGAAAGGCACCGGGTTGCCATTGCCATCGGCACAGGTGGCGGAAACGACCCCCGCCCCCGCCACGCGGAAACCGGCCGGCATGTTGTCGGTGAAGGCGACATCGGTGATGTCGCTGTCATTGAAGTTGTTGGTCAGCTGGATGAGAAAGCCGTCGGTATCGCCGACGTAGACCGGGTCGGCAAAGCCGGGTGCCCGCGTCTTGCTGATGCCCAGACTGGCCTGCGCCGCCAGCGGCAACAACCCCGCCCCCAATAGTGCGCAGCCAAGCAGCCACGACCGATGCTTCGGTGTCGACAACATGCAACTCTCCCCCAGCGCAGTGCGCCCAAGGGATTCGCCTACCTTGGTGACTCAGTCGTTCAGCGTGCCTGGCACGTCATGCTCTCGACATTCTCGTTCGAGGCGAACGACGAATCGGTGGGCGAATCCACAGCTCCCAAATGAGGGCGCAAGTTTCGCGATGGGGAGTCCGCGAACAAGGCAGCGGAGCGGGAAGTAACGTTGCTGCGTGCGCAACCCCGATCCTCTCCGGCAAAGATCGAGGTCAATCACTGATTCGTGAAAAGTGCTTTTAAAACAGTAGGTTGAAAGCGAAAAAGGCGGGACTTGAGTTTTGCCGCAGCACCTGCGCGAGGCGACTCAGTAGGCCACTCTCAGCGTGCTACCGAGCTGCCTGGACTCGCCGACCACCACCCCGTAATCGCCAGAACCGAGCTGACCACGCACGGCGGTGATGTACTGCCTGTCAAACAGATTGCGAACCCATAGCTCAAGTTCCCAACTGCCATCGCTGCGGCCAAGACCGAAGCGCAGATGGGTGAGCGCATAAGTCGGCTGCTGGCTCCCGGCACCACCTTCCAGGGTGCCCTGCGACGCACTGCGCAAGCTGTAATCGAGCCCCGCGAAGACGGCCAGGCCCTGTTCCAGCGGCTGGCGATAATCGAGACCCGCAGTGATCCCCCAGCGCGGCGCATTGAACAGCCGCTGCCCGCTCAGATCACAAGTCCAGCTCTGGCTTTGCGGTGCACAGGGCGCGTTGGCGAAATCCCGGTAGCGGGCGTCGCTGTAAGCGACGCCCAGTCGCAGTTCGAGCTGTTCGCTGGCGCGCAGACGGCCGTCCAGCTCGACACCACGCAGACGAACCTGGCCGACGTTGATCAGGTTGTCGCGCAGCGGCGGGGAGAACGCATCGGCCGGCGGGCTGTTGGTCAGAGCCTGGTAGTCGTCGACGTCGGTCTGGTACAGCGCAAGGTCCAGCCAGGCGCGCTCGTTCCACAACCATTGCTTGAGGCCGACCTCCAGCGACGTGGCCCGCTCGGCTGCGAAGGTGGGTTGTGCATAGCGACTGGTCACATCGAGGTTGATGCCCCCGGCCTTGTAGCCACGCGACCAACTCGCGTAGCCGAGCAGGTCATCGTTGAAGCGGTAGCTGATGCTCAGGTGGCCGGACAGGTTGTGCTCGTCGATGGCGTCGCGTCGATAGTAGTCCCCACCCAGGGCCACCTGGCGCAGCAGCGGGCCGCCCCACTGCCACAAGGGATCCAGCGGGTCGAGCGGGTTGGACACCAGCGGCGCCAGGTTGGAGACCGTTCGCGACAGCCAGGCGCGCTTGCGTTCATGGGTGTAGCGCAGGCCCGGAGTGACTGCCAGGCGCGGCGTAAGGTGCCAGGTCAGTTGACCGAACAGGGCGCGACTCTCGCTGCGCTGCTCGCTGTCGAGGTGTTGCCGGGCGCCTTCGAGCAAGGACGCCGGGATGACGCTCGGCGGCAGGGAGCCGAACGGCGGCTGGTTCAGCTCGGGCCGATCACCCAGGAAGAACGCCGCCGCATCGCCACCGAAGCCCACGCCGATGTCGCGCACCAGGTTCTGCCTCAGGTAGTAGAGCCCCGCCACGTAGTCCAGCCGCTCATGAGGCGAACCGTCCAGGCGCAGTTCCTGGCTGAACTGCCAGTGATCCAGCTCGGCGCTGCCGGCTGCGACCGCCAGGCCGGTGCCGTCGGCGTCCAGCCGGGTGTCGTAACGCCAATCGCGGTAGGCGCTGATGCTGGTCAGCGTGGTGCCGTCGTCCCAGTGGCGATTCAACGCCAGCGAAATACCGTTCTGGCGCACATCGGCAAGACTTTCCCGGTCATGATCGACCTCGCGGGCGTAGGGGGCGATTGGCGGCAGTGCATACCCCACATAGGCGCTGCGTTGCACGGTCGCCTGGCTGTAGTTGCTGGCAGCCAGGGCGACATTTTCGCGACGCTGGTCGTGATCGAGAATCAGCCGTGCACTGAAACGCTCGTCCGGCTGCCACAGCAACTGGCCGCGCAGCCCCTGCTCGTCACGGTCACGCGATGAAACGCCTGGATGAAGATTGTCGACAGCCGCTTCCCGCTGGCTGTCGTAGCCGGACAACCGTCCTGCCAGTACGCCCTCCACCAGTTCGCCGGACAGCACCCCGCGATACCGGCGCAGGCCCGCCTCGCCCATCGTCACCTCGCCGCGGGCCTCGGGCTGGAAGGTGGGCAGGCGACTGTAGAAGTTCAGCGTGCCGGCGGTGCTGTTCTTGCCATACAGGGTGCCCTGCGGACCACGCAGCACCTCGACGCGCTCAAGGTCGAAGAGCGTGCCGACCGACATGCCCGGCCGCCCCAGGTAAACACCGTCGACGAACACGCCGACACTGCCGTCGAGCCCATCGTTGTAGCCGCTCGAACCCAGCCCGCGTATGGCGTAGCCGGCCTGCCGTGCATTGGGTGCAGCCAGCGACAGGGATGGCACTCGCTCCGGTAGCTCGCTGGCGCGCGTCAGCCCCGCCTCGTCGAGTTGCCGCCCCTCGATCACGCTGATTGCGATGGGTACGTCGCCAGCCTTCTCCGGGCGCTGGCGGGCATTGACGCTGAGGTCATCGAGCTGCAGCAACCCCGGCTCCTCGGTGGCCACCTGCGCCAGCGCCGTGCTGCCGAGCAACGCCAGCAGGCCGGGCCAGCACGGCCGCAGACGCCTCATGCCAGAGCCCCCGCTCGCTCGCCAGGCAGCGCCAGGTTCAGCTCGAAGCTGAAGCGGCTACCCGACACGCCGTCACTCTCTACCCGCAGCGCACTGTCCATGGCCTGCAACGCCTGGGTGACGATGGCCAGACCAAGGCCACTGCCCTCGACTGCCTCGACGCCGGCTCCTCGCTCGAAAGGTTGCAGCAGACGCTGTTGATCGTCAGGGTGAATGCCCGGCCCCGTATCCTCCACCTGCAGTTGCAGGCTTAGCGCAGCGACACCACGCGGCTGGCAGCTCACATGCAGCTGGATGCGACCGCCACGGGTGAACTTGGCGGCATTGCCCAGCAAATTCAGCAACACCGTGCGCAGGCGCCGGAAATCGGCACTCACCTGCTGCGGTACGTCCGTCGCCAGGTACAACTCAAAATCGTTGGCATGGCGCCGAGCCAGCGGCTCCACCTCCTCCGCGATCTCCCGCAGGAACAGGTGCAGATCCCCCGACACCTCATGCTGTGGCTGCTCGCTGTGGGAGAACTCCAGCAACTCGTCGATCAGTGCCAGTTGGCGGTGAGCACTGCGCTCGATCCGTCGTGGATAGTCATGGCGACTCTCGGCCACCAGGCGCTGGGCGTACTCGACGATATCCAGCAACGGCGTGCGCAAGTCATGGCTGATGCGCGCCAGCATGGCCCCCCGCGCTCGCAAGGACTCGCTCAACTGCCCGGTGCGGCGTTGCACCATGCCCTCCAGACGGCCCTGCTCCGCCTGACGCAGATCCTCCAGTTCGCTGCGGGCCCGCATCGCTCGCTTGCGGCTGCGGTAAAGCTCGGTGAGCAGCGTACAGGTCAGCATCACCACCCCCGGGATGATGGAGGAGAGGCTGAAAAAATCCTGGCGCGACTGCCAGATCACCTGATCGGCCTGCAACACGTAGCGCATGAAGAACTGCAGCAGATACAGCAGCGGTACGGCCCAGGCCATCCAGATCAGCGATACCCCGCGATACCAGGCGACCAGCAGGGTCAGCGGCATCAGCAGATAGACGGTGAAGCGTCTGAGCAGATCGGTGAAGGCGCCGCCCTGCGCGTGATCGAGCAAGAGCGTCCACAGGTGGCTGGCGATGAACAGCACAAGCAGAACGCCGTACAACAGCCCCCAGTAGCGCGGCAGATAACGCACCTGCAGCAGCACGCGGGCGTAGCCCAGGAAGCAGGCGAAGCTGATCACGCTGACCAGGGAACGGATCACGTCGCTCCACGGCAGCAACGCCGGCCAGTGGGTCAGATAACCGTTCAGCACACAGGTCACGACGATGTAGCTGAGCACGGTTGCCGCGTGCGCGAGCAACAAGGGCGAGCGCATGATGCCGCCCACGATCAGACTGAAAGGCACCACCAGCAACACGATCCCCAGGCTCAGGCCATCGACCAGCGCACTGATCTGACGCTGTATGAGCATCGCCTGCCCCGACCAGAGGATCGGTTCGACGATCAGCGCCGAGCGGCTCGTCGCGCGAATCAACACGCTGCCGTCGTCTTCGGCGTACAGGGGGAAACTCGGCTGGCGCGCCAGTATCGGCCACTCCTCGGCGGGATAGGCACTGCCGGCATGCATGCGCTGCCATTGGCCAGCGCGCTGGATGAACACTTGAATGTCGTTCAGGCGCGGGTCGCCCACCGTCAGCCAGCGCATGCAATCGCGGCTCGCCACATCGGCCAGAGAGAAACGCACCCAGTACGCAGAATGGGTGTAATTGGCAAACAGGTAGCCCTGTTCGAGGTTGCTGAAAGCCTGATCCGGCAAAGCCAGAATCTGCTCCAGGCGCAATTGCGCGCCACGATCCTCGAACGCCGCCAGGTGCTCGAGACGCGCGGGCGGTTGATCGACACATACCGTGGCTACGGCCATCTCACTGACAACCAGCAGGACGAACAGCAGCGCCAGACGCATCATGCCGTGTCCAGCAACCTGGCTATCTGCTCGAGCAACTCGCCGCCATCGGCAGGTTTCAGCAGCGCGGCGTCGAAGGCCAAGGCCGGGCTGCAGGATGCGGGGCGCAGAGGTGGCGCCGCGGAGTACAGCAACACCGGCAGCGCCGGATAGGAAGTGCGAACCGCCGACAGCAACTGCCAGCCGTCGATCACCGGCATCATCTGATCGGTGATCAACAGGTCGAAGGTCGTCTCTTCGAGCGCCAGCAGAGCCTGCGCGCCATCCTCGGCGACGAAGGTATCGAAGCCATAGCCACCGAGCAGATCGCTGATGCTTTCGCGGTTCTGCCCGGTATCGTCGACGATCAGCACGCGGCGGTCTTCGCCACGGATGGCAATGCCGCGGCTCTCTTCCATCACCACGTCGAGTTCGTGTTCATCGGCAGTCGCCAGCAGCAGGAGGAAGGAGAAGCAGCTGCCGTGTCCCGGTCGCGTATCGATCAGCAACTCGCTACCCATCTGCTCCAGGAGTTGATTGACGATCGACAACCCCAGCCCGCTGCCCTCGTAGCGCCTGGCATTGCGCCCGCGGCTGAAGGGCTGCAGCAAATGCTCACGATCTTCCGGATGAATACCGATGCCGGTATCGCTGACGCTGAAAGACAACTCCACTTCATCAGCTTCGGCCCTGACCAGGCTGACGCTGAAATCGATCCGTCCCTGATGGGTGAACTTGCCGGCATTGGCCAGCAGATTGACCAAAATCCGCCGCAGGCGGCGGAAATCGGCCTGCACCAAAGGCGGCAGATCGACACCGAAGCGGCAGTGCAACTGATTGCCCTGGCGCTGAGCGAAGAAGCGCGCCTCGTCCTCGATCTCGCCCAGAAAGCCGTACAGGTAGCCAGGCGCCAACACCAGTTCCTGCTGTTGCAATTCACTGCGCGAGAACTCCAGCAGTTCGTCGATCAGCTCCAGCTGGCGACGCGCGTTGCGTTCGATCTTCTGCGGATAATCCTGACGGGTCTCGGTACGCAGCAGACGGGCATAGTCGATGATGCCAGACAGCGGCGAGCGCAGATCATGAGTGATGCGCGCCAACAGCGAACTACGCGCACGCAGGGATTCGCGCAACTGCTCGGTACGCCGTGCCACGGTAGTTTCCAGGCGCTCGTGTTCGGCATTGCGCTGTGCGTCCAGTTCGGCCAGCGCCAGACGCTCGCGGCGCCGGATACGGGAAAATTCCATGATCAGCGTACACACCAGCAACAACACCACCGGGAGGCTGGAGGCCAGGCCAAGCTGATCCTCGCCGAACTGCCAGGAAGCATTGCTGATGCCCAAGACATAGCGTGATAGCCCCTGACCACTGAACAGTAGCGTCAGCGACCAGGCCAGCCAGCTCGGACGCAGGCCGTGATACCAGGCGGCCAGGCACAGCAGCGGCACCAGCAGGTAGAGCATCCAGCGCAACTGGTCGAACAGACTCCGAGCACTAGTCAAATCGAATATCAACCCGGATAGCAGAATGCCACCCAGAAACAGCGCGCAGAAGGCTTGCGCACGCCGCCAGCCAATTGGCAGCAGATGCACCTGGAACAGCACCTGCAAATACCCTATGAACATAATCAGCGCAGTGCAGCTCAACACGCTGCTCAATTCGTGGCTCCAGTGCAACAGCAGCCAGGGCCAGTAGAAGAGGTAACCTTTGGACAAACAGGACAGCAGCACATAGGCCAGAACCGCCAGCGTATTCATCAGCAGCAGCGCCGAACGAATCTGCAAGCCAACGATCAGGCTGAACGGCACAATCAGCAGCACGATGCCCAGAACCACGCCATCGATCATCGAGCGATCCTGGCTGACACGGATCAGTTCGAGATCGCCCCATAATTGCGGGTCTATTGTCAGCACCCCGCTAGACGTCACCCGTACCAACACATCGACCTGCTCGCCGTTATCCAGGCTCAACGGAAACAGCGGCTGACGGGTATGGGTTGACCACTGATCAACTGGATAATCTCGACCAGCGTGCATCTCAATCCAGCCACTGTCACGCCGGACGTGCACCTGCACATTATTCAGCCGAGGCTCACCAACGCTGAGCCAACTCATACAGGGCGAGTCATCCGCCGCACTCAGGGAAAACCGCAACCAGAACGCCGAGTGACTGTACTCGACCGGAAACACCCCTGGCACCAGAGTCCAGAAACGCTCGTCGGGCGCCTCGAGCACTGCTTCTGCCGACAGCGCGTGCGAGGGATCTTCCAGCACGTGGAACACCGGCTGCGACTCGGCATGGCAGGTCATTCGCTGATCGCTGGCAGTCGCCAGCAGCGGCCACAACAACAGAGCCAGCCAGACCCCGGCATGGCACAAGACCCGGATCATACCGGCGCCTGCATCTGCTGACGGTACTGGCTGGGGGTCATGCCCTGACGCTCACGGAACGCCGTGGTGAAGTTGCAGGCACTGCGAAAGCCGATCAGCTCGGCGATGTCCTGCACGCTCATGCCACTGCCAGCCAGCAGCTCCTGACCCTTGCGCAGGCGCGCTTCGCGAATATAGGCGAAGACCGTGGTTTGCAGATGCTGACGGAAGATCGCGGAAAGACGCTTGTCATGAGTGCCGACCTTGCGGGCGATCTCGGCCAGCGAAGGCAGATCCGCCAGGTTCTGCGCGATCAGACGCATCGCAGCCTGCAGAATCACTACCTCTTCATCCACCGGTTCCAGCGGATTGTCGATCGCCCCCTGTGGCTGTCCTGTACGCGACAGCTGCAGGTGAATGCGAATGCGCGCCATGACCTCGACGGGTTCGAAAGGCTTGAGCACGTAGTCGACACCACCAATGCCCAGGCCCTCCAGGCGCTCTTCGAGGGAGCCGGCGGACGTCAGGAAGATGATCGGCGTATCGCGTGTGGCCGGTGCCTCGCGCAGCAGGCGGCAGAGCGTGAAGCCATCCATCTGCGGCATGCGCACGTCGAGCACGATGAGGTCGGGACGCAGGGCCAGGGCACGCTGCAACCCCTGTCGGGCCTCGCTGGCCAGCGACAGTCGCCAGCCCTGGGCGCGGATCTGCTGCAGTAGCGTCTGCAACGCTTCCGGCATGTCATCGATGACCAGAATCAAGGGACTCTGAGCGGCCTCTTTGCTCGCGAACATGACTACAAGTTCCCCTTCCAGGTACGAGGGAACCGGTAGAAATCCCCCCAGGCAAAACCTCCGTCCGCTCCAGCAAAAGTCCCTGTTCGGAGCGGTGCATAAGATAGCGTATTGCCAGGGGGAAGCCGAATGAATGATCGTTCTCAAGGTTCGAACACTACGTACCAAAAACAGCAACTGCAGACCAGCATGGCCGCCAGGATGCTGGGTGATCTCTATTGGTACGTGCAGGTGGTCGATGCAGGCAGCTTCTCCGGAGCAGCCGACCGCACCGGTGTGGCCAAGTCCAGCCTGAGCCGGCGCATCGCCCAGTTGGAACGGGCACTCAACGTGCAACTGCTCAATCGCAACACCCGTCTGTTTGCCATGACCACCATCGGCGAGCAGATCTATCGTCACGCCCTGGACATGATCAACGCGATGGAAGCGGCGCTGCTCTGCGCGCTGGAGACCAGCAACACGGCCAGCGGCCTGATCCGCCTGGCGGCCCCCAGTTCACTGTCGGAGTGGACGCTCAACACCATGGCCAGCTTCCAGCGCAGTCACCCCAGGGTTCAGTTCGCGCTGACCCTGGAAGACGGCTCGCTGGATCTCGCCGCCCAACGCCTGGATCTGGCATTGAGCCTCGACGAAGTGCCCACCGACAGCAGCACCCTGGTGGCCCGGCCACTGGCCGAACTGACCATGGTGATCGTCGGCACGCCGGCCTTGCTGACCCGCCTTGGCAATCCGAAGCACCTGGACGAAGTGAGCGATCAGCACCTGCTGACGCTTGGTACCAGCACCCTGCCGCAACCCTGGAAGCTGCAGCCTGGCCTGCGCGAAATCCATCAGCCGGCACTCCAGGCCGACAATACCAATACCCTGCTCAAGGCGGCACGCACCGGGCTTGGCCTGGCGTGCGTGCCGCTCTATGCCTGCCGTGATGACCTGGTCGAGCAGCGCCTGCAACGCGCCTGCCTGGGCGAGCAACCAAGCCCGATGATCCTGCATGCCCTGACGCCTCCGCACAAAGGGATCACCTCGACGGCCCGTCAGTTGATCGAACACATGCGGCAAAGACTGATCAGCAAGGAGCGCGAAGGCATCAGCCTGCTCTTCGAGGCCCCGCCAGGAGAACGAGAACGATGACCTGCAAAGGCCCTGCTGCGCTGCCAGCGAAGCTCGTGAGACGCCATGCCTTGCCCCGCCCGATCACTGCCCTGGCCCCGCCCCGGCGTGATGAGCCCTGTCAGCACCAGGCAACCGCCGAATACCAGGCCGCTCGCCTGGGCAGACTGCTCAGGAGCCAGCCGAGTCAGGCGCAATCGGAGATGGCCAGCCTGCTGTTGCAGGAACTGCTCGAGGCCTATCGCCTGGCCGTGCACAAGGCCAGGCAGGGGTGAGCGCTCAGAGGGCGCTGAACAGATCGTTGGCGTCGAGCAGGCGCCAGGCGATTTCCGGTCTCTTCTCCATGGCCCGGCGGATCGCCGCCGGAATGCTCTGCCGCGTCTTGCGGCACAGTCCCGGATGCGCATCGAACTGCATGTGAATGCCGCGCATGCTGCGCACCTCGCCATGCGCCGGCTCGATGTGCAGGCGAATGCCCAGTTGCTCGTACATGCGCTGCTGCATGCGCTGGAGATCATCCAGACTCTGCAGGTTCTCCAGGCGTTCGAGCAGACGCTGCTCCTCCTGACGAGTGAGCAGCAGAATGCGCGTGTCCGCGCCCGAGCTGTCCAGCAGTTCGTCACGCTGGCAATCGCAGGCGCCCGGTGGGCAGGGATTTCGCACGGGAAGATTCATGGCTCCGATCATAGCCATAGCCGTGCGCGCTGCCCATCCACGCCCATCGGCTGGCTTGCCAGTGCCGCAGACTCCGTTAAGCTGACGCTACTTCTCCCGATGCAAGGAACATCACCATGCTGCGCCTCACCACGCTCGCCGCCGGCCTGCTGCTCTCGGCCAATGCCTTCGCCCTTTCCCTCTCCGACCTGAGCCAGCAGGACGCCAGCGGCGGCCTCAAGGACGCGCTGATCCAGGGCGCCCAGGTGGCCGTCAAACAACTGGGCGCGCCCGGCGGTTTCAGCAACAACCCGGACGTGCGCATCGAACTGCCAGGCAAACTCGGCAAAGCCGCCAAGACCATGAAGATGATGGGCATGGGCGCCCAGGTCGACCAGCTCGAAGCGAGCATGAACAAGGCAGCCGAGGCAGCCGTACCACAGGCCCAGGCACTGCTGGTCGACGCCGTGAAGAAGATGACCGTGGCCGATGCCAAGGCAATTCTCGGCGGCCCGCAGGATTCGGCGACCCAGTACCTGAACAAGAGCAGCCGCGAGCAGATCCGCGCCAAGTTCCTGCCCATCGTCAAGCAGGCCACCGACCAGGTCGGCCTGGCCCAGCAGTACAACGCCTTCGCCGGCCAGGCCGCCAGTTTCGGCGTGGTCGATGCCAAGAGCAGCACCGTGGAAGGTTACGTGACCGAGCAGGCGCTCGACGGTCTGTTCGAGATGATCGCCAAGCAGGAAGCCAGCATCCGCGAAAACCCGGCCGCAGCCGCCACCAGCCTGGCGAAGAAGGTCTTCGGCGCACTCTGATCGCCCCGACCTCGGCAGGACCCGGAACCGGGGCAGGCCTTTGCGGGCCTGCCCCGGTTTTGTTTTGTCCGCAGGATCTGCGCAGCAACCTCGGCATCGTGTTGGCCGCCGGATTAGCGGATGAACCCGCTTGCGCGAGAAAGCCGGTGCAGTGTCCAGCGGGAACACCGACGTTGCAGCCCGAACATGCACACAAACAAAAAGCCCCGCCGGGCTCGTGGCCGGGCGGGGCTTTTCATTACCGTTGCCGAATCAGGCGCAGGCGGCTTGCATCTGACGATGCGTATCGATGAGGTGCTGCACCACGCCAGGATCGGCCAGCGTGGAGATGTCGCCGAGTGCATCGTATTCGGCGGTGGCGATCTTGCGCAGGATACGGCGCATGATCTTGCCCGAACGGGTCTTCGGCAGCCCCGGTGCCCACTGGATCACGTCCGGTGTGGCGATCGGGCCGATTTCCTTGCGCACCCAGTTGCGCAGTTCCTGACGCAGTTGCTCGGAAGTTTCCTCGCCGGCATTCAGGGTGACGTAGACATAGATGCCCTGTCCCTTGATGTCGTGCGGTACACCCACTACCGCAGCCTCGGCCACTTTCGGGTGGGCGACCATGGCGCTCTCGATCTCGGCGGTACCCATGCGGTGGCCGGAGACGTTGAGCACGTCGTCGACGCGACCGGTGATCCACCAGTAGCCGTCTTCGTCGCGGCGCGCACCGTCACCGGTGAAGTACATGCCCTTGAAGGTCTTGAAGTAGGTGTCGACGAAGCGGTCGTGGTCGCCGAACAGGGTACGCGCCTGACCCGGCCAGGAGTCGATGATCACCAGGTTGCCTTCGGCCGGCCCTTCGATGATGTTGCCCAGGTTGTCCACCAGCGCCGGCTGCACGCCGAAGAACGGACGGGCAGCGGAGCCCGGCTTCATCGGGTGAGCACCCGGCAGCGGGGTCATCAGGCAGGCGCCGGTTTCGGTCTGCCACCAGGTGTCGACGATCGGGCAGCGGCTCTGACCGACATTCTCGTAGTACCACTGCCAGGCTTCCGGGTTGATCGGCTCACCGACCGAACCCAGCAGGCGCAGGCTGGAGCCGTCGGCGCCGGCCACGGCAGCCTTGCCCTCGGCCATCATGGCGCGAATGGCGGTCGGTGCGGTGTAGAGGATGTTGACCTTGTGCTTGTCGACGATCTTGGCGACACGGGTGACGTCCGGGTAGTTCGGCACGCCCTCGAACATCACGGTGGTGGCGCCGTTGGCCAGCGGTCCGTAGATCAGGTAGGTGTGGCCGGTGACCCAGCCGATGTCGGCGGTGCACCAGAAGACCTCACCCGGGCGGTAGTCGAACACGCGCTCATGGGTCAGCGAAGCGTAGGTCAGGTAGCCACCGGTGGTGTGCAGCACGCCCTTGGGCTTGCCGGTGGAGCCGGAGGTGTAGAGGATGAACAGCGCTTCCTCGGCGCCCATTTCCTTCGGCGCGCAGACACTGCCGGCGACCTTCATCAGGTCTTCGTACCAGATGTCGCGGTGCTGGTTCCACTTGATCTCGCCACCGGTGCGGTTGACCACGATGATCTTCTGCACGCTGTTGGTTTCCGGGTTGGTCAGCGCGTCATCGACGTTGGCCTTCAGCGGTACCTTCTTGCCACCGCGCACGCCTTCGTCGGCGGTGATCACCACCTTGGACTTGCAGTCGATGATGCGACCGGCCAGTGCCTCCGGCGAGAAGCCGCCGAACACCACCGAGTGGATCGCGCCGATACGGGCACAGGCCAGCATGGCCACCGCCGCTTCGGGGATCATCGGCATGTAGATGGTGACCACGTCACCACGGTGAATGTCCTGGCCACGCAGGGCGTTGGCGAACTTGCAGACCTGCTCGTGCAGTTCGCGATAGGTGATTTCCTTGTGCTCGGAGGGATCGTCGCCTTCCCAGATGATCGCGATCTGATCGCCGCGCTCTTCCAGATGACGGTCCAGGCAGTTGTAGGAGACGTTCAGGGTGCCATCGGCGTACCACTTGATGTCCACGTGGTGGTCGTCGAAGGAGGTCTGCTTGACCTTGGTGTAGGGCTTGATCCAGTCGATGCGCTTGCCTTGCTCGCGCCAGAAGCCTTCGGGGTTGACCACCGACTGCTGGTACATGGCCTTGTAGGTGGCCTCGTCGGTCAGGGTTCGGGCAGCCACCTCGGGACGCACGGGATACAGGGACGCAGCACTCATCGGGGAAACCTCTCCGGTAGTTGTTTTTCTATGCTGCCTTTTGTATCCCCCGCCCCTTCGTGAGGCCATTCGACCATGGTCTTACCGGTGTAAGACCATGGTCTCGAGGCCCGATCCCGCGCCAGCCCAGACAATGCAATGCACCCAGCCCGCAAGCGATATGCACCGTTGCGCACGAGGCGAAGAAGCAAAAAAGCCCGGCACGAAGCCGGGCGAGAGGTAGACGCGGTATAGGCGGTTCCTAGCTCATCCCCAGCCAGTTCGGCAGTGCCAGGGACACGGCGGGCACATAGGTGATGATCACCAGGAAGCTGAGCAGCAGCATCAGCCACGGCATGGCGGCGCGGATCACCGCGGTCAGCGGCATCCC
>Ga0209699_100555_pt1 | contig 16950 bp, 12 predicted proteins | sample SynthPrep_1_END__FD_187204 | JGI IMG/M metagenome (GOLD analysis project Ga0209699, IMG submission 187204) | Synthetic microbial communities from Ohio, USA - SynthPrep_1_END_DS7_MetaG (SPAdes) (version 2) | ecosystem: Engineered > Bioreactor > Aerobic > Activated sludge | place: USA: Ohio...
CGACTACCTCTGGAACGAAATTGACCGACCCCTCGAACGCTTCAGGCCAATCCGGGCTAACCGCTTCAATCCAAACAACTTCAAATTCCCTTAGCGTGTATTAATGTAGAAATGCCCACGGAGCCCCAAATTGGTGTTTGTCTGCAGGCGCTTGAAGTCGGCCAAGAGCTCGCAGGCAAATCATCAAGGCTTCGAATAGGACCATTTCCAGTCGCGGATCTCCGGCATGTCCTCGCCATAGTGGCGGACGTAAGCCTTATGGTCCGCGAGCTTTTCTCTGAGCGCCATTACGAGATCGCCCGCCTTGTCTTTCAGCACAGGAAGACGCTCTATCGCCTCGATCGCAAGATGATAACGATCGAGTTCATTTATCACCGCCATGTCGAAAGGCGTCGTCGTCGTCCCTTCCTCGATAAAACCGCGTACATGGAAATTCGGGTGATTGGTGCGTTTATAGACCAACCTGTGAATGAGATAGGGATAGCCGTGATAGGCGAAGATCACAGGCCGATCACGTGTGAAGGTGCTATCGAATATCTCGTCCGAGACACCGTGTGGATGGTGCTGCGGTGATTGAAGCGACATCAGGTTGACGACGTTGACGACGCGAATGCGCAGGTGCGGCAGGACCTGGCGAAGATAATCGACAGCCGCAAGGGTCTCCAGGGTGGGGACATCGCCAGCGCAGGCCATGACCAGGTCCGGGTCAAGTCCATCTTCCGTGCCTGCCCAGTCCCATATGCCGAGACCAGCTTTACAATGAACTTCCGCCTCGGCCATTGTCAGCCATTGCGGTTCCGGCTGCTTGCCGGCAACAATGACATTTACCCGGTCCCAGGTCTTAAGGCAGTGGTCGCCGATGCACAGGAGCGTATTGGCATCCGGCGGCAGATAGACCCGCACGATGTCGGCACTCTTGTTGGCCACGAGATCGATGAAGCCGGGATCTTGATGGGAAAAGCCGTTGTGATCCTGGCGCCATACATGCGAGGTGAGCAGATAGTTCAGAGAAGACACGGGCTTGCGCCAAGGCAGCTTGCTTGAAACCTTCAGCCATTTCGCATGCTGGTTGAACATGGAATCGACGATATGGATGAAGGCTTCATAACAGGAAAACAGGCCATGCCGCCCGGTTAGAAGATACCCCTCCAGCCAGCCCTGGCACATATGTTCGCTCAGCACCTCCATCACCCGGCCATCCGCGGAAAGATGGTCGTCGGTTTCGAGCGTCTCGGCCATCCAGACCCGGTCGGTTGCCTCCAGAACGCTGCCAAGCCTGTTGGAAGCCGTTTCGTCCGGCCCAAAGACGCGGAAGTTCTTCTGCTCCTGATTGAGCCGCATGACATCGCGCAGATAATCGCCGAGGATCTTGGTCGATTGTTCCTCGACCGCGCCCGGTGAAGGAACGGCAACCGCATAATCGCGAAAATCGGGTGTCTTCAACTCCCGGCGCAGCAAACCGCCATTGGCATGGGGATTGGCGCCCATGCGTCTAGGGCCTTTGGGGGCCAGGGCTTTCAACTCCGGCTTCAGCATGCCCTTGGCATCGAACAGATCGTCTGGATTGTAGCTGCGCATCCAGTCTTCCAGGATCTTGCGGTGGCCATCGTCCTGGCGGCAATTGGAGACAGGCACCTGGTGCGAGCGCCAGTGACCCTCTACCATCTTGCCATCCACAAACTTGGGACCTGTCCATCCCTTCGGGCTGCGCAGGATGACCATCGGCCAGCGCGGCCGGCGGGAAGGATTAGCCTTGGCGCCTTCCTTGATCTGAGCAATCCGGTCGAAGATCGTATCGAAAGTTTCGGCCATTTGCCGGTGCATCAGCTGCGGGTCGCTGCCCTCCACGAAAAAGGGCTCATAGCCGTAGCCGGTAAACAGGTGCATCAACTCGTCGTCACTTAAGCGCGCCAAGACGGTCGGATTGGCGATCTTGTAGCCGTTAAGGTGTAGGATCGGCAAGACAGTGCCGTCGCGATCCGGGTTGAGGAATTTGTTCGAATGCCATGCCGTCGCAAGCGGGCCGGTCTCAGCCTCTCCGTCGCCGACGACGCAGGCAACCACAAGATCCGGATTGTCGAAAGCGGCGCCATAGGCGTGCACCAGGGCATAACCCAATTCGCCACCCTCGTGGATCGAGCCAGGAGTTTCCGGTGCGGCATGACTGGGAATGCCACCGGGAAACGAGAACTGCCGGAACAGCTTATGCAGGCCGGCGGCATCCTCGGAAATTTCGGGATAGACCTCCGAATAGGTTCCTTCAAGATAGGTGCTCGCCACCATTCCCGGTCCGCCATGGCCGGGACCGCAAATGTAGATGATGTTGGCGTCGCGGGCTTTGATAATGCGGTTGAGATGGACGTAGATGAAGTTGAGGCCGGGCGTAGTTCCCCAATGGCCCAGAAGACGCGGCTTTACATGCTCGGGCTTCAGCGGCTCTTTCAATAGGGCATTGTCGAGAAGATAGATCTGGCCGACGGAGAGATAGTTGGAGGCGCGCCAGTAGCGATCGATGAGTGCACTCTCGGAAGCGGTCAGTCCGCCACCTGTTTTTTCCGTCGTTGAAGTCATCACGATCTCCTCCGTATTTCTAATCATTGTTCCGTGCCCTGCAGGAGCGCCGGCGCGAAGACGTGTGTTGAGATGACTACGAAACCTATGTCACGTCAACCACTGTTGATAAGCCTTTTTCAGATATGACTTCTTCTCGCGGAAGCCCGCCTGTCTTGGCGAAGTAAGTCAACGCATTCCTCGGCAATCATCTGTTCCTCGTCGGTTGGGATCACATAGACTGCGATACGGCTCTCCGGCGCGCTGATTTTCAGCGCGTTCCTCTCATTGGCCTCGACATCCAGTTCGATGCCCAGCCAGGAGAGATGTTTTAAGATATCTCTGCGGATCTTCGGCTGGTTCTCGCCAATACCAGCTGTAAACACCAGCGCATCCAAGCCCTTCAGCGTCGCCGCAAGCCTGCAGACCTCACCGCAAATCCTGAAGGTGAAAAGATCGATTGCTTCGCAGGCTTCCAAACCGCCGTCTGCGGCCAATTTGCGGGTATCGCCACTTAGTCCCGATACACCGAGAAGACCGGACTTGTGGTACAACATCTCCTCAAGGTCCTTTGGCGATTTTCCGAGCGGGCCGAGGAAATGCAGGAGCACACCGGGGTCAAGCCATCCGGGTCGCGTCGCCATTGGAATGCCATCGAGTGTTGAAAATCCCATGCTCGTATCGCGGCTCAAGCCGTTCTCGATGGCACAGAGACTGGCGCCGCTGCCCAGATGAGCGATCACCACCTTGCCCTTAGCAACCTCGGGCGCCTGCCGGGCCAATTCTCTGGCGATATACTGGTACGATAGCCCGTGAAAGCCGTATCGCTTGATGCCCTGGTCGTGCCAGGTTCGAGGAAGGGCCAGCCGCCGCACCAGATCTGCTTGGGTCGCGTGGAAGGTCGTGTCGAAGGAGCCGGTTTGAAAAAGCTTTGGGCGGAGAGCTTTTACTGCCCTGATGAGCCTTAGTGCCTGGGGTTGGTGAAGCGGTGCTAGTTCGGTCAGCGCTTCTACTTCTCCAAGCATCTGGGCATCTAGCGCGACGGCCCCCTTGAAAATATCGCCGCCATGCACGATTCTGTGACCGGCTCCGGTGACAGCGTCGAGGTCAAAATGGCTATCGAGTTCCCGAAGCACCTCCTCCATGATTCCGGCCAGATCGTCGCTCTCGGCGCCCTTCAACTGGAGTTCAGCGCGAGCCGGACCGTTCTTCAGATGCAATTTGAGCGGGGGCGAGGCGAAATCGACCACAGCTTTTCCAACCCGCTCCGGCCGCTTGCCATTCACCTTGAAGATGCCGATCTTGACTGTGGACGAGCCGGCGTTGAACGTTAGAAGAAGTTTTTCCGTCATGATGGCGCTCCTGGTTCCATTCGTTTCGCGGCGATCAACCTGGCCAGAGCGACGGAAGCGGTTCGAACTTTGGCGGGGTCTGCACGGCTTGTCAGTATGATCGGAACTCGGGCGCCGAGAACCAGCCCTGCGGCGTCTGCATCCGCAAAGTAGATGAGTTGTTTGGCCAGCATGTTGCCGGCTTCGAGATCGGGAACGAGCAGGATGTCCGCTTGGCCAGCGACCGGGGAGGCAATGGATTTGGCATGGGCGGCCTCCATACTGATGGCATTGTCGAAGGCGAGTGGCCCGTCAACGACAGCCCCTCGTATCTGGCCGCGAGCGGCCATAACGGTGAGGGCTGCGGCGTCCAGAGTAGCGGGCATCTTGCTGCTGACCGTCTCAACGGCGGCAAGCACGGCCACGAGGGGTGTTTCAATCCCGAGAAGATGCATGAGATCGATGGCATTTTGGCAGATGTCCCGCTTCTGCTCGAGATCCGGCTGGATGTTGATGGCAGCATCAGTCACGATCAGAAGCTTGTCATAAGCCGGTATGTCCATGACGTAGACATGGCTCATCCGTCGCGCAGTTTTCAGCCCCGAAGACGTCGCGACAACTGCCGAAAGCAATTCGTCGCTGTGCAGGCTACCTTTCATCAGTGCGGCAACCCTGCCTGTCGTGGCGAGTTCGACGGCGCGCGCGGCGGCCGCATGGCTGTGCTCGGCCGCCTCGATGTCGATGCCTGCAAGCGAGAGCCCGGCAGCATCGGCCGTCGCCCTGATCTTGTGCTCCGGGCCAACCAGGAGCGGGTCGAGAAGACCCTGTTCTCTGAGTTCGACTGCTGAACGAAGCGCTTCAGTTGAACACGGATGAACCACCGCGGTTCGCATCGGGGGATCTGCTGCCGCTTGCCGAACGTAGCTCTCGTAGCGGCCGTGGTGTCTAAGCATAGTGTCCACAGGGACGACCTCTTATGGTTATGGAAACTTATGGGCAGATGCCACAGGATCAGGCCGAAAAGTCCAGGACGATGCGGCCGTCGACGTTTCCGTCCTTCAGCCGGTCAAAGATGTCGTTGATGTCTTCGAGCGGCGCCTTGTGGATCTCCGCCTTGACCTTGCCTTCGGTGGCAAACGCGATCGCCTCGTCGAGATCACGCCTTGTTCCAACAATTGATCCACGAACGGTGATGCGCTTGAGTACAACGTCGAAAATAGGGGTCGGGAACTCGCCTGGCGGCAGGCCAACAAGGCTGACCGTCCCTTTTCTGCGGACCATCTGGATGGCTTGGGAGAAGGCTGGGGGCGAGACTGCGGTGACCAACACACCATGCGCTCCGCCACTTGTCGCTTTGATAACGTCCTCGGCCGCGGCCGGCGACCGGGCATCGATCGTCAGGTCTGCGCCGAGGCTGCGGGCAAGCTCCAGCTTCTCCGGGCTGACGTCAAGCGCGACGACATGCAAGCCCATCGCCTTGGCATATTGTATCGCGACATGGCCAAGCCCCCCGATGCCGGAGATCGCCACCCACTCGCCCGGTCTGGCTTCCGTCTCCTTGAGACCCTTGTAAGTGGTAACGCCTGCGCAAAGGATCGGCGAAATAGCCGCGAAATCGATATTTTGCGGCAGCCGGGCCGCAAAGGCGGCCGACGCAATGACATATTCGGCGAACCCGCCATTGCAGCTATACCCGGTATTGTGCTGTTGCTCGCACAGAGTTTCCCAGCCAGTCTGGCAATATTCGCACCGCATGCAAGCATCATGAAGCCAAGCCAAGCCACGCCCACCGCATCGCCTTCTTTGAAACCGGTAACGCCGGCGCCCAGTTCAGCAACAATACCAGCCACCTCGTGGCCTGGAATGAACGGCGGCGTGGGCTTGACGGGCCAATCGCCTTCGGCAGCATGAAGGTCGGTATGGCACACGCCACAGGCCACGACCTTCACGAGGATTTCGCCCGGCCCGGGTACGGGCACCGGTACACACTCGATCCTCAGTGGCCTTCCGAATTGATGCACAACGGCAGCTTTCATTAAACGAGGCATATCTGTCTCCATGGTGGTTGCTGCATCGAAGATAGCAGCGCAAAAATGAGAGGGCTTTGATCGCCGTCAATCAGCGGATGGTCGCGCACCGCTATGATGGAACAACGTCATCCCTCCCGAACGACCGAACGATCATGTGTCGGCTTGCATTCAAAGCTCCGAGTTAGAGAGCCACGCCTGTAGGTGACGACGGCATCCAAAATCGGACTACTTCAGCGATTCCCGAAAACGCTGCAATGCAAGGAAAAAAAGCGCGGCTCCAATGAGCAAAAGCGCGGCAAATTGCGGCCAGACAACGTCTAGTCCGGCACCTCGAAAGAGAATTGCTTGAGCGAGAATGACGAAATGCGTATTAGGCGCTGCCAGCATCAGGAACTGGATGATCTCCGGCATGCTTTCACGCGGCGTCATTCCGCCGGACAGTACCTGGAGCGGTAAAAGGACCATCATCAGCAACAGACCGAACTGGGCCATGGAACCGGCAATCGTCGCCAGGAATATTCCCAGGCACGTCGTTGCAAACAGGTGCAAAGCGGCACCAGCGATGAATAGGGCAAGCGAGCCATTGATGGGGACAGCCAGCACGCCCTGAACGACGACGATCAAAGAAAAAGTCGATGCAATCAGCACGACCAGTGCCATGGACCAAATTTTGCTGAGCATGATTTCGGTCGGCGTGATCGGCATGACGAGCAAGTGTTCGATCGTGCCATGCTCTCGCTCGCGAATAAGAGCTGCTCCCGTCAAGATGATCGACAGCATCGTGATAGAAGAGATGACATTAGTGATTGCGCCGAACCACCCTTTGTTCAGCTCAGGGTTGAACCGGGAGCGAAGCGCTAGGTTGACGGGTATATTGGTCTTGCCGCGGTAGCGATCGAGGTATTCGCTGACTTCACTTGTCAGGATCGATTGGATATAGCCGCCACCGCTAAATGCCTGGGACATGCGCGTCGCATCGACATTCAATTGAACAGTTGGCGATTTGCCGCCTAGAAGGTCACGTTGGAAGTTTGGAGGAATATCCAGGGCGAAAGTATCGAGGCCCGAATCCATCCTTGTGTCCATTTCGGATGGATCGATGATCTTCGGCGGGCTGAAGTATGGAGGATAAAATGCCGTTATGATGCGGGAGGAGATCGGAGACTGATCCTCATCGACGATGGCAATAGCTGCGCGGTTTAGAGTTTCTGGCATCGCCGTTGCAGCCGTGTAGATCGCAAGCGTGAAGGCGTAGACGATCAGAACGAGAAGCATGGGATCGCGCCAGAGGCCGCGCAGTTCCTTCACCCCGAGATTGGTCACGTTAGCAAGGCGCATCGTTCAACTCGCCTGTTTTTTGAGAAGAGCAGCACCAAGGCCGAACAGCACGGGCACAGCGATAACAAGTGGAACGAAGGAGCCTGCAAGGTCCCCGAAATCAAGAGCCTTGGAAAACGTTCCGCGTGATATGTTGACGAAATAGGTGGTGGGATAGATGCGACCGATGAACGCGCCAAACCCTTCAAGGGAGGAAACCGGGTCGATCAAACCGGAATATTGAACAGCGGGGATTAGGGTAATAAGGGCGGTCGCAAAAATTGCGGCTATTTGGCTGTTGATGAAGGAGGAGATCACCAGCCCCATGCCTGTTGTGAAGATAACATAGAGAAGCGCGGCCGCTGTGAAGGTCAGGAAGCTGCCGGTGAATGGAACGCCGAAGCCAAATACTGCTAGCGCCGACAACATGAAGAAATTGAGCATGGCGAGCCCGATGTAGGGAATTTGCTTGCCCAGAAGAAATTCCATCCGTGTGACGGGTGTCACGTAGAAGTTGATGATCGACCCGAGTTCCTTTTCGCGTACGACGCTCAGGACCGCCAGCATGGCCGGGATCATCAACAGAAGGATCGGGATGACCGCCGGCGCAATCGCGACCAGGCTTTGAACATCGGGATTGTAGCGGTATCGAAGTGCCACCTGGAAACTGCCGAGAGTGGCTGCGTTTCCATAGAGCTCACGGGCCTTTTGCGTAAGCCAGGCCTGATGCATGCCTTGCACATATCCTTGGACGGTTTCGGCGCGCGTTGGCATAGCTCCATCTATCCATGCTCCGATCTCGACGCTGCGTCCACGCGCGACGTCGCGACCAAAACCCGGTGGGATTTCGAGCGCCATGCTGATCTCGCCATTTCCCATGCGGCGATCGAGATCGGCATAATCAGTGATTGGTGCTTTTTCGCCAAAATACCGCGAGCCGGAAATCTGCTGGACATAGTCCCGGCTGACCGTTGTGTCATCGCGGTCGAGAACGGCGAAGGTCAGATCTTCGACATCCATGTTGATGCCGTAGCCGATAACGAACATCAACAGGAGCGTGCCGAGGATCGCCAGCGTGGCCCGGATCGGATCGCGTTGCAGCTCAAGGGTCTCGCGCTTCGTGTAAGCAAACATACGTCTGATATCAAAGAGGTGTTTGGCGGACGAAGTCGGGGGAAGGACTTCATCCGCCGCCTTACGTTTCGCTGGGGCGGGCGAGGGTAAGCTCTTCTGATCGCCAATGGCCTCTTCGAGGTAGGAGACAAAGGCGTCTTCCAGCGTGGCGGCCGACCGCTTTTCAACGATGGCAGCAGGTGTATCGCTCACCAGAACCTTGCCTGCGTGCATCAGCGAAATGCGGTCGCAAAGTTCAGCCTCGTTCATGAAATGCGTTGAGACGAATATGGTGACGCCATCCTTTCTCGACAGATCAGACAGGATCTGCCAGAAACCGTCGCGGGCAACGGGATCAACGCCCGAGGTCGGCTCATCGAGAATAAGGATATCGGGCGCGTGGATCATCGCCACCGCAAGCGACAGGCGTTGGCGAATTCCGAGCGGCAAAGCATCCGGAAGCGTGTCGATGACGTCGGAAAGGTCGAAACGGTCGACCATCTCATCGACGCGGGGCGCGATTTTCTCCGCTGCAATTGCAAACAACCGGGCGTGAAGCACGAGGTTCTGCCTCACGGTCAATTCGGTATAGAGCGAGAAGGCTTGGCTCATATAGCCGACACGTCGGCGCACCTCGATATCGTTCGGATCGACCTCATGGCCGAACAGGCTTGCCTTACCCTCGCTTGCCGGCAAGAGCCCGGTCAGCACTTTCATCGTTGTTGTCTTGCCGCAGCCATTCGAGCCAAGGAAACCGAAAATCTCGCCACGCGGGATATCGAAGCTGACCTTATCGACGGCCGTGAAATCGCCAAAGCGAACGGAGACATTTTCTGCCTGAATGGCGATATCGTCGACAGCATCTGCGGCACGTGGCGGGATGACGACCGCATGGTGGCCGCTGCGCCGCTCTTCCGGCAACAGTGCAATAAAGGCGGCATCAAGATTTGTGCTTGAGGTTTGCTCCATTAGGGCCTTCGGGGAGCCGGTGGCCAATATCTTGCCGGCATCCATCGCCATCAACCAGTCAAAACGGGCTGCCTCTTCCATATAGGCGGTGGCGACGATCACACTCATTCCTGGCCGGTCGCGCCTGATGTCGTCGATCAATTCCCAGAACTGCCGGCGTGACAGCGGATCGACGCCGGTCGTTGGCTCGTCGAGGATCAGCAGGTCCGGATCGTGGATCAGCGAGCAGCACAGGCTCGTCTTCTGCTTCATGCCTCCTGACAGCTTGCCTGCCGGTCGATCGGAAAATTCAGACATGCCGGTCCGCGCCAGCAGATCGTCGATACGTCGCTTGCGTTCCTGACTGTCATGACCGAACAGACGCCCGAAGAAATCGATATTCTCGAACACAGACAGGGTTGGATAAAGGTTTTTGCCAAGGCCCTGCGGCATATAAGCAATTCGAGGATAAGCCGATTGACGATGCCTGCGATCGCCGATGTCGCCCCCTAAGACCCTTACAAAGCCTTTTTGAACAACGTGAGCACCGGCAACGAGGGACAGCAGGCTCGACTTGCCAACGCCGTCAGGTCCGATCAGTCCCACCATGCAGCCAGCCGGAATTTCGAGCGCGACGTCGTCCAGTGCCAGGGTCTTTCCATAGGAAAGGCTCACCCCGTCAAGAGTGACAACCGGCTCTTTCCGTTTGTCTAGACTATCCTCTCCCGCTTGCTCGCTCATTGCGCAAGCGTTCCCTGCAGATTAGCCGGCCACTCGACATTGGGATCGAGCCGAATATAGGCTACTCCAGGAAGACCGGTCTTGACCTGCTGAATATATTTCTTCAGCAGCTCGGGAGAAATCTGTGCCTTTACCCGAAACATCAGCTTCTGCCGCTCTTCTTCTGTCTCGACAGTTTTTGGCGTGAACTGTGCGACATCCGCGACGAATGATGCTTTCGCCGGGATGACATATTGCGGTGCGGCGTCAAGCACGAGACGAACTTCCGTACCGATCGCGACGCGACCAGCCTCTGCGGTCGGTAGGAAGAAGGTCATATGTACGTCGCCGAGATCGACCAGATTGAGGACGTTTCCGCCAGCAGACAAGACTTCGCCCGCCTGGGCCACACGATATTGAACCCGGCCGGCGCGGGGTGAGCGCAGCGTGCTATCGTTGATATCGGCGTCGATGCTTTCAATTGCCGCGCTTGCCGCTTCAACGGATGCTTCCGCATCGATAATCTGGGCTCTTGCCGCGCCGATCGCCGCGTCAGTCGCCGCGAGTTGAGCCTTGGCCGCTCCGACGGCAGCTTTAGCGCCCTGAGCACTGGCTCTGTCATCATCCAGCGTCTGCAGCGACACGGTGTTTGCACGTACCATCTGCTCTGATCTTGCCAGCTTTCGGTCGGCGGCATCCGCCTCAGCTTCGCGTTGGGCGACCACAGCTTCGGCAGCCGTCTTTTCGGCCTCGCGCTGGGCGACCAGACTATGAGCAGTGTCCACGGAAACCTTCGATCGCCGCATAGTAGCATCGGCCTGTCGGCGCTGCGCTTGCAGCTGCTGCGTGTCCATTACAGCCAGTATTTGCCCTGCATCGACGAAATCACCTTCGTTGACCAGAATCTCCTTGATCCGGCCCGACGTCTTAGCCGAAACGTCGATCTCGACCGCTTCGACGCGTCCGTTTCCACTAACGATCCCCGCGGGCAGCCCGCTGCCTGCACGGACCGTCCAGAGATAATATCCGCCAGCAAGGACAACGACGAGCAGGGCTGCGAAAAGGCTTTTCTTCCAGGAGCTGTTCATCTTAAAACCACCCTCTGCAGTCAGGCTGTTGAAGCAAGAGTCCGGGCAGGTCGATAAACAGTTTAAACATTGGATCGCTCGCTGATAGAATGCGCTGGGGAGTACGATATTGCACTGGTAGCAGAAATCAACTGCTGTTGACCAGTGGCACTGATAGTGTATTCACTGCAATTGCCAACAAGCATCCAAGGTTCTCTCATGCCTCGCCGCGCCGCTGTAAAGTCGACCACCCCGACCAGGGAACGCATTCTCGATGCAGCCATCTCCTGGTTTTCCAGGCATTCCTATGAAGCGACCGGATTGCGCGACATCGCAGCTCTTGCGGAGGTCGACGTGGCTTACGTCCACCGTTGTTTTGGTTCGAAAAAACAACTCTTCGCTGAGGCCGTCCGCGCCCAGATCAGGCCTGAGGAATTGCTCCGGGAATCCACCGGTGACGATATCGCCGCCAGCCTTGCAGCCCTTGTATTTGCCCATGATGGAGCGAGGGATCGCGGCGAAATCGGCCCTTTCGACATCATGAACCATTCACTTTCGAGCATTGAGGCGCGGGACATTTTAAGGGATTTTATCACAGCCGAGATCATTCCACTATTTGCGTCCAAAATGGGGGTAGGTTGTCCCATCAGGGCAGCATCGCTGATCGTCGCCTATCTCGCGGGTCTGGGTATGCTGCGAAACGTGATCGACATCGAACCCTTGCAGGACGCGTCCGGCGGCTGGTTGGAAGCGTCTTCCAGAGCTGTGATTGCAACGATACTGGCTGACGGCGGGCATTTGCCGGGCCATTGATCGCAAACCACGTGTTAAAACCCCTGGAGATTTTATGCTCAGAATCATTTCTCAAGCAATACTGTCAGCAGCGGGCGTGATCGGGGCATTTTTTGTTGCGAGAGATACCGCGGGTTTTGCCGTCTATCAGATGGTGATCTCATTGGTTCTGATCGTTATTGCCGCGGTCGTAGTCTGGTACTGGCCGAAACGCTGGAGCAAATGATGAACTCGATTTGCTTTTTCAAGCAGCAATCGTCAATGCATGATCGCACTTAACGCCGCTCCGTCGCAGACGAACCATCAATTGATTGCATATTTAGACCAGCCAGCGATAAGTCCCAGGCGTCTGGATCTGGTAGCTGGACAAGCTGGAGATCATAGATCAGGGCATTTTTTTGCGAGCTTTTTTGGGAAAGGAGACAGATGGATAACGAACATTCGCAGCAGAGCGGGACGGATATGGAGCTCGAAACCGACCAGAGAGCCGAAGCTGGCTCAAGCAAAGCTGGCGTGAGAGTAGGGTTGATTGTAATCCTGCTCATGGTCGCCTTTACGACCTGGTATGCTGTCTCCGACAAGCTGGCACCCTATACCGATCGTGGCACGGTCGGAGGCTATGTCGCTCAGGTCGCGCCGCGAATTTCCGGGCAAGTCGTAGATGTCCATGTCGAGGACAATACGATCGTTCAGGAAGGCGATTTGCTGTTTGAACTTGACCCGCGTCCTTTCCAGATCGCCGTCGAACAAGCAGAGGTCGATCTCGAACAGGCGACGCAATCGATAAATGCCTCATCGGCATCCCTGATCGCAGCACAGGCAAAGGTTAGCCAGGCACGTGCCAATCTTGAAAACGCACGAACTTCTGATGCCAGGTTCCAAAGTCTTGCTCAACGTGGCATCGCTCCCAGAACGCAAGCGGATGCATCGCGCGCCGAACTTGCTGTTGCCAAGGCGCAGGTCGAGGCTGCCGAAGCGGACCTGACCAGCGCAGAAGCCGAACTCGGCATCACCGGCGCAAACAATCCCCGGATAAAAGCCGCACAGCTCAAACTCGAGAAAGCGCAACTCGACTTGATCTACGCCCGGGTCGTCGCGCCCACGCTTGGTGTCGTCACCAACCTCCACCTTGCCATCGGCCAGTATGTTAATGCCGGCTCTCCCGGTCTCACATTCATAGATGGACGCGGAGCGTGGATTACCGCGGACATGCGCGAAAACCAGCTTGCCGATATAAAAACCGGTGACAAGGCAGGCCTGCTGTTCGACGCTGTGCCCGGACATATCTTCACCGGCACGGTTCATAGTGTCGGTTGGGGCATCGATACAGGACGGACCACGTCCGGCGGATTGCTTCAGAATGAACCGGAAACGAGATGGTTCGAGCCGGCACGCCGTATTCCTGTCCGTATCGAATTGGACGGCGATCTTTCCGACTGGCCGCGCCCCGTCAAGGTCGGTGCGAAAGTGACGGTTGTAATATATACGAGCGGAGAGCAGAATCCCTCCGCCTGGATCGCCACAGGATTGCACCGGGTGCAATCGCTTCTCTCGTATCTATACTGAGGCGCACATATGTATGTCGCGCCCCGTCCTGATTATCGAGACGATCCGAATTTTCCTCTTCGGATGGCAATTCTTGGCACACTCTCTGTAGCAATGATCTCGTTCATCATGCCTGCGATGCCCCCTTTGCTTGCCTCGCTTCCCGTGGGGCTCATGGCCGGCATGCGAAAGGCGTTCGATCCAAAAAAAGCAATTGGCGGCCCTTTGGCTTTGATCGTGATGATTTGGCTCATGAGTGGGTTGCTCACTCTTTTGATGCCGTGGCCGGCAGCGTTTGTGATTGCCGTTGCCAGCCTCTATTTCGTTGCTTTCTATCTGATCCAGAAGACCGGAAACCCGATTGGAATGCTCATTCTCATATCGGTGGGACTGGTCTCGATCATGGGAATGAATTCCACTGCGGCACTGGAATCACTTCGGGACACCTTTGCCGAAGCCGGGATTTTTGCGATGATCGCCGTTCCGGTTCTCTATTTTGTGCTTCCTCCGTCCAGCCACGAAACCATGGTGGAAGAATATAGGCCTGCAAATGGAAATCACGCACGTTCGGCAGCGATCCGTGCCTTGGTATTGCTGGGTTTGAGTTTCTGGCTCTACAGCTTTCTCGACATGTTCAACATGATGATGGCGATTTCCGCTATATTCGTATTATGTTTTCCGACGCGCGAGAGACTTTTTGCTGAAGCCCGGCAGAGGATAATGGCCACGGTTCTGGGCGCATCAGCCGCCGCGATCGCGCTATTTATCCTGACAATCAACGGTCATTTTTTCATGCTCGTTGGTCTGGTGTTTCTGGTGGGCCTGTTCTTTTCGACCAAAATGATGTCGGGACGGTATCCACCTATGGTATACCAGTTTAGCCTCTCGGTTGCTCTGTCTCTCATCATCGGCGCATTGACCACGCAAGAACCGGCTTATGCCGCGCTAACGCGCGTGGCGCTGACGTTCGGCGGAACGGTAATTGCAGCACTTTTAACGGCGACACTGGAAAGTCTGTTTGAGGTATCGGACCGGCAGGGAAAATGACGCCCTCCAGTTGACCGCCAGTGTTATCGGGGGGCGCCAAGGATCGCTAATAAGCTCACTTACGTCGGTTACGGGTGCAATTCGTGTATTGTGGAGCATAGCGGAGCCATCCACATGCGATGATGCCAACGGCGAGGCGGCGGGCCAGTGCCACCTTGGCTTTCTTGCTGCCATGCCGTTTAGCGATGTTCATGGCCCAGGCCTTTAACCAGCACCATTTCACCACGCGCGTCATCATCGACTGGGCGGCCTCGTAAAGCAGCCTTCGCATCCCCGCGTAGAGAGACGTGCCCGACCGGCTCACTTCGCCGGACTGGCGTCACGACACGAAAGTGTTGGATCTGTCCGACTTTTGAGAACGTATGGTGATCACGCTGCGAGGATAGATGTTTCGCGCCGCAATGGCCTGAGATCAACGCCGTCTGTTGGGGTCCAGATGTAACCGCCGGTGAGACTGATGTGCTGCCAGCCGAGTGGGGTAATGTGTTTGATGATGTCAAGCGGCGTGGGAATGCCATCTCGGTTGAGCTCGGCGAACGCCGGTTCGAGATAGAGTGTGTTCCAGTAGACGATGGCGTTGATTAGCAGGTTCAGTCCAGATGCTCGGTGGAACTGGCTCTCGAAAGTCCGGTCGCGCAATTCTCCGAGGCGATTGAAGAACAGTGCGCGGGCCAAGGTGTTCTGGGATTCGCTCTTGTTGAGGCCGACCGTCGCGTTCCTGCGCATTTCGGGGTTCTGCCACCACTGGGGCAGAAAGATGGACCGATTGATGCGACCGAGATCGCGTAGCGCCAACGCCAGTCCGTTCTGGCGTGGGAATGCGGACAGCTTTGCCAACACCGTCGAAGGCCGAACCTGCCCGGAACGGATCGTCGTGACCAGCCGCAGGATGTCGTTCCAGTTTGCCTTGATCCGCTCGACGTTGATGTGCTCGCCAACGAGCGGCGCCAGGTTTTCGGGAGGCGCGTCGCCCGGGAAGAGATAGAGCTTGCGATCCTTGAGACCGCGCAGCCGAGGCACAATCTGGAAACCAACGAGATGGCAAAGGGCGAAGCTCATATCGCTTACCCCGCCGGTATCGACATAGTGGGTTTCGATGGCGAGATCGCTGCCATGATAGAGCAGTCCATCGAGGACATAGATGGCTTCGCTCGCATTGGCATTCATGGCGATGATGTAGAAAGCGCCGTACTGGTCAGAGGTGAACCGGTAGAATTTGGCGCCGGGGTTGGGACCATAGCGGCCGTTGAGGTCGCCGATCGCCTCGGCGTGTCCGCCCGCCGGAAAATACTGGCCATCGGAGGATGACGTTGTTCCATCGCCCCACAAGCTTGCCAGAGGCAATTGCCTCTGGGCGTTGACGAGAATGGCGTGCGCGGCCGTGTAACCTTCCTCGCGAATATGCCAGTCGTGCGCCCAGGCGAGTTGGCGCATCGTAATGCCGGGGGAAACGTCCGCCATTCTCGTGAGACCGAGATTGATGCCGTCCGCCAGGATGGCGGTGAGGAGCGCAAGCTTGTTGTCGGCCGTCCGACCGCTGCGCAAATGGGTAAAGGCGTTCGAAAATTCCGTTCGGGCGTCAACCTCGAGCAAAAGGTCAGTGATGCGGATCGCAGGCAGACGGCTTTCCACCTTTAGCTTCAGCGACTTGGCGATGTCCGGAAACATAGCCTTGTGCGGCGTGACGCTAAACCCCGCCCCGGTCAGTTCTACATCGTCGAGCTCGCCGGCTGCGGCCAGACGCGAGAGGTCAGCCAGTCCATCGTTCAGCAGCTGGCGCTGTTGGCGAAGATACGTCTCGACATCGGTATCAACGGCGATTGGAAGCGGTCCTTCCTCACGCATCAGCTCGAATGTCGGCGTGGGAATGAGAAAGCTTTCGAAAGACTGGAAGCGTTTGGCTCCTTCCACCCAGACATCGCCCGCATCGAGCCGGCGCTTCAATTCGCTGAACAGGCAAAGCTCATAAGCCCTGCGATCAATCTTTCCATCTTTGAGTATGAGAGGCATCCAGCCCTTCGGCGCAAAGGAGATCGGTGCCTTGTCGGGTATGGTCCTTTTGCCCGTACGATATAGACCCGCGACCACGGATAGCGCCCGCAAGAGGGTCGCCGCCACTGCGTGACCGCGGAACACGAGAGTGGAGAGAAACTGTGGCGCCAGTTTCCTGATCGTCGGATAGCGCTGGAGCATTTCGATTTTACCGTCGATAACATCCGGCGCGATCAGCGTATCGACCGCCTGGACACTGGTTGTAAAAGCTGGCCATTGGATGACCAGATCAAGCGCTTTGGCCATGTCCTCACCCTTCTCTCTAGCCTTGATGATCGCATGGCAGACTTTTGAAACGTCCTTCAACGGCGTCTGCACTTCCCGAACGGATCGGGTGACGCGAGCAGCCGCCTGGTTATTGGCTCGCCGCGTCAGGATGCCCATGAGTTTCTTGAACATGTCGATCGCGCAATCGGTGAGATGGCGGGAAAGGTGGAG